>OGMB01000001.1_pt1 | contig 193417 bp, 167 predicted proteins | sample 1573001 | NCBI WGS metagenome assembly OGMB01 (sample SAMEA2581921, study PRJEB24529) | metagenome | biome: Human gut stool | place: China | collected 2011
CGAAGTCCGCCTCCTAATATAATGTTAAACCGTCCAACTTTTGGGGGTCACATCATTTTCTACTTCAGACGACGGTTATACTTTATAACAAACGACACAGATTAATAGCTGTGCTCATCTTCTTTGATTTCTTCCATGGTCAACGGCTTACGGTCGATGGCACGCCATGCATAAATAATGTAGGCCAGCACAAAGGGAACTAAAATAGATACATAAGCCATGGTTTTCAGGGTAAACTGACTTGAACAGCTGTTGGCAATGGTCAGTGAACTCTGTAAATCAGCCGTAGATGGATAATAAGCGGTATGATTATAACCTACGACCAACAGCAAGGCCAGTACCGTCAGTACCGTACCCACACCGGCAAACCAGATACCGCGGGTATAGGTCTTGCAGAAAATGCTTTTTCCCAGGCCATACAACACCCCGACTACTCCTAACAGGAACAACACCAACAGATAAGGCATGGCCATAAAATTGTGGAAATATTTGAAGGGTTCCATCACAATCTGCCCCGTTTCCGGATTAACGGCAAACCCATCTTTCAGTAAGGTGCGAATCACAAATGCCAGGAAGAATACAAGGAAGGGCACCGCATCGGCTATCAGTTGACGGCGGAAACGAGCATTCAATGCTTCATGACGGATGTTGTTAATGAAATAGAGGTTTCCCAGCAAGCGGGCAAGGAAGAGTACCGCAAATCCTAGAATGAGGTTCCACGGGTCGGCAAACGCATCCAACCCATGCCATCCGTTACCCCAATGGCTGATGACCGGCATCATTTCGTCGGTAAGGTTTCCTTTGCTCACCACAAAGTTGGAGCCGTTGAAGAAGGTCGCGACAGCCGCTCCCAACAATAACGGACCCACAATGCCATTCAGCACCAGAAAGAACTGATAGGTACGCTTGCCCAACCAGTTGCCAAGCTTCGACTGAAATTCGTAGGACACAGCCTGAAGCACAAAGCTGAAGAGAATAATCATCCACAACCAGTAAGCTCCTCCGAAGCTGGTACTATAAAACAAAGGGAAAGAAGCAAAGAAGGCTCCTCCGAAAGTGACCAGAGTGGTAAAGGTAAATTCCCATTTACGTCCGGTGGAATTGACCAGCAACGTACGTTCTTCTTCGGTACGTCCCAAGCAATAGAGCAAGGAGTTTCCTCCCTGTACGAACAGCAAAAAGACCAGCAAGGCTCCTAATAAGGAAACCAGAAACCACCAGTAATGCTGCAAGAATATATAAGTTGAATCCATATTTTTCGGTTTTAAAATGATGTATCGGTTAGTTTATTTTTCGTCCGGACCTTTACGGATGGCTTTTACCATAATACCGATTTCGGCAATAAGCAGCACGGTAAACATGATAAGGAAAATGAAGAAAGTGGTTTGCACGGAGCCTGTTTCCAGTTTTGACACCGCCGCATTGACGGGCAGCAAATCCTGAATTGTCCAGGGCTGACGTCCCATCTCGGCCACAATCCATCCTGCCTGGCTGGCAATGTAAGCCAATGGAATGCTCCACAAGGAAATCCAGTGCAGCCAGTTGAGTTCTGCCAGCCGCTTTTTCCATACGAGGAATAAAATAACCAGGAAGAACAGTATGAAATACATACCTAACCCTACCATCACGCGGAAAGACCAGAAAAGCAGACCTACATGAGGTACAAGGTCTTCTTTGTTCTGAATGTATCCGTAGCCAAAATAAGGCATGTATTCTTTCAAGGCACTGCGTGCAATCTGCATGGAAGCCTCATCGCCTTCTTCTTTTGCCCGACGGAAATCGGCCAATGCGGTAATAGCTTTCTTACCATTCACCATCTTTTCATCTGCCGAAAGAGCCGTTGAACCATCGGGTAACGTATAGCCTCCTTCCAACAGATTGTTGATGCCCGGCACATATCCTGCCGTGCTATGCGTAGCAAGGAAAGAAAGCATTTCGGGTATCTTGATGGAACCTACCACCGTCAGAGGTTCATGCGTGCCTCCTTCATAAAGCGCTTCCATAGCAGCCAATTTCATAGGTTGTACCTGAGCCACCTGATATGCGGACTTATCGCCTGTACCGGCTGTTACCAGGGCAGCAAACAATCCGACTGCCGCTGCCACCTTCATGCTGGCAAGTGCAAATTCTTTTTCGCGTTTACGAATCAGGTACCAGGCACTGACTCCGATGACGAAAGCGGCTCCGAGCATCCAGCTACTTAATACGGTATGGAAAAATTTCACCACTGCCACTGGCGAGAAGGCCACTGCCATGAAATCAACCATTTCGTTTCGCATGGTTTCCGGATTAAACTCCATTCCCACCGGATACTGCATCCAGGAATTAGCCACCAGAATCCACCAAGCCGAAATTGTGGCTCCTAAACCTGTAAGCCAGGTAGAAGCCAGATGAAAGCCTTTACTCACCTTGTGCCATCCAAAGAACATGACAGCCACAAAAGTAGCTTCCATGAAAAAGGCTAAAATACCTTCTATGGCCAGTGGAGCACCGAATATGTCACCTACAAACCAGGAATAGTTACTCCAGTTCGTACCAAACTGAAACTCCAGAATCAAACCGGTTGCCACTCCAATGGCAAAGTTTATTCCAAACAGTTTCATCCAAAACTTTGCCGTACGCTTCCAGAATTCATTTCCTGTACGTACATACAATGTCTCCATTGTAGCCATAATCACAGCCAGCCCTAAAGTCAGCGGCACAAACAGCCAATGGTAAATGGCGGTCAAGGCAAATTGTGCCCTCGACCAGTCAATCATTGAAGTGTCGATTGTTTCAAGCATAAGAAATTACTTTATCAGTTACTAATATAAATAAGGTATAGTTATTCTGCCATCCGGTTTGTCAGCTCCAGGCCCACATAATCCTGCTTCTCGGTCTCCGTCTTTCCTTCCAGGAAGGAAGGGAAGAAAAACAGTTTCAGCACAAAAAACATGACAAAAAGCTTTATCAGGATAATCGCCCAAAGGACACGTCCCCAGGTCATCTCCCGAAAACCATCACGATAAAAATAAAAAACACGAATGAGATTCTTTTTAATCATAGTCTATTTTTATAATGATTACAAAGTAAGCACTTTATCGGGAAAAAACAAGGGTTTATCGAGATATTCTGTGGGTAAATCTATCTATTTTGCCTCTTTTTTTATTATGAAATACATTTGCAATGTAAAAATTAAACGAAATATGAAAAAAAGAGAACTCATTTTCTTCGCCGCACTCGCGACTTTCCTGTCGGCAAATGCACAGGAAAAACAAACCTGGTCGCTTGAAGATTGCATAAACTATGCGCTGGAGAAAAATATCCAGTTACAGCAGAACAAGATTTCCTTACAGGAAAGCGAAGTGGATGTAAAGACAGCAAAGGCTGCACTCTTTCCAAGCCTCTCGTTCAACACCGGACACAACATTGTGAATCGTCCTTATCAGGAAAACAGCGCCACAGTCAGTGGTACCGAAATCATCAGCAGTAACAATAAAACTACCTATAACGGCAGCTACAGTTTATCTGCACAATGGACATTATGGAACGGCGGACAGCGCCTGAACAACATCAAACAGCAAAAGAAGAATCAGGAAATAGCGGAACTGACCGTAGCCGAAACGGAAAATACGCTCAAGGAAGAGATTACCAAACTTTTCCTGCAGATTCTGTATGCAGATGAATCAGTAAACATTAATAAAGGTACGCTGGAAGTAAGTAAAGCTACCTATGAACGCGCTAAAGAACTTTTTAATCAGGGTAGTATTTCGAAAGCAGATTTGGCCCAACTGGAAGCACAGGTCGGTAATGACCAGTACCAGCTGGTAACCTCCGAAAGCTCACTGAGAAACTATAAACTTCAACTGAAGCAAATGCTGGAACTGGACGGAAACATGGAAATGGAGCTGGAACTTCCGGTACTTGACGATGAAAAAGTGATGCAGCTGCTCCCCAATCAAGACGAGGTTTACCAAACGGCACTGGCCAACCGTCCGGAAATACAAAGCAGCAAGCTGAGTATTGACAATTCCAAGTTGGCTATTTCTGCGGCTAAAAGCGGTTACTATCCAAGTATCAGTCTGTCGGCGTCTACTTCCAGTACAACCAATAATGCAAGTCAGAACAACTGGGCACAACAGATGAAATACGGATGGAACAACATCATCGGCCTTACGGTGAGTGTACCTATCTTTAATAACCGACAGACTAAAAGTGCAGTAGAAAAAGCTCAGTTCCAATACAACTCTTCACTGCTAAACTTACAGGACAAGCAAAAAGGGCTTTACACCGAGATTAAAACACTCTGGCTGGATGCGCTCAATGCACAGCAACAATATGCAGCAGCTGAAGTGAAACTGAAAAGCAGTCAGACCAGTTTTGATATGGTCAGTGAACAGTTCAGACTGGGCATGAAAAATACGGTTGAACTGCTGACCGAGAAAAATAACCTGCTCAGTGCACAGCAGCAACGGGTTCAGGCTAAGTATATGGCTATTTTGAACCGTACATTACTCGATTTTTATGCAGGAAAAGACATTGAATTATAATCACCAAACAATATGAACAAGAAAAAAATAATTTTGACAGCCGGTGTCGTACTCGTGCTGGCTGTAGCAGGATTCTGGATTTTCGGAAAGAAGAATGCACAGGGCAAGGTAGACTTCGTGACTGAAAAAGTTACACGAGGAAATATCAGCAATTCCATTACAGCTACAGGAACTATTGAACCGGTCACTGAGGTAGAAGTCGGTACACAGGTTTCAGGTATCATTGACAAGATATATATTGACTATAACTCCGTAGTAAAACAGGGTGAAGTGATAGCCGAGATGGATAAGGTAACGCTGCTCAGCGATTTACAATCAGCGCAAGCTACATACAACGGCGCCAAGGCCGAATACGACTACCAGAAGAAACTATACACGAGAAACAAAGCACTACACGAGAAACAGCTGATCAGTGAAACAGACTACGAACAAAGCGTGTACGATTATGAACGTGCTAAAAGTACATACGAACAGACGCAAGCAGCCTTAGCCAAAGCAGAACGGAATCTTTCATACGCCACTATCACTTCTCCGATTAATGGTATTGTAACGAGCAAGGATGTGGAAGAAGGACAGACCGTAGCTTCCGGTTTTGAGACTCCGACACTGTTCACCATTGCTGCCGACTTGACAAAGATGCAGGTAGTAGCCGATGTGGATGAAGCCGACATTGCCGGAATAAAAGACAGTGCCCGAGTTACCTTTACCGTAGATGCATATCCTGACGACGTGTTCGAAGGAAAAGTATATCAGATTCGTCTGGGAAGTGTAAACAGCAGCAGTTCAAGCAGTACCAGCACAAGCAGCGAAACAGTTGTCACTTACGAAGTGGTAATTACTGCCGACAACCCGGATTTGAAACTGAAACCCCGACTGACTGCCAACGTGACCATTTACACCGATACCCGTGATAACGTGATAACGGTACCCAACAAGGCACTGCGTTTTACACCGGAAAAACAATTGGTGGGCAAAAAGACCATTACAGACTGCGAAGGTGCACACAAGGTATGGACAATGGACGCCAACGGATTTACCGCACATCCTGTAAAAATCGGACTGAGCGACGGAAGCCATACTGAAATTCTGGAAGGACTGAGCGAAGGTACTCCTATCGTAACAGAAACCGTACTGAAAGGCTTCGAAAGCAATGCCAATGCAGATGCAACAGCTGACGGAGAAAGAAGTCCGTTCATGCCAGGCCCTCCGGGAAGTGACAAGAAAAAACAGAAATAAGGAGATACTCTTATGAAAAAGACTGTCATAGAATTGCAAAATATCAAACGGAATTTCCAGGTGGGAGACGAAACGGTCCATGCCTTGCGCGGAGTTTCATTCAGCATACAGGAAGGAGAATTCGTCACCATTATGGGAACATCCGGTTCAGGAAAATCTACTTTGCTGAACACCTTGGGATGCCTGGATACACCCACCAGCGGAGAGTATCTGCTCGACGGAGTATCCGTACGCACCATGAGCAAGCCACAAAGGGCAGTACTACGTAACCGGAAAATCGGATTTGTATTCCAGAACTACAACCTGCTGCCGAAAACTACAGCCGTAGAAAATGTGGAACTTCCTCTGATGTACAACAGCTCAGTCAGTGCAGCCGAACGTCGTCGGCGTGCCATTGAGGCCTTAACAGCTGTAGGACTGGCTGACCGCTTGGAACATAAATCCAACCAGATGTCAGGAGGACAGATGCAGCGTGTGGCCATCGCCCGCGCACTGGTCAACAATCCGGCGGTAATTCTGGCAGACGAAGCAACCGGTAACCTGGATACACGTACCTCATTTGAAATTCTGGTTCTTTTCCAGAAACTGCATCAGGAAGGACGTACCATCATCTTCGTGACACACAATCCGGAACTGTCACAATACAGCAGCCGGAATATCCGCCTGCGTGACGGACATGTCATTGAAGACGTGACCAACCCTCATATTCTGTCAGCTGCAGAAGCATTAGCTGCCCTGCCGAAAAACGACGACGATTGACGTGACTAATTAAGAAATGACTTATGAACGGGACAAACCTTTTTAAAATAGCTTTCAGAGCTTTGGCCAATAACAAGCTCCGTGCATTCCTGACCATGTTGGGAATCATCATCGGTGTGGCCTCTGTCATTGCCATGCTGGCCATCGGACAAGGCTCTAAACGAAGCATCCAAAAACAGATTTCTGAAATGGGCTCCAACATGATTATGATTCATCCGGGAGCTGAAATGAGAGGTGGAGTCCGGCAGGACCCTTCGAGCATGCAGACACTGAAACTGGAAAATTATGAAACACTGCGCGACGAGTGCATGTACTTGTCGGCCATCAGTCCGAATGTATCTGCCTCCGGACAGTTGATTTCGGGCTCCAACAACTACCCTTCTTCTGTCAGCGGGGTCAGCATTGGCTACCTGACAATTCGCCAGCTTACCGTAGAACAAGGTGAAATGTTCTCAGAAGAGGATATACGTACGGCTGCCAAAGTCTGTGTCATCGGTAAAACAATTGTAGACAACCTGTTTCCCGACGGTCAGGACCCTATTGGAAAGATTATCCGCTGCAACCAAGTACCTTTGCGGGTAGTAGGCGTGCTGAAGTCCAAAGGATACAACTCTATGGGTATGGACCAGGACGATGTGGTATTGTCTCCTTACACCACCGTAATGAAACGTTTGCTGGCACAAACTTACCTGAGTGGTATTTTTGCCTCAGCCTTGACGGAAGACATGACGGAAGAAGCCGTAGATGAAATTACGAACATCTTACGACGTGAACACAAACTGAAGGAAACAGATGACGATGATTTTACCATACGTACACAGCAGGAACTTAGTTCCATGCTGAATACCACAACCGACTTGATGACTACCCTGCTGGCCTGCATTGCCGGAATTTCACTGGTAGTGGGTGGTATTGGTATCATGAACATCATGTATGTAAGTGTGACGGAACGTACACGTGAAATCGGACTTCGTATGTCTGTGGGTGCAAGAGGAATCGATATTCTGTCACAATTCCTGATAGAATCCATCCTGATCAGTATCACCGGAGGTCTGATTGGAGTAATCTTGGGTTGCGGTGCCAGCTTCATCATCAAGAGTGTGGCTCACTGGCCTGTCTTTATCCAGCCCTGGAGCGTATTGCTATCATTTGCCGTCTGTACATTTACCGGCGTATTCTTCGGCTGGTATCCGGCTAAAAAAGCGGCCGACCTTGACCCGATTGAAGCATTACGCTATGAATAAATAACGGAACTACTTTGTTCTTCATAACTTTGGTTTCCTGTCCGGCTGCCATTCAGCAGTGAATGTTTCCCCAACATAAACCGCTTGAGGTAGCCGGACTTTTATTAAAAAAATCGTATCTTTGTCTTAAATCAATTCCACATGGTTTATATAACTCACAACAAACACCGTTTACTTGAATTGACAATCCACATTATATGCTGGGGATTGTTTTTCGGATTTCCACTGTTCTTCACTCAAGATGACAGCGGCAGTATCGATTGGAGAGAGTTTATCAACCATTCTGGTGTATCTCTTTCTTTTTTCATCATCTTCTATGTCAATTACCTGTTATTTATCCCTAAGGTTCTTTTCAAAGAGCATACCGGACAGTATATTCTATTAAATATTCTGCTCATCTTCGTTGTATCCATCGGACTGCGTTACTGGCACAACATCATTGCCTTTCCTCCCCCGGCTCCCCGACGTCCTCATTTACCTCCCCAATACATATTTTATATAAGGGATATTACGAGCATGATTTTCACCGTGGGGTTAAGTGTAGCAATCCGTATGAGCCTGCGCTGGAGTGCCACAGAACTGGAACGCCGTGAAGCAGTAAAAAGCCGGACTGAAGCAGAACTGAAGAACCTGCGAAACCAGCTGAATCCGCACTTCCTGCTCAACACGCTGAATAATATTTATGCCCTGACGGCTTTTGATACCGAAAAGGCACAACAGGCCATTCAAGAACTGAGCAAACTACTGCGTTACGTTTTATATGACAATCAGGAAACATTTGTTCCACTGACTAAAGAAGTAGAGTTTATCCGAAACTACATTGAACTCATGCGAATACGGGTGTCGTCCGCTGTCAAAATCAATACAAACTTTCAGATTCGACCAGACAGCCAAAGTCCGGTAGCTCCGCTGTTATTCATTTCGCTCATTGAAAATGCCTTCAAACATGGAATCTCTCCTACCGAACCCAGCTTTATAGATATTTCGCTGACGGAAAAGGAAGATGAAATCCATTGTGTGATACGCAACAGCAATTATCCCAAAAATTCAACGGACAAAAGTGGATCAGGCATCGGGCTGGAACAGGTACGAAAAAGACTAGAACTATTGTATGCCGGACATTATGAATGGCATCAGCAAATAAGTCCGGATCAAAAAGAATACAGTTCCATACTGACTATAAAAATTCCTGACACCAATAAAAAGATACTGCCATGATTATAAAATGTGCGATTATAGATGATGAACCTCTGGCACTCGGCCTGCTGGAAAGTTACGTAAAGAAAACACCATCGCTCGAATTGTGCGGTGCATATTCCAGTGCCATTCAGGCAATGGAATTATTGACAGACCATCCGGTAGACCTTATTTTTCTGGATATCCAGATGCCGGAACTGAACGGATTAGAGTTTTCCAAAATCGTTCCTGGAAGTACACGTATCATCTTTACAACTGCTTTCGGGCAATATGCACTGGATGGTTACAAGGTAAATGCCCTTGACTATCTACTTAAACCTATCAGCTATACAGATTTTATGACTGCTGTCAACAAAGCTGTCCAGTGGTTTGAACTCCGGCAGAAAGCAGAAACATCATCTGGTGAAATCCAGTCTTCCGAGGATTTGAAGTACATCTATGTAAAAAGCGATTATAAGCTGATTCAAATCGAGTTGGATAAAATTCTCTATATTGAAGGACTGAAGGATTATATCAAAATACATCTGGAAGATAATCCACGCCCCATTCTCTCACTGGTCAGCATGAAAATGATGGAGGACAAACTGCCAGCCAACCGGTTTATCCGAATTCATCGCTCTTTTATCGTGCAAAAACAAAAAATAAAAATTATAGAAAAAGGGAGAATTGTTTTCGGAAAAGACTACATTCCAATATCGGACAGCTACAAACAGGAGCTCCAAAATTATGTTAATAAACATACTATTTGAGTTTTTGTTGTATTTTCAACCTTTTTTTTTGAAACAATCGTTTTTTTTACGGTTTTTCTTTGGATACAATCAATCTAAACCCTATATTTGTGTCGTACATAATAAAGACGGAAGTTGTGAAACTTCCTTTAGAATAGTTTAGTTAAGTCTAGTTTAGTTTTTGTGTTGTGATACTCCTGCTGAAAGTGTTCAGCGGGAGTATCTTTTTTATACAAAATCGAAACGGAGGAAAATATATTTATTAACAAATTCCGAGCTGAATGATGTTAAAAAACAACAAGAAAAAAGGCTGAAATACGATTACAAATTGCACAAAAATTCCTCAAGGAATATTTATCAATTTATGAGTCTGCAAACTTAGACGCCATTGAGGATGCGACTTAATATATTCTACAACCTCTGCCGTATTGCGGCAAGAGCAAGGCTGCAAAAAATAAAATGAGGCTTTTAATTCAAGATAAGGAGATACATCTTGACCAAGAAAAACTACTTTTACCTCATCTATACGATTGACACGTAACGGTGCACCTAATTTGGGAGAACAGGTAACCCAATCTATCGATTCAGGAAGCACACATGTGCCATTCGTTTCAATACAAATGTATTTTCCAGCTTTATGCAATGCAGCAATTAAATCCTCATCTACCCAAAGTCCAGGCTCACCTCCTGTCAAAATCACCGTCTTGCAGGGATATTGACAGACTTTCTCCACTATCTCCTCATCCGACATCATGACTCCTTCCTCATGACGCGTGTCACAAAACTCACATTTTAAATTACATCCCGAAAAACGGACAAAGACAGCAGGTGTACCCACATGAAAGCCTTCCCCCTGAAGGCTATAGAATATCTCGTTAATCTTTTTCATAAATTACCCGATTACCTTCAGACTCACACACTTCCACCTTCACACAATGGGGTACTCGCTCACAAATCCAACGGGCAATATTTTCGGCCGTTGGATTACAAGGAAGCACATCATTCAGGTTCTTATGGTCAAGCTGTCCCTTTACAACTTCTTTTATATGCGTAAAATCTACCACCATACCATCTTCATTTAATTGCTCAGCCTGACAATATACGGTGATAATCCAATTGTGACCATGCAGGTTTTCACACTTACTTTCATAAGAAAGTTTCAGCTTATGTGAAGCCGAAATTTCCATACGTTTAATGACTGTATACATAACATTTTGATTTTTAAATATTTAAAAAACTCTGCATTTAATGTCACCTCAATGCTACGACAAAGGTAAAAAGAATTATCAGATAGAAAAAATCCATGTACAAAGATTTGACTGCCACGAAATCTCACAAATTTTAATAAAATCCACAACAAATATTTTTGATTTTCCAACCAATACAGTATATTTGTATACACATTTTTGATATACGAATGACGGAAGAGGACAAAAAACTGTTACATACTTTCGAAGGCAAACTCAGACAATTGCTGTTTCTTTATGAAGAGTTGAAAAAAGAAAACCTCTCATTAAGAAATGAAATTGACAGAAAAAGTGCAGAAATAGCCCAATTGGAATGTAATAATAAAGAATTGGAAGCCAAGTATATCAACTTGAAAAACGCCCGCATACTCAGTATCAACGACAATGACCTCCGCGATACGAAACAAAGACTGGCGAAACTTGTGCGTGAAGTCGATAAATGCATCGCTTTGCTGAATGAATAACAATGCGGTAAAGTATATACTTTTATGGACGAAAAAAAGAGATTTAATCTACTAATTGACAACGAACGGTATCCTGTGTCCATACTCCCTGCGGAAGAGGAAGCTTACCGGGAAGCTGCCAAACAGATTAACTATAAACTGAATAAATATCGCAGTGCTTTTCCTGAATTCAACAGTATACAACACTGGAAGATGGTGGCACTTGATTTGGCGTATGAAAATATATCCATGAAAGGAAGAAATGACACCCGACCTTATATGGAAAAACTTAAAGAACTGGAAGAGGATATTGAAAGATGTATCCGACCTGACCGGGACGAAGGTTTATAGAAAGATATTATAACAGGAAATTCACGCATAAGCTTTATTCGAAGGGATTTTCCCAACGGATAAGTTTATGCGTTTTTTATTTATATACTTAAATTAATTATAATGTTGACGACAGTAATACTAACAATTGTGGCCTTCCTGGTGGGAGGGGCATTGTCGTATGGATTCTTTAAGTACGGCTTAAAGACAAAATATGACACAATTATCAAAGAAGCAGAAACTGAAGCTGAAGTAATCAAGAAGAACAAGCTTCTGGAAGTAAAGGAAAAATTCTTGAATAAAAAAGCGGATTTGGAAAAGGAGGTTGCCCAGCGTAATCAGAAAATCCAGCAAGCTGAGAATAAGTTAAAGCAACGCGAAATGGTGCTCAACCAGAAGAACGAAGAGCTTCAGCGTAAACGCAATGAAACAGAAGCTATCAAAGAAAATCTGGACGCTCAGCTGGTAATCATTGAAAAGAAGAAAGAGGAATTAGATAATCTTCAGGCACAGGAAAGAGAGAAACTGGAAACAATCTCAGGCTTGTCGGCTGAAGAAGCGAAAGAACGCTTGGTAGAATCGCTGAAAGAAGAAGCGAAGACACAGGCGCAGTCTTACATCAATGACATCATGGACGATGCCAAGCTTACTGCAAACCGTGAAGCGAAACGTATCGTAATTCAGTCTATTCAGAGAGTGGCTACTGAAACTGCCATTGAAAACTCTGTCACTGTATTCCACATTGAATCGGATGAGATCAAAGGACGCATCATCGGACGTGAAGGACGTAATATCCGTGCACTGGAAGCCGCTACAGGTGTAGAAATTGTGGTGGATGACACACCGGAAGCAATCGTACTTTCAGCCTTTGACCCGGTACGCCGCGAAATTGCACGTCTGGCTTTGCACCAATTGGTAACTGACGGACGTATTCACCCGGCACGTATCGAGGAAGTGGTAGCAAAAGTACGCAAGCAAGTGGAAGACGAAATCATCGAAACGGGTAAACGTACTACAATCGACCTGGGTATCCACGGATTGCATCCTGAACTGATCCGTATCATCGGTAAGATGAAATACCGTTCTTCATACGGACAGAATCTTTTGCAGCATGCACGTGAAACAGCTAACTTGTGTGCAGTAATGGCTTCGGAATTAGGTTTGAACCCGAAAAAAGCAAAACGTGCCGGACTGCTGCATGATATTGGTAAGGTGCCCGATGAAGAACCGGAATTGCCGCACGCACTGTTGGGTATGAAATTGGCTGAAAAGTACAAAGAAAAAGCAGATATCTGCAATGCCATCGGTGCACACCACGACGAAGTGGAAATGACCAGCCTTCTGGCTCCTATCGTACAAGTATGTGACGCTATCTCTGGTGCACGTCCGGGAGCACGCCGGGAAATTGTAGAGGCTTACATCAAACGTCTGAATGATCTCGAACAATTGGCCATGTCTTATCCGGGTGTAACCAAGACTTACGCTATTCAGGCAGGTCGTGAGTTGCGTGTCATTGTAGGTGCCGACAAGATTGACGACAAACAGACAGAAAGCTTGTCAACTGAAATCGCCAAGAAGATTCAGGACGAAATGACTTATCCGGGACAAGTTAAGATTACGGTTATCCGTGAAACCCGTGCAGTCAGCTTCGCAAAATAAACAATAAAAAAATCCGGAAGTTCATTCCGGATTTTTTTATGTTCTATACTTTCAAATAAGGTGCCAACACTTTCTCCGCACAAGCATACCCTTCTTCATATAATTCAGTCAGCTTCTTGATATCCTTCTCGATACGATTCACCACCACTTTCTTTTCCGGCCGAATCGCGATGATACGTCCTTCATCCTCTAACTTTTCGACCATCTCCAACTGCTCATTGTATACCGCACAGCGTCGGCTAAGCACTAACCTCAACCGTGGATAACGGCGATAAATGAACCGGGGAACCCGAATATCTTTTTCAGTCTTACGATAGCCTCTGTTACGAGTGAGGACTACTACATTCTTTTCATAGCCCTGACTCATAGCCCGCAAGACAGGTATAGAATCGACAATACCTCCATCGAGCATAGGACGCCCGTCCACGTATGTAATCGGACAAACATACGGAAGACTGCTGGAAGCTTTGGCAATATCCACCAGTCTCCAGCCATCCCGGTTTTCTTTCTCTTCCAGATAACAAGCCCTTCCCGTCACGCAATTGGTCGTTACCATCTCAAAACGGGCAGGATTATTAAAATAGGCTTGAAAATCGTAGGGAAGAATCTTGGTGGGAAACAAGTCATAAAGCAAATGCTGATCCAGAATACTATGCTGATACCAGAGGTATTTCAACCCAATATAATGATATTCTGCCAGCATATCAATGTTACTAAACTTTGCCCGCCCCCGCTGATGAGACATATACGACAATCCGTTACAAGCTCCTGCTGACACACCTATCACATAAGGGAACTGCATGTGGTGATCCATCATGAAATCCAAGACTCCACAAGTAAACACCCCTCGCATACCTCCTCCTTCGAGAACTAACCCTGTTTTTTGCAAATCCAGATTCATACAACCTCAGTTTTTAAAGTAATCTTGGCAATTGCAAATATATGTTTTTCCATTACACCGCAGCCATTTTTTCTATTTTATTTACTACATTTGCAACATTATTTTCACAAACATTACATCAAAAAGAAATAACTATGTTTGATTCTCTTACTTATCAAAAACGTCGGAATGCGCTGCGGGAAAAGATGAGCAACGGTATCATTCTTATTTTAGGAAACAATGAAGCACCGGCCAACTACCCCGACAACACATACAAGTTCAGACAAGACAGTTCTTTTGTCTATTTCTTCGGACATTCACACCCGGGTTATGCCGGCATCATCGACATAGACAATGGCAAAGATTATTTCTTTGGAAATGATGTCGACATGGACGACATCATCTGGATGGGCCCGCAACCCAGTGTAAAAGAACTGGCGGCACAGGTGGGAGTTGAGAAAAGCTATCCTTTCGATATGTTGAAAGAAATAGTGGGAAAAGCCATCGCTCAGCGAAGAAAAATCCACTTTCTCCCTCCCTATCGCTACGATAATATGATGCTGCTGGAAGATTTGACAGGTATCCGGGCATCCATGACTAAACAGCACGCTTCTCTTGAACTGATTAAGGCGGTCGTATCGCTGCGTTCAGTAAAAGAAGAATGTGAAATCGCAGAAATCGACAAGGCCTGCAACGTAGGATATGAAATGCATACGGCAGCCATGCGTCTGTGCAAACCGGGAGTATCCGAGCAATACATAGCCGGAGTGCTTGACGGTATCGCTTCATCTTACGGACGAATGGTTTCATTTGCCACTATTCTTACGCAAAACGGACAGACCCTGCACAATCACGACCACAGTCACATCTTGCAAGAAGGCAGACTGATGCTGACGGATGCAGGAGCCGAACTGATGAATTATTACTGTTCAGACCATACCCGTACAATCCCTGTAGGAGGAAAATTTACCAGTCGCCAGCGTGACATCTACGGCATCGTACTTGCCTGCCATGACAAGGCACTGGAACTGGCACGACCAGGAGTGACATACAAGTCGGTACACCTGGAAGTATGTAAGGTACTTACAGAAGGGCTGAAAGGACTGGGCTTGATGAAAGGAAATACCGATGAAGCTGTAGCTGCAGGCGCTCATGCCTTATTCTTGCCGCACGGATTGGGACATATGATGGGACTGGACGTACACGACATGGAAGACTTAGGCCAGTGTTACGTAGGCTATGACGAAGAAGTGCAACCATCCACTCAGTTCGGACTGGCTTCGCTCCGTATGGGAAGAAAGCTCCAGAAGGGTTTTGTCATTACCGATGAACCGGGATGCTACTTTATTCCAGCCCTGATTGATAAATGGAAGGCAGAAAAACTACACACCAATTTCTTGAATTTCGATGAAATCGAAAAATACAAGGACTTCGGAGGTATCCGTCTGGAAGATGATATCCTGATTACCGAAAACGGATCCAGATTCCTGGGCGAAAAACGTATCCCCATCACATTTGATGAGGTAGAAGCCATCATGAATGAATAATTACGTATTTATTAACCCTATAACCATAAAGATCAAAACAATGAACAAACTGATTTTAGTAGCTGTTGCAGGACTTTGCTTTGGTAACATCTATGCAAAAAATCCGAAGAAAGACAAAGCTGAAGAAGGATTCGTATTTACAACCGTAAAAGAAAACCCTATTACTTCCATAAAGAACCAGAATCGTTCAAGTACATGCTGGTCATTCTCCAGCCTTGGATTTCTGGAATCAGAATTGCTGCGTGAAGGAAAAGGAGAATTCGACCTTTCTGAAATGTTTGTAGTGCACAAAACCATGGAAGACCGTGCGGTAAATTATGTACGCTATCACGGAGATGCTTCATTCTCACCGGGCGGAAGCTTTGAAGACATCGTTTTCTGCTACAAGAACTATGGTATGGTTCCTCAGGACGTAATGCCGGGTATCGAATACGGTGACTCACTGCCTAACCACAATGAGCTGGATGCGGTAGCTGGAGCATACGTACAAGCTATTGGAAAAGGCAATCAGAGCAAACTGAGTCCGGTATGGAAAAAAGGCGTAACAGCCATTTACGATACTTACCTGGGAGAATGTCCGAAAGAATTCACTTACAAAGGAAAAACTTACACTCCGAGAACATTTGCAGATGAAGTGCTTGGACTGAATATGAACGACTATGTATCACTGACTTCTTACACACATCATCCTTTCTACCAGACATTCAGCATCGAGGTACAGGACAACTGGCGCAATGCATTGTCTTACAACTTGCCTATCGATGAGTTGATGGAGGTAATGGACAACGCCATCAACAACGGATATACCTTCGCATGGGGAGCTGACGTCAGCGAAGAAGGATTTACCCGCGACGGTATTGCCGTATGTCCGAATGCAGAAAAAGGAGCCGAACTGACTGGTTCAGATATGGCACACTGGTTGGGCTTGAGCAAAGCAGACAAGCGCAAGGAACTGACCAGCAAACCGCTTCCGGAAATTGAAGTGACTCAGGAAATGCGCCAGGTAGCATTCGACAACTGGGAAACTACCGATGACCACGGAATGCTTATCTACGGTATCGCTAAAGACCAGAACGGCAAAGAATACTACATGGTGAAAAACTCATGGGGATTAAGCGGCAAGTACAAAGGTATCTGGTATGCATCTAAAGCTTTTGCCAAATACAAAACCATGAACATACTGGTGAACAAGAAAGCAATCCCTGCACACATCGCAAAAAAATTAGGATTCTAAGGTCCTATTATATAGACTAATTATAAATAAAAAGCGGCTCGTTCCATAAATTTAAGATGGAATGAGCCGCTTTTTTCTTTCTTTTTACTAATTTTACGGATTGAAGTGGATAAGAAGATTTTATCCAATTACAGGTTTTGCCGATTTGATTACTGCAACAAAGTCGTACAGGCTTACAACCGACAGACTGGCGAAACCCCACCCGAAAAGAAAAAAAGAAAAAACATATATAAATGAACTACAAATGGAACTATCAACCTCCAACACTTCAAGAAAGAGAAGCTGCCAGAGCCCTCTCCAGAGAGATTGGCATCAGTCCTATTTTATGTAAGCTACTGCAGGAAAGAGGTATCCATTCTGCCGCAGAGGCCAAACGGTTTTTCCGCCCTCAGCTTAATGACCTCCATGACCCGTTCCTAATGAACGACATGGACGTGGCAGTGGAACGCCTAAACCTGGCCATGGGACGAAAAGAGCGTATTCTGGTGTATGGAGATTATGATGTGGACGGCACTACGGCTGTCGCCCTTGTTTTCAAATTTCTTCAACAGTTCTACTCGAACATCGATTATTATATCCCCGACCGATATAATGAAGGGTATGGTGTGTCAAAAAAGGGAGTCGACTATGCTTACTCTACCGGAGTAAAACTGGTCATCGTACTGGACTGTGGTATCAAAGCAGTAGAAGAAATCAGTTACGCCAAAGAAAAAGGCATCGATTTCATTATCTGCGACCATCATGTGCCCGATGAGGTACTTCCTCCTGCTGCCGCCATTCTGAATGCCAAGCGTCCGGATTCTACGTATCCATACGAACACCTGTCTGGTTGCGGAGTAGGATTCAAGTTTATGCAAGCTTTTGCCCAGAACAACGGCATTGAGTTTCACCAGCTTACTCCCCTGCTCGATTTGGTAGCAGTCAGCATTGCATCCGACATTGTACCTATTATGGGAGAAAACCGTATTTTGGCCTATCACGGACTGCGTCAGCTCAATGCCAACCCCAGCATCGGCCTGAAAGCCATTATTGATGTATGCGGACTGGCAGAGAAAGAAATTACGATGAGTGACATCGTATTCAAGATAGGTCCCCGCATCAATGCTTCGGGAAGAATACAAAATGGAAAGGAAGCGGTCGACTTGCTGATTGAAAAGGATTTTGCGTCTGCATTGAAAAAGAGCAACCGCATCAACAGCTACAACGAAACGCGTAAGGACCTCGACAAGAACATGACAGAAGAGGCTAATAAAATCGTGGACAACCTGTCCGACTTGTCTGAAAGAAGATCTATCGTGATTTTCAATGAGGACTGGCACAAGGGAGTCATCGGAATTGTCGCTTCGCGTCTGACGGAAATCTACTACCGTCCTGCCGTGGTCTTGACACGTACCGAGAACCTGGCTACGGGATCAGCACGTTCTGTTTCCGGCTTCGATGTATACAAAGCCATAGAACATTGCCGTGACCTGCTGGAGAATTTTGGCGGACATACCTATGCGGCCGGTTTATCCATGAAGGTGGAAAATGTGCCGGAATTTACCAGACGGTTTGAAGAATACGTGACCAACCACATTCTTCCGGAGCAGACTAACGCTACCATCCAGATTGATGCACAGCTGGACTTCAGAGACATTACTCCGAAGTTTTTCTTCGACCTAAAGAAGTTCAACCCATTTGGTCCAGAGAACCACAAGCCTGTTTTCGCAACTTTGAATGTGTACGATTATGGTACCAGTAAGGTGGTAGGAAGAGACCAGGAACACATCAAACTGGAACTGGTGGACAACAAGTCGAACAACGTCATGAACGGTATCGCTTTCGGACAAAGTTCACAGGTGCGTTACATCAAGACCAAACAGTCGTTCAACATCTGTTATACCATTGAGGAAAATACCCATAAGCGGGGAGAAATCCAACTACAGATAGAAGATATCAAGCCCAGTCGAAGTTAGCGACTCATGACTGACTACCGAAAAATCCTGAAACAATACTGGGGATATGACAATTTCCGAGGCATACAGGAAGACATTATCCGCAGCATAGGCGAAGGCCGGGACACATTGGGACTCATGCCCACAGGTGGTGGTAAATCCATCACCTTTCAAGTGCCCGCCCTCGCCCAAGAAGGGTTATGCCTGGTCATTACCCCTCTGATTGCCCTAATGAAAGACCAGGTGAGAAACTTGCGTGAACGGGGCATCAAAGCAACCGCCATCTACTCCGGCATGACGCGCGAAGAGATTGTCATCGCATTGGAGAACTGCATCTTCGGCAACTACAAGTTTCTTTATGTATCTCCGGAAAGACTGGATACCGAAATTTTTCAAATTAAACTCCGCAGCATGCATGTCAGCCTCATCACCGTGGATGAGTCACACTGCATTTCACAATGGGGATACGACTTCCGCCCTGCTTACCTGAAAATAGCGGATATACGTCAGCTGCTCCCGGGAGTTCCCGTCATCGCACTGACGGCCACTGCCACTCCGGAAGTGGTCAGTGATATCCAGCAACGCCTTCAGTTCCGCCAGGAAAATGTGTTCCGCATGAGCTTTGAACGGAAGAACCTGGCCTACGTGGTACGTCATACGGAAGACAAGGAAAGCGAACTGCTGCACATCCTTCAACGCGTCGACGGGTCGGGAATTGTCTATACCCGCAACCGGAAAAAGACGAAAGAGATTTCTCTGTTCCTGAACCGGAACCACATCACAGCCACTTTTTATCATGCCGGACTCAATGATGAGACCAAAGATTCCCGACAAAAAGCCTGGCTGAAAGGAGAATTCCGTGTAATGGTAGCCACCAACGCCTTTGGTATGGGAATCGACAAACCAGACGTACGCGTGGTTATCCACGCTGACGTACCCGACTCGCCCGAAGCCTACTTTCAGGAAGCCGGACGTGCAGGAAGAGACGGCATGAAAGCCTATGCCGTACTGCTGTTCTGTGCCCGCGATAAAATCACGCTCAAACAGCGGGTAAGCGATACATTTCCCGAAAAAAGTTACATCCGTAAGATTTACGAAGACATCAACTTCTATTACCAAATGGCCATGGGAGACGGAAGAGGCTGCACCTTCGCGTTCAACATCGATGAGTTCTGCCGTAATTTCAAGCATTTTCCCGTACAGACCGACAGTGCCTTGAAAATCCTGACTCGCGCAGGCTATCTGGAGTACACTGATGAGCAGGACAATGCCTCGCGTATCATGTTTACCATCACCAAGGAAGAACTATACCGCATCCGCGAACAAAGCGAAGACACAGAAAAACTGATTCGTATCCTACTGAGAAGCTACACCGGACTTTTCACGGACTATGCTTATATCAGTGAAGACAATCTGTCGACCCGTTCGGGACTGAGCAAACAGCAAATCTATGAAACCCTGCTCTCGCTGAGCCGGCAGCATATCCTGCATTATATTCCCGCAAAAAAGACACCTTACATTATCTATACACGCGAAAGACAAGAAACGGAACGCGTTTATTTAAGTAAGGAAGTCTACGAAGACAGAAAAGAAAGCTATGTGCAGCGTATCAACGCCATGATAGAATATGCAGAAAGCGAGAACCGCTGCCGAAGCCGGATGCTGTTACGCTATTTCGGCGAAAAGAATGAGCACAATTGCGGGCAGTGTGACGTATGCCTGCAGCAACATCAGTCGGGACTAAAGTCGGGAGAGTTTGAAGCCATCAGTCAGCAACTGCAAGCGTTACTGAAAGAAAATCCGCTTTCGTTGCAAGAGATAAAGGACAAAATGCAAGTGCCTGAAAATCACCTGATGAAAGTGGTATCCTACTTGGTTTCCGAGGAAATCATCCGGCAAGAGAACGGTTACCTGGAATTCTAACCCACTCATTATAAACCTATTGTTACTTCTCAGTACTTCTTAGGCAGTACTGGAGTACTTCCCCGAAAGTATTCGAGTACTTCCTTGAAAGTACTGGAGTACTCCTTCGGAAGTACTGAGAATTTCTCCCTCCGCTTTCAAATGAAAGCACAGGTTTCTCTCGCACAAAATAGTCAAATATTTTACTACTTCAAAAAAAAGAACTATATTTGTAGCCGGATAACTAAAAAATCACCTCATAAAATGAAAGAAGGAAACGAGTTCCGGGAACTCATGATACAAATTTTCCGCACTCGCATGGCCTTTCGACGTGCCATGCAACGCACCCTAAAAGATAATAATGCCGGCATCACCTTCGAAATGCTTCAAGTTTTAAGCAGTCTCTGGCATGAACAGGGTATTACCCAACAGGCCCTGGCAGAGCGTACAGCCAAGGACAAAGCCTGCCTGACCAACCTGATGAACAACCTGGAAAAGAAGGGATATGTCTACCGGAAAGAGGATACGAATGACCGACGCAACAAGCTGGTGTACCTCACTCCTGAGGGGGAAGCACTTAAAGTCCAGATTCGCCCGATTCTTAATCTGGTATACGCCAATGCAGAAGAAATATTGTCTACCGAACGAACGGCAAAGATATTATCTGAATTAAAAACGGTACAAAATGTCCTTGAAGGTTTCTAACATCATCCGAAAACTGATTTTTACAGGTAGTCTGTTGGGGGCTGTCTCTGCACACGCACAGCAGGACTCTTTATTCTTGTCGGTCGAACAACTGTTCGAATCGGGCATAAAAAGCAGCCTGCAATTGCAGAGTGACAGTCTGAAAGAAAGAATGGCCCATGAACGGAAATTATATGCCAAAACCGGCCTGCTTCCTGACCTGGAAATAGGGCTGAAAGGAGGCATCATCGGTCAGCCCGTGGTCTTTCAGAACGGACTTTCCAACCCTACCTACCCTGATACCCCGGACTGGTCACAGAATTACACGGTCGACTTTAACCAGCCGCTTTATCAGGGAGGAAAAATCCGCCGTTCCATCCAAAAGGCAGACATTGAAACCGAAATAGCCAGACTGCAGCGGATGACGAATCAGGCCGACATCAAATTGGGATTACTCAACCAGTACCTGACGCTTTTCACCTTATTCAAACAGCATCTTGTACTTACCCGTAACATCGAAGAATCAGAACGTCGCCTGCAAGATATACGTCAAATGAAGAAAGAGGGACTTATCACCAACAATGACGTATTGCGCAGCGAAATGCAACTGACCAATGACCGGCTGTCTCTGCAGGAAACGGAAAACAGCATTCACATCGTGTCGCAACAACTGAACCTGTTGTTAGGAAACGAACGTAACCCGATTATTACGCCCGACACGACACTGCTTCAACGTGCCACTCCACTGGACAGCTACGACGAATACCTCTTGTCAGCCTACGAGCAGGCACCAGACATGCAACTGCTACGCAAGGAAACCGAACTGGCCCAGAACCAGATAGAGATAGACCGTGCCTCACGCAGGCCGAACATCAACCTGTATGCGTCGAACACCCTGGCCCGCCCCATCACGCGTACCATGACCGACTTGTACAACAATAACTGGAATATCGGACTTTCCGTGTCGTATCCGCTCTCTTCCTTATTCAAGAACGGACACAAAATCAAGGAAAGCCAGCTTCAGGTTGCCGTACAGAAAAAAGAAGAAGAGCTGAAAAAACAACAGTTGCAGATGGATATTTACAACGCCATCCTGCGCCACAAGGAAGCCTTGCAGGAAGAAGAAGCCTGGGAATTGTCGGTCCGCCAGGCACAGGAAAACTACCGCATCATGCAAAACCGTTACATGAACCAGCTGGCCATACTCACCGACCTGCTGGATGCCAACTCCGTGTTGCTCAATGCCGAGCTACAGTTGACCTCTTCGCGCACCAGAATCATTTACACCTACTACCAGCTGCAAAAAGCTTGCGGAAGATTATAACTTCACTAAACTATAAAGAATATGACGCTACAAGATACACACAAGAAACTCCGGAAAAGAAGACTGCAGAACATCCTGCTCAACTTTCTATGTATTCTGATTGCCGGCTCCGGACTGATATGGGTGGCCAATTACTTTTGGAAATACATTCATTATGAAATTACGAACGATGCCTTTATTGACCAGTACGTAAGTCCGCTGAACATCCGTGCCTCCGGCTACATCAAGGAAGTGCGCTTCAAAGAACATCAGTATGTACATCAGGGAGATACACTGCTGATACTGGACAACCGTGAGTATCAGATAAAGGTGAAAGAGGCGGAAGCTGCCCTGCTGGATGTAAAAGGCTCCAAAGAGGTACTTCATTCCGGCATAGAGACTTCACAAACCAACATCGCCGTGCAAGACGCCAACATTGCCGAAGCGAAAGCCAAACTATGGCAGCTGGAGCAGGACTACCGCCGTTTTGCTAGACTACTCAAAGAGGAATCTGTGCCCGAACAGCAGTATGAGCAGGCCAAAGCGTCTTACGAAGCAGCCCAGGCCCGCTATCAGGCATTGTTAGAACAGCGAAAAGCGGCTCAGTCGCAGTTCACGGAAACGACCCGACGAACCACCAGCGCAGAAGCAGCCATCTTGAGCAAGGAAGCCAGCCTGGATTTGGCCCGTCTTAATTTGTCATATACCGTACTGACGGCTCCGTATGACGGTTATATGGGACGCCGAACCCTGGAACCCGGTCAATATGTACAGGCAGGACAAACCATCTCGTATCTGGTTCGGAATACGGATAAATGGGTGACAGCCAATTACAAGGAAACACAGATTATCCATATTTACATCGGACAAGAAGTACGCATCAAGGTAGATGCCCTCCCTGGAAAAGTCTTTCACGGCACTGTAACGGCCATTTCGGAAGCTACCGGCTCCAAATATTCGCTGGTTCCTACCGACAATTCTGCCGGAAACTTTGTCAAAGTACAGCAACGTATCCCCGTAAGAATTGACCTGAAAGACATAACTCCGGAAGAAATGAACAATCTGAGAGCCGGAATGATGGTAGAAACTGAAGCTTTACGCAAATGATGACCATGAAACAACTCGACGTACCCGTACGTCAATGGGTTCCCGACTGGTTGGGGATGATATGTATCTTCTTTATCATCCTTCCCGTAACCATGCTGAATGGCTCCTACACCGGCAGTATGCTCGAAGTATCCAGTACCCTGGGGACCAATACAGAAGACATCACCATGGGATACTATGCTGCTTCGGCCGGAATGGCCATAGCCTACCCCATCGTACCCAAGGTACTTGATGCCCTTTCGTCCAAGTTTCTGTTACTGACTGACCTGAGCATACAGTTCCTGCTCAGCTGGGTATGTGCCCGTTCGCAAAATATTGACCTGGTCATCATCTGCAGTTTCTTTATCGGCTTCCTGAAAGGATTTCTCATGCTATGGTTCATCCGAAGAGCAACCAAGATTTTCAGTCCGAAAAATGTACGAAGCGAGTTTTACTCCTATTTCTACCCGTTAGTATTTGCCGGAGGACAAGTATCCATGATTGTGACCGCCGAACTGGCCTATCACTACAACTGGCAATACATGTATTACTTCATGATGATGATGCTCATGGCATCCATTCTGATTGTCATCGTCTGTTTCCGTCACAACCGGCCGCTTAAACCCATCCGGCTTTCGGAACTGCACATCCGGGAAATGCTTGTCATTGCCACCGGATTGCTGATGCTGATGTACGTCATTAACTATGGGAAAGTACTCGACTGGATGTCTTCTTTTAAGATCCGGCTCTATCTGGTCATTGCTCCCATCTTAATCGCTTTCTTCATCTGGAAACAATATCACTCCAAGCAGCCGTATGTAAACCTGGCCCCATTGTACCAGCCTAAAGCCATCGTAGGTTACCTCTACATGATGCTGGTCATGTTTTTCAGTACCTCTACCACCCTGCTGACCAATTATATGACCAGCATTCTGAAGGTAGACAGTACGCACACGTATCAGCTTTACATCTATCTGTTGCCGGGATATGTATTGGGAGCTTTCATCTGCTTCTGGTGGTTCCGCTGGCAACGCTGGCGCTTCCGCTTTCTGATAGCCGGCGGCATGAGTTGTTTTGCAGCCTTTTTCGGCATATTGTATTTCACGGTTTCTCCTGAAAGCACGTATGAGATGCTTTTTCTTCCTGTATTCTTAAGAGGATTAGGCATGCTGGTACTCATCATAGCCTTTGCTCTGTTCGCCGTAGAAGAGTTGAATCCCAAGTTCTTGCTGGCCAATGCCTTTTTCCTGATTTGCTTCCGTTCGGTACTGGCCCCCATTCTGGCGACCTCTTTTTACAGCAATACCCTCTACCGGCTGGAGCAAAAATACATGTATTCCCTGTCCGAAACAATCAGTCAGACCGACCCGCTGGCTGCCAGCCAGTTCAATCAGTCCCTCACACAGCATCTGGCGCAAGGGCACGAATATACAGAAGCTACACAAATGGCTACCCAGACACTCTATGCCACTCTACAGCAGCAAAGCCTTCTGCTTTCGCTCAAGCATATATTAGGCTATCTGTTTGTCATCTCACTGGTCATAGCCATTGTTTCACGTTTCATACCGTTCCATAAGACAATTCGCGTAAAATACACCAAAGCTGGAGACGATATGGTATAAAAATAAGGAGACTGTCCGATTCAGCATCACGACAGTCTCCTTATTTATAAACATTTCTCAGAATTCAATAATCAATGATTTACGAGGAGATATTACCAGATTCTTTGTCAAGTCAATCTTTTTCCCACTCGAAACATCTCTACCTTCTTTAGAATCCTTAGTCAAGACAGTATAGCACTCACTATCCAGAATTTGTTCTGAGCCAGTGCTATTCAGCACAATCATTTCAGTTTTTCCTTCGTGTACATGAGAATACATATATATCCCTCTGTGAGGAATATGATACTTCACTGTTTTGTTTTCTGCCATTTATGTTTAGTTTAATTTTGCGGGCGCAAATATATGTATTTAAAACATATTTCTAAAACATAACAATGAAGTTTTTCGTTTATTTATGCATTTTTCATGACATAAATCAATTCTCAATATACCTCTACCTTGGCAGCCAGCGACTTACACTTGTCACGCAGTGCATCCAAATCACCGTCATTCTTGTCATAGCAAACTACCACTCCCATACGACGGTTCAAGCGGGTAGTAGGTTTTCCGAAAATACGAAGATAGGTATTAGGCTGAGAGCAAACAAGTTCCTCTCCTCTATACTGCGGTGCCTTTTGGCCGGAAACAGGAGAAAGAATGACGGCACTGGCTCCGATATGTTCCTGTGTAATACCTGGAATCGGGAGTCCCAACACTGCATATAAATGCAGTTCAAACTCGTTCAGGTTTTGTGTATTGGCCAGTGTAACCATTCCTGTATCGTGTGGACGAGGAGACAATTCAGAGAAATAAACTCCGTTTTCGTGGCTCAGGAAGAATTCTACTCCCCACAAGCCATAGCCCGTCAAAGCACGAGTCACCTTTTCCGCCATCTGCTGAGCTTCAGCCAAATGCTCCGGTGCGATATGAGCCGGCTGGAAACTTTCACGGTAGTCACCGCCTTTCTGCACGTGTCCGATAGGAGGGCAGAACAAGGTAGGACCATCCTTCTGTGTCACGGTCAACAGGGTAATCTCACTGTCAAAGTGAATGAACTCTTCTACAATGAGTTCCTTAATATCCCCACGGCTTCCGCTGCATCCGTATTCCCAAGAATACTTCAAGTCTTCCTCACTCTTGGCTACAGACTGTCCCTTACCTGAAGAAGACATCAACGGTTTGATGACACAAGGATAGCCAATCTTTCCGGCAGCTTCCTTCAGTTCTTCATAAGAAGAAGCGTAAAAATACTTTGCCGTCTTCAGTCCCAGTTCCTTCGCTGCCAAATCACGGATAGCCTTACGGTTCATCGTAAAATTCACCGCACGGGCACTTGGTACAACCTGTATACCTTCTTTTTCCAGGTGATAAAGCCGTTCAGTACGAATTGCTTCTATTTCAGGAACAATTATATCCGGACGATACTTTTCTACCACACGGTCCAAAGCTTCTCCATCCAACATACTGAATACCTCGCATGCATCTGCCACCTGCATAGCCGGTGCACCTGCATAAGAGTCACACGCAATTACATACTGTCCCAAACGCTGGGCAGCAATGGTAAATTCCTTTCCGAGTTCTCCGGAACCCAACAAAAGTATTTTTTTAGTCATATTATTATAAGGTTTATGCTTCTTTCTGCAAAGATAATATTTTTCCTCGGACCTTATACTACAGCCAGCAGATTTATCAAGCCTCGACTTCTGTTTCGGCCAGCTTCTTCAATGACAGCACTTCTGTTCCGTCTGCTCCCAAAAGGCTTACGGTTCCGTCTGCCTTGATTTCAAAACTACGTACTTCATCCAAAGCTTTCAAGATAGAAGACTCCACATCCATGTTCGGGCATGCCATCATGGTAGAAATCATCTGACTGAAACGAAGAGAAGCCGCCTTTCCTTCTTCCTGTGTGAAAGAACCGTTTATCGTATTGCAGCTGGCATTACCGTGTACTCTTTTTTCTGCTACATTGAAAACCAATTGCGGCTGTTTTTCCACTTCTCCTACAGGATTGCCTTTTACAGAAACAATTTCCCAGGCACCATTCAGGTCGTTTACAGATACCTCTGCCACTTCACGCTTCTGCAACAATATTACCGGTTTACCTTCCGCATCGTTCAGCGCTACATCTTCACCTACTGTTTCATATCCAGCCACTTTATTCAATGCTTCCAGCACATTCTGCTCCAACGTCATATCCGGACACATCATCCGGGTAGCAGCCACCTGACCAAATTTCACTTTTCCGGCATTCAGGGTATCCAATTCAAAGCTTCCCATCAGGCGATTGCATCCAGCATTGCCATACAAACGATGTCCGTCCTTGTCAAAACCCAAGAATGGTGCATTTTCCGCACTCACTTTTTCTCCGTTCACTTCTACAATATTCCATTCCCCTGTAAAGTCTACCACTGCTACCGAATTCTTTCCGGTTCCACAACTCATCAGTGCGCAAGCCAAAGCTGCAGCTGCAAAATACTTCTTATTCATAACTTGTTTTTCCTTTTTAATCTTAATCATAAATTCACAAACAATCCATTTTTAAGAATTGTTCATTTACAAAAATACGTATATCCCCAGAATACTGCACCATATTTTGAATTATTTTCTATCTTTGCATACTGAACGGTAACGTTTACCGGGCATTTAAAGTTTCAAAGTAATAAATGAGTAAAGTATTGATTATCGGTGCAGGCGGTGTAGGTACCGTTGTTGCACACAAAGTGGCTCAGCATCCGGAAGTCTTTTCTGAAATCATGATTGCCAGCCGCACACAGTCAAAATGCGACGCAATTGTCAAAGCAATTGGTAACCCCAACATCAAGACCGCTAAGGTAGATGCCGACAATGTGGATGAACTTGTGTCTTTATTCAACAGTTTTAAACCCGAAATCGTTATTAACGTAGCACTTCCCTACCAGGATTTAACGATTATGGAAGCGTGTCTTCAGGCGGGAGTGAACTACCTGGATACAGCAAACTACGAGCCTAAAGACGAGGCACACTTTGAATACAGCTGGCAGTGGGCATACAAAAAACGCTTTGAAGATGCCGGACTGACTGCCATTCTGGGTTGCGGATTCGACCCGGGAGTAAGTGGAGTATATACCGCATACGCAGCAAAACATCATTTCGATGAAATCCACTACCTGGATATCGTAGACTGCAATGCCGGAAATCACCACAAGGCTTTCGCTACCAACTTCAATCCGGAAATCAACATCCGCGAAATCACGCAGAACGGACGTTATTACGAAAACGGACAATGGGTTACTACCCAGCCGCTGGAATTCCACAAAGACCTGACTTATCCTAACATCGGTCCGCGTGATTCTTATCTTCTGTACCACGAAGAACTGGAATCACTGGTCAAGAATTTCCCGACCATCAAGCGTGCCCGTTTCTGGATGACTTTCGGACAGGAATACCTGACTCACTTGCGTGTAATCCAGAACATCGGTATGGCCAGCATCGAACCTATCAACTACAACGGTATGGAAATCGTTCCTTTGCAGTTCCTGAAAGCCGTGCTGCCTAACCCACAAGACCTTGGCGAAAACTACGAAGGCGAAACTTCAATCGGTTGCCGCATCCGTGGTATCAAAGACGGAAAAGAACATACATATTATGTATACAACAACTGCTCTCACCAGGCAGCTTATCAGGAAACAGGTATGCAGGGCGTAAGCTACACCACCGGTGTACCGGCCATGATTGGTGCCATGATGTTCCTGAAAGGCTTGTGGAAGCGTCCGGGCGTATGGAACGTAGAAGAATTCGATCCGGATCCATTCATGGAAGCTTTAAACAAATACGGATTGCCTTGGCATGAAGTATTCGACGGTGACCTGGAACTGTAATTACATTACCTTAATCATAAAAAGAATCAAGAATGAAGAAGGAGTACTCATTCTTCGTTCCTGATTCTTTTTTTCTAAAAATTTCCCTTACGATATGAATATTGGAGACAAAGCTCCCGAAATACTGGGAATCAACGAAAAAGGTGAAGAAATCCGCCTGAGCAATTATGCAGGCAAAAAAATCGTACTCTATTTTTACCCTAAAGACATGACTTCCGGCTGTACGGCACAGGCCTGCAACCTTCGCGACAACTATGCCGAACTCAAGCAAGCAGGTTACGAAGTAATAGGCGTCAGCATCAACGACGAGAAGTCACACCAGAAATTCATCGAAAAGAACCAGCTTCCGTTCACACTGATTGCCGATACGGAACACAAACTGGTAGAGACTTTCGGTGTATGGGGAGAAAAAAGCATGTACGGACGCAAATACATGGGTACCTTCCGTACCACTTTTATCATTAACGAAGAAGGCATTATCGAACGGATTATTTCTCCTAAGGAAGTAAAGACCAAAGACCATGCCTCACAAATCTTACAGTAATTTATGGCAAAAAAAGACGAATTAGAGTTTGAAGGTGGCATTGAAAATGCCCCGAAACCCAATAACAGCGAAAAGCTGAAAGCCCTGCAGGCCGCCATGGACAAGATTGAAAAGAGTTTTGGAAAAGGCTCTATCATGAAAATGGGAGATGACCACGTGCAGGAAGTAGAAGTCATCCCGACCGGTTCTATCGCCTTGAACGCCGCACTCGGTGTAGGAGGTTATCCGAAAGGACGTATCATCGAAATCTACGGTCCGGAATCATCAGGTAAGACCACACTGGCCATTCATGCCATTGCCGAAGCACAGAGAGCAGGCGGTATTGCTGCTTTCATTGATGCAGAACATGCATTCGACCGTTTCTATGCTGCCAAGTTAGGAGTGGACATCGACAACTTGTGGATTTCACAGCCCGACAACGGTGAACAGGCACTGGAAATCGCCGAGCAGTTGATCCGTTCATCGGCCATCGACATCATTGTCATCGACTCTGTAGCTGCCCTTACCCCGAAAGCTGAAATCGAAGGCGACATGGGCGACAACAAGGTAGGTTTGCAAGCCCGCCTGATGTCACAGGCACTGCGTAAGCTGACTTCTGCTATCAGCAAGACCAACACCACCTGCATCTTCATCAACCAGTTGCGTGAGAAGATCGGTGTGATGTTCGGTAATCCCGAAACTACCACCGGTGGTAACGCCCTGAAGTTCTATGCTTCTGTCCGTCTGGACATCCGTCGTGCCACTCAGCTGAAAGACGGTGAAGAAGTTATCGGTAACCAGGTACGTGTCAAAGTTGTAAAGAACAAGGTAGCTCCTCCTTTCCGCAAAGCCGAATTCGACATCATGTTTGGTGAAGGCATCTCTCGCAGCGGTGAAATCATCGACTTGGGAGCTGAATTAGGCATCATCAAGAAGAGCGGTTCATGGTACAGCTACAACGACACCAAGCTGGGCCAAGGACGTGATGCGGCCAAACAGTGCATCCAGGATAATCCGGAACTGGCTGATGAACTGGAAAAACTGATTTTTGACGCATTGAAAGACAAGGAATAAACTGATTCTTTATCTATATAGAAAACGGATTCACCGTGCTGGAATTCAGCGGGTGAGTCCGTTTTTTTGTGCAAGCTAAAATACCCGTCTCCGCATTGCATTCCACATAAAGAAAAACCACCCCAAGTTTATCTGAAAATCTTACCACACACTCTACGTTTCACGCAGCAGAAACCTACGTTTCACGATAGGAAAACGTACGTTTCCGCCAAGGAAAACATAAGTTTCCCGTTCGAGAAACATAAAAAAGACAAAAGAAAATAAGCATATACGCCACGGCATTCAGCACTTATCAAATGAAGATTCCCTTACCTGTTTCCTCTTTTCTCAGGCAAGCAATACCCCTAGCGATTTGTCTTATTTTTTCTTTTTCTTTCTTTTTCTTGATAAAAAGCGAGGAAAAATACAGAAAAATACGTTATATTTACCACTGAGAATAAAATAACAGGTAACTAAAAAACAAAACTATGACACTAAAACACTCGCTTTCTTTCATATTTTGCCTGGCTTTTACCACCATCGCAGCTTGGGCGCAGAGTAACAAGTTTTCAAACTCCATCTTCCGCTTTGCCACTCGTGCCGAAGGACAAATGCTGATTACGGAACTGGATGACTATACCCGCAACTGGAACCAGTTTGACATTGACGTACGTCTGCAAAAACCGCAAGGACGCAAATCACAGCTGTTGCAGTTTGCCATGGAACAGACACTCAACTGGAGTGACACTGAAAAAGAGCGTATCAGCAAGGCAATGAAAAGTCTGGATGCAGAAATCAAGAAACAAAGTTACAACCTCGATTTCCCGAAAGAAATCATCTTTGTAAAAACTACCCAGAAAGAAGAAGGTAATGCAGAGGCTTACACCCGCGTAAACTGGATTGCCATCGGCGAGCATGCGTTGAAGGAAGCTTCGGACGCAGATTTGAAATACCTTGTAGCCCATGAGTTGTTTCACCTGCTGACACGACAGAATTCCAACTTCAAGAAAGACATTTACAAGGTCATCGGATTCACGGTGATTGAAAAAGAAATTATCTTCCCGTCCGATTTGGCGGAAATTCGTATTTCCAATCCGGACATCAGCCGATATGACAGTTACGGCACGTTTACCATCGGCGGACAGAAGCAATACTGCACCATGGTGATTTATACCGACAGACCTTATGACGGGAAAACGCTCTTCGACTACCTGAAAGTGGGACTTGTACCTTTGAACGGTGATTTTGTTCCTGTTCAGAAGGCTGGAAAGACAATCATTTATGCACTGGATGAAGCGGAAGATTTCTACACACAAGTAGGAAAGAACACCAACTATCTTATTCATCCGGAAGAAATCATGGCAGACAACTTTGCCTTCACGCTGATTGGCCAAAAGAACCTTGCTAATCCGGAAATAATCCAGAATGTACAAAAAGTGCTGAAGGCCAAAAACCGATAACCAATCTGCTTTCACAGATATAAAAAAAGTCAGGCAACCGCTGAAGTGCCTGACTTTTTTATGACTTATGAGATTATCTTTTCCGGTAATCCTTCTCGATAGCTAAGGTTATCCAGTTGGCTAAAGCCTGACGATTGTCGGCAATGACCAGACGTTTCTGATCCTGCGCATTCTGGATATTTCCTACTTCCAGGAAAACAGCTACCGGAGTCGTGTTGCGAAGTACGAACAGGTTACGTTCGCTCACCGTACCATCGAATCCACGGTTGGGCTGATGGCGGTCATACTTGGAACGGAAAGTCCGCTGTATTTCCCTCGCCAGTCGTTTTCCTTTTGAACTGCCCGGTGCATGATAGAAATACACGTCAGTCTGGTTGTTCCGGGCCCGACTGTCTACATGAATAAACACGGCACGCTTGTAGCTGCTCTTATCCTTCCGGTACAAGCGGTTCACCGCATCACAGCGCTGTTGCAGACGGGCTACCTGATTCAACGGTATAGTCTTTCCCATGCAAGTTTCCCGCTTGCTGTTATTCAGAACAGCCTGGTCACGAATTCCGTCCTTTGCATCCTGAATGATAAAATGCACTTTGGCTCCACGTTTCATCAACTCGCGCCCCAAGCGGAGAATGATGTCGTAAGCATACTCATCTTCATGCAACTCTTTTCCACGGTATTTGCCAATGCAGCCAGGATCCGGTCCCCCATGTCCACTGACAAGATAGAAAGTGGCTCCTTTCAAGGAACTGGAAGTTACCGCATACGACGCATATTTCTTTCCAAACAGCGGTTCATAATGCCCCTTCTTCTTTCCCGTCATTCCCGAAGGAAAGCACAGCAAGCCACATAAAATCAAACATAAGAACTTCTTCATCACTTCAGCAGTTCATCTATCTTCTTACAAAGGGAAGCAAACTCCTCTTCATTATACAAGCGAGTCATCATCACGATTTTACCCTCTTTATCTATCAGCACGTTACGGGTGATTCCGGCATTGCGTTCCGCATATTTGGCAAAGATATCTGCTCCCGGGTCAAGTCCTAACGGATAAGTCACTCCTGTCTGCTTGGCAAAGGCTTTCACTCGTTCCAGCGGCTCGTCACGGTCAATTCCATAAAGCGCAAAGGAAGCATTGTCCTTATGTTTCTGCCAGATGTCTTTTTCAATAAAAGGCATTTCCTTACGGCAGACTCCACACCAGCTTGCGGTAAACTGCAACATGACTACCTTTCCCTTAAGTTCTGACAATTTCACCTTGCGTCCGTCCGTCAGCTTCATTTCAAAGTCGGGAGCCGTATCGCCTACCTTGACAATATATCCGGCTGCATCAGGAACCGGCTGAGAGGCTGTAAGTGGTGCATGGCCGCCTAAAAGTCCCATCAATGTCAATGCAAAAATAAGCTTCTTCATACTCATTCTAAATTATATTTCGGCTCAAAGATAGTACAAAAAATTAAAATACAGACACATTCGGAAAGAAACCTGCCTGCAAAAAGAATATCAGAAAGTGCGAAAAGGGCCGAAAGAAAATGCTTTTTATTACTTTTCGGTATGTTTATACAGAAACTTTATTAACTTTGCGAATTATGAAGAACAAAGCGTACACCCTTACGCTTTTATTGTAAATCAAAGCTAAAGAGAAGAACTATGGATTGCACCAACATCATCGGAGAAAAAATAAAATCGCTCCGAACCAATCAAGAAATAAGTATACAGGAACTGGCAGAACGCGCAGGACTGACCGTGGAACAGGTAAGTCGCATTGAGGAAAACATCGACATTCCCTCGCTGGCTCCGCTGATTAAAATAGCACGTGCATTGGGAGTACGTCTGGGTACTTTCCTGGACGACCAGACTAGTGAAACCGGACCGGTTATCTGCCGCAAAGGTGAGGCGGACGATACCATCGGATTTTCAAACAACGCTACGCATGCCCGCCAGCACATGCATTATCATTCATTGTCAAAAAGCAAGGTGGACCGTCACATGGAACCGTTCATCATCGACATCGACGCCAACGACGAAAAAGACTTCTTTCTGTCGGCACATGAAGGAGAAGAGTTTATCATGGTACTGAAAGGAGAACTGGAAATCAGTTATGGGAAAAGCAACTATCGCCTGAAAGAAGGAGATACCATTTATTATGATTCCATCGTGCCGCACCATGTACACACCGCCGAAGGACAGGCTGCACAAATTCTGGCCGTAGTCTACACCCCAGTATAAGTCTCACACAAATCATCAACGACATGTTACAACTTTCTGAAAGAACATTAGGCGACTGGCTGGAGCATTGGGCAGAAGTGACTCCGGACAAAGAATACATTGTATATTCCGACCGCAACCTGCGTTTTACCTGGAAGCAGTTTAACGAGCGTGTGGACCACATGGCCAAAGGTTTGCTGGCCATCGGCGTGAAAAAAGATACGCACGTGGGCATCTGGGCCCGCAATGTGCCCGACTGGCTGACATTTCTGTATGCCTGCGCCAAAATAGGCGCCGTGGCTGTTACGGTCAACACGAACTACAAGCAGGCGGAACTGGAGTACCTCTGCGAAAACTCCGACATGCATACTCTATGTATCGTAGACGGAGAAAAGGACAGCAACTTCGTGGAAATGACCTACACCATGCTGCCCGAACTGAAGCTCTTCGAACGGGGGCACATGAAGAGCAAGCGTTTCCCTCACATGCGTAATGTGGTATACATCGGTCAGGAGAAATACCGGGGTATGTATAACACAGCAGAGATTCTGCTGTTAGGAAGCAACATTGATGATGAGGAACTGATTAACGCCAAAAAACTGGTAAGCTGCCACGATACGGTAAACATGCAGTATACCTCCGGTACTACGGGATTCCCCAAAGGGGTTATGCTCACTCATTACAATATTACCAACAACGGATTTCTAACTGGTGAGCACATGAAGTTCACGGCCGATGATAAGTTGTGCGTATGTGTTCCGCTTTTCCATTGCTTCGGTGTGGTACTGGCCACCATGAACTGCCTGACGCATGGCTGCACACAGGTCATGATAGAGCGCTTCGACCCGTTGCTCGTACTGGCTTCCATACACAAGGAACGCTGTACGGCTCTCTACGGCGTACCGACCATGTTCATTGCCGAACTGCATCACCCCATGTTCCCCATGTTCGACTTGTCGAGCCTGCGCACGGGTATCATGGCCGGCTCTCTCTGTCCTGTGGAACTGATGAAACAGGTGGAAGAAAAAATGTTTATGCGCGTCACCAGTGTATACGGACTGACAGAGGCCTCACCGGGTATGACCCACAGCCGCATTGACGACGATCCGGAAGTACGTTACACCACTGTAGGACATGACTTTGAGTTCACGGAAGTGAAAGTAATCGACCCGACTACCGGAGAAGAATGTCCGGTGGGCGTACAGGGCGAAATGTGCAACCGGGGCTACAACACCATGAAAGGTTACTACAAAAATCCGGAAGCCACAGCCGAGGTGATTGACGCCAACGGATTCCTGCATTCCGGCGACTTAGGAGTAAAAGATGAAAACGGAAACTATCGCATCACGGGCCGCATCAAGGACATGATTATCCGCGGAGGGGAAAATATTTACCCGCGCGAAATCGAAGAATTCCTCTACAAGATGCCGGGCATCAAAGATGTGCAGGTGGCCGGAGTACCTTCCAAGAAATATGGTGAGGCAGTGGGAGCTTTCATCATTCTGCACGAAGGATACACCATGAACGAATTTGATGTACGTGAGTTTTGCCAGGGAAAAATAGCCCGCTACAAAATCCCCAAATACATTTTCTTCGTAAAGGAATTCCCCATGACAGGAAGCGGAAAAATCCAGAAATTCAAACTGAAAGATTTGAGCCTGAAACTGTGTGCCGAACAAGGCATCGAAATCATATAAAAAACGGCCCGGAATCCTTCTTTCTCAAGAACAGATTCCGGGCCGGAATTTTATCGACAAATTGCTTGCTTTATTTCTTTACAATCTTCACCAGCAATGTCTTGCTGTCCAAATTGCCTTTAGTATCGTATGCTTCCGATTTCACCAGTCCCACTCCTTTGGCATACCATTCAGTCACGCGCAGTGTAGTGGTTTTCAGCACAATCTTTGTACGCTGCAGGTAAGAAATCTTCACACAGTCAAACTTTCCGGCTGTAGTGCTGATGGTTTCATTTCCCATGTAAGCTGCACCAGACACATTCACTTCATTCTTCAACATATTGCGAACTACCTGATAAGAGCGGTCAGGAATACTTTCCCCACCTTTGGCACCGTCTTTGATAGTAAATGAATTGTCGCCTTTAAACTTAAGTTTCTCCAGCAAACCCAAACGGGCAGCCTCGTTGTATTTAGCAGGGTCAGAATCAGAATCTACATACGGACCGTACATCAAATCTTCCGTACATACCGTATTGGCTCCATCGTAGCTCCAGTTGAATAAGGTATAGCTGGTATTGTTCTTTGCCTTTGTAGTGACAATCTTATCATAGTAGGCAGCCTGAAGCTTTCCGTCCACTTTCTCTACTTTACTTACGGTCATGGTTTCATCCGATGTGCTCTGACCGATTTCATCGTAATTCACATAGTGCAGTTCTGTACCTTCTGTCGTGCAGAAATATTGTGCCTGCATGGAATGGCAAGCCAAGACAGCTGCCACCAAAAACATTAGCCTCTTCATAGTTTCATCTTTTAAAGTAAAATACGGTGCAAACATACAAATTTCTTTCTTTTTTCTGCCTATCTTTGCCACAGAAAAAACATTAAATCAGTTTATCATGGGATTATTATCATCTTTATTCGGAAAAAGTAAATCCGATGCAAACGAACAAGAGAAACAAGACAAGAAGAATTTCGACATCCTGAAATATGACGGCATCCGTGCCCGCAACATGGGTAAACTACCCTACGCCATCAAATGTTTTGAAGAAGCTGTGGCACTTCAAGAAGAAAAGGAAACGCTGGGTTTACTGGCTAGTGCATATCTTCAGGCCAACCGCACGGAGGATGCACGTATCACCCTTGACCGGCTGATTGCAAAAGATGAGACAAACGTACAGGCCTTGCTGTCTTTGGCCAGTGTATGCTATATACAAGAAGACTATGAAGGGATGGATAAGGCCTGCCAGAAAGCCATAGCTTTGGATGAGAAGAACGCTCAGGCTTACTACTTAGCCGCTCGTGCTGCACGAGGTTTGAAAAATGACTTACAAGCCATTGTCATGCTGACCAAAGCCATCGTACAAAACGAGAGTTTCACAGAAGCCTATCTTCTGCGTGCTGAAGTGCTGTGGGAAATGCGCCAGGCGAAAGATGCACTCAACGACCTGGAGCAGGTGCTGAAACTTAATCCGGAAGAAGAGGAAGCGCTTCTATTGAAAGCTACCATCCATATCGGTATGGGAGAAAATCAGGAAGGAGAAGCATGCGTGGAACAGGTTATAGCTTTGAATCCGTTCAACGTGAAAGCGTATTTGCTGAAAGGTGGCTTGCTGATAGAGGAAAAACAACTGGACAAGGCACTTGAGAATTATCAGGAAGCTATTGAACTGATTCCGCAGGAAGCGCAATTGTACCAGGAAAGAGGACGCGTTCACCTGCTGATGGGCGACAAGGCCGGTGCGGCAGAAGACATGAAAAAGGCCATCGAGCTGGCTCCTGAAAAAGAAAACCTGATTTCCGGCAATTTCAATAACTTTGAAAAGAGCAATCTGCAAACCGGAATCTACTAAACGATACTCTTCAAAAAGAACGGGTGCGGAACATTCATTCGTGAAATTCCGTACCCGTTCTTTTATGTATAGATTAAAGTGCTTCGTAAGCTGCTTTCAACTGCTGTAAGGCTCTTTCAAGTGTCACACGCGGACAGCCTACATTCATTCGCATAAAGCCTGCTCCTTCCTTACCAAACATCTCTCCATCGTTCAGCGCCAATCCGGCCTTGTCTACAAAGAAAGCATTCAATGCCTCATGCGACAATCCCAGTTCGCGACAATCCAGCCAAATCAGGTAAGAAGCCTGCGGACGCATCACCTTAATCTTAGGAGTATGTGCTTTTGTATAGGCATCTGCATAGTCAATATTTCCCTGAATATAAGCCAGACATTGTTGCAGCCACTCTTCTCCTTCAGTGTAAGCAGCGGTTACGGCCGGCCATGCAAACACATGTCCCGCATTCAGTTCTCCGGCATCCAGGTAAGTCACAAAACGTGAACGAAGTCCTTCATTGTAAATAATGGAATGCGAAGCGGCTACTCCCGGCATATTGAAAGTCTTGCTGGGTGCCATGAAAGTAACAGAATTATTGCGGGCTTTTTCTGACACCATGGCAAAAGGCAGATGCTGATAAGGCGGTAAAGTCAGGTCGGCATGAATTTCATCCGAAAAGACAATCACATTGTCATCAGCACAGATTTCGGCCAGTTCCTGCAATTCTTCTTTCTTCCAAACCACTCCTCCCGGGTTATGAGGATTACACAGAATCAATACCCGCACTCCCTTTATGGAACGGCGAATCAAATCCAAATCCATACGATAATGTCCGTCCACTTCTTTCAGCGGGCATTCCACCAGGCGACGGTTGTTGCGTGTCACCAACCAGGCAAAAGGATGGTACACCGGAGGCATAATCATAATCTTGTCGCCCGGATTCGTGAAACAGTTGATGGCCATACCCAAACCCGGTACAATGCCTGGTACAAAATTAATTTCTTCCTTCTCTACCGACATGCCATAACGTTTCTTTACCCATCCGATAATAGACTGATAGTAATCGTCTGAACGGAAGGTATATCCTAACACCGGATGTTCGCAACGTTTGCGAATGGCTTCCAAAATAAACGAAGGTGTGGCAAAATCCATATCGGCCACCCACATCGGAATCAAATCAGACTTTCCCCATACGTTTACCATACCGTCTACCTTCTCGCAACACGTGCCGCGACGGTCAATCACTTCATCAAAATTATAGTTCATGTTTTTATTTGTTTTGGCTGTTTTACAAATGAAATATCTCTGTACAACAAAGGTAAGAAAATACATTCATATCCGCCATTCTGAGGCTATTTTTTAAAAATAAGAAGAAAAAGTTTGTCGGAACATTTGTTTTTTAAAGAAAAGTATTACATTTGCAGCAGAAATAACAACAAAATAACAAACAAATGAGAACATTTGCATCATACTTCTTCTTTTACTTTTATTTCTTTTACTTTAGCAATGAAGTGAAGCGGGAGTTTGCATGCATACGGTAATAAAGAAAACAAGAATGAAATGATAATACAAAGTCCCGCTTCGATGGAGCGGGACTTTTTTTATAGTTATACAAAAGATGAAGAAGATAGCCATACAAGGAGTTCCGGGCTCGTATCACGACATTGCAGCCCATAAGTTTTTCAAGGATGAGGAAATCGAACTGATTTGCTGCAACACATTCGAAGAGGTGTTCGATACCCTGAAAAAAGACAGCAGCATCATCGGAATGATTGCTATTGAGAATACGATTGCCGGAAGCCTCCTTCACAATTACGAATTGCTCAGAGACAGTGGAGCTACGATTATCGGAGAACATAAATTACGAATCAGCCACAGCATTATGTGTCTGCCCGGAGAAGACTGGAGCACACTGACAGAAGTAAACTCCCATCCGGTAGCACTGGCACAATGCCGGGATTTCCTGCAACACCACCCTCAGCTGAAAGTGGTAGAAACGGAAGATACCGCAGGCAGTGCACGCGACATCAAGGAAAAGGGATTGAAAGGACATGCTGCCATCTGCTCCAAATATGCAGCCGAGCTTTACGGCATGAAAATCCTGCAGGAAGGCATTGAAACCAACAAGCATAATTTCACCCGCTTTCTGGTGATATGCGATCCCTGGATGGCCGACGAACTGAAAGACCGTTCCAAAATCAACAAGGCCAACATTGTTTTCTCTCTGCCTCATAATGAAGGAAGCTTGTCACAAGTGTTATCCATCTTTTCGTTCTATCACATTAACTTGACAAAAATACAGTCGTTGCCCATCATCGGGCGGGAATGGGAATACCTGTTCTACGTAGACGTGATGTTCAACGACTATTTGAGATACAAACAATCCATTGACGCAGTAATGCCATTAACCAAAGCACTTAAAATTTTAGGAGAATATGCAGAAGGAGAATCAACCTTATAAGATAGAGCCGGCCAGCCGACTGAGCCACGTCAGCGAATATTACTTCAGCCGGAAACTGAAGGAAGTGGCACGGATGAATGCCGAAGGAAAGAATGTCATCAGCTTAGGAATCGGAAGTCCGGACATGCCGCCTTCAGAAGAGACCATCAACGTGTTGTGTGAAAATGCCCGTAAGCCGGACGCACACGGCTACCAACCTACGGTGGGAATACCGGAACTGCGCAAGGCCATGGCCGACTGGTATAAAAGATGGTATGATGTAGACCTGGACCCGGCTACGGAAATCCAGCCGCTCATCGGTTCGAAGGAAGGTATCCTTCACGTCACACTGGCGCTGGTGAACCCCGGTGACCAGGTGCTGGTTCCAAACCCGGGATACCCTACTTATACTTCACTAAACAAGATTTTGGGAAGTGAAATCGTGAACTACAACCTGCGGGAAGACAATCACTGGCAACCGGATTTCGAAGAACTGGAAAAGATGGATTTAAGTCGGGTAAAAATCATGTGGACCAACTATCCCAACATGCCGACCGGCGCCAATGCCACCATGGAACTTTACGAGAAGCTGGTGGATTTTGCACGCCGTCACCAGATTGTCATCGTCAATGACAACCCGTACAGTTTCATCCTGAACCGCAAACCTATCAGTATCCTGAACGTACCGGGAGCCAAAGAATGCTGTATCGAGTTCAACTCCATGAGCAAAAGCCACAACATGCCGGGATGGCGCGTGGGTATGCTGGCAACCAATGCCACTTTCGTACAGTGGATTCTGAAAATCAAGAGTAACATTGATTCTGGTACTTTCCGCCCCTTGCAGCTGGCAGCCGCACAGGCTTACCACAACAGCGCAGAATGGCATGAAGAAGCCAATATTCAGACTTACGCACGCCGCCGGAAACTGGCTGAAGAAATTATGCATACCTTGGGATGTACCTTCGACCCGGAACAAGTAGGTATGTTCTTGTGGGGACGCATTCCAGACCACTATGCCGACGTGGAAGAGTTGACCGAGAAAGTATTGCACGAAGCCCGCGTGTTCATCACTCCGGGATTCATTTTCGGCAGCAACGGAAAACGGTATATCCGTATTTCACTCTGCGCCAAAGAGCCTCAACTGGAAGAGGCGTTAAAACGAATCCAGGCCATCATGAATAAATAACATTACAAAAAATCAAATACCACTATGGAACAGTTAGATTTACTCCCTATTGAACTGGAAGGTGTTTCTCAGGAACGCCCGTTGATCATTGCAGGCCCTTGCAGTGCCGAAACAGAAGAACAAGTTATGACTACAGCCAAGTCTCTGTCTGACAAAGGTATCAAGATATTCCGTGCCGGAATCTGGAAACCCCGTACTAAACCGGGAGGTTTCGAAGGTATCGGTGTGGAAGGTCTTTCCTGGCTGAAAGAAGTGAAGAAGGAAACCGGCATGTACGTAGCCACAGAAGTAGCTACCGCCAAGCATGTGTACGAATGCCTGAAAGCTGACGTAGACATCGTATGGATTGGTGCCCGTACTACTGCCAACCCGTTTGCCGTACAGGAAATTGCCGATGCACTGAAAGGCGTAGACATTCCCGTCTATGTAAAGAATCCGGTAAACCCTGATTTGGAATTGTGGATTGGTGCATTGGAACGCATCAACAATGCCGGACTGAAACGTATCGGTGCCATTCATCGCGGATTCTCTTCATACGACAAGAAAATTTACCGCAACCTGCCGCAGTGGCACATTCCTATCGAATTGCGCCGCCGCATCCCGAACCTGCCTATTATCTGCGACCCGAGCCACATCGGCGGAAAGCGTGAATTGATTGCTCCGCTGTGCCAGCAGGCCATGGACTTAGGCTTCGACGGACTCATTATCGAATCACACTGCAATCCGGAATGTGCATGGAGCGATGCCGCACAGCAGGTTACTCCCGATATCCTTGACTACATCCTGAACCTGCTCGTAATCCGTTCTGAACATCAGACTACAGAAAACCTGAACGAGCTCCGCCGACAGATTGACGAATGTGACAACGACCTGATGGACATACTCGCCAAACGTATGCGTGTGTGCCGTGAAATCGGTACCTTCAAAAAGGAACATAACATGACCATTCTGCAGACCGGACGTTACAACGAAATTCTGGACAAGCGTGGCGCACAAGGCTCACTTTGCGGCATGGATTCCGATTTCGTCAAACAAGTATTCGAGCTGATTCACGAAGAAAGCGTGCGCCAGCAAATGGAAATCATCAACAAATAACAGAAACAAAGCATGAAAATATTGATTTTAGGAGCCGGAAAAATGGGCTCCTTCTTTACCGATGTATTGAGTTTTGAACATGAAGTCGCCGTGTACGATGTGAATCCCCAACGCCTGCGCTTTATGTACAACTGCTACCGCTTCACCAAGCTGGAAGAAATCAGCGAATTCAAGCCGGAGCTGGTCATCAATGCTGCCACGGTAAAATACACACTCGATGCTTTCCATCAGGTCCTTCCGGTATTGCCGAAGGACTGTATCATCAGCGACATCGCTTCCGTGAAAACCGGATTAAAGGAGTTCTATGAAAACTGCGGCTTCCGTTATGTGTCTACCCACCCGATGTTCGGTCCCACATTTGCCAACCTCGACAAACTGAGTACGGAAAATGCCATCATCATCAAGGAAGGTGACCATTTGGGCAAGATTTTCTTCAAGGACCTTTACCAGCACTTGAAGCTGAACATCTTCGAATACACTTTCGAGGAACACGACGAAACAGTGGCTTACTCTTTGTCCATCCCGTTCGTGTCAACCTTTGCATTCGCGGCTGTCATGAAACACCAGGATGCTCCGGGTACCACCTTCAAGCGCCACATGGCCATAGCCCAAGGTGTGCTGAACGAAGACGATTTCCTCCTGCAGGAAATCCTTTTCAACCCACGCACTCCGGCTCAAGTCGAAAATATCCGTACGGAACTAAATGAGCTGTTAGATATTATCAGCCGGAAAGATGCAGAAGGTATGCATGCCTATCTTAGCAAGATTCGAAGAAATATCAAATAACTTATAGGGAAATCCATAAAAAAGGGCAGGAAGAAAACTACAAACCTTTCTTCCTGCCCTTTCTATTTTCTATCAGACTGATATTTACAGCTTAATCTTCTTTGATACCGATTTCGACTCATTGTGCAGACGGTCGAGTGCAGTCACTACGTAACGATACTTCGTTTTTCCGTCTTCATACGGCAACTTATAGAATTCATCGTGTGTAATCGCTACAATGTGTGAAGGATCGTTCAGGTTCACCTTCTCCTTGCTTCCGAAGCGGTACACCACATAATGATAAGCCTTATCCATCTCGGTCTTTGCTTTTGGCGCCGTCCAGAACAAGATGTATCCGTCTGCGGTCCATACCGGTTTCAGCTTACGCACTTTTCCCGGAGCCTTGTCGTCCATAAACGGAGAAGCCGGAAGCAATGCCGGATACTTGTGATATTCTTTCACCAGCATATCCCGGTAATTTCCCTTGTTCTCTACCACTGCCGCTGCATACCACTGACAGCTTCCCTGTACGGTAGGCAATGAACGCTGCAAATTATACTTTGCCGGAATCTGGCTCTGGTTCGGATTCATCAAATCTGCTTTCGATACCGTACGTATCACATCCTGACCGATGTACAGCGGACGAGCTGCGGAATGACGTGCCCACCAGCGAATCAGTGTATCATAATCGGCTGCCGGATGTCCGATTTCCCAATAAATCTGCGGGATATTGTAATCTACCCAGCCATTGTTTACCCACAAAAGTACGTCGGCATACAAGTCATCGTAGTTCTGCAATCCGTTCGTCTCACTTCCGTTCGGGTCATTCTTCTTGTTACGATAAATACCGAACGGTGATACACCAAACTTCACCCACGGTTTGCATTCGCGTACGGTTTCATGAATTTCCTTAATCAACACGTTCACATTATCCCGACGCCAGTCTGCCCGACGCGTAAATCCGCGACCGTATGCTGCAAAGCTGACATTATCCGGAAACTCTTCTCCCGGATTCGGATAAGGATAAAAATAGTCGTCCATGTGAATGGCATCCACATCATAGCGGGTCACAATGTCGCGTACAATCTTGCAGATGTATTTTCTGGATTCCGGCAGTCCCGGATCAAAATACAGCTGGCCGGCATACTGCACAAACAGTTCCGGATTCTTGCTGTACGGATGCATGGGCGACAAAGCACCTGTGCCTTTCGTCTTGGCACGATACGGATTAATCCACGCATGAAGTTCCATGTTCCGCTTGTGGCATTCCTCAATCATAAACTGCAAAGGGTCCCACATAGGCGAAGGAGCTTTTCCCTGCACACCGGTCAAGAAACGGCTCCATGGTTCGTAAGGAGATTTATACAACGCATCCGCCTCTGCTCTTACCTGAAAAATGATGGCATTGATACCGGCTTTCTGCAAGTTGTCCAACTGGCTCACCAGCACCTTCTTCATTTTCTCCGTAGGCATACCCTGGAACTGTCCGTTTACACACTGTATCCAGGCTCCGCGAAACTCCCGTTTGGGATAACGTGTCTGAGCATACAAGTTGCTCGTCCACAGGCTTCCCAGAAGGACAAACAACATCAATAGTTTAGTCTTCATATCCGTAAATTTTATCATATCCTTTTCACTTTCCGGACAAATGTCCGATTAAGCTACAAAGATAGTGAAAGGTAAGTGCAATACCAAGCCAAAAGCCTGCTTTTGAGCACAAGTATTGCCGAACTACATCCTATATTCAAGAAATGAATACCACATTCGTAGCTATCGCATTCGAAACTTTAATGGTCTGCAAAGTTGTAGAGTTATTTCTGCTTGTCAGGAATAAAGACAAGTCTGTAATTTTATTCCATACTTCTGTGTCTTCTGGTAAATTCATGTATTTCCGGAAGTCATCCGGAAAATCTTTCAGCAGTTCCTTGTTTTTCCCCATCCGACACAGTTCGATACGTTTGGATACTTTCCCTTTCTCATGTTAATACAAGTAATTCCAGCGATTAATGCTGTAATTATAGCTATACCAATAATATCGTTTTTCTCATTCTTTTCCATAGTTTCTAAATAAGCCAACGATATAAATTCTTACAGATATAATGATTTATATTCTAAAAAAGAAAGTTCTGCTAAAAAATGATCGTTATAGTTCTTCCCAAATCTACCAATATAAACTGTGTAATTAAAACTCACAAACCGTATTTATCTCTCAACTAAACTACACATTTTAATTATAAGACATTGATTTCACTATAAGAATTTATTCACATATTTGTAACAAGAATCATATTAAACCCGCTCATATTTTAAAAATAAAGAATCCAAAATAAAAACAGACCTATTCTAAAACAATAAAATCAGTTATATCTCAACACAAATAACCACATTTAGCCCATTTGAGCGGTACAAAATAATAAATTAGAAATCAATAACTTACAGCATATTTACAAACTTTTAATGATACAATAAATTTATTAATTCAACTACCAAACATACAAATATACGAATCAACAAATTTATCTTTTGGCATATAAAATATTTGTTATATTTTTGCGATATTGAAAAACATAAACAAATCTTTTACAAAGCCAAAAATGGAGACACCTTTATTCGCATTGGAAATATTCTCGGGGACATGTTGTTTACTTTCATCTGTATTCCTGCACTTTTTTAGCTATTCTGCTAAACAAAAAGACCTCATTTATCAAAAAGGACTTATGTATATCAAACTGGCACTAATAATAATGGGGGTATCAACTTTATTTTTTGCCATAACAGGAAGCTTTAGACTGCCAAATGCAAAAAGTTATTTCATACAAATATTATTACCTATAGAAACCTTAATGGTTTTATATGCCATGATTCATTTGATGAATGCAAGTAAAAAATTCCGTAAAGTTATGGTATATAATGGTATTTATGCATGTGTTTTATGTGTCATAAGTATTACTTATATTTATTTCATGAGCAAACAAGGTGAAAAATGGATATATTGCCTGTTAGTATTATGTTATACTGTACAGTTTTTCTTTTACACTTATATATACCTGCATATTACTAGACTATGGAAAAACAGTTTGGATAAAAGCAACCGTACTTTTAGGAAATATCACTTTCGTATTTGGATAGAAGCATTTATTATAGGACTTATAGGTATTATTACAGAGCTATCTCCTACACCTCTTACCCAATCCTTATTTACAATATGCTATACTTTATTTTTCATACATTTTAGCATACTGTATCATAACTATGGAGTAGAGGCACATAATCAAATAAAGAAAATAGCTCCAGCTCTTATCTCTGATAAAATAATTATTCAGCCTGAAGAATCACAAGAGAAAAAAATACTCAAACAAAACAACGACTTAATAAAAGAAAAGATAGACTGCTGGATTACGGACAAAAAATATTTACACCCTGGCATTACAATACAAGACATCAGTCGACAAATAGGAATTAATCGCACATACCTATCAGGATATATAAATGAAACTTATCACACCAATTTTAATACTTGGATAAACAACCTGCGTATAGAGGAAGCCAAACGAAAACTCACCTCAACTTCTGATATTAATTTAAGCGACTTGGCTGAATCTGTAGGATTTGCAGATTTAGCACACTTTAGCAAGATATTCAAGCAAAAAGAAGGGCTCCCCCCATCTGTATGGAGAAAGAAACAAACCATCCATGAGAAAGCATCATGATTAGTAAAACCATAAAATTTGTCTATTTATATTTAGCAATTTGTTGTTTTATCAATAAATACAATTAATCTACAATTAGACAAAGAAAGACAAAACAAATGCGCATAGATTTGCATCACGATGCTAAAAGGAAAAGGAAAAAAATCCTTTAACACCAAATGAGATAGAAAATTTATTATTACTCATTTAATTAATTAAACTTTTAAGAATTATGAGAAAAAGATTTTATGGAGCCCTTGTTTTGGGAAGTTTTCTTCTTGCAGGGGGTGTAGTAACCTCTTGCTCAGATTATGATGATGACATCAATAATCTGAATCAGCGAGTAGACGCTGTTGAGAAGACACTGAATGACTTGAAAGCAGCCATCGAAAAAGGTGTCACTATTAATGACATCGCAACTACCGATAACGGTATTGTTATCAAAACAAGCAAAGGAGATTTTACTATTACTAATGGTACAAGCCAGGCTGGATGTACTGTAGAAATTGGCCCTAATGGAACTTGGGTTATCAATGGTAAAGATACAGGTAAGCCGTCTAAAGGTGCCGATGGTGAAGATGGTATCTATTATGAACCCAATGCTGAAACTAATACATGGTGGAAAGTTGAAGGTGATAAAAAGACTGACACAGGCGTTTCATACTTGGCAGAAGGTACAATTACCGCTGTATATGATAAAGTAAACGGAGAATTACTGTTGAATGGTGTAGAAGGTTATCAAGGTACTTTGGTTATTTCTTTGACTACAGGATTGAAATCATTGGTATTCCAGCCAGATTTCTACTACCAAGGTATTGAAGCTATGTCTGTTGGAACTTATAACTACACAGAAAAGACCGTAGCTAAAGTTAATGCAGATGACGATTTCTCTAAAGATGCTCCAACTCCATTAAAAGGCGTAGCAATGTCTCCTGGCTTGGTAGCTAACTACCATATGAATCCATCTAACGCTGACATCAACAAAATTGAAAAATTGTCTTTCATCAGTGATGACAAAGATTATACAAGATCTGAAGGTGGTGTAGTTAAAGCAACCGTAACTAGTAAAGAGGCTAAAGATGGTATTTTGACTGTACATGCTCAATTAACTGATGGTACAATCAAAGATATTAACACAGATGGAAAAGTTACAGTTTTAGCTCTACAGGCTAATTACAAAAATGCAGAAGAAAAAGTAGATACTACTATTACTTCTGATTATGCTGCTGTAAAAGCTGTAGATTATAACGATATGGTTTTGGCTCATGCAGATGCTACTGTAGATCATACTAAACATTTGTATGCTACTGCAGCTGAAGCTATTAAGAACGAAGCTGAATATGAGATTGTATGGAACCATGAAGGAATGGATGTAGCTGAATTAGTTCAGACTCACTATGACGACTTAAGCAGTGGAACATCTGTACACGAAGCATGGGATGTAAATGCAAAATCAGGTACCGTTGAAAAATATGGTTTTGAATATAGCTACGAATTAGTAGGTTACCACAAAGGTGAAAACAAAACTTCTGAAAGTGCACACGCTGCAATGAAGGGTTCTGTTTTGAGACCTCAGATGCCGAAAGACGGTAAACAGCAAGCTTTTGGTGCAGAACAAAACCAAGCTGAAGTGAATCGCGAACCGCTGGTACGTGTTATCCTGAGAGACAAAGTTTCTAATAAGATCGCTTCTGTAGGTTACATCAAATTTAAAATCGTAGATCAGGCAGCTGAAAGCAGCGTTCTGTTGAATGCTCAATTCCAGTTCAATGATAAGTATACAGTAAACTGTACAGAAAACGAACATAAACTGGAAATTGCATGGCATGACTTTGAAGAAGATATCTTGGCTAAACTTCAGGAATTGGGTATCTCTAAAGAAGACTTCCATACAAACTTCAAGTTGGAAGGTGGCAATGATGATGCTACCCAGTATGACGGAGCAACTGCAACATCTCAGCCTGCAACTAAGAAAGGTATCGTTAAACAAACTATTTCAGATACAGGTGCAGAACAAACTGAAATCATCACTTGGACATTGAAGAACAACGAAGCATATCAATTGTTCAAGAACAATGAAGCAGCTTCTGTAGTTGTACGTTATGCAAAAGAAATCGATGCAACGAAACATATTTATCAGTATGTATATGTTACATTGACTTGGACACCATCTGAACGCAATGTAACTCCTGCTGGAAAATTAGCTGATTCTGACAAGATTAAAGAATATTGGTATGCAACTAACAATCCTACTGCAGGTAGTGGCTATAGCGATATTCATGCACATGTTGAGACTGTAGGTCAGATAGGTGCTAACGATGAATTTAAATCTGACATCTTGAATACATTTGTAGGCAATGATGTAACAGTATCTGATGTCAATAGCGTTTATACAGCATTCCAAAACGACAAATTGACTAAAGAATTTAAATTTGTAGATCCTCAAGGTACTGATTTAACACCGGTTACAGGTAATTCAGGTACTCAGTATGAAATTACAGTCGGCAAGAATGGTACAGTTCTTTATGCTAATATCAAAGGAGACCTGAATAAATATGAGGTTGTAAGATTAATCAACCAAGAAACACCTGCTGCAGGAAAAACAATTCAGCAGTCAGTATTAGAGTATGTAGATAATGATGTAGCTAAAGATATCTTGAACTACGCAGACCATAAAGATTTGGACGTTAAGGAAACATTTACTGCACAATTGGAAATTAAACCGACTAATTGTGACTGGGTTCCGTTTACATTGGATAATAACAAGTTCTTCGTTAAGTTCTTGTGTCCGATTAGCATCATCGACCCGAACGACAATACGTTCACAGATGCTGAAACTGGAGGTGCAAAACGAGACTTGACCTTGAAATTTGTAGACTGGCGTGATCATAACTTTGATGGAACTGAAACCAAAGGACACAACTATTATGAATACTACGGTGTAAACAAAATAGAATGTCTTGAAAAGGATATCAAAACAGATTTGAATGGAACAAGTGGTAAATTTGATAAATTATTATCTAGTGTAACTGATAAGATTAAATTCCACTTCACAGAACCTACTTATCAGGAAATCCAACAAGGTAAGAATGGTATCAAACATTATTTCGGTACTTTGCTTTATGAAAATAACGGAGTAACTGTAGGTGATTTCCAGATTCAAGTTCCGTTTGATGTAACATACGACTGGGGTACAATCCGCGTATATGTAGTATGTAAGATTTCTAAGACACAAGCTAACTAAGCAAAAGCCTGGAATTCTTAAAAAACAATAAGATAAGGGGCCTAAAAAGCCCCTTATTTTTTACTTGTAAATATAAAACGATGAAAAGATACAATATTGTCGCTATTGTAGCAATCTGCTTGCTCTGCTTGCTTTCATGTACAGAAAGGAAAGGAAAACAAACAGAAACTGCTACCATACCAACAGAACTAAAAAGTTTTACCGATGGGCTAGTAAAAGAGGATACCTTAGCTGTACAAAAACTGGTTAATGACTATATGACATACGTACAAAACGGAGAATACGCCGAAGCTGCAGCGATGTTATATAAGCCTGATTCTACAGATATATGGAATGAACCCATTCCACTATCAAACGAAGAAATGGAAAAGGTAATAGAGACCCTAAAGCTTTTTCCAGTGCAAAGCCACGAAATTAAAGACATAAAGTTTAAAACCGCTATAGAAAATGAAGTAAAATGTACTTTTACCATTAAAGGCTCTCAATCTATATCTAGCAGTATTAGCTTTAAGCCTATGAATTATCTTGGAGGGTGGAGACTTTGTTTGTCAGAGTAACCATTATATATTATAGAGATAATATAAACTATAGTATCTATTTGCTCTCATTATTGTTAACAAATTAATTCTTAAATCATTAATATTATGCGCTGGAATACCATTTTAACAATATTATGTATTGGTTTTATGCCAATTACAGTTTCCCCACAAGAGTATCAATCCTCTCGTCAAATTAAAGAAGAGGGAAAAACCGAGTTTGTTCCCCACTGGTTTATGCAAATACAGGCTGGTGCCGCACACACTCGTGGTGAAGCCAAATTTAGAGACTTAATCTCTCCGGCAGCTGCCATCTATGGAGGCTATCAGTTTACACCACTCTGGGGACTGCGTTTCGGAGTAAATGGTTGGCAGGCTAAAGGAGGATGGGCCGCCTATAATCAGCTTTACAAGTACAATTACTTACAAGGAAATATAGATGCGACATTGGATTTGAGCAATTTGTTCTGTCGCTACAACCCTAACCGTTTTTTCAATACATACTTGTTCGCTGGTGTAGGTCTGAATGGAGCATTTAATAACGATGAAGCCATTGCAATAGCTAATAAAGGGTATGAATTACGTTATTTATGGAAAGACAGCAAAATCAGCCCAGTTGGTAGGTTTGGATTAGGTACTAACCTACGTCTAACTTCCAATCTGTTCTTTAACATAGAGGTAAATGCAAACGTACTGTCGGATAAGTTCAATTCCAAAAAGGCAGGCAATGTAGACTGGCAGTTTAATGCACTTGCAGGATTTACAATTAAATTTGGAAAAACCTCACGCAAGACAGAACCAGTATACTATGAACCAACTCCACAGCCAGCTCCTTCAGTCAAAGAAGAGCCAAAACCGGTGCAAGAACCTATTCCTGTAAAGCAAGAAAAGGTCAGCATGACAGAAAATATATTCTTTACCATCAACTCGTCTAAAATACGTACAGAAGAGGAACAGAAGATTGAAAAACTTGCAGAATTCATGAAGAATCATGCAGACTGCAAAGTTACTATCTGTGGTTATGCAGACAAGCAAACAGGTAATGCAGATATTAATGAACGTCTCTCCAAAAATCGTGCAGAAGCTGTTGCCACTATGTTGAAAGAAAAAGGTATCGACAATCAACGTATTACAATAGATTACAAAGGTGATACGGTACAGCCATTTGCCACTATAGAGGAAAATCGTGTAAGTATCTGTATCGCAGAATAAGTATCTCATTTAACTCTTTATAATAGGAAAGAGGCTGTCTCAAAATCGAGTTGGGATGGCCTCTTTTGTTTTATTTCAAATTGAAGTCATTTGGATTTTTCTCAAAAAAAGAAGCTTACAAAGTAAGTATTCGGCCAACTACAGGTATTAAACCTTTATATACAACAATAGCGACTGTCACTATGAACCTAATAGTATCAGCCGCTATTGTTTTGTTGAACCCATATGTTACAGTTTATATCAGTTACAAGATTCCTCCTTTTGCCTTGTCAGTACACATTCCGGATGTTTCAACTTCCATTTATGTGGAAGTAGATTCAAAAGTTCTTCTTGGGTTGCCTTCTTGTGATAAGGCATTTGTGCGATAACATCGTTCAGGTATACTCTGGGATTTACCTCGTGCGCCTTACATGTGGCCAGCAGAGAACATATGACAGACATATTAACCGCAGCTTCGTGATTACCACAGAAGAGAAAATTTTTTCTGCTCAGAGTGATGGGGCGTTGGACGTTTTCCGCCAGATTGTTATCCCAGTACAGGCGACCATCGTCCAAGCATCTTATAATATTATCCCATTTGGTATAGGCATATGTAATGGCCTTGCCTGTCAAAGAACCTGGACTGTATTTAATCCCTTCTGTCTCCATCCATACCTTCATTGCCTCCATGATTGGCCGGGCCAGCTCCTGACGCTTCTGTCTGCGCTCATCATATGACAGGCCGGCTTCGTCACACTGACGTTCTATTTTATAGATATGCTGTATCTGAGTCAGTGCATGTTGGGCCATCTCCCTGTTTTCATCCAAAGCCTGCTCAAAATGACGACGTATATGCACCAGACAGTTGAGCAGCCGCACGTCGGGGTTGGCCTTGAAGGCTGTTTCATAACCTGCAAAACCGTCACATTGAAGATATCCCTTGAAGTTATATTGATTTGCCAGGGATTCGATGACCGCTCCGGCCCGTGAGCCTCCGTCGTAATGAAAGATGACCAGTCTCATTTTGAGACAGCCTCTTTCCTAAATATTCAGTTTACATTCATTTAAAAGTGTCCAATCTTCCATCGCTATTAAACTCAGGAAATCCTTTCAGTAAAACCTCAAACGTCTTCCAGTATCTTTTGTAAATAGAATCAACAATGAAACATGGAAGCATACAAAAAATAACCGACACTCTTCCACAAAAGGTTAATCAGATTCATTTTTGAAACTAACCTTTATAAAAAACTAGATAAAGTCACAAGATATAAAATTATAAAAAAGCAAAAGAAGGTCAGCATTGTGTTATAGGTATTTCATAACAGAAAGACAATAAATTAAGAGGCAGAGAATTCTCCAACATCTTTTTATCAACAATTTAGATTTTACAGAACAATCTTGATCATGTAAATAAAAAGTGCCTAATATTCAACTAATTACAAATAAAATAATACATAATCACTTTTTGTCCTTCTTGAAAACAGGCCTTATATACTTCTTAAAAATTTTTCCTACTTCAATGGTAGTAGAGTTATTCAGCATATCATACGTTCTGCCCGTTGAGGGCTTGAGAGAATGCCCGTAATCTGTCTGTAGTTTTTTACTGACGTCCGGTCCCTCGTTCATGATAAGTTCAGGCGGCCGACCTTCCACAGTCACATCATACACCGGATCTTCTCCCCGTTTTGTCCAGATAGAATAAGGACACATACGGATATATCCCTTCGGTTTCTTTGCCATAAGACTGTCTGTCAGACTTCGGGGAATTCCTTTATCAAAAGGATTCTGAAATTCCATCCATTTCTTTTCTAACGGAGCTTCCAAAGGCTTGTTATAATTCTCCATATCCCCTGGAAGGAAATCAAACTGAATGAGTTTTACCGTTTCTTCATTCAGCTTAACTTCCTTGTCTTCCTTTTGCTGGCCCATCACTGGTATCACCACCAGCAAAAGGGAATTCAACACCATATATCGTTGGAGAGTATTCATTCAGCCGTCTTTACTGATTATCCATATTCAATCGTGACATTTCCGTCTCAGCTGCACTCTGATTATTCATCTTCTTTTCGGTGCGGAAGCGATAAGTAATCGTGAAACCGACTTTTCGGGTTTCCTCCTTTCCGACACTGTGCATGATAATATCATTCAGACGGGCTGAAGCACGCGTATTGTTCTTATTGAAAATGTCATAAGCATCCAGTGAAAGTTGAAGCTTGTCTTTCAGGAATGATTTTTTCAAACTCAGGTTGAAGGAGGTGTAACTCTTCGCTTCATACAACTGATAATATCCTCTGGAACCATAATTAAAATCAGCAGACAACAGAAATCCGGATGGAAGTGTGAAACTGTTGTTGAAGTTCAGCATCACCAGCGGACGTCCTGCTTTTAAGATGCTCTCGTTCGGCCCCGGATAATTGAAGAAGGTCTTCAAACAGGTAAGCGTAAGTGAGGGCAGCCACCACTTCACAGGATATTGTACGTTGACCATACCCGTCAGATTGTGCATCCTGTCAAAATTATCCATGTAGCTGACCGTAACTGCTGAATTTCCCGGCATACTGTAGAACGCTGTTATCAGCGGATTCTGCGTATTGGTATAGTTCAGATTAAAGAACAGGAACTTATAAAACAGCATATAGTTCAGGTCATGAGTTAAAGCCTGCTTCAGGTAAAGATTTCCTTTCTGATAGGTAAACCGGTCTGTGTACACCGCATTGTCGTTCATGACACCAAAAGGCGGACGCTCCGTATGAACGGAATATGTAAGTGACTGTTGCAGGCTCTCAGTATTGTAGCTTAACGAAACAGACGGCAGAAAGTTATGATATGTCTGGTTCTGGCTCTTGTTGCTGCTGTTTTCCTTCAAATCGCTCCGGATGTGTTCGTAACGCAATCCGGCTCCCAGCGACAGTTTGTTCCATGTATAATCGTACGACAAGTAGAGCGAATTTTTCATTTCCGTATTACTTGTACTACCATTATTCAACGCACGGACATACTCTATATAGTCCGTTCCGGTTGTATGGCTGAAATCATAACCGAAGCTGAAAGTTCCGGCTTTCCCGGTTTCATACGATAAACTCAATTTGGCTGCAAACAAATCCCAGTCCGCTTTACGATAATAATCCATAGATGTTTCCACACCATCGCTTTCCCATTCACGGATATTGCCACGGCTTCGGTCGGTCTTATGAAGATAATCACCGAATGCGTTCATCTTCCAGCCATTCTTCCAGTCGTTTGTATAATACAGATTCAAATGGTTGCTGACCGACTTGTCGGCCACATCGCTGAGATTCCTGATAAAGGTTGAAGTCCCTTTGTCCGGTATCATGGAAAGCGTATCCTTAGAGAACGTATTACCTTCACTGTATTTACCTTCATATTTCAGGCCGATTTCCGATTCCGGAGAAAAATGATAAGAAACCCCTCCCGTATAGGCATGGCTTTCGTTGAAGATTTGTTTCCGGGTCAAATCGGTCAGATTCCAGATTGTGTCACTTTGAGTCTGCTGGTAAACGTCAAGATTCGAATCCTTCTTTCCACGGTCATAATTATAAGAGAGAAAGAAGTCCCAGTTCTTGTAATTGTAACTTCCGTTCATCTTGTAATTCTGACTAAGATAATTCCCCTGCAGCAGATTACCGCTGACATTAAAGGCAAGCCCTTCGCCCAGACGTTTGGTCTTGATTTCAATTACCGCACGCTGTTCTGAATGATAACGTACCCCCGTATTCGTCACCAGTCTGACAGACTGAATCTGATCGATAGCCAGATTGTCCAGTTCGGTACGGTCTGTCACTTCACGGCCATTGATATAATAAGTAGGGAGACCTCTACCAATCACTTCAATGTCTTCACCACGTTTCTGAATGCCGGGTATTTTGCAAAGCAAATCATCCAGTGTAGTCTGTTTGGCAAGAATCGTATTGGGCACATCAGCCGTAATGCCTTCCCTATCCAATTTGAAAGGTTTTCGGTAGGCAGTAACCTCCACTCCTTCAAGTTCGGTCTGTGCCAGTTCCATTTTAACTACCGGCAATGTGAGATTCGCATTGACTTGTATATTCCGATACAATGTCTCATAACCCAGATAAGAATAGCGGATGATATAATTACCTCCAGCAAGCGATGTGCCATATACCCCGCAAGAGTCGGATACTGCTCCGGTGACGAGTGTACTGTCTGCCTGATTCAAAAAGGCGACATTCACCATCGGCATCACCGCATTTTCCGAATCGATGATTGTTCCTTTAATCAAATGCTGACTGTAAACAGGCAGTATGATTAAGCTGCCTATAACATATAAAAATAGCTTTTTCATAGAGTTAAGTCAATGCTAAATATTTCATCATGTTTGTGTATTATCTTCCGAAACGTGAAGAATCTACTTCTTTCTTCTCCTTACTGATGCTGCCACCAAAACGGTAGACAAATTTCACTGAAACGGTACGGCTGTACTGCCCCATATTCAAGTCGATGTGCTGTCCTGCATAACGGTTTCTCACCTTCATACGCATGGTATCAAACAAGTCAGCACAGTTCAGGCTCAGACTGGCCTTATCCTTCAGGAAGTTCCACTGCGCTCCTACATTGACCGTAAAGACCGGTTTAGTATCGCTGATACCGGAAATCATGCTTGAACGGTACATCGCATCCAAGTCAAATCCGAGGTTAGAACCTACCGAGAAATGATTCTGCATGGCCAGCATACAGGCCCATTTCTTGCGGTCGAAAGGAATATCCCAGAAGTTGTCGCAACGGTTACGGTCATTGACCACCGTCGCATTCACCTGAGAAGACAACCACTCGCCGATATTGAACGGAATGTTGGCGCTCATACCGAAGGACTGGTAATAGTTCCAGTTCTGCGTGCGGTACACCAATGCCAGACGGTCTTTTGCCTGATACATATCCATCGTGAAATAATCGTTGGTACGCTCGTAGAACAACGACAACATGTACTTCTGCAGGAAGAGATAATTGGCATTTACACTATACACATTGGCAGGCCGCAGTCCCTCAATAGTCTGGAGCTCTTCATAAGCGTTCATATAAGTGGTACTGGTCTGCATATCCCAATAGGTAGGGTAATCTTTTTCCGACGAAACGCCCAGCATGAACGTATGCTTTTCCGACGGCGAATAGCTCAGACTGGCCTGCGGATAGACTGCCCATTTATGATAATTTCCGATAGAATAATACTCACCGGTTGCCGAGAGAGAAAGAGACAGACCGTTTTCAAACTCTTTGTCGAAGCCTCCATAAAAGTTGGTAATCTGCTCATAAAGACGTGAGGAAGAATTGCCCACATTATCCTTACCTTCAGTCTGATTGAAGAACTGAGCGTTCTTATTGTCCGTATAATCATAACGGACACCGTATTTCAAAGTCCAGTCATTGGCGAGAGCGTGGCTTTGGTCGGCATATACAGAGAACTTACGGATTTTCTGGTCCGAAGTATAATCAAGCAACTGGCGTGTATTGTCTGTCAGTTTACTTTCCAGACGATTCTTGTCATTCATGGTATAGTCCGTATAATCCACCCCAAAATCAAGTCCGAATCCGGAAGAATAGCGGGCAAAAACATTGTGCAAACGGCTGTCCTGCAACTTGTCATTGTGGCTGTTCTGGAAGTTTCCATTTACATCAATCGTACCTTTACCCTTATCGGAAAGGGCACCGTTGTAACCCACGCTCAACTCATTATCCTCGTTTATCTGATAGCCGTACTCAGCATAGATATTATGCTTCCAGCCTTTTGTATTGATTTTCTGTGTCTGCGTGATGTCATATACCTTTCCGTCATACGTATGTCGGGATGCCAGGTCCATCACCGTCATTATATGCGAATAACCCGGATTATAAGAGATACTCAGCGATGACTTTCCCTTCGTCAGCAGGAAGTTTACATTACCGCTGTAACTGCTGAAATACTGGTTGCTGTAGCTGGCCGACAGTTCACTCTGGATGGTATTATCGTCTGCCTTAGCCGTTACAATATTAATGGCAGCCCCGCGTACATGATATTCGGGAGACGTATTATACATCACTTCGGCCGTCTGTACCTGCGAAGCGGAAGTATTCTTCAGCATCTCAATCAGCTGTTCCTGTGTCAGTGTACTTGCTTTCCCGTTCAGAATAACCGTTACGTCCTTTGCGCCCACCAGCGAGAGTTTACCGTTCCTGTCCTGCACACCCGGCAACTTACAGATAGCCTCGTAGGCATTGTTTACAATATGCTTTTCTGAAATGGCCGAAATGTCATAATTCAGCTTTCCCTGTTCCACGGTTACAAACGGGTGTTCTCCCTCAATTACCACTTCCTCCAGATTGTAGTCTTTCGATTCCAAAGTAATGACACCGGCATCACGTGCCTGCCCCTTCACCTGCCTAGTCTGATAAAGTAGATGCTGGACAATGAGCTGATAATCCTCCGGTTCCGGCTCAAGCACAAATGTACCGTCGGCCGCAGATATGGTTGCTCCCAGATAAGTTGAATCCGGTAGCTGCATGACGATGGTAGCACCTTCTACAGGATGCTGATTGGCATCTACGACTTTTCCTGTTGTCTGACTGAATACAGATGATGCAAAACCTGCATATATAAAGAGACCTGCTATAATTCTTTTACATTCCATTCTATCTATCCATTATAGGCTTTAAATGAAATCTTTACTATTTCCTTCCCAGCAAAACACATATCTCCTAACTGGATTCAACGTTTCATTTACTGAGAGATATACAATTATAAGATATTATTTTTTAAGAATAGTCCTCAAAAGTAGATATTATACACCAAACTTCACCCCACCCTTCTCATAAATTATCCTTTCAGCAATCTATAATTGTTTAATTAAGAATAAAAGGACATTTATCGGTCAATCGCACTTCTCACTGCTTCATAAAACAGGCCTCCCACATCTATGCCTAGTTTAAACTTACGAAACTTATAGGATGGAACGACCATCGGTGCAGTCTTCCATCCTTGTCGCACATCATAATACCTTTGTACACCAACGTCCACTCCAAAACGGTTTGTAAAATCGTAACCAACGGTGGCTCCATAATACGTACGGTTGAGATTATACCTGTTATCCGGACTATAAGCACCAAACACGGTAAGATGAAAATCATCTGTCGGATGAAGCGTCATGCCTCCTGACACACCAAACGACTGACCGACACTATAGGGAAAAGTATATTTTGTCGCATTCACTCCTGCATATATATCCAAGAAATCATTGATTTCCCTTTGGTATATAAACATCATCTGGTTCACCCGACCGATGCCTGGAATGGTAGTCTGCATTCCCCTGCCATAAAAATAGGGAGAAAACTGCCCGAATGCATTATAGTCACCCATAAACATGGGAGACGGATTCACATAATAGGTTGGAACATAAAAAGGCCTTCCCTGCCTAAAATCAAAATCTACGGGTGAATCAGACTGTATTTCTTGATTTACTTCATGGTCTTTTATTTTCACTCTATCCGTGGATGAATCAATTAACAAGAATTCCCCACCCACATCTTTTTTCAACCCTGTACCAAGCTTTATCGTATCTTTTTTGATACTTTCTTGTCCAAAAATCTGCATACAGGGTAGTCCCAAAAGCATAAGAAAAACCACTACCGATTTCATAGCTTAAAGATTAAAAAGCAATCACCTCAAAGTTAGTTTATTTTTCATTCTGACTAAAAATAATATGTTAATGAAGCTACAAAAGTCCGGAACTTAGTATCGGGATTATGCTGATAAGTTTTGGTCATGCCCCAGTCGTATCCTATGGCAATCTGTACATGGCGGGCAATCTCTAACCCGGCACGAAAGCCTACTCCCCAGTCAAAGCGCGGCATCACTCCCTCCTTAAACATATTATGTGAGGCCACTGTGACAATATCCTGTTCTCCCGGAAGACTGGCAATTTGCTTCATTTGACCAAACAAACCGACATTAAAATAAGGTCCGGCATCCAGAAACAAACTGACATTTCTCCCGACTTTCAACTTATAGCCTAAGTGGATGGGAATATGAAGATAATAAGGCGTACTTTCATATTCGTAGGTTCTCTCATTCATTACATAATAAGGAACACTTTTCCAACCGTATGAGGAAATCATCAGTCCCATATCTGCATACAGCCCTTTTGCAGCCTCACGAAAGGCATATTCCCCTTTCAGTCCGGCATGAAAACCAGATCTGGAAATACTTTCTTTCGTGGAATTATAGTTATACCCTCCTGAAAGTCCATATCTGAACTCCTGTGCTTGTACACCTACGCACAATGATACCGCCATTACCAGCGTTAATAAAAATTCTTTCTTCATAAGTCTATATTTTAGTTTGTAAATAAAATTCTTCTCACTCGATAAGATTTTAGACCACTCACTTCAAATCCTTTCTCTTTCCGTTTCCACAATTCCATAAAACAGTCCTGTACCGCATCTTCTGCATCATCTATATCTTTCAGATAATGAAGTGCAAACAGGCAGAGCGGACGATAATATTGAAGGAAATTATCTCCAAAAACTTTTGTATTAGTGTCCATATTCCAGTACGCTTGATAGATATGCATTTTTAAGAAAACCTGGAATAGCAGATTTACCACTATGAACGAATCCGTCTTTTATTATATTTAAACACAACAGACTTATTTTATACGTTTTTTTATGTATCAGAATCTTACTGGCTTTTAAAATCAAAAAGAGGGCCGAATTCAATTTGCAAATTGAATTCGGCCCCCTTTCATAAGACTCATATTAATAACGGAATCTTTCCCACACACGACACAACAACAACCCAATAAAGTAATGGGTATCTACTATTCATCGATTCTCCCCATCCTTAAACACTTCCCACTTCCTGACTACCGTATCAATGGAAATATCCAGCAATTTCATCTGACTGAACAGTTCCGGCAGGTTTTCTGTCATAAACTTCAGGCTTCGGGTCTGTTTTATCTTCTCCAGTGCATCAGTAGTTACAAAATACCCCAGCCCTCGCCGGGTGTAAATAATCCCCCACTGCAACAGCAGGTCGTAAGTCTTCACCACGGTATTGGTGTTGACTTCGAACATAACGGCCTGTTCCCGCACACTGGGTATGCGATCATCTGAATGATACTTTCCAGCCAGTATCTCGTCGCAGATTCGTTCTGCCATCTGCAAATAAATGGCTCGGTCTTGCTTGAAATCTACCATCTTACTATCTAAACTCCAACTTTCTAAAACCTTTATAGGTCATGATAACAGCTACTATGCTCCAAACCACAGAAACAATCGACCATGTGTATTTAATGATACTTTTAGGAGCACCTAATCCATACATACACAATACTGGCAACACATAAGACAAAACACATAAAACAACTATCAGCCAGAACCGGGTTTTGCTGTATTGTTTCCTCAACATAACCACCAAAGTCCACAGGGCTACATAAAAAGCAATCACCACCTGCAGCATAAGTTGCTTAAGTCCATAGCCTCCTCCCAAAAAGAGAAGAACCGGTCCGTTCGTTTCCTCTGTAAAAAGCAATGGAATAGCCAATTGCATAAAGATATTCGATAATATCGCACATCCCAACAACATCACCGTACCTATCAAAAAAGTACTGAAAAACAAACTTACATATTTTTCTGCCAATGTGACCGGAAGCATGAACTTATTTATCAGACCTCTGTCATTCCGCATATTTTCCACCAGGCTCCAGAACGTAAAATAATAAGACAGAAGTATCAGCAATTGCTCTATGAGTGACAAGCATTCTTTCAAACTATCTCCTGACACCAAGGCACAAATCACACAGATACTAAAAGAACGTAAAAACAAAAGCTGGATAAAGGCTTTCTTTTTTCCATAGCAGAACATTTCATTTAACTGAAGCAGACTAAACTTCCACATTTCTTTCACTGCAAAACTTTTCATATCCTTCCTCCTCCCTTGATTAATGCATTAAACAGCAGTTCCAAAGATACTTCCGTATCCATGTTTTCCTGCTTATGAGTGATTACATGGTAACCTTCGGCACAAGCTTCTGCATATAGCACTCCTTCTTCATTACTTTGGATTCCGAACGAATACCGACTGGCGATTTCCTCCAAAGAAGCCGCATACACAGGAGCATCCTTTCTTAACACAATCACATCGGTCAACAGATTTTCAATGTCCTGCACAATGTGTGTAGACAAAACCACTATCTGATCTTCACGAACATGCTTCATCAGTAACTTACGAAACATCTTTCGTGCCGGAATATCCATTCCGTTGGCGGCCTCATCCAGTAATAGAACTTTCGTTCCCAGCGACAAGGCAATGCTGAATGCCACTTTATGTTTTTCTCCCAACGACAATTTGTCCAAATGTTCAATATCCCGCCGTATTTCAAAATTGGCCAGACAGTCATCCAGCACTTCTACACGAAACTTAGGATAGAATTTGGAATAAATGGCAAGAAAGTGTTCCAGCCTCATATCCGGAAAAATAAAGTCAGCTGGCAACATGAATACTTCCCTCAAAGTTTCTACTTCCCTTTTCCGGGAGTCGCAACCGTCTACATAAATCTCACCGTCGTGAGCAAAAAGCTTACCAGCAATCAGTTTCAAGAGCGTGGTCTTGCCTGAGCCGTTCATTCCCAGCAGGCCATAGAATCGTCCTTCTTCCAAACGGAAACTCAGATTGTTCACTACGCTTTGACCGGACTGATAACCAAATGATACGTTCTTTAACTCTATCATAATCGCTAACTTTAAAATTGTTCTGCTGTACCATAAAGGTGGTACAGCAAATATAGATTTTTTTAATTGAAACAACAAATAATTTCATCAAAATTCTATGCAATTTTTGACAGACATAAAAGAGTTTTCTACGTTTTCTTTGCTGAAACCCTACGTTTTACACAAGCGAAACATACGTTTCTGCAGGGAGAAACATAAGGCTCGCACATGGAAAACGTAAAAGAAACAAATGCGAATCTTCATCTCCACCAAAGACTTTGATAATTTTTATAAGCGCTTGACCACACGGCCAAAATGAAATAGAGTAACCCGAACAAATGTACTATTTTAGACCTTAAATTGTATAAACGGGGAGAGAATATAAAAACCTCACATAGAATTCTAAGTTTGAACTAATTTGAACTTGATTAATATAGGCATAATTCTGAATTTTGTACATCAAATATTAAAAGACTAAAACCATGAATAAATTTATGTTTTTTGTACCCATGACAATGGCTACACTATTCTTTGCGTGTTCGTCTTCACCGAGCGATGAACCAGAGACTCCGCCTCTTTCAAAACAGATTCCTATCAATTTGAACATTGGTTGTAATCTGTACGAACAACGGGATATAAGCACACGTATCATGGATACGTATTTTGAGCCCAACGATGCAATCGGACTATATGTAGCAAGCGGAAGCGGATTTGCATCTACAGGAAACTATATAAATAATGTCCGTTGCCTTTATACTTCTTCTGCCATCTGGCAACCCGATACCGAACTTTACTGGAAAGACGAAACCACAGCTTCTGATTTCTATGCATATTACCCTTATAGCTCAGAAATAACAGATGCCACCGCACTCGATTTTCAAATAAAAGTCGACCAATCTGCAGTGGAAAACTATAAACAAAGTGACTTCGTATGGGGACGGACAATGTCTGTACAACCAACAGAAAAAGCAGTAAGTATTCAGACCCGCCATTTAATGAGCAACCTAGTCATTGAAATACTTCCAGGAAACGGATTTACACAAGAGAAACTAGATGCTGCAAATGTAAAAGTGAAAGTCGATGGATTGCAAACTGCCGCCCAAATCAATCTATCCGATGGGGCACTAACTGCAAATGGAGAAACAGCCACATTGTATCCATATTACACTAACCGACAATATAAATTATTAACAGTACCTCAAACTACTTCAGCTCCGGCAACAATAACAGTTACGGTAGATGGAAGTAACTTCAAACTCCAAAAATCTCTTTCTACGCAAAGTGGACATCGCTACACTTTACCCATTACTGTAAATAAAACGAGTAATGGCATCAACGTAAACATAGATGATTGGATTGACGATGGTATAGATAATGGTGGTGTAGCTGAATAAGAAAAAATATTAACCTGTCAAAAAAATAAATGCAATGAATCACAAAATTCAATTTTTATGGGTGCTAATGATAGCCTGCCTATGGAGTAGTTGCCGTGATGAAGAGTTTGGAACAAATGGTACAGGCTCCAAAACACCGATTACGCTCTCCGGAGAAATTGATCAGCTTTATGTAAGTAGGGTAAATGACAACGGATTTACCGACGGAGATATAATGGGAGTGTATATCGTTGATTATGAAGGTTCCAGTCCAGGAACATTGCAAAATTCCGGAAATAGAGGGACTAATATCAAGCATACGTTTGATGAAGAGTCTTATCACTGGAACTCGGCATACGATGTGTATTGGAAAGACAATAACACGCATATCGATGTGTATGGATATTATCCGTTCGGTTCGCCTTCGGATGTCAATGCTTATCCACTGACGATTCAGAAGGATCAGGATAAGGCTGCTGAAGGAGGTAATCTGGGCGGTTATGAGGCCAGCGATTTTCTTTGGGGAAAAGTGACAGATGTAGCTCCTACTGAGAAGGCTATCCGACTCCCTTTGCGTCACTGCCTGAGTAATATCCGTGTGACTTTGAAAGAGGGTGAAGGATTCGCAGAAGGCGAATGGGTGAATCTGGAAAAGGATATCTTGGTGCAGAATACAGTGCGTGAAGGTACAGTCAATCTGGCTGATGGTTCGGTGACACTGACCACCTCGGAAGTGCCCGAAACCGACATTATTCCTTCGCGCCGTACTGATGAGTTCCGTGCGATTGTATTGCCACAGAAAATGGGAGCTAATGTACCGTTGTTCAGTATTACGGTAGATGGAGTGGTGTACAGTTATGCCAAGCCCGAAGGGTTAGAATACATACAAGGGAAGATGCATACTTTTACGATTCAGGTGAACAAGAAGAGTATGACCGGTGAATATGAGTTTAAATTGATTAGCGAGTCAATCACTCCGTGGGAAGCAGATTTGGTTTCGCACGATGCTACCGCCAAAGAATATATCATCATTGATTCAAAAGCCGGCAAGCTGAAAGAAGCCATTCAGGCAGCCAATAAGGATTTCCGCAAACTACAGAATCTGAAGATTACGGGAGAAATAAACGGTGTGGATTTCTACTTTATGCGCGATTCGATGGATTTATTGCAGTCGTTGAACCTGAAAGAAGTGAAAATTGCCAAAACAGATACATTGTTGCATTACGGAAGCGGAGCATTACAACCTAGAACGTATGGTGAGGATGAGATACCGGAAGGAGCAATGGGACAGAAAGAGAGTTTGTATCGTCTGGTATTGCCTGATCGGTTGAAAATTATCAATTGTGGAGCTTTTGAAGGATGTAAGAATCTTACTGGCTCTTTGATTATTCCCGAAGGAGTTACAGATATATACGCCGGTGCTTTTACTGGATGTAAGGCCTTTACCGGAACCTTGTCTTTGCCCTCTACACTGAAACGGCTGGGACACGGTTGGGAGAAGTATTGGTATGGAGGACCATTTATGTATTGTGGTTTTACTTGCGAACTGATTCTGCCGGGTGGTTTGGAAATGATTGGAAATAACTGTTTCCATGGATGTTCTAATTTGTACGGTAGCTTGCATTTGCCTGAAAGTTTGACAAAACTTGAAGGAGGCGCATTTACTAATTGTAAAAATCTTACAGGAAGTCTGGAAATACCACAAGGCATAACAAGTATAAAGGAAAGCACTTTTGAAGGTTGCGGATTTGACGGGACGTTGATATTGCATGATGGAATAACCGGTATCGGTGTAGCAGCGTTTGAAGGAACTAAACTGAAAGGAGAACTTGTTCTTCCTAAAGATTTAATTGTTTTGAGTGACCGGGTATTTAACGGTTGTGACTTCTCTGGAGAATTGAAGCTGCCAAAAAAATTAAGAACAATCGGGAACAATGCTTTCGGTAGTCTGAATTATGGCTCCAACTGGCGTCTGATGGGCGTGCTTGAAATCCCCGAAGATGTTCAGAGTATCGGTGAAGGAGCATTCTATGGTTGTCGTTCGATTGAAGGGCTGTTTTTCCCTGAAGCATTGGAGAATATTCAAAGCCAAGCTTTCTATATGTGTACCGGCATCGGAAGCATTGTTTGTAAGGGGACTATTCCTGCCCATTTGCAGACAGGGGCTTTTGATGGTGTCGCTAAAGATAACTTTACATTGGAAGTTCCTGAATCGTATGTGGCACAATATCAGGCCGAACCCGGATGGAGTGACTTCAAGCGAATTGCAGCACACCGGGAGTTGGTATGCCGCCCAGCGTTGGCTACCGCCATCAATACGCAGTGTACACGCACGTTGGTGATTGATGCTGAAGGCGACTGGATAGTGGAAAGCAAGCCTGAATGGTGTGAGCTTTCACAGACTGAAGGTTCCAAGAAAACGGAACTGACCCTTACATTCCAGCAGATGCCTGCAGGAAATAACCGGGAAGGAGAAATCGTATTTAAACTAAAAGACCAAGATTATACCACCAAGTGCAAACTGACTCAATATGATTATTCTTATGGAGAAGATGAAATAATTACTTTACAGACTGCCAAACGTGGAAAGGGCATTAATCTTGTCTTCTTAGGCGATGGCTTCAATGCGGAGGACATCTCAAAAGGAGAATATCTGAAAGCCATGAAGGAGCAGGTAGAAAACTTCTTCGGTATTGAGCCTTACACCACTTACCGTGATTATTTCAATGTGTATACCGCCATTGCTGTGTCACCTGAAAGTGGTATCGGAGCAGTCAATACCATTGTCTATACCCGGTTCAACACGACTTTTACCGGCGGAGTGGGTCTGCGTTGTGATTACGAAGACGTGTTCAAGTATGCTTTGCAGATGCCTACTGTTACGAAAGACAATTTAAATCAGTCGCTGATTATCATCACTCCCAATACAACCGATTATGGAGGTATCTGCCAGATGTGGGATGACGGTTCGGCTATCGCCTTCTGCCCGATGAGTAACTATGGTTATCCACTCGACACTCGGGGAGTGATTCAGCATGAGGCAGGAGGACATGGATTCGGAAAATTGGGAGATGAATATATTTATCATAACGAGTTTATCGACTTCTGTACTTGTACATGTTGTGGCCACGTATATGAGTTCAATCATGCCAAAGGTAACGGATGGTACGATAATCTGTCATTAACCGGAAAAATGCACGAAGTGCCTTGGTCACACCTGATTTTCCATGAACGTTACAGTGAGGTAGTCGATGTGTTCGAAGGAGGATATATGCACAACCGAGGAGTATTCCGTTCAGAACAGAACAGCTGCATGAACAATGATATTCCTTACTACAGTACTATCAGCCGCGAATCAATCGTGAGACGTATCAAAGCATACGCCGGAGAAACTTACTCGTTTGAAGATTTTGTAGCAAACGACAAGTTAAGTGCTGCAACCGCTTCACGTTCACTGGACGTATCACCTTTTGTAGAGAGTCGGATGCACTCTGTACATCATACTCCACAGATTCATAAAGGAAGTCCGTTGAAATAATAACCGGTCAGAATATAAAAAGAAAAAATTATGAGAAATTATCATTATATTTTAGTTTGTGCCTGCATGATTTTGTTGCCAGGAGTAAGCGGATGCTCCTCCGAACATAATATTCAGCAGACAGTACAAGACGGACGAATGTGCTTCCGCTTAGTCCATCCGTCAGCAGCAACATCACGTGTAAATGAATCAGGTTTCGAGGTATCCGATAGTATCGGACTATTTATCACTGAAGGAGAAAAACCTCTTCAGCCATCAAGTAATTATGTCAATAACGAATTACTAATTTATAACGGCTCTACCTGGGAACCTAAAACTCCAGTATATTGGAATGAAGGTACTTATACAGCATATGCCTATTACCCTTATACCACTCCTATCCACTCGGTCGATAATTACCCTCTCTCTGTCATGTCCGATCAACGGATGGAAGAAAACGGAGTTGGTAACTATGAGCTAAGTGACTTTCTTTGGGCCAAATCGGCCAATTTATCAGCTACATCCTCCCCTGTATCAATGACTTTCCGCCACTGCATGAGCCGTCTGGATATCCGTCTTGTTAAAGGAGAGGACTACGAAGGTGACTTGCCGGAAGACGCTGTAGTATACATTCATAACACAGTAACCAGTGCCACAGCCGATTTAAATGCTGGAATTGTGACCAAGAATCCGTACGCATCGGCTCAAACAGTAACAGCCCACGATTTAGGTAACCACCGATACTCGGCTATTCTGGTTCCACAACGTCTAGACAACCGAGTACCACTGGTAGAAGTTGTCATGAAAGGAGTGTCATACCTTGTAGAAAGTAAATTTCTATTCAAACAGGGAGTTTGCCACACACTGACATTGGTTATTTCAAAAAATCCAGAACAAATCAAAATTGAAATTGGCGGTGAGTTAGAGAATTGGAACTGATTCATATCTTTATATTAGTCCTTTACTGTATAATCAGGTAAATCTCGTATATTTGCCTATCAGAAAACAGGCAGGAAATGAAACAGTACAATCTGGTGCTTATATTACTAGTGTACAGCCTGTTGGCGGGATGCCAACAGGCTGTACAAATTGATGGGCTCCCATTCAGACAATCCGCTCAACAGGGTTGGGGAATTATCAATGACGAAGGAAAGATTATTGTTCCAGCAGGAGAATACGCTAAAAGTCCATCAGCAGTAATCAACGGCCGTTATACCGTAAAAACCCAGGACAGTTTTCTTCTGTTATATGACATCCATCATCCACAAGAGCCTGTCATACCTAAAAAATTCGTACAGATTGGATATTTCTTTGATAATATCACCGTGGCACAGGAACGTAAGAACTCGCCCCTGCTACTGATAGACCGTAATGGACAAACTGTATCAGTTCTGGACTACCCCTCTATTGGCCAAATTGTAAAAGCACATAACTTTTCTGATGGAAGAGCCCTGATCATGACCTCAGAGAATAAATACGGATATATCGATACCCAAGGTAAATTAATTATTCCTCCAATATACAGCGAGGCATCCGACTTTAACGAAGGGAAAGCACTAGTCGGAATACAGAATGAATCTGGCGGCACAGGTATCCAGGTCATTGATACAAAAGGGAAAGTCCTATTCGCCTTACAGCACCATAATAACTTATATGCCAACTGCTACAGTGATGAATTATTGCTATCGTATTCGCAAGACACAAAACAATGGAGCTATTTAGATGGGAAAGGATATACCCAATTATATCTTCCCGACTCAATATCGGGAGCACTACCCTTCGAAAAAGGAGCTGCCATTATTACCACTCCAAGCGGATTCGGACTAATCAACCATAAAGGAGAAACTGTACTTCCCCCACACTACCGGGATATTCAGATTGTAGGAAAAAATCAAGTTGCACTATACGATAATAAAAAATGGAGCTTATACAACTGGAAAGAAAAAAAAATCATACTAACGGAGTTGGATACTATCCCTGTATTCCTGACTTCAAGCATGGGAATCATAAAAACCAACAACAGATATTATGGAATAAAACGCAATAACCAGAAAGAGAAAGAAGGTTATCTGCACATAATAATGGATGCTGCAGCCCTAGAAAAAGTACCTCAAATATTTAACCGTTTCAGCACTTCGGTTACGATGGGAAAAGATTCAGCTGAAACAAAATCATCATTATCAAACAAACATATAGAATTTACACAACAAGAAAAGGCGATTCATAACAATCACAAAAAAGAGAATATACAACTACCTCAAACAGCACTGCAAATGTCTTCAACTGACTGGAAGAAAGTATCTAAGTCGAGTCCTTTTTATAAAGAAGCAATGGAAGTTATATCTGGTAAATTAGAAGAAAAAGATGCAACTAACCGCACAATGATATTAGATTACGTGGAACATTTTCGTACCTCATACACAACTCGTGACATTGATTTTCTGAACCAACTGTTCAGTGAGAACGCACTGATCATTGTGGGAAGAATGATTTATAGTTCACCCCAACAAACAGATGGAAAGATTCTTCAAAACCAAGTGAAGTATAGCATAAAAAGTAAAAAAGAGTACTTAGACCGTTTAAGAGAAGTATTTCATAATAACCAAAACATCAATCTGGAATTCAGCGACTTCCGCATTGTTCGTCATCCTTCTTCACCTGATATTTATGGAGTAACCTTACACCAGAAATACTCTTCTGACAGTTACTCTGATGACGGATATTTATTTCTTTTGTGGGATTTCAGAGACCGTACAGCTCCTACCATCCACGTACGAACCTGGCAACCGGGGTTAAAAGATGATCAGACTCCGCTTTCGGCTTCTGAAATAATTAATATTAATCAGTTTAATCTGAATTAGTCTTATGCAAAAAGTTGTTTTTTACTGGATTGTCTTGGGGAGTATTCTGTTTACCATCTCCCATGTAAAGGCACAGAGTTTCAAAGTACAACAATTCCGCCCACTACCCAATGACATTTCTGCCTTTATTAACCCTGAGTACGACTTAAACCATGAAGCTTGTGCATTATTGAAAATAGTTTGTGAGGACAGATTTGCTTTTTCTACACCGCTAGGCATTATCCGGCGGAAAAATAATGTAGGCGAGGTTTGGTTATATGTACCGCACAATACCCGTTTAATCACAATTAAACATCCTACATGGGGAGTATTGCGCGATTATTGTTTGCCAATAGCATTAGAATCCCGTATGACATACGAACTTGTCATTACCCCTCCACTAACAGTACAAATGACACAGTTTCTGCATATCGACCGCCAGCCTACCCGACTTTTACATTCTGCCCGAATGACTGCGCTTTATCCTGATGCTTTACCGATATCAGATAAAATACAGACTCCCATAAAACTGGAAACATTCGTATCTGCTACAGCAACGATAGGAAATAGCACGTTGTTGCCAGGCATACGGGCAGGTATCATGAAAAAACACGGTGGTTATTTATCCGTACACACTGATTTCGGAAACTGGACCCGAAACCAGACGGGTATTTGCGATGCCAACGGTTACCTACCTACCGAAGGTTATACTCCATACTATACAGGAAACACATCATCAGGAGAATTGTTGGTTACAGCTGGCGCAATACACCGTTTACATCAGTTATGGTATATTTACGAAGGAATCGGCTATGGTATCCGACGAATTTATTGGGAATGCACTACAGGAGAATGGATACGCTATTCTCCCGGCTCCCATGAAGGATGGATAGCCGAAACTGGAGTAATGTTCCGGCATCATCATTACCTGTTCAGTGGAGGATTGTCGACTCTTCGTGGAACAGACTGGATGGGAGTATTAGGTATAGGATACTGTTTTTAATAAGGCAAATTAGATATGAAGAAATATATTAGACAAATGATATTCCTGGTTCTGATACTATGTACCGGATGCATAGAAGAACCGAAACCTGAATCATTATCCCCTCTAGTCACATTGCAAAAAGCTAGTAATGTAACCCGTACTTCGGCCGTATTGTCCGGAAAAATATCTATACAGGGAAGTGGAAAAGTAGATATAGCATGTTTTCGATATGGAACTACTGCACAGACCGAACATATGGTTCCCACAGACGACACGGAGGGAGAAACAAGTGTTCTGCTGAACGAACTGTCACCTAACACCTTATATTATTTCCGTTTAGAGGCAAGTAATGGATACCAAACTGTAGTCAGTGCATGTGACAGTTTCCGTACAGCTCCCAATACATCCCCTGCGTTAAGTAAAATTACAGAACTTGGGCATACTCCAATGAGCGTACTGCTATCGTGTAAAATCGAAAATGATGGAGGAAGTCCAATAAAAAATGCAGGATTCACTTTCCGAACAATCAATGAAAATAACGCAACAGAAACCATTGCAAAGATTGATAGCGAAGGATACTTCAGTGCCCGTCTATCTTCTTTGTCGCCTCTGACAGAATATCAGATTTATGCCTTTGCCGAAAATGAAACAGGAAGAACATATACAGACGTATTTCCTTTCATTACCGACAACGCATTGTTCTGTAAAGACGCAGGTATGTTGAACCAGCTCATCGGCGATGAAGAGCGTTATAGTTATACATCAATACGAATTGTAGCACCACTGAACGGAACGGACATTCTTTTGCTACGTGATATGGCCGGTACAGATGCACATGGCACAGCCAGCCCTGGAAAGCTGCAAGTTATGGAACTGAAAGATGCAAAAATCGTTTCAGGCGGAATGGCATATAACAATGGACATTATACACAGAATGATACGGTATCTGTGAGTATGTTTGCAGCACTGCCTGCATTACGTAAATTACAATTGCCTAATTCCGTGAAAGTAATCGAGGCTAATGCTTTCAGTGAAAGCTCAAACTTAATCCAATTATCATTACCTGATGAATTGAAAGAAGTTGCCCCTTCCGTTCATTGCTTGGCTTTAGAGGATGTTTTTATATCTGACATTAATCCATATTACCATACTGAAGATGGCTTACTCTACAATAAATCAGGAGAAACATTAATCTGGTATCCTCGAGGTAAACAAACAGAAGAGCTGGCTCTCTCTCCCACACTGAAAGCCATAGATGCTTATGCTTTAGAAGGTTACCTGGTAAAGAGTCTAATTATTCCATCTTCGGTTGAAAAGATTGGAGTATATGCCTTTGCAAACTCACAACTAGAATCCATAATTATTCCCGACAAGGTTCTCCGTATCGAAAGAGGAACATTTCAGAACAGCAGCCAACTGAAGGAGATTACATTGGGCAAATCTGTAGAATATCTCTCAGCATACTGTTTTGATGGGACTTCGCTTACAGACTTATACTTGAAATGTGATTTGCCACCTTATGCAACAGAACTAAGCTTTGCAGGAATAGACAATGTATACAATACATGCACACTTCATGTTCCACAATCGTCAAAATCATGGTATCTCAACCATCCGTTATGGGGCCATTTCAAGCGTATCGTTACTTTCTGACAAATGTCCTTCAGAATAAATGAATGACCGAAGCTCGTCCGGACTAAGAATATGATTATTCCCATAATCAGGGAAACTTGGTGGATTATAACTCGTATTTATGTTCAATACGCTTGCCCCTGCAACAGCCAGCAAAGCACATACTGCCAGTAATATGATTTTCTGTTTTGTGGTAAAATGGAAAGTATGCAACACTTTCTGCACTTCACGCACTGAAGAGTAGCGACATTCCGGATCTCGATTTGTACATTTACTGGATATGGAAGAGAGGTGCTGGTCTTTCAATTGCGTAGCGATTTCTCCTATCAACACTCCCATAGAATAGATATCAGCCAAGTGATTAGGGACATATCCCGGAGAGGTAACTTCAGGTGCTAAATAATACCTTGTTCCAGCCGGTTGTTTAAGCAAATTATAATCATCGCAATCCGATAGTCCAAAATCAATGAGCTTTACGTTCAATCCATTATAAGTAATCAAAATGTTTTCAGGTTTCAGGTCACGATGTGTTATTTGTCGATTATGCAGATAAAGTAAAGCCTGACAAAGCTCATCCAATATCTTATAAGCCAAATCAGCCGTCAACTTCTTACATTCCATCAGTTCACGCAAATTACAACCATCAATATACTCTAATAAAATACAATGACCTATACCCGGAATGTTCTCCCACCCCATGGTACGACAGATATTGGGATGGTCCAATCCGTAACCAATCGCAAACTCCTTCTGCAGAGCCTGCTCGTAAAATGACACACCTCGATACTCCTCCTTTAAGGCCTTCAGAATGTGGAATTTCCCATAACGTACTCCTTTAAACAATTGAGTATGACCGGCATCTGACACATAAACACATTCCAATCCTTCAAGCAAAAAAGAATCTTGAATTCCACATTCAAAGAATCCAGAATTCTGCATATCCTCATCCATGCTGCAAAAGATTTAAGATAGTTAATCCGCCCTTCTGACCCGCAACAAAAGGAAGTGTAGCTTTTCCATTCCGCAAAATATAAGGTAGCAAAAGCGGCTGTCCCATCATAAAACAAGAGGTTTCAAACTTGTCACCTTTCTGTATTTTTGAATTCAGCGATTCTTTTACCTCAAAAAGAGAATTTCCTAAATAGAGTAATTTCAAATAACGATTAGGAGCCCATCCTATTTCCAACTCGCTATCAGAAGCTAAATCTCGACTCAGGACTTCATATTCTGAAATAAATAAAGAATTATAAGCGGGAGTATGCCTCAGTTCCTCACAAAAAGCTCCAAAATTCTTATAACCGACAAACTGAGCCAGAGTGTCCAAAGTATGAGGTCTTGGAGTATGAGGGTAATTCACATATCCCCAAAGCCGTTTTAATGTAGAGGCAGATAGTTGCTGGTTACTTTGCGAAAAAAGAAGCTGGGAAAACTTCTCAAAATCGTTGGTAGTAGCCAATCGCCGTCCATATTTACTTTCAGCGCTAGCCAGTAGTTCGATTATTTCAGGTCTCAATACGTTCATGTTATGTCATTTTATAGCAAAGATGAATAAAATTTACGAAATGAACAATAAATAACATGAGTTCGAAATAAAATTAGAAATCTGTAAGGAAGGCTTTACCATCAGGAATATTCACTTTTGATAATTCCAGCTATTTTTCGTAACTTCGCATGTTCATCTAACAAGAAAAGATACATGTCAGAAAATGATTTTATTACCATAAAGGGTGCCCGGGTGAATAACCTGAAAAACATCGACGTACGTATCCCACGCAACAAGCTGGTAGTCATTACCGGACTGTCTGGTTCGGGAAAGTCGTCGCTGGCATTCGATACGCTGTATGCCGAAGGGCAAAGACGCTATGTGGAAAGTCTGTCTTCCTACGCCCGCCAGTTTCTCGGACGTATGAGCAAACCGGAATGTGACTTTATCAAGGGAATTCCACCTGCCATCGCCATTGAACAGAAAGTGACGAGCCGCAACCCGCGTTCTACCGTGGGCACATCGACGGAGATTTATGAGTACCTGCGCCTGCTTTTCGCACGGGTGGGAAAAACGTATTCTCCCGTAAGCGGACAACTGGTGAAGAAGGACAGTGTGGAAGACATTGTGAACTGCATGCTGTCTTACCCGAAAGGCACACGCTATACCGTACTGACACCTATCCTTCCCCGTGACGGAAGAAGTGTGGCAGAACAGCTGGACATGGATATGAAGCAGGGCTTTACCCGACTGGAGGTGGACGGCGAAATGGTACGCATTGAGGATTATGCCTACAATGAGAACGACAAGGTGTATCTGTTAGTGGACCGTATGAGCTGTGATGATAGCAAGGATGCCATCAGCCGACTGACGGATTCTGCCGAGACGGCCATGTACGAAGGTGACGGCACGTGTATGCTCCGTTTCTATTTGTCAGATGACACTCGCCTGCATGTATTCAGTACCAAGTTTGAAGCCGACGGTATCAAGTTTGAAGAACCGAACGACCAGATGTTCTCATTCAACTCTCCGCTGGGAGCCTGCCCTACGTGCGAAGGTTTCGGAAAGATTATCGGTATCGATGAACACCTGGTGGTGCCCAACCGTGCGCTGAGCGTGTACGATGGTGCCGTGCTTTGCTGGAGGGGCGAGAAAATGGGAGAATGGCTGAACGAGTTCCTTCGGGAAGCTCCGGCTCATGATTTCCCCATCTTTGCTCCCTATTATGAACTGACACAGGAACAGAAAGATTACCTCTGGCATGGCCCAAGAGAGAAGGTCTGCATCGACTCTTTCTTCAAAATGCTGGAGGAAAATCAATATAAGATACAGTATCGCGTGATGCTGGCCCGCTACCGGGGAAAAACGACTTGCCCTACCTGTCACGGAAGCCGACTGAAAAAGGAGGCCAGCTACGTGCGAGTGGGGGGAAAGAATATCTCGGAACTGGTGGAAATGCCAATTACCCAATTGCAGGAGTTTTTCCGTACACTCACACTGGATGCACACGACACTCTCGTGGCACAACGCCTGCTGAGTGAAATCAAGAACCGTCTGACATTCCTGTCGGATGTGGGATTGGGTTACCTGACACTGAACCGGTTGAGCAACTCGCTTTCAGGAGGTGAAAGTCAGCGAATCAATCTGGCCACCTCGTTAGGAAGCAGTCTGGTAGGCTCATTGTATATTCTTGACGAACCAAGTATCGGTCTGCACAGCCGTGACACTACCCGCCTTATCAAGGTGCTGCGCCAGTTACAGCAATTGGGAAACACGGTAGTAGTAGTGGAACACGACGAAGAAATTATCCGTGCAGCAGATTATATCATCGACATCGGTCCGAAGGCTGGACGACTGGGCGGACAAGTGGTGTATGAGGGCGACATGAAAGACTTACAGAAGGGAAGCGACAGCTATACCGTGAAATACCTGTTAGGAGAAGAGACCATCGACCTGCCTGCCAGCCATCGTCCGTGGAACAATTACATCGAAATCAAAGGAGCACGCGAGAACAACCTGAAAGGCATCGACGTGCGCTTCCCACTTAACGTGATGACGGTGGTGACGGGTGTCAGCGGTTCCGGAAAGAGTACGCTGGTACGCGACATTTTCTACAAGGCTCTGAAGCGGGAATACAGTGAATCGAGCGAACGTCCGGGCGAATTCATCTCACTGGAAGGAGACATCCGTCAGGTGAACGACATCGAGTTTGTGGACCAGAACCCTATCGGAAAGTCTTCCCGAAGCAATCCGGTGACTTATGTCAAGGCCTATGATGAAATCCGCAAACTGTTTGCCGACCAGCCGCTGGCCAAGCAGATGGGATACAGCGCAGGCTATTTCTCATTCAACACGGAAGGCGGACGTTGCGAAGAATGCAAGGGAGAAGGTACGGTAACGGTAGAAATGCAGTTCATGGCTGACCTGGTGTTGGAATGTGAGTCATGCCACGGCAAGCGCTTCAAGAACGACACGCTGGAAGTGAAGTTCGAAGGAAAAAACATTTACGACATACTGGAAATGACGGTCAACCAGGCCATCGAGTTCTTTACGGAACACAACCAGAAGAAGATTGTCAAGAAGTTGCGCCCGCTACAGGATGTGGGACTGGGTTACATCAAGCTGGGACAGTCTTCGTCTACCCTCTCGGGAGGAGAAAACCAGCGCGTGAAACTGGCGTACTTCCTCAGTATCGAAAAGGCACAACCTACCATCTTCGTGTTCGACGAACCGACCACAGGCTTGCATTTCCATGACATCAAGAAACTGCTGGAAGCTTTCGATGCCCTCATCAGTCGGGGACATACGCTGGTCATCATCGAACACAACATGGATGTCATCAAATGCGCCGACCACGTGATTGACCTCGGTCCAGAAGGTGGCGACATGGGAGGAAATCTCGTGGCAGCCGGCACACCGGAGGAAGTGGCCAAATGTGCGACTTCCTATACGGGACAATACCTGGCAGAAAAACTCAATCAGTAATCTTAACAAAAGACACATGACTCAAACTCTTGAAACCCTATACAGCCAGTTCACCGGCCATGCTCCGGAAAGCGTGGAAGCATTGCCTGGAGCAGGCTCCAACAGAAGCTACTACCGCCTGAAGGGTACTCCGACGCTTATCGGGGTATGCGGTACTTCACGCGAAGAAAACGAGGCCTTCATCTACCTGTCGCATCATTTTCAGGCACAGCATTTACCCGTACCGACGGTACATGCCGTTTCCCACGACGGACTCTGTTACCTGCAGGATGATTTAGGAACAGATTCTCTGTTCCAGCTTATCGCACACGGAAGAGAAACCGGAGAGTTTGACTCAACGGAAAAGGACTTGCTGAGAAAAGTCATCCGGTTACTGCCCCGCATACAGTTTGAAGGAGCACAAGGACTGGATTTCGGGAAATGCTATCCGGCGGTAGAGTTCAATCACAGAAGCATTCTGTGGGACTTGAACTACTTTAAATATTGTTTTCTAAAAGCTACAGGAGTAGAATTCAGAGAGGATTTGTTAGAAGACGATTTCGAAGCCCTTTGCCAGACACTGATAGAGAGCATGGAAACCCAACCGGTATTCATGTATCGCGACTTCCAGAGCCGTAACATCATGGTGAAGAACGGAGAGCCTTACCTGATTGACTTCCAGGGAGGACGGAAGGGACCGCTGTATTACGACGTGGCTTCTTTCCTCTGGCAAGCCAAGGCCAACTATCCGGATAGCCTGCGCCAGGAATTGATTGACGAGTACCTGGAAGCACTGCGTCTCTACAAACAGATAGAAAAGGAAGTGTTCCTGTCCCGTCTGCGTCATGTCGTATTGTTCCGCACGCTACAAGTACTGGGAGCTTACGGCTTCCGCGGCTACTTCGAGAAAAAGGCTCATTTCATTGAGAGCATTCCTTTTGCCATTGAAAATCTGCGCCAGTTATTGCAGGAGGGTTTTCCGGAATATCCTTATCTCTGCGAGGTTTTGCAGCGCATGACAGAACTGAAACAGTTTGCCGCTGCACGCAACCGCCGTAACCTGACGGTCACGGTGATGAGTTTCTCTTACCGGAAAGGAATTCCGGCAGACGAAAGCGGAAATGGTGGAGGATACGTGTTTGACTGCCGCGCCGTACACAACCCCGGACGCTACGAACAGTACAAATCGCTTACAGGACTGGACACACCGGTCATAGAATTTTTAGAGAAAGACGGAGAAATTACAGAGTTCCTTTGTCATACCGACGCTCTGGTGGATGCCCACGTGCAACGCTTCCTGGAACGTGGATTCTCGCACCTGATGATTTGCTTCGGATGCACCGGAGGACAGCACCGCTCCGTATATTCTGCCCAACACACAGCGATGCACTTGCATGAAAAATTTAAAATTAATGTACACCTGATTCATCGGGAACAACAAATAGACCAATTACTGAAAGCCAAATGAAAGCCATGATATTTGCTGCCGGATTAGGTACCCGGCTCAAACCGCTGACCGACCACATGCCTAAAGCCTTAGTACCGGTGGCCGGACGTCCCATGCTGGAACATGTGATTCTGAAACTGAAAGAAGCGGGATTCACCGAACTGGTCATCAACATTCACCATTTCGGAGAACAGATTATCAATTTTGTGAAAGCTAATCAGAATTTCGGACTGACGATTCATATCAGCGACGAGCGTGACAAGTTACTCGACACAGGGGGCGGTATCAAAAAGGCGGCAACCTTCTTTACAGGAACGGAACCGTTCTTGGTACACAACGTAGACATTCTGTCGAATGCCAACTTGAAAGAGGTATATGATTTTCATCGGAAGAGCCAGAATCAAGCTACCTTGCTGGTCAGCCCGCGCAAAACCTCGCGCTACCTGTTGTTCGATACAGACAACCGTCTGCAAGGCTGGATTCATAAGGACACCCTGCAAACCAAGCCGGAAGGATTTGTGTACGAACCAGGCCAATACCACGAATATGCATTCAGCGGCATCCATGTAATTTCATCGGATCTGTTTCGCTACATGGAAGGAGAGACATGGAACGGTAAATTTCCCATCATGGATTTTTATCTGCACACCTGCCGGCAACTCCAGTTCGGAGGATACATCAAAGAAGACTTGCAACTGATTGACATCGGCAAACCGGACACGCTGGCCCGGGCCGAAGAATTCCTGAAAGATTAATACCAGGTAACTGCACTACCCGTATTGCTTCGCTGATCCCACTTCAGGGCATCGGTCAGCATACTGGAGTTGGCACGGATAGAGAAGTTATAAGAAGTAAACGGACCGAACACCAATCCGCAACTCATATTAAAGCAGTGCAAGTCACGGGTAATGTTCAAGGTTGTCATAGACATCTCCTTGGAGGTAAAGTCGTATCCGGTAGAATAGGTCATATTCCAACGGCTACCAATCTTGAAGTTACCCGATACATTCAATGAATGCGTCAATGAATACGGATAACGCATGGTCTTGATGTTAATGTCCTTCGAACGGTCTTCACGAATACTGTAGCTATAACTCAAGCTGACACTCCACGGGAACTTGAAAGCCAGGTAACCATCTGAATCGACAGAAGCTTTCTCCGTCTTTCGCATGTTGGAGTTGTTATTCTGTTCTTCCGTTTCTTCATCTGTCTCCTCGTCTTCATTTTCTTCCTTCCCTTTATTGTCCTTGTTCTTTTCATCCTCTTCTTTCTTTCCGAAGAGTTTCTTGAAAGTATCATTGTTCAAGGTATAAGAGAATGAACCACTGTACCCCTGAAAACGTCCAAAACGTCCATAAGACCATTCTGTACGGTCACCCACCACTACATTACCATTCTCATCAAACTCATAGGCATACGTAGCGAATGAGGCATTCATATTAAACGTATAACTCTTGGTCAACTTCAAGCGAAGATTCATACTCAAGTCACTCCACCGCTTGTTGGCTACGTCGTAAGAAAGAGAAGCTCCCAACTGGTCAATCAAACTTATTTTCTTATAACCAGTGGTATCCTTATCCGACTTCATCTTCATTTCAATGTTATTATCTACTGAGAAGCTAATGTTCTGTGACATACCTTTTCCCGGATAGCCATACACTGCTCCTTCATAAGGAGAATATTCTACGGTACGCACTTCACCATCCTCATCCGTATAAGTATAGGTATCGTAATAGCCATAACGTGATTTTCCGAAGTCCGGAGTATAAGTATAGCTGACAGTCGGTGTAAAGACGTGACGAATCTGAAGCTCCTTGCTCTTCATGAACAAAGGCTTGTACATACCATATAACTTGGTATTCATCTGTAAAGACAAGTTATAATCATACAAACGGTTGAACCCGTTGATGGTATCCCGCTTCACATGGTCGGTAGAAGCAGGACTCGGGTCATAACTCTGCTTTACTTTCCGCAAATACCAGCGCTCCGTATAATTGAACGAAGGAACGATGTTGATGTACTTGAACAAGTTGAAAGTAGCCGAAACCGGAATCTTGTGCTGCATACCATTTTCCCATTGTGTCAAAGGTGTCTTAAATAACAAATTATCCTTTGTACTGATGGAGTTGGTGATACTTCCGGTATATTGCAATGAAATCTTTTCATACCAACGTTCATCTCCTACCGATTTTTTACGTTTGAACGGATAAATACGGTTCAATGAGATATTTACGTCGGGCAACGTCATACTCAAAGAAGAGTCACGCGTATTCTGTGTGATATTGAATGTACTTGAAATATTCAATCCTATTTCCGGGAAGTTCCGCGAATAGCTCACACTGGAAGCCTTGGTATTCTGAGAATACTGTTGCGGATTATACAAACTACTCAAACTAGAACGGTCATAACTACTGGTAGCAAAGTTCACACTGGCAGAGAACGAACTGTTCGGATTAGCCTTGGCATCCTGCCGATGACTCCACTGGATACGGAAGTCTTTCGACACGGAATAATCGGGCATATTCTTCTCACCCGTCTTTGTCACCAGATAGCTGGCATTGAAGGAGCCACTGAATTTATAACGCTTGTTATAGTTAGATGCAGCCGACAAACCCCATGAACCCTTCGTAAAGATTTCTCCCAACACCTTCAAGTCCATCTGGTCGCTGATGGCAAAATAATAACCACCGTCACGCAAATAGAAACCACGATTCATTTCATCACCATACGTCGGCATGATGAATCCGGAAGAATAACTGCTATTGAACGGGAAGAAGCCAAAAGGTACGGCAATAGGTAAAGGCACATCTTCTACCACAAGCTGGGCCGGACCAAATACTACATTCTTCTTGGGACGGACCTTTGCCATAGAAAGCCGCAAGTAAAAATGAGGATGTTCATGATTGTCACAAGTAGTATATTTACCATGACGCATGTAAATCTCATCATCTGCTCCTTTCTTTCCCTCCTCACTGGTGACATATCCTTCACCCTGCTGTGTGACAATGTTATTGATGAAACCTTTCTTCGTCTTGAAGTTATAGCGCATAATTTTAGACTCATACGGAGTCTCTCCATCCTTGAAAATCGGCGTACCCGTTTCCACTCCTGTCGTATCGGCTACCCCCTTAGCAAAGACAGTACTACTATCCATATTCATGGTAATTACCGCAGAAGTCAGTTCAATGTTCTGGTAATTCACCTTACCTTCCCCATAAAGGTGCGCATATCCATCCTTTGTAAAGACAATAGAATCGCTTGCCTCATAAATGACCGGCGCATCCAGGGGTTCTTTTTTCTTTGTGGTATCCACGGCCAGAGAGTCCATTCCCAGCGAATCAAGCGCCACAGAATCCCGATGAAGGGAGTCGGTCTTTTCTCCTCCCCGCATACGCTTTCCCCTCACACGCTGTGCTTCGGCATAAAATGAGCAGAAAAAGCCAAAAACAAACAGAGATAGCAGTAAATATGTAGTTCTTCTAAATGATGTCATCACCGTCTTTTTACGCAATATGCGGTGCAAAAGTAAGCATTATCCTACAAATAAACGTCAACCCTTTCCTTTTTAATGTATTTTTAGTTCTACAAAAAGAGTTTACACCAAGCATCAAAGCGTGTCAAGCCCTCTTCCCCATGCTTTTCAATACTCTTTCGGGCCTTCTCCACACTCTTTTCTTTATCTAATTTAGTCTTTGAATAAAACTTGTCGGCAAAGCAGATAATCTGTTCTTCCAGGCTGACAGGAATCATTTCACGGTGAGGTACCGGAAGGTCACGTTCCATAATCGCCTTAAGAGAAAGTCCGGCACCTGTATGACGCTCACACACCAGCGCATGACGTGGATAACCTTCGCGAGCTACCAGTTCTGAACCTAAATACCCATGACAAATATAAGGATACTTTCCAAAACAGAAAATACCATCTGCATCCGTCATAAAAATACCAATATCATGAAGCATGGCTGCCTCTTCTATAAAAGTCAAATCCAGATTCAGTTCCGGATGCTTACGTGCCATTTCCAAGGCTTTATCTGCTACCGAACGGCTGTGTACCAACAAAATATGTTTTAACTCATTATCTTCCGGATAATATTTGTCAATCAATGCAAGTGGATTCATAAATAAATGTGGCTATATTTGTAAAAAGTATCACAAATCTACAAAAATTCCATGAGTTACACGAAAAGAATCTTTTTGAAATACATTTTGAGTGCATGTATAGGCTGTTTTATAGCTTTTCAAGGACATGCCACCGTACGCAACGGAGCCGACCAACTGGAAAAACTGCTCCCCTTGCTTAAAGGAAAACGGGTTTCTCTTGTAGTAAACCATACTTCTCTTTGTGGGAAAACACACCTGCTGGACACCCTGACCAGTCAAATAAAAATCGTGCGCGTATTTGCTCCTGAGCATGGATTTCGAGGGGATGCAGATGCCGGAGAATACATTCAAAACGGGAAAGATACCCGCACGGGGGTACCCATCCTCTCACTTTATGGAAAAAACAAGAAACCGCTACCTTCACAGCTAACAGGCACGGATGTAGTGGTATTCGACATACAAGATGTAGGAGCCCGCTTCTATACTTATATCAGTACCCTTTACTACGTAATGCAGGCTTGTGCCGAGAACCAAAAAGAGCTGATTGTGCTGGATCGCCTCAATCCATGTGACTATGTAGACGGTCCGATACGGGAAAAAGCATACAAAAGTTTTGTGGGCATGCTTCCCATTCCCCTGCTTCACGGATGTACCTTAGGCGAAATGGCCGGAATGATTAATGGAGAAAGATGGTTAGGTAAAGGTCTGCAATGTCGTTTGCAAGTAATCCGAGTGGAAGGATGGAAACACGGTCAGCCTTACTCTCTTCCGGTAAAACCTTCTCCTAATTTGCCCAACGATCTTGCCATTGCGCTCTACCCTTCACTCTGCCCTTTTGAGGGTACTTCCGTAAGCGTCGGAAGAGGTACCACCTATCCTTTCCAAGTCATCGGTTCTCCGGTACTAAAAGATTTTTTCCAGTTTCAGTTTATCCCACGCTCTTTAAAAGGGTTCGACAAGCATCCGCTTCATCAGAATCAGACCTGCTTTGGCCTTGACCTGCGTACAGAGAAAGAGCTGCCTCAAGGCTTTTCCCTAAAATACCTCCTGCAGTTTTATCGACTTTATCAGAAACTGTATCCAGATGCTGAAAAGCGTTTCTTTAGCCGTCCCCAGTGGTTTGACCTGCTAATGGGTACCTCACAGGTACGAAAGGACATGATTCAAGGAAAAACAGAGTCCGAAATACGCCAGGCATGGGAACCAAGTTTGCAAGCTTACCGTGCCTTACGCAAAAAATATTTACTATATGAATAAAAAACAAGCGGACAGCAGGTAGTTCCTTTAAAGACTCCTGCTGTCCGCTTTTCACTATCTTAATCTGCACGATTATTTCTTTTTCATCTTCTGCATCATACCAGCCATCTTGCTGCCAGTTACCATCTTCATCATCTTACGAGTCTGGTCGAACTGCTTCAGAAGACGGTTTACTTCCTGAATACTTGTTCCACTACCCTTTGCGATACGTGTACGGCGTGTTCCGTTCAGAATTTCCGGATGAGTACGTTCTTCCGGAGTCATAGAATAAATAATGGCTTCAATGCTCTTGAACGCATTGTCGTCGATATCAATGTCCTTAATGGCTTTTCCTACACCCGGAATCATGGAAGCCAGTTCCTTCAGGTTACCCATCTTCTTAATCTGGTGAATCTGAGTCAGGAAGTCATTGAAATCGAACTGGTTTTTCTGAATCTTCTTCTGGAGGCGTTTCGCTTCTTCCTCATCGTACTGTTCCTGCGCACGTTCTACCAGTGACACGATATCACCCATACCCAGAATACGGTCAGCCATACGAGCTGGGTGGAACTGATCTACTGCATCCAGTTTCTCACCGGTACCCACGAACATAATCGGCTTATTCACTACCGTACGGATAGACAAGGCCGCACCACCACGGGTATCACCATCCAACTTGGTCAATACCACACCGGTGAAATCCAGACGTTCATTAAACTCACGAGCTGTATTTACCGCATCCTGTCCGGTCATGGCATCTACCACAAACAGCGTAGCATCCGGATTGATAGCCTTCTTGATAGCTTCAATCTCGTTCATCATCTGTTCATCTATAGCCAGACGTCCGGCAGTATCGACAATTACCAAGTCATACCCTTTTGCTTTCGCTTCCTGAATGGCATTCAAGGCAATCTGTACAGGATCTTTGCTGTCCAGTTCGCTATATACAGGAACTTCTACCTGCTGGCCGAGCACTTTCAACTGCTCAATTGCAGCCGGACGATATACGTCACACGCTACCAGCAAAGGTTTACGGTTCTTCTTTGACTTCATCATACGGGCCAGCTTACCAGAGAAGGTAGTCTTACCTGAACCCTGCAAACCTGACATCAAGATAACAGCCGGACGACCTTTCAATTCAATTTCGGCAGTATCCCCACCCATCAAGGTAGTCAGCTCATCGTGTACAATCTTCACCATCAACTGACTGGGCTTGACAGCTGTCAATACATTCTGTCCCAATGCCTTTTCCTTTACTGTATCTGTAAAGTTCTTGGCTACTTTATAATTCACGTCCGCATCCAGCAATGCACGACGTACATCCTTCAAGGTTTCGGCCACATTGATTTCGGTGATTTTACCTTCACCTTTCAATATTTTAAACGACCGTTCTAGTCTTTCACTTAAATTATCGAACATATATGTTGCTTTTTTATTTATTATCAAAAATTTCCAGCGTGCAAAATTACAAAAAAATCAGTATGCTCAAATCTTTTTGTTCTGCCATTTTGCTTTTTTCAGATAAATGAGACTGGAACCTAACATCAATACGTAATAAATTACTTCCGTAGTGAAACATACGTCCACTGGAGCCTGGATGACCATGCCCACTACAATGATATAAAGTGCATAAAAAACTTGTACAAAAATTTCCAATACCAGCGCCGCCTGTGTATTGCCTGTTCCAGATATGCCATTGAAGTACACATTGGCCAGTGAAGCAATCAACATGGCCCCACATACCACGTACAATGCCGACACAGATTCTACCAGCAAGGCTTCTTCATTTGTATAGACCGACAAGATACTTCCGGGAAACGCCACGCACAAGCCTACGCACACTACCATAATCAAGAACGACATCCAGGATATTTTATGCAATAAGGTGACTACCCCAGATGAACCACCGGCACCTATCAGATTGCTCACCAACGTATTGGCGGTAGTGGAAAGTGCCTGCACGGGAATCAGCAGCACTACATATACACTTCGCACGATATTGGCCACCGCCAGTTGCCGCTGTCCGAGTCGTTCAAGGGCCATAAAGAAGACAAACCAGATGGCCATGGCTAGAAAATACTGTACCATCGTAAAACAAGATATGCGAAGGATACGCAGCACCATACTTAAATCGAACTGTCCAAAACGATTCAGTCCATATTTTTTCAGGTCTACTTTATAATAGGTATAAAGCAAAAAGAAGATCAACGAGGAAGCTTCGGCTATGACAGAAGCCAAGGCGGCACCACGTACCCCCATTTCCGGTAAGCCTAATTCTCCGAATACCAAGGCGTAATCAAGTACCACATTCACCAAAGCCATTACGACTGCATTCATGGTCAGCACTTTGGTACGCGTAATGCCGATATAAAGTCCACGAAACATCACGTTTACAAAAGCAAAAAGGAATCCCCAAATACGCCAGGTAAAAAATTCATACGTAGCCCCGTAAATAGAATCCGAAGTAATCAGTAACCGAATCAACGGAGCGGCAGAAAAATACATCAGTATCAGCAGACAAACCGCCATCCCGAAACTGAAAGCCGTTCCCTGCCACATGATAGGGCCCACTGCCCGATAGTTTCCTTCTCCATTGCGACGGGCTATCAGAATCTGCGAACCGACACTAAAACCAAAAGCAATGGTATAAACACAAATGTAGAGCAATCCGCCCATGGCAGCTGCCCCCAAAGCGACTTCACCCACACGCCCTAAAAAAGCTGTATCGGTCACATTTATCACATTTTGCGCCAATAAGCCCAGAAAAATAGGATAAGTAACACGCCAGATTTCCTTATTGGTGTACATATTTCAAAATAATAAAAATGATTGGGAATTGCATACTTTTGCAAAGATACACTTTTAAAACCAGAACTACACAAAAAGCACTTAAATACCTTCTCTACCACTTAGTTTCAAATAAAACAATTTCAAATAGAATAATTTTTACTCATTTCGTTGGTTTGTGTGCAATTTAACACTATTTTTGCAGCCGATTTTTAACAAACAACCTAGAAACGAATGAAAAAACTTCTATTCATCAGTGCAGCGACACTGTGTATCTCTTTCCCGACTTTCGCGGGAGATTATCTGACCAACACCAATCAAAATGCCGCATTCCTCCGAATGATAGCGCGAGGAGCTTCTATTGATATAGATGGCGTGTACAGTAACCCCGCAGGACTTTCTTTCCTTTCGCACGAGGGATTCTACCTGTCACTGACCGGACAAAGTGCCTACCAGACCCGTGAAATTGACGCTACTTTCCCACTCTTTCAGCAAGCTGACGGAACCAACGGCAGCCGACTGTACAAAGGAACGGCCTCTGCCCCTTTCATTCCAAGCTTTCAAGGACTATATAAAAAGGACAATTGGGTAATCTCTGCCAGCTTTGCCATTACCGGAGGTGGAGGAAAAGCCTCATTCAGCAACGGTCTTCCAATGTTCGATGCATTAGCTATGGGAATGATTCACCAGCAAACTGGCGGACAAGTAACTCCCCAGATGTATGACATTAATACTTCTATGGATGGAAAACAATACATTTACGGAGTACAGTTGGGATTGAGCTACAAAATCAATGACTGGCTGAGTGTGTTTGCCGGCGGCCGAATGAACTACGTAAAAAGTGGTTATGAAGGTTACCTGAAAGCCTACATGAAAGAGAATTTAGGCGGAGCTCAGTTAGCAAACCTAGAACTGGACTGTGACCAAAGCGGATGGGGACTGACTCCCATCATTGGTGTAGATGCCAAACTAGGACGCTGGAACCTGGCTGCCAAATATGAATTCAAGACAAACTTAAATATTGAAAACCAGACTCACACGCTGGAAGTGCCTACAGGTACTCCAGAAGCAGTCATAAAACCTTATGCAGACGGAGAACAAACTCCCAGCGATATTCCCGCTTACCTGAGCGTAGCTGCCGGATACGAAATTTTGCCTAACCTCCGTGCTTCTGTGGAGTATCACTTTTATGATGATAAACATGCAGGCATGCTGAACGACCGACAGAAAACCTTGAAGCATGGTACTCACGAATACCTTGCCGGTATGGAATGGGACATTACCAAACGACTGACCGTCAGCGGTGGTTTCCAAAAGACGAACTATGGTTTGAGCGATGATTTCCAAACCGACACCAGTTTCTCATGCGACTCTTACTCATTGGGATTTGGTGCCAGAGTCAACCTTACACAGGCATGGAGTATTGATGTAGCCTATTTCTGGACACATTACAACAAATACACCAAAGAAACAGATAACTACAATGGTACAGGTCTGAAAGGAACCGACATTTACAACCGCACGAACAAAGTATTCGGATTAAGTCTGAACTATAAATTCTAATTACCCCCTCTTCTGGCTTCTCCTTTGCACAAAAAAGAAGAGAAGCCAGAAGTTAACCTTAAAAAACCTTTACTTTCCCCTTCTTATTAGAAAGAAAACAGATAGTTTTTGTTACTTTTGTCAAGTAAAACCTTGTACTAATTCTCAAAAATTAAACTATGAACAAAAAACTATCATGGCTACTGCTTTCCACTCTATTGGGAGGAGCCGTACTAACCGGATGTTCGGAAGAAAATCCAAAACCGACAAACGGAGAAGGTGATCAGAATCCCACATCGAAGAACCCCACAGAACTCTATTATGCCAACATGTTCGGCAAGGAGGCTATGAGTACCTATTATTACTGGAATAAGGAAATCAGTAGCGACTTGGACAACTGGAACATCGAGACCAACAATGACCCAATCGGCACTGTTGACCGGATAAGGTACCACCAAGGGGATAAATACATCGACAAATGGTCCATGCTCACCGACGACATGACTTCCTTCAACAGCAGTGTGGAAGGTGTTTCTACTACATTTGGATGGAATCTGACCTTTTACCTGGTAGAAAAAGAAACGAATCAATATGTAGCAGTAGTAAACTTCGTTCATGAAGGGACTCCTGCCGCAAAAGCAGGATTTAAACGAGGAAACATTATCCTTTCTATAAATGATGAAAAAATCACCCCCGACAACTATGCGGATTTATACTACAAACCTACCTTAAAGGTTTCCCTCGGAGAACTGCAAGAAGATATCATTGTCAGCCGGAACAAGTCAATAGAGCTGACAGCCGTCAATATGTACGAAAATCCTATCATTTGCGACTCCGTATATGAATTCAACGGAAAGAAAGTGGGCTATCTGGCCTACACCGGCTTTGACCTGAAATCCATCAATCCACTGATTGAAATTGGGAAAAAGTTTAAAGCAGAAGGTATTGAAGAACTGGTTTTAGACCTCCGGTACAACGGAGGAGGTTATGTTATCACTGAAAATGTGCTAGCCTCCATGTTTGCTCCACAAGAAGCTGTCAGCAGCAAGAAGGTATTCGAAAAAGAAATCTACAACAGCTATTTGAGCGAAAGCTACCAGAAACAAGGAGAAAGTCTGGAAACCCGTTTCACCACAGAATTCAATTACCCGGAAGTGGAAGTCAATGCAAGCACCAAAGATGCCAACATCGGATTAAAAAAAATCTACGGATTAATCGGTTCCGGATCAGCATCGGCCTCCGAAGCACTGCTTGGTGGATTAATGCCTTATACAAACGTACGACTCATCGGTACACAGACACACGGCAAATACTGTACCGGGTGGATGCTCAGCGCAGAAGAGATGTACGAGAAATGCCCACAAGAGCTAAAGAACTGGGGAATCTATGTAATGGTCAGCATTTACCAGAATGCCAATGGAAAAACTCCCTGTATGCCTGATGGACTCATTCCAGATATCCCAATTGAGGATGACCCGATACTGGCTTATCAAATAGGAGATGTCAATGAGCCTCTTTTGAAACAGGCACTCACGGAAGCTGGACGTTCATACGAAACTGACGGTGTACGCAGCCGTAGTGCGGCTTCCCCACACTTCAAGGCACTCCCGCCTGTAAAAACACCCCTCTTTGGAAAACGTATCCAGCTGATTCCATCATTCGTTTCTTCACACTCCAAATAATGGTTCAATAAAAAAGTTCGCCAGATGCTTTTACGGAGTCTGGCGAACTTTTTTTATACAATCATCTATGATTCAAACACAGTCTCATTCTTCCCATACCAGATAAGCAGACACCAGCCAATGATTCAATTCATCCTTATTTACAGGCTGGGCTTCAGGTATGCTGACAGTAAATGTGTGCTTTCCTGCTTGCAAGTCTGGAAGCTCAATTACCTCCGGCAATACATCCGACCCGGGACACCAGTTAGAACGCGATAAATCAGAAGATGCCAATGGTTCCTCTACTTCCTTTGTCTTGTAACCTTCCTCACTAATATAGGCCGCCAGACGTTTGATAAGCCAAACACCAGTAGCCGGATTGAAACGACGGAAAGAAGCACAGTCATCTCTCCAAGGAACGAAACTATAAACCTCTTTTCCATCCACGGAAAGAATATTGCGCTTCTGCACAAATTCATCACCACCGGAATGTCCTCCATGACCGGTTACAATATATTTCAAACGCACATTCTTCGCGTTCTTCGGAAGCAGAAAATCAGTAGAAACAGATTTACGGGCAAAAATGTCCGGATAAGACTGACCGATATAATATACCGTATTCATCAGCGGTTCCACATGACGACGGACAAGCTTTTCACATGTAACCGGAGTCTCCTTGATTTTCAGTTCCATGCTAGCTACATAACCTTCTTTTGTCCATGTGTCAATAAAGATACCGACATACACTTCACCTTTAAGGGCCGAATATAAATCGGTAATGTCCTGCTCCCATTGCACACATTTCTCCCATTTAGGAATATAAACCGGACGACGCTTACTGGACAAAGAATCATCTTCCGCGCTGAAATGCCCTACCCCGAAAGGTGTCATGAAACGCATCAGCTCTATTGTAGGCAAATAGTCCTTTCCCGGTACAATTCCAATCATATTTTCCAGTTTCAAGCTGTCTATTTCCGGAAATTTTCTCTTTCCCTGTGCAATACTCAGCAAATTCACAGCCGAATTCTTGGGAAGCACAAAACAAGAACCGGACTTATCCCAACGGTCACCATTAGAGGCTACGGTCAGCTTCAAGCTGACCGTCACATCCCGCTGGTAATCGGGAACCTGAATCTTCTTCAAAATAATACGACCGTTCACCAGGTGAATAACTCCATCCGCACCCGCTGTAGAATACCCTGCATAGGTATCTGGTACAAAATGAATATTCTCCTTGTCAAATACCGTCAAATTTAAATCTCCTTTTGCAGGAAGTTCCTTATGTCCTGCCGCACATACGTTCAACGCCACGAATAAGGAAACAAACATACTAACTATCTTCATATACTCATTTTATTATTTTGCTACTTCAAAACCTCTTTTATCCAAATAAGCCTTAAACTTATGCAAATACTCTTCGTCCGGCCCGTCAAAGAAGGAAACCCCTGAAGCTCCATTATTGAAAGCCTCATCCAATGCCTGCTCAAAAGTTTTCTTAATATCAGGGAACATCAATCCGGCATAAATTTTAGCCCGGCCATTAATCGTCTGTACACTTTCCTTCACCGAACGTCCAATCCACTCCGGTCCTTCATAATAAAAACCATTGTAAATCATCGGGAAGTATGCATCGAGCGACCACTGTCCCCAATCCTGACGCACCATCTTGCGAGCCATAGAAGGTCCCGGGAATACCGCAGCAGAGATACGTTTGCCATCTGCCTTGATGGTCTGCGTAATCTTATTGACCACACGTGTAATGGCATCCAGACGGAAATTTATCCATGACTGGTCTTCCATCGGATACTTCAATTCCAGCGGGTCTTTACCGGTCTGCTCCTTAAACATCTTCCGGCATACCTCACAATAACAATAATCATATTCCGGCAATTCAGATGTCTGCTCTATTCCGTAATTCTTCCACAAGCTCACCGGTAACACTACATCTGGGAAACGCACATAATCCAAATGCACTCCATCCACATAAGGCAGATTCGCTTCTTTCAGGTAATCTGCAGCCAAATATTCAGCCACACCTTCATGGTTCGGACACAAGAAGCGGTAATAATCTACATAAGCAGGTTTGTCATAGCATGACTCCCCTTTACGGTTCACGGCAAACCAGTCGGGATGTGTCTCACGCACTTCTCTGCGGTTCATGGTCCATTTCCAATAATGCGCCTCCAAACCCGCTTCCTTACACATCCGGTAAGTAGCCTCATCATAGCCTTCAAACATGACTCCACTGATACCGCATTCTTTCATCAGAGCAAAGTCTTTCTTATAGTACGTATCTCCCTTTTCCTTATTAATGCGCATCCATACCCAGTTCTTTACCTGACGGGGAGTAATGGCTTCACGAGTAAACCTACCGTTATGGTCTACCACATAACGCACTTTCTCTTCAGGCACGCTTACTGACATACAGAATGTACGCTGTGTAGCCTCTACCAAGATTTCAGCACCAGCGGGCAAGTCCTTCAATTCCGCCTCGGTCAGGAAGAAATTCTCTTTGGAACGAATGTAATTTTTCTCCTTGGCATAATTATCCAATTGTGCATAGAACATAGCCCAAAGCAACTTATAGGCAGCCATATTGTAAGGATACTTGAAGGAATCAGTACCCTTTCCTACCACCTTATCCGACAGATACAAGAACCCCCATCTGTCGGGCATATGCATATCGATGCGTCCGGTAGGCATCCATACCCAGTTTTCTTCACGCTGTCCAGGCTTCAACCACTGTACACGTGAGAAGTTGATACGCCAGCAGTTTCCAACCTGAGCCGGGTTAGAGAAATTCACTGTCAACGCTTTATGAGGAATAGCCATCTCCACACTCCACTGTTTGTCCTTATCTTTCGACTTGTTCAAGGTTCCTTCACGATGAATAGCCAGCTGAAGTCCCGGACAATCCCACTGAATCATAAAATTACCCCCCGAACGGTAAGGTTTGTCCAGCATCAAGTCAAAAATAACTCCCTTCGCATTGGTTTCTATTTCAAAGTAATTCTGCCCGTCTCCATCCGGATCCAGGAAAACTTCAAAGTCATTATCATAATAAATAATCGTATCCCGCTGACTGAGTTTCGCCTTGATGTCATCCTCCTGCAACACGGCTCCTACATAGAGATAATTATCATCCCACAACATTTTGGCAGAAGTATCATAACAAGGTTTGGCAAATCCTTCCCCACTTATATCTACAAAAGAAGAAGTGGACTGCGCCTCTTGCCAGTCTGCCTCATTCAGTTTTCCATCTACTTTAATTTTTCCATCCACACGATAGCATACATAGCCTTCGGGAAGCGTCAGCATACGTTCATACTTTTCATACAACCCCTGCCCCCAGAGCTGTCCTGCCATTGCAAATGCAAACAAACTACCTATCAATTGTTTTCTCATAATCAGTTTTTTTCATTAATTACTTTCAATAACTTGTCCCGCCCCCCGATACAATTTAACCGGTCCATCCAGCAATACGGCAATTACCGTAATTTGTGAATCAAGCACATGATCGGGCACATCAATATAAAGATTACCAGGCACCTCACTCCAATAGTTCTTATTATATACCTTATAAGACAACATGGAACCATTACCTACTACCCATACCCGGTTGACTTTATTCATCAGCCCTTTCACTTCAATGGGGCCATTAGGCTTATAAGGTAAGTAAAGATACAAGATATCTCCCCCTTTATTCAGTGTTGTATATCCCTGGAAGTGTTCTGCTGGAATACCGGCACGGGTATCATAAATCGCCTCCTTGTGCTTTTTCGTCCAACGCCCGAACTCTTTCAAAATAGCTACCTGCTCTTCTGGAATTGTACCGTCCTCTTTCGGTCCGATATCCAGTAACAAATTACCTCCCATGCTTAGGCAATCCACAAAAGTCCGTAATAAAATATAGGGTGATTTATAGTTGGAATCTGTATGTTGGTAGCCCCAAGAATCATTCATGGTCATGCACAGCTCCCAATATTTATCCTCAGGACGCACAATAGGAACACCTTGCTCTGGCGTAGCATAATCACCATATCCCTGAATACGTGAGTTGATGATCACATTCTTATTGTCCGACCGAAGCAAATCTACAATTCCTTTAGAGTTCCATGCCTCCGCAGTTTGCTCCCAATCTCCATCGAACCAATACAAGTCCGGCTTCCAAGTCTTGTTCAACTCTGCCAATTGTGCCATATTAAAATCCACGAAGCGCTGCCAACGTACAGGGTCATTCGTATAACGCACCTCCGTACGTGTCATGTTCGGATAATCAGGATGCGACCAGTCCAACAAGGAATAATAGAATCCCAACTTCAACCCCTGCTTGCGGACCTCCTTTACAAATGGACTGATTAAATCTCTTTTAGCCGGTGTACACTTAACCGTACTCAGCTCACCCGCTTTTGTATCCCATAAAGCCATCCCATCATGATGCTTCGTTGTAATCACCGTATAACGGGCTCCACTTTCTTTAATCAAGTCCACCCAAGCCTTAGGGTCGTATTTTGAGGCAGTAAAACCATCTTTTTGACTCATATATTCCTCATAAGGCAGATACTTATTGAAGAAAGACCAGCTTTCGGAAACCCCCTTCACCGAATAAATACCCCAATGAATAAAAATACCCAACTTAGCATTTGAGAACCACTCCATCCTTTTTTCTTTCATAGCATCCTGCTGCGTTTTTTCCGGTGTCTGACTAATGGCAGGCGCAACCGAACAACAAAGAGCCGTACATAAAGCTATAATTTGCTTGTTTAGCATATTGATAAAAATAAAAGATTAATACAATTCAATCGACAAACCACAAGGAACCTCTGTTATTCCAAAAACTGCTTAAACATAAGGTTAAACAAAGCATCTATCCAAATCATAGAAATATTCTATATATGGCAAATATAGCAAATTTTCAAACATTTCTATTATAATTAGCCTACAAAAGGACATAAAAAAACTCCGCCAATTAGCGGAGTTCTATAACAAAAGCGGAAGCTGGGGGATTCGAACCCCCGGTACGGTTACCCGTACGGCAGTTTAGCAAACTGCTGGTTTCAGCCACTCACCCAAACTTCCAATCTTCTTTGGGAACGCATTTTCTCTCAAATGCGGTGCAAAGATAGAGCGAGTTTTTGAGTTGTGCAAACTTTTGCCGAGATTTTTTCACAAACACATTTTACTTCCAGCTTTATTCTAAATCTTATACCACTTTGTAATTAATGTAAAATGATAATATACCACAAACTAGGTATTGTACAAAACAAGGTTTTTCACTACCTTTGCACTCGGTTTAGAAAACCACATTTACATAACTTTTTAATATTTCAAATTTATGGCAATGAATTTTAAAGAAGGTCGTTGGAACCATGAAATCAACGTCACCGATTTCGTAAAGACAAACATTACGCCTTACGAGGGCGACGCTTCATTCCTGGTCGGTCCTACTGAACGTACAAAAGCTGTTTGGAACAAATGTTTGGAAGCGCTAGCTGAAGAACGTGCAAACAATGGTGTACGCTCACTCGATCCGTCCACAGTATCAACCATCACTTCTTTCGCACCGGGATATATTGATAAGGAAAACGAAGTTATTGTCGGCTTGCAGACTGACGAAGTGTTGCGCCGCGCAATCAAACCTTTTGGAGGTATCAAGGTAGTAGAAAAAGCTTGCCGTGAAAACGGAGTAGAAGTTGACCCGAAGGTTAAAGATATTTTCACTCATTATCGCAAAACTCATAACGATGGGGTTTTCGATGCATACACAGAAGAAATCCGTTCTTTCCGCTCACTTGGTTTCTTGACAGGACTTCCTGACAACTATGCACGTGGACGAATCATCGGTGACTACCGTCGTCTGGCACTGTACGGCCTGGACAGACTGATTGAAGCTAAACAGAATGATTTACGTCATCTGACAGGCCCAATGACCGATGCCCGTATCCGCCTTCGCGAAGAAGTAGCCGAGCAGATTAAGGCGCTGAAGGAAATCAAGGTCATGGGAGAGCAATACGGTCTTGAACTGGGACGTCCGGCTCACAATGCGCAGGAAGCTGTTCAGTGGGTATATATGGCTTACCTGGCTGCTGTAAAAGAACAGGATGGTGCTGCCATGTCATTGGGTAACGTATCGTCTTTCCTGGATATCTATATTGAATACGATATGGCTCATGACCTGATTGATGAAGCACACGCTCAGGAATTGATTGACCAGTTTGTTATCAAACTGCGTATGGTACGCCACTTGCGTATGCAGGCTTATACTGACATCTTTGCCGGTGATCCGACATGGGTTACAGAATCCATCGGTGGACGCTTCAACGACGGACGTACAAAAGTAACCAAGACTTCATTCCGTTTCTTGCAGACATTGTACAACCTCGGTCCTTCACCAGAACCTAACTTGACCGTGCTGTGGAGCCCGGAACTGCCGGAAGGTTTCAAGAACTTCTGTGCACAGGTTTCTATCGATACATCTTCTATCCAGTACGAGAACGACGACCTGATGCGTGAAGTACGTAACTCTGACGACTACGGTATCGCTTGCTGTGTATCTTATCAGGACATCGGCCGTCACATCCAGTTCTTCGGTGCACGCTGTAACCTGGCCAAGGCATTGCTGCTGGCTATCAACGGCGGACGCTGTGAAAACACCGGTACACTGATGGTGAAGGATATTCCGGCATTGAGCGGTGATGTATTGAACTTTGAAGAAGTGCTTGCCAACTATAAGAAAGTGCTGAAAGAAATGGCACGCGTGTACAACGAAGCCATGAACATCATCCACTACATGCACGACAAGTATTATTACGAAAAGGCTCAGATGGCTTTCGTAGATACTGATCCGGTCATCAACCTGGCTTACGGTGTAGCAGGTATGTCTATCGCTGTGGATTCACTTTCTGCCATCAAGTATGCGAAGGTAACAGCTCGTCGTAACGACATCGGACTGACAGAAGGATTCGACATCGAAGGTGAATTCCCTTACTTCGGAAATGACGATGACCGTGTAGACCACCTGGCTGTAGACTTGATTTACTACTTCGACGAAGAGCTGAAGAAATTGCCGGTTTACAAGAATGCCAAACCGACCTTGTCTATCCTGACCATTACTTCAAATGTGATGTATGGTAAGAAAACCGGTGCAACTCCCGATGGCCGTGCCAAAGGTGTGGCATTCGCTCCTGGAGCCAACCCGATGCACGGACGCGACAAGAATGGTGCCATTGCTTCTCTGAGTTCTGTAGCTAAATTGCGCTACCGCGACTCACAGGATGGTATCAGTAACACCTTCTCTATCGTACCGAAATCTTTGGGAGTAGATATGGAAAACCGTATCGAGAACCTGGTAACGATGATGGACGGTTACTTCGTGAAAGGTGCACACCACCTGAACGTAAACGTATTGAACCGGGAAATGCTGGAAGATGCCATGGAGCATCCGGAAAAATATCCTCAGCTGACAATTCGTGTATCTGGTTATGCAGTGAACTTCATCAAACTGAGCCGTGAGCATCAGCTGGAAGTAATTTCACGCAGCTTCCACGAACGCATGTAATTCTTGCATAAAGAGTATATAATTTTAACTGGACACAAACTACCCGGATTTCAGTCTGGTAGTTTGTGTCTATTATTTTTATCCTATCATGATTAGAGTACATTCATACGAATCATTAGGCACTTACGACGGTCCGGGAATACGTCTCGTTGTTTTCTTGCAAGGCTGTAATTTCCGATGCCTTTATTGTGCCAACCCCGATACCATTGATGCCAAAGGTGAAAGTAAAGAAACTGATCCTGAAGAGATTCTCAAGATGGCTGTGAGCCAGAAACCTTTTTTCGGGAAGAAAGGAGGTATTACTTTCAGTGGAGGAGAACCGACCTTTCAGGCCAAAGCCTTGGTTCCCTTATTCCGCATGCTGAAAGAAGCGGGCATTCATATCTGCGTGGACACAAATGGAGGAATCTGGAACGAAGATGTAAAGGAACTGCTTTCGCTGGCAGACCTCGTTCTGCTTGACGTAAAAGAATTTAATGACGAACGCCATAAAGCACTCACTGCCAGAAGCAATGCACAGACCCTGAAAACTGCTGCTTGGCTTGAAGAAAATCAGAAACCGTTCTGGCTGCGCTATGTATTGGTACAGAAATACAGTTATTTTAAAGAAGACATAGAAGCACTTGGTGAACATTTCAAAAATTATCGCATGATTGAACGGGTTGAAATACTTCCCTATCACACCTTAGGCGTACACAAATACGAAGCTATGAAACTGGACTATCAGTTGAAGGATGTGAAACTCAACACGCAAGTTCAATTGGACGAAGCGAAAGAGTTGTTCGAAAAGTATTTCAAGACAGTTTACGTAAACTAACAAATTAGTTTACAATGCCTTATTCATCCCCAGTACTTCTTAAGAAGTACTATAGTACTTTCAAGCAAGTACTGAAGTACTTCCCCGGCAGTACTACGGTACTTTTTAGGAAGTACTGAGACCATTCCTAACCGCGTAAAACAGAAAGTCACAACTTTTTCTGAAAAAATTTATCATCTCCATGCAGTAATTACATCTATGTTTCATTTATTATACAAACAACAAGAAACAATAAGACTATAATTACTATATGGAAAAAATAAGGTTAGTGAACAGTACCGAGATGGGAAAAGAAAATTCAAAAAGAATTTCCAGTAAACAGCTGGAAGCAAAAATTACAGCTTTCACCATTATATTGGCTGTAATCGTCATGAATATATTGTGGTGGACAGGTACCCAGTTCTTGGAGTTGAACAATAACCACAATATAACAGAAACTGCAAGACCTTTTAGCCAACAGGCCATGCAGCACAAATAACCCTTTTCAAGGAAAAAGGCAAAAAAGAAGTCCTGGCACCTCAACTCAAAATGCCAGGACTTCTTTTTTTGTATTCTATTAGCATCTACAGCAACAAGACTGTCAGTTCACGAGCTCCATGCGCTCCCATTACCAACGCTTGTTCAATATCTGCAGTTTTTGAAGGACCTGAAATGAAAACGCCGTAACCATACTCTCCTGTATCTATTTTCTGATAGGCCTCGTGCATGTTATTTACCAGATTTTTCCGGTCAAGCAGAAGAATTAAAGCTTCAGAAATAAAATACACCGCACGCTGTTCCACATCCTGCTGCACCCAGACAGCCCCATTCTCACACACTCCGATACGTCCGTCTACTACAGCCAGGTCTGTACCATCCAAATCGGCAGAAGCAGCTACATCGTCAGGATGAAAAGTGGCACAGGTTATATTCTTCAGATTGGAAGCGATGCGTTTGGCATCCGGATACAATTTACGGACCAACTCGTTGACATCTTCCCCCTCATTGACCGTCACCACACGTCCGCCAACCTCTGCCACAACCTTACAGAATTGTGCTACCTGATCAGCGTACGTAATTGCTCCTTGTTCCAATGCAGACAGGTCCGGCTTTTCATAACGTACTCGTGTATTACGACGTATGTTCTGCAATATATCTTCTCTACTACTCATAGCTTCCCTATTTTACTTTACCCTTTTTCCACATTTCATTAAAACTTTCCTTGGCAAACTGTGGCATTTCATGCTCTTTTCCCCAGTCATTCAACCCATTGTACACCAATGAACGAGGGAAAGAATTCACCCACGATGCCCGTGCCAGAGCCAAATTAAATAAAGACGGATGTTCCATCAGCACTTTCATTCCACCCGACATCAAACGCTTGGACGAACTGGCTACTCCCAAGCCATCCAGTTTTTGTCGCCAACGATAAATCTGGTCTGCCAAATCTACTTTCGCCGGACACACATTCTGACAAGAGTAACACAAAGAGCACGCCGACACATTATCATAATAGTGCAAAGGCGCTTTCAGCATTCCCAGGTTAATGCCAATCGGACCCGGAATAAAATAGGTATAAGAATATCCGCCGGAACGACGATACACCGGACACGTATTCATACAAGCTCCACAACGCAGACAGTTCAGCGTCTTCACATGCTCCTGATCGGCCAGAATATTACTACGTCCGTTATCTACGATAATGATGTGCAGTTCACCTCCTTTGCGGGGTTTGCGATAATGTGAAGTATAGGTAGTGATGGGTTGTCCGGTGCCAGAACGTGCCAGCAAGCGGGTAAATACACCCAGTGCTTCACGGTCGGGCACAATCTTTTCCAATCCGAAAGCAGCAATCTGCAATTTAGGTTGCGAGGTACCCATATCCGCATTACCTTCATTGGTACACACCACAAACTCACCCGTAGAAGCCACGGCAAAATTAGCCCCCGTCATGGCTGCTTCTGCTTCAATAAACTTATGGCGCAGATTCTTACGCGCCGCATGGGTCAAATAAGTCTGGTCATTGTTGCCCGGCTCCGTGCCCATCTCTTTCACAAACAGTTCACCGATTTCCTCCTTCTTGATATGGATGGCCGGCACCACGATGTGACTGGGTTTCTTATGCATCAGCTGAAGAATTCTTTCTCCCAAATCACTTTCCACCACGTCAATTCCTTTCTGAATCAGATATTCATTCAGTCCGCATTCTTCGGCCAGCATCGATTTACTCTTGATAAAGCGATGCACATTGTGTCCGTGCAGAATATTATAGATTATGGAACAATACTCATCGGCATCTTTCGCCCAATACACATGGGCTCCATTTGCCTGTGCGTTCTTTTCGAACTCCTGCAAAAGCAAATCCAGGTGACTGTTGCTGTACATCTTGATAGCAGAAGCCATGTCGCGCAACTGTTCCCATTCCGGTACCTCCCGGCTAATCCTATCTCGTTTGGCACGCATCATCCACAAGGTCTGGTCATGCCATCCCGCCAGTTCCTTATTTTCCTGAAACTTTTCGGCGGCTTTTGAATGTTTCGTACTCATAGTCCTGCAGCTAAAACTTCTACAATATGAATGGTTTTGATAGGCAACTTCTCTCTAGCAATTATCCCGTTCTGATGCATCAGACAAGAGCCATCGGCACCTACGATATATTCTGCACCCGTATCCATGTGACGTTTCACCTTATCACGTCCCATCTGTCCGGATACGGCGTGTTCTTCTACTGCAAACATACCTCCAAATCCACAACACTCATCCGGTCTTTCCGGCTCTACCACTTCGATGTCTTTCACTAAGGAAAGCAAATCACGAAGCTTATTATAATACGGGATATTCAATTCGCTCGGTGAAGAAAGGTGCATCAGGCGCACTCCATGACAGCTGTTCTGGATACTGACCTTGTGAGGGAAAGAAGCCTGCAAGGAAGTGGGTTTCACCACGTCATGAATAAATTCGCAGATATCATAAATTTTGCCTTCGCTGGCACAACGATGAGGTTCCTTGGCTAATAGCTGTCCATAATGATCACGCACAAATACCACACAGCTGGCCGACGGGCCTACAATGTAATCATACTGTTCAAAAAGACGGTCAAAACGTTTGGCCAATTCTACTGACTCTTCTTCAAATCCTGCATTCGCCATCGGTTGTCCGCAGCAAGTCTGGTCCAGCGGATAATCTACATCCACCCCCAGGCTTTTCAGCAACTTAAAAGAAGCCACTCCCACCTGCGGATAAACGGCATTGATATAACAGGGAATAAATAATCCTACTTTCATATACTTAAAATCTGTTATTCGTCTTCTTTCGAGCAAAAGTAAAAGGTTTTCTCCGGAAATGAAAACTTTATTTCAGATTTTGAAAACGATTTAAACCACCATAACAAAATGTAAAAAATGCGTGCGCCCCGCGAATCACTTCGCAGGGCGCACCCAACTAATAACTAACTTCTTTTACTTTTGTGGTTTACGTAATTTCTATATGACTAACACTGCAAAGATAGGTGTTAAAGGCTGCACCCGCAATACCTAAATGTAGGTATTTTAGAATTAATCCAAATAACAACCTTTCTAAAGATTCATTTTCACTTCACTCAACTCTACCAACTTATTTACGATGGCATAAATGGTCAGTCCGGCAGCCGAGTGAATCTGTAATTTTCGCGTAATGTTCCGGCGGTGTGTAATGACCGTATGCACGGAAATATAGAGTTTTTCGGCAATTTCCTTATTGGTCATTCCTCTCACCACACAACCTACGATTTCTTTTTCCCGCTGGCTCAATGAGTCCTGATCGCTTTCTTCCTCATCCGCTACGTTCATCAGCAACGAAATTTTATGCGACAAAGAATCCACGTCGTCAAATAAATTGACCGAGTCATCGTAGCCTTTGAGCTGGTTGGCATCCACCATCGTGTAAATCAGCGATACGAATTTCATGGCAGCTTCCGGATATTCCTGCTTGAAAGCAGCCACATCGAACCATCCTCCAAACTGAGGGTTGATAATCAAAATTTGTGGAGTATGTGCCTCCATACAATGCTTCAGGCCCTCTTCTGAAGAAACCTCGATTACCTGTACCGGCAAATCAGGCAGACGCCTCAACACAGACACGAGTCCGCTGCGAATAATCATCGACGTATCTGCCACAGCAATGTATATTGTTTCCTGCGGTTTCATTTTATCTCCTTTTCCAACTCCATGATTGCGGGCACGAAAATAAAATCTTCCACCCGGTTGTGCGAAGCCAAATCCTCCTCACAACTAAATATATCGAACAAGGTAGCATTCAACAGCTGGTTATCCCCGCCCGACGGATAATATTTGATAATGATATTTTTCAGTTCGGTCAACTTGGCATTGATCTGGTCATGGTGGCGGGCGAAAACTCCGATGCTGTAATCTTTCAGCCGTTCTCCCTTCAGCAAATGTTCCACATAAGTAAAGACCTTTTCATTCTCATATTCCATGTGCTTGCGTACCTCGTGCACGTACGCATCGAAGAACTTCACAATCAGAAAAGCCACTTCATTCTCCGATGAACAGTCGATTGCCTCTATCAGTTTCCGCCGGATGGTAGGCAACTGGAAATCCAGAAAATAGGAATGAGCCTTTTTAAGGTATTCTACCAGTGCAGGAATGGAAAGTCCCTGCAAATGGTCGTGAATATGATTGCTCTCCTCGCCCAAGAAATTGACCACTATCAGGAATGTATTGCAATCCACCTGATTCATGTCGCACACTTCCTGCACGGACTTGTCACCAAACCCTAATGAGATGCCAAAACGGCTCATCACCTGCAGAAGAGCATAATTCTCACAAATCAAGTCGCCCATCTTGTCGGTGGGTTTATACATTCGCGTAGTATTGTTACACATAAATATCGTATTCATAAATTCACACTGCAAAATAAGAGAATCCTTTCCACACCCGCAATCACCATTTGTAGGTATATTGTCTGAAACATATCTGCTAGGCAAAGATAAGGCAGGCACCGCGTTTCCACCAGCCGAAAATACACAAAAATCCCTAAAGAAAAGAGAGAAAACGAGCCATCGTATCCAGAAAAAAAATACCTTTGTTACATAAACTTTAAAATTATCATATTATGTATACCATACAGACCAACGCTTCCGGCACACGCAGCATGGAAATTTCTGAAAAGCATCTGGAAACCATTGAAAAATATTCGCTTTTCCAACAGCTTATTGACAGCAACGGAATTGTGGACGAAACCGTGCTCGACAAACTGAAACTGAACATTCGTTCGCTCATTGCGTCCATGGAAGAAAACAGCAAGGACTTGCTCGACCTGTGCATTGACGTGATTTATCACAACAACATGAAAGCGTTCGGCTTACACCAGCTCATCCTTCTTTATATCAAATGGGAAAGAGAAAAAGAAGAGAAAGAGGAACAAGAAGAAACGGAAGAAAACCACAATTAAAGAAACGCCTTGAAAGAATACAAGCTGACCGACTGGTTGCCTACTACCAAGAAAGAGGCTGAACTGAGGGGATGGAACGAACTTGACGTCATCATCTTCAGTGGAGATGCGTACGTGGACCATCCTTCTTTCGGTGCTGCCGTCATCGGACGAATGCTCGAAGCCAAAGGACTGAAAGTAGCCATCATCCCCCAGCCCAACTGGCGCGATGACCTGCGCGACTTCAAGAAACTGGGAAGACCAAGACTGTTCTTCGGCGTATCTGCCGGATGTATGGACAGCATGGTCAACAAGTACACTGCCAACCGACGGCTGAGAAGCGAAGATGCCTATACACCTGATGGACGCCATGACATGCGCCCTGAGTATCCCAGCATTGTCTATACGCAGATTCTGAAAAAACTATACCCTGACGTACCAGTGGTTTTAGGCGGTATCGAAGCCTCTCTTCGACGCCTGACGCACTATGACTATTGGGAAGAGAAATTACGTCCTTCCATCTTAGTAGAATCAGGAGCCGACCTGCTTATTTACGGAATGGGAGAAAAACCCATTACGGAACTGAGCGAGCGCTTGCTTGAAGTAGAAGGAGAAGTTCATGCTGGAGACTTGCCGCATGACATTCCACAAACAGCCTACCTGATTTCACAGAAAGAGGTAGCTGCTCTGCCGGAAAACCCGAACGGCCAAGGCGACCTGACACTCTATTCGCATGAAGAATGCCTGAAGGATAAGAAAAAGCAGGCACAGAACTTCCGACACATCGAGGAAGAATCCAACCGCTATGCGGCAGCCCGTATCCTTCAGCAGGTAGGAAAGCAGACGGTGGTTACCAACCCGCCTTATCCTCCCATGACGCAAGGAGAGCTGGACATGTCGTTCGACCTTCCTTACACCCGTCTTCCGCATCCTAAATACAAAAACAAGCGGATTCCGGCCTATGAAATGATCAAGTTCTCTGTCAACATCCACCGGGGATGCTTTGGCGGATGTGCTTTCTGTACCATCTCGGCCCATCAGGGAAAGTTCATTGTCAGCCGAAGCAAGGAAAGTATTCTCAAGGAAGTAAAAGCCATCGCTGAAATGCCCGACTTCAAAGGGTATCTGAGCGATTTGGGAGGTCCTTCGGCCAACATGTACCAAATGGGTGGAAAAGATACGGCTCTTTGCCGTCGCTGCAAACGTCCGTCGTGCATCCATCCTAAAGTCTGCCCGAATCTGAACACTGACCACCAGCCATTATTAGAGATATACCATGCAGTAGACAGTTTGCCGGGCATCAAAAAAAGCTTTATCGGCAGTGGAGTGCGCTACGACCTGCTTCTACACCAGAGTAAAGACGCAAAGACTAATCAAAGTACCAAGGAATATACTCGCGAACTGATTACACGCCACGTAAGCGGACGACTGAAAGTGGCTCCGGAGCATACCAGCGACAAAGTACTGTACCTGATGCGCAAGCCACCGTTCGAGCAGTTCTATGAGTTCAAGCGTATCTTTGACAAAATCAACAAAGAAGCGGGATTAAGGCAACAGATTATTCCCTACTTCATCAGCAGTCACCCTGGCTGTACGGAAGAGGACATGGCCGAACTGGCGGTCATCACCAAGAAACTGGATTTCCATCTGGAGCAGGTACAGGACTTTACGCCTACCCCCATGACCGTCTCTACGGAAGCATGGTACACAGGCGTACATCCCTACACACTGGAACCGGTATTCTCGGCCAAAACCCCTCGTGAAAAACTGGCTCAGCGTATGTTCTTCTTCTGGTATAAACCTGAGGAACGGAAAGCCATTATCAACGAATTACGAAAAATCGGTCGAAACGACCTTATCAACAAGCTATACGGGAAATCATGATTTTTCACAGCAAAATTCGTCCGTGTCAAGCATGACGCGGACGAATTTTACGTACCACAGCCGACAGACTTTTCTGAATGGTCCGAGTCAACACAATCAAGGTAACGGCCACTAAGATAAGGAATATTCCCCAGCCTTCCTGCATGGTAAACTCTTCCCCAAAAATCAAGGCACCGATACATACGGCCGTCACAGGTTCCATAGCTCCCAATACCGAAGTCATTGTTCCACCAATATTCTGTACGGCCAAGACCAAGGTAATATTGGAAATGACAGTAGGCACCACCGCCAGCAAGAACAGATTTCCAATTGAAACTGCATCCGGTACCGGCTGTATTCCCTGATTGGTCAACGCCTTTATGGCAAACAACACCGTACTTACGATAAATACGTAAAAAGCCAATTTCCGGCCGCTCATGTCACGCAATCTTGATTTATTGACTGCCACAATGTATCCGGCATAACATACAGCCGAAAGCAGAACAATAACCACTCCCGTCGCATCGGCCGACAGCTCATCTCCTTTCAACGAAAGTTCAGATACGCCATATATTGCCAGCAGAATAGCTACCCACGTTACCCAGGAAGCTTTCTCACGGAACAAGACCAACATCAGCAAGGTCACAAATACAGGATAGGTAAAATGAAGCGTCGTGGCTACCCCGGCTCCCATAAATCCATATCCCCAGAACAGAAACATGGCTGATCCTGTGTACAGCAGTCCCAACAAAAGAAACATCGGAATATCACGGCCCTCTATACGAAATGACTCCTTCTTTATTTTCATCATGGCACCCAATGCAAAGGTAGCAAAGAGAAAACGATAAAAAAGAATCGAATCAAACACCATCCCTTTCTGCATCAAAGGCAGCGTAAACAAGGGTATCAAACCAAATGTTACCGAAGTGGCAATCCCATAGAAAAAACCTTTCAAGCTATTCATATTTTCTGATTTTACGATAAAAACGCCGCAAAGGTACACAATTTGGCCGACATTCCTAAAAAGAAAAGAAGCGGCAGATACCTCATTATCGGGTTTCTGTCGCTTCCTCCATATAAAATCACTTGAACTTTTATCTTTCTCCAATCGGCTTGTAATCCACTTCCTCCAGTACGTTCTTGTATGCCGGACGGATAATGCGACGACCTTCGAAGTTCAGTTCCTCAATACGGTGTGCCGTCCATCCCACAATACGGGCCATGGCAAACAGCGGCGTATAGATTTCATGCGGCAAGCCCATCAGTTCGTAGATAAAGCCTGAATAGAAATCCACATTCGAGCAAACCTGCTTCTTGGTTCCTTTCACTTTCTTGAAGCATTCGATGGCACGCTGTTCCAACAGTTCAAGGAAGGCAAATTCTTTCTCACACCCCTTTTCTGCCACCAGTTCGCCAGCCAGTTCTTTCAGCAATACGGCACGCGGATCAGAAATAGTGTACACCGCATGACCGATACCGTAAATCAACCCACTGCCATCGTAGGCTTCTTTATTCAGCATACGGGTCAGATAGGTATCGATTTCATCTACATTCGTCCAGTCAGAAATTACCTCTTTCAAGTGATGGAACATCTTTACCACCTGAATGTTGGCACCTCCGTGCAGAGGACCTTTCAACGAACCGATTCCGGCTGCAATGCTGGAATAAGTATCCGTGCGAGTAGAACTGGTGACACGTACGGTAAATGTAGAGTTGTTACCACCTCCATGCTCTGCCTGAAGCACCAGCAGCAAGTCGAGCATACGCGCTTCCAGCGGAGTGTATTCTTTCTTAATCATGTAAAGGAAGTTTTCGGCCAGCGACAAATTCTCGTGCGGATGGCGAATGTGCAGCGAACGTCCGTGTATACTGTGACGATAGATGCTATACGCATACGCAATGATGGTCGGGAACTTTGAAATCAGTTCGATGGACTGACGCATCAGGTTGTCACGTGAAATATCATCCGGATTCGGGTCGAACGTGTACATTTCGAGCACGCTACGTGCCAGGATGTTCATGATGTTCTGCCCTTCCAAATCGATAATGTTCATGGTCGTCTTCTTGTCCAGCGGCATATTGTCATTGATGAGCTCCTTGAACGAAGCCAGTTGTTCGCTGTCCGGAAGTTCACCCGACAACAACAGGTAAGCCACTTCCTCAAAGCCGAAACGCTTCTCGCGCAGCAAGGCATGAGCAATGTCATCCAAATCGTATCCGCGATAGAATAACTTACCCGGAATAGCCTTCAATCCCTGGTCTGTGCGTTCATAACCTACCACATTACCAATCTTTGTCAGTCCCACGAGCACACCTGTACCATCTTCGTTACGCAGACCTCGCTTTACATTGTATTTCGTGAACAGTTCGTTGTCGATGCGGCATGCCTGCTTGGCACACTCGGAAAGTTTGTAAACTATATATTCTTTCTTCATAAACTTCTCTTTTTATCCATTAAAACACTCCGACAAGAAAATCCTCCGACTATTACAGCAAAGAAATGATTTCCTGTCCAAATTCATTCGTGCCCAACGCGTGGCCATTCGGCATGAAACGCGCCAAATCATGAGTAGCCTCCCCTTTCGAGAAAGCTTTCTCCAAGGCATTCACAATCAGTTCGGCAGCTTCTTTCCAGCCCATGTACTCCAGCATCATGACAGAAGAGAGCAGCAAGGAACACGGATTCACCACATTCTTTCCGGCAATGTTCGGTGCCGTGCCGTGAGTAGCTTCAAAGATGGCATGTCCGCTCTTGTAATTGATGTTGGCTCCCGGTGCGATACCGATACCGCCCACCATGGCAGCCAGCTGGTCGGACACATAATCGCCGTTCAGGTTCAGCGTAGCAATGACCGAATATTCTTCCGGAATGAGCAGGGTATTTTGCAGGAAAGCATCTGCAATGCAATCTTTCACCACCACTTTTCCATCGTTGATGGCTTTGGCTACGGCAGCCTTGGCCGACTCTTCGCCCAGCTCTTTCTTCAGGCGGTCATATTCGTTCATGGTGAAAGTCTGGTCCTTGAACTCAGTTTCAGCCACTTCGTATCCCCAGCGCTTGAAACCTCCTTCCGTAAACTTCATGATATTTCCCTTGTGTACCAGTGTCACTGACGGCAGGCCGTGTTGCAATGCGTATTCAATGGCTGCACGTACCAGTCGCTGGGTACCTTCCTTTGACACGGGCTTCACACCAAATGAAGAGGTTTCCGGGAAACGTACCTTGGTCACACCCATCTCATCACGGAGGAAAGCATAGAATTTCTGTGCTTCCGGTGTACCTTGTTCCCATTCGATACCCGCATAAATGTCTTCCGTATTTTCGCGGAAAATGTGCATGTTCACCTTGTGCGGCTCTTTCACCGGAGAAACGACTCCTTTGAACCAGCGTACCGGACGCAGGCAGACATACAAATCGAGCGTCTGACGCAATGCCACATTCAGCGAACGGATACCACCGCCCACCGGAGTGGTCAACGGACCTTTGATACCTACCAGATATTCCTTGAATGCTTCCAGCGTAGCCTCCGGCAACCATTCACCAGTCTGCTCAAAAGCCTTTCCGCCGGCCAGCACCTCTTTCCATTCAATGCGGCGCTTGCCAACATAGGCCAGCTCTACTGCTGTATTGACAATTTTCTGACAAACCGGAGTGATTTCTGCTCCTACTCCATCCCCTTCGATAAAAGGAATCACTACGTGATCGGGAACCACCAGTTTCCCGTCCTGCATATACATCTTATTGCTCATTTCTCTCATTTTTTAAAGGTGTTCAAGGCTGAACCGGCCTTAAACCAGTTAATTTGCATTTCATTATAGGTATGAAGCACTTCGAATGTTTCTGTCGTGCCGTCTTCGTGCGTCAATACGGCATGCAACGGTTTACCTGGAGCAAAGCGTTGCAATCCCAAGATAGAAACCCGGTCGTGCTCACGCACCTTGTCGTAATCGTTCTTGTCGGCAAAAGTCAGTGCCAGCATACCCTGTTTCTTCAAGTTTGTTTCATGAATACGGGCAAAACTCTTGGCCAGGATTACCCGTACGTTCAGGAAGCGCGGTTCCATGGCGGCATGTTCGCGGCTGGAACCCTCTCCGTAATTTTCTTCTGCCACTACGATAGAGCCCATGCCCTTTGCCTTGTACTGCTTGGCCACTGCCGAAACGGCTTCATATTCGCCAGTCAGCTGATTCCATACGCAGTTAGTTTTACCGTTGAATGCATTGACAGCCCCCATCAGCATATTATCGGAAATATTTTCCAGGTGTCCGCGGAAGCGCAACCATGGTCCGGCCATAGAGATGTGGTCGGTAGTACATTTTCCTTGCGTCTTAATCAGCAGCGGAAGTTCCATGAAGTCTTCTCCATTCCATGCAGCAAACGGTTCCAGTTTCTGCAAGCGCTGTGAGTCCGGCTGAATGGTCACTTCTACCTTTCCTCCGTCGGCCGAAGGAGCCACATAACCATTGTCATCTACTGTAAATCCTTTCTGTGGCAGTGTTTCCCCTATCGGCGGATCAAGTCTGACCTCTTCTCCCTTCTCATTCTTCAGGGTATCCGTCAGCGGATTAAAGCACAGGTCTCCTGCAATGGCAAACGCCACAGCCATTTCCGGTGAAGCAATGAACGCATGTGTGTTCGGATTGCCATCGGCACGCTTGGCAAAGTTACGGTTGAACGAAGTCACGATAGAATTGGCCCGAAGCGGATCGTCGGTCACACGCTTCCACTGTCCGATACAAGGACCGCAGGCATTGGTCATCACCACACCGCCGATGCTCTTCAAATCCTCAATCATGCCGTCGCGCTGAGCCGTGCAATATACCTGTTCCGAACCCGGATTGATAATCAGCGAAGCCTGCATCTTCAAACCTTTTGCCTTTACCTGACGGGCTACCGAAGCTGCACGACTCAAATCCTGATAAGAAGAGTTGGTACAAGAACCAATCAATCCCACTTCCATCTTCTGCGGGAACCCTTCCTTCTTCACACGGGCAGCAAATTCCGATACCGGACAAGCTGCATCGGGCGTAAACGGTCCGTTCACATACGGTTCCAGTGCAGAAAGGTCAATTTCAATCAAACGGTCGTAATACTTTTCCGGCTGCTGTGCCACTTCCGCATCTGCCCTCAGGTCGGCCGCATTAGCCTCAGCCAGTTCGGCAATATCTTCACGTCCGGTAGCGCAAAGGTAGCGCTTCATCTCCTCATCGTAAGGGAAAACAGAAGTCGTAGCTCCCACCTCAGCTCCCATGTTACAGATAGTAGCCTTGCCGGTAGCAGACAACGAGCGGGTTCCCTCTCCGAAATATTCAATAATGGCATTCGTTCCTCCCTTCACAGTGAGAATACCTGCCAGTTTCAAAATCACATCTTTTGGCGAAGCCCATCCGTTCAACGCACCGGTCAGCTTCACCCCAATCAGTTTCGGCATCTTCAGTTCCCATTCCATGCCGGTCATCACGTCCACTGCGTCGGCACCGCCCACACCAATGGCAATCATGCCCAATCCACCGGCATTCGGTGTGTGTGAGTCGGTTCCCACCATCATGCCGCCCGGAAACGCATAGTTCTCGAGTACAACCTGATGAATGATACCTGCTCCCGGTTTCCAGAAGCCGATGCCGTACTTCGAAGCCACACTTTTCAGAAAATCGTATACCTCTTTATTAGTAGTGCAAGCAGAAGGCAAATCCTCTTCCATTCCTTTATATGCTTGAATCAAATGGTCACAATGTACGGTAGCAGGAACAGCTGAAACGGATTTTCCCGCATTCATAAACTGCAACAGCGCCATCTGGGCCGTCGCATCCTGCATGGCTACGCGGTCCGGACGGAAGTTAACATACTCTTCCCCTCGACGGAAAGCTGCCACCGTGTTTTTGTCGTATAAATGTGCATACAATATTTTTTCAGCCAAAGTCATGGCACGCCCCAGTTTCTTACGGGCCTTTTCTACTTTTTCTGCATACGACGCATAGAACGTCTTCTGCATTTCCATGTCGTAAATCATCTGAACAATCTTTTATAACTTCGTGCGCAAATATATTGAAAATATCTCACAATATCACACTTATATCAAATAAAAAACAACAATCTGACACAAAACCTCATTTCTTTATAACAGAGGGCTGGTTTTTACCGCATTCCGGAAAACTTTTTGACACGTCATTATCCTTAAATTGAAAATTACCTGCATATTCTTGCTATTTTCCTTGTTCGTTTTCTACGTTTTCCTACTGCAAACCCTATGTTTCCCGTCGCAAAAACGTAGGGTTCCCGAACGGAAAACATACGGTTCCGCGACGGGAAACATAAAAAAACTTGAAAAGTTTCCGAATAAACTTACCGAATTTAGAAAAAAGCAGAGCCATCACATAAAAGCCAAATTATCCGCCTTTTCTGCCAGTAGAATCTCCCGCATTTTATTCGTTTTCTTCGGGATTTTTTGTAAGTTTGGAGAAACTCTTATTCAACTGTATTATGGAAACATATCTATTCTGGCTGGTCCCGGCGGCATCGCTGCTGGCATTGGCACTTGCCGGATACTTCTACCGGCAAATGAAGCAGGAAAGCGAAGGTACCCCCACCATGGCACGTATTGCATCGTATGTCCGGAAAGGAGCCATGTCTTACCTGAAACAGCAATATAAAATAGTTACCCTTGTATTTTTCGGACTGGCTGCCTTGTTTGCCATCATGGCCTATGGGTTCAACTTGCAAAACCATTGGGTACCCGTAGCATTCCTCACAGGAGGTTTCTTCTCCGGGCTGTCGGGTTACTTAGGTATGAAAACCGCTACGTATGCCTCTGCACGTACGGCAAATGCCGCACGCAACTCACTGAACAAAGGATTAAAGGTGGCATTTCGCAGTGGAGCGGTTATGGGACTTGTGGTCGTAGGACTGGGATTGTTTGATATTTCTTTCTGGTACCTGCTGTTGGATTTCTGCATTCCGGAAGATGCACTGAACCCCACTGCCAAGTTATGCGTCATTACCACCACGATGCTGACTTTCGGAATGGGCGCCTCCACCCAAGCTTTGTTTGCACGTGTAGGAGGAGGTATTTATACCAAGGCGGCCGATGTGGGAGCTGACTTGGTGGGGAAAGTAGAAGCGGGCATTCCGGAAGACGACCCGCGCAACCCGGCTACGATTGCCGACAATGTAGGCGATAACGTAGGTGATGTGGCCGGAATGGGAGCCGACCTCTACGAATCCTACTGCGGCTCGATTTTGGCTACCGCTGCTCTGGGAGCAGCTGCTTATATCGGCACGGGAGATACCGCCATGCAGTTTAAAGCCGTCATCGCCCCGATGCTGATTGCAGCCGTAGGCATTATCTTGTCCATCATCGGCATTTTTGCCGTGCGCACCAAAGAAAATGCAGGCATGAGAGAATTGCTCAAGGCTTTGTCTACAGGCACCAACCTCAGTGCGGGATTGATTGTCATCGCCACCTTTAGCATTCTTTGGGTACTGCAAATTGATAACTGGCTGTATATTTCACTGGCTGTAGTCATCGGACTGATTGTAGGCATCGTCATCGGACAATCTACTGAATTCTACACTTCCCAATCCTACAAGCCCACTCAAAAACTGGCAGAAAGCGGAAAGACAGGTCCGGCTACCGTCATCATTTCGGGCATCGGATTAGGAATGGTATCCACTACGATTCCGGTCATTGCAGTTGTAGCCGGCATCATCCTGTCCTACTGGCTGGCCTCTGGTTTCGATTTCACCAACATCAGCATGGGACTTTATGGCATCGGTATCGCTGCCGTGGGTATGCTGTCCACTTTGGGCATCACATTAGCCACGGATGCCTACGGGCCGATTGCCGACAATGCAGGTGGTAATGCGGAAATGAGTGGTTTGGGAGCAGAAGTCCGCAAACGCACGGATGCACTGGATTCACTGGGCAACACCACAGCCGCTACGGGTAAAGGTTTCGCCATCGGTTCTGCCGCCCTGACCGGACTGGCACTACTGGCTTCTTACATTGAAGAAATACGCATCGGACTGGAACGTATCGGTACCACCGTACTGGAACTTCCCAATGGACTGGAAGTAATGATTCAGGAAGCCGGATTCACGGACTTCATGATGTTCTACGATGTCACGCTTATGAATCCCAAGGTACTTTCGGGAATGTTTATCGGTAGCATGATGGCCTTTCTGTTCTGCGGACTGACCATGAATGCTGTAGGAAGAGCAGCTGCCCACATGGTAGAGGAAGTACGCCGGCAGTTCCGTGAAATCAAAGGTATTTTGGAAGGAAAGACTGAACCTGACTACGCACGCTGTGTACAGATTTCCACCCTTGGCGCACAGAAAGAAATGGTATTCCCGTCGCTGTTGGCCATCATCGCCCCCATTGTGACAGGTCTGCTGTTTGGTGTGCCAGGCGTCATCGGTCTGCTGATAGGTGGACTTTCTTCAGGCTTCATTCTAGCAATTTTCATGGCCAATTCCGGAGGTGCCTGGGACAATGCCAAGAAATACGTGGAAGAAGGAAACTTTGGCGGGAAAGGCAGTGAAGTACACCGGGCCACAGTAGTAGGCGATACAGTAGGTGACCCGTTTAAAGATACCTCCGGTCCCAGCCTGAACATCCTGATTAAACTGATGAGCATGGTAGCCATCGTCATGGCAGGCCTGACCGTTTCATGGAGCTTATTCTGATAAACTAAAATAAAAGCCAAATGCCCCGAATCCGTAAGCTAATCAAGCCGTCAGATTCGGGGCATTTTCATGTCTTCACAAGAAGTATGATTTATTCAATACCTAAATATTGCTTCCAGTATTTCTCACCTAAATCAAGAAATACTAAGCGATTTATCACAATAGGTCTATCATAAGGAATATATCCCTCCTTATAACAAGTATAGGTGGCACCTTCAGGATATTTTTCATAACTAATCTGATACTTGAAACATCCTACTCCTTTAAAAAATTCATAAGTATCCCGGTCATTATTATCCGCTACATAAATATGAGACACATCACCGTTTTCATCAAACTCCGCTCCCCACATAGTTATTACATGTCCCTCTCTTATCGGTCCCACAGAAAGTCCTATCGCTTTCTTGGTACTCAAAGCATCTTTTATCACTTCATTGAAACGCTCCTTACTAAGACCTCCTACATTGGTTCCCAAACGTACACCTTCCGGAAAAACATCCTTGAAATATCCTGCTGGATTTAAAGGCTTATTATGAGGATACGAAGGAGCTATTCCATGTATGAACCAGTTAGCACCTTCATCCCCCTTTCCAGCCTCATTGGGAAATGCATCTAAAAAACACTGAAAAATATTACTTTCCTGTTTTTTACCAGATGGGTATGTATAATCCGGTCCTGTATACTTATCCCCATACATGTCGATATAACGTTTATTCTGGTCAATCCACCATTGCAACATATTTGACGCTGTAGCAGCCCAACACATATACCCATCGGGCACTCCATCGGGATTCGCTGTAGGATTTAGTTTATTACAATCATACCAACCATATTCTTTCTTCCAAACCAAAGCGGTAGATGTGAACAATCCGGGATAAAGTAACTTCCAGTCCTTTTCATCGGGAGAGGTAATTCCATAAACCCATACTTTTTTATTTGCCCACTGCACATCGCCTTCCTTGAGCGACAAACGAATAGTCACTTGCTTACCTGACTCAAAATCAGACAACACGGCTCCATCCGACGCATTATCAGGAGCCTTAAAAAAAGATTCTTTTCCCTGCGCCACAATTTTCAACAACCCTTCTCCTTCTCGATAAGGAGTAGTCTCCTGTGGATATATAACGGCCTCCCAATTTCCATCCGAGTTTTTCCATGGAGTAATCCACTGATATTCGTCAGTGCTCACAGAGGTTTCACCTGTCAGCAAGTTTACCTTTCCATCGACCTTACTGCGCACAAAGACCTCTACATCTTCCGCATCATTTTGAAGTTGTATTTTCAAACGGTGTAAAACATGGTTAAACATCAATGCTGATCGATAACTTCCTTCTTCCAATAAGGTTTGGGCAAACAATAAATCGGAAGTATCCTTTCCAGTTCCCGACTGTACGGAAGCTACCGAAAATGAAGAAGATTCAGGAGTTATTCTTGAAGATTCCGGTAAAACAGGATAATGCGCCGATAAAGTCAAACGTCCTTTTCCAAATTCAGAACGCTTCAGACGAGGATACCACTCACCATCCGTCAAGGTTAGTTCCCGATAAGAGACGTTTCCTTCACATGCTACATAAAGCCCAATGCAGTCTCCTTCACTGAAACTTCCGGCACCCTCTTGCGACAAATCAGCACGCGAAAGTGTTTTCGTAAAAGTCAACGACAAATACTCATCACTCGATGATGTGATATCATCCTCCGTCGAACAGGAAGAAAATAAAAAGGCCCACACCATCACACACATCCACCACACATTTTTTCGTAAATTCAATGTTTCAATACCCATAAAGTTAAAGATTCTATATTGGTTGTATAAAACGTCTGCAAACGTAAAACAATAGCATTTACAAAACAACCTTTATCCACATAAAGTTCTAACATAATCAACAACAATTACAAAAAATACCAAATGAAGCCAAAAGGCTCCTCTCTTCTTTAAAAGCACAAAAAAGGCCGTCTCACCATCCAGATGAAACGGCCCTTCTTATTATGTGTAAGGGTATTACAATTCTTCTTTTGCCAATACATGACAATTATGTGCCTCAAGCACTTTCAGACACTGTGACATGTCATTCGGCTTGATAACCACATGTGCCTGATCGGCTTGTGCAAACGCATACATATACTCAATGAAAATCTGCTCTTCGGCCAAGTATTCCAATACCACAGCCAACGAGCCGGGCACATTGGCACACGAAAGACAAACCACATCAGTCGACATCACGGCAAAATTCTTTTCACGCAATACTTCTACCGCCTTGTCCACATCAGACACAATCAGTCGCAGAATACCAAAATCTGCTGTTTCGGCCATACTAAAAGCGTGCATATTGATACCGTTTGCTCCCAAAGTATGCACTACATCATTGATTCTTCCGGTCTTGTTTTCCAAAAAAACAGACAATTGCTTAATTATCATAGTTCTTTTTGCTTTAGTTATACCAATACTCGTTTATCTATCACACGCTTGGACTTCCCTTCGCTGCGGGTAATGCTGTTCGGTTCTACCAGTTTCACGTCGGCACTGATGGACAATACACTCTTCAAGCGGTCGGACAGTGTTTTCTTCAGCTTCAGCATGGAACCGATGTCATCACTGAAGAAATCACGACGCACTTCTACCTGTACTTCCAGGGTATCCAGGTTGTTCTTGCGGTCTACCACCAACATATATTGCGGTTCGAACTCTTTCATACCCAAGATAACACTTTCTACCTGCGACGGGAAGACATTGATACCACGGATAATCAGCATATCATCGCTTCGGCCCATAATCGGCGTCATACGCACACTGGTACGGCCGCACGGACACGCATCAGCAATCAGTGAAGTCAGGTCTTTCGTGCGGTAACGCAACAACGGCATGCCTTCTTTGGTCAATGTGGTAAATACCAGTTCTCCCTGTGTGCCGTATGGAAGGGATTCCAGGGTAACCGGATCAATAATTTCCGGATAGAAATGGTCTTCGTTGATGTGAGAGCCATATTGCTCCTGACATTCGTAAGATACACCCGGACCCATAATCTCACTTAACCCATAAATATTGTATCCTTTCAAACCCAAACGGTTCTGTATTTCCTGACGCATGTTTTCGGTCCAAGGCTCAGCTCCGAACGCACCGATACGCAGTCCTAATTCCTCTTTCCGGATACCCATCTTTTCCACTACCTCTGCCAGATACAAGGCATACGAAGGGGTACAGGCAATACCCGTAATGTGCAAATCGCGAATCAAACGTACATGCTTTTCCGTATTTCCTGTAGAAGCCGGAATTACGGTAGCTCCTAAGTTCTCTACTCCATAATGTGCGCCCAATCCTCCGGTAAACAATCCATAGCCATAGCTTACGGAGAAAGTATCGTCACGGGTCACCCCGTATGCCGACAGACAGCGTGACATCACTTCCGACCAGATGGACAAGTCGCGACGTGTATACCCCACAATCGTCGGATTACCCGTTGTTCCGGAAGAAGCATGTACACGCACCACCTCTGAAGGAGGAGCCGCCATCAGTCCGTAAGGATAATTGTCACGTAAATCCTGTTTGGTAGTAAAAGGCAATTTGGTAATATCGTCTATACTCCGTATATCATCTGGAGTCAGGTCCATTTCCTGCATTTTATGACGATAGAAAGGTACATTATGGTATACATACTGCACCAGTTTGCATAAGCGTTTTCCTTGCAGCTCGCGCATCTGTTCGCGCGGCATACATTCTTTGTTCGGATTCCAAATCATAAGCTGTGTTTTTCTTTATTTCAGTAGTAGTTTTGTGATTTCTTATTTCAGCGGATGGTCTTCCTGAAACGCTTTCATACGTTCCTCCAGCACCGGATAAAGTTCTTCACGCATGCGCGACGTACAGGCTCTCACTCCTTGCTGTTCACTTCCGGTGGTAGACAAGGAAATACTGCTCACCCCATACATCATCAGCTCACGCAGCAATTCGCCTCCTGTCAGTCCGGGGTATCCCAAGGTAAAGAAGAAACCATCGCCCACCTGCTGAGTGACATCCTTATCATACACAATCGAGAAACCGTGGTCAGTAAAAATCTGCTTCATCCGGCGTGCCCGACGTTCATACTCGCGCACATCTTCTACGAAGTTGATTTCTCCTGAAATGGATTTCTCCAACATCTCGGCCATGGCATACTGAGTAGTAGCCGTACAACCGGAGGTAATCATGTACATGATAGAAGCGATGAAAGTCGGTCCGAATACGCCTGAATCTTCATAACGGGCTGCCAGAGCCGGGTACTGCGTATCAAACAATTTATCGGACACGCAGGCTAAAGCTATACGCTGGCCGGCATAGCTGAAAATCTTGGACGCCGACAACATCAGAATATAATTATCGGTATAACGTGCAACCGTAGGTACAAAAGGTGGCTGGTAAGGACGGCCGAACGCATGACGGAAGTCCATGCAGAAATAAGCCTGGTCTTCCAGCACAATTACATCGTACTTCGTAGCCAGCTCTCCAATAATCTTCAATTCACTTTCTTCCAGACAAATCCATGCCGGATTATTAGGGTTAGAATATACTACAGCGGCAATATCTCCTTTTGACAGAAAACTTTCCAGTTTGGCACGCAGCGGTTCGCCACGGAAATCATGAATGTCGAACAACTCCCACTCAATACCCAAAATGCGCAACTGAGATTTTTGTATCGGGAAACCTGGGTCAATAAACAAGACCTTGTTCTTTCCCGGAATTCGCTGGGTACAAGCGATAAAAGCACCGAAAGAAGCTGCCACAGAACCGGTAGTGGGCAGACATGCTCGCGGAGAAATATCAATATCGATAAACGCTTTCACGAAGCGTGAAGCAGCCTGTTTCAGTTCTGCCACTCCGGCAGCTGCCGGATATTGTGAACCGACTCCTCTATCGAGAGCTTTCTTCTCTGCTTCAATACCTATTTTATTAGCCGGAAGACCAGGAGACCCCTGGTCCATCCGGATAAAAGGAATACCTGTCAGTTCTTCCAAACGGGAAGCTACCAGCAACACATCCCCTATGGTTGCATTGGCCAAGTCGGCCACTTTCATCTCCTTCGCTACGGAATTTACCAGCTCTTCACTAAACACGCGACTCATAGGCTCTCAGAATTTCAACTGTTTGACATATTCATGACCTATATCGAAGGCACGATAGTTCATCTGCACCACTTCTTCGCCTTTTGACGCAAAAATACGGCCTACACTTTCGCGCAAGACTTCTGCATCCAGGATTTTCAGGAAAGGAGCTGCAGCCCCTAACAAAATGACATTGGCCGATTTGGGCATGTGGTTTTCCTTTGCCAGATTTTCCACATCCAGCACGACTACATGAGGCTGTGACTTCAATTCCTGCATCAGCTTTTCTTCCTCCGGATAGTTCGGTATGTTTTTGAAAGGAGCAGCCGAAGTAATAATCCATCCGTCTTTTGATAGATACGGCAGGTAGCGCAAAGCTTCCATCGGCTCCAGTGAGATAATCATATCAGCCGTTCCCAAGGCAATCAGGTCGGAAGCAATCGGGGCATCCGACAAGCGAAGGTTAGACTGCACATCCCCTCCACGCTGGCTCATTCCGTGTACTTCTGCCTGTTTCAAGTTCAACCCTAAATGAAGAGCTGCTTCTCCGATAATCGTAGCGATGGACAAGATTCCCTGTCCGCCGACTCCTGAAAGTATAATATCTGTTTTCATTGTTTCTGTGCTTTTTGCTGTTTCAGTTTCCGGTTCAAAGTCTGCATACATTCCCTGCGCGGAATAATGACAGATACACCGTTGTATTCTATTTCCTCACGAATGACACGGGTTATTTCTTCCATGTTCTTAGGAAGCGGCACAACTACCCGCACATGTTCCGGTTCTACTCCCAAGCCCAGACAAATAGCTTCGAACTTATTGGTTCCGGCTGAATCCTGTCCTCCGGTCATAGCGGTAGTCAAGTTATCAGAAATAACCACCGTGATATTGGACTTGTCATTTACGGCATCCAGCAGACCGGTCATTCCAGAGTGAGTAAATGTGGAGTCGCCAATCACTGCAATAGACGGGAACAAGCCTGCATCCGCAGCCCCTTTGGCCATGGTAATGGAAGCTCCCATATCCACGCAACTGCTCAACGTACGGAACGGAGGAAGTGCGCCCAGTGTATAGCAACCAATGTCTCCGAAAATCTTGGCATCCGGATATTCGGCAGCTACTTTATTCAGTGCATCGTATACATCACGATGTCCGCACCCCTTACACAAGGCAGGAGGACGAGGCACCACATTCTGAGCAGCAGCATAAACCTGTTCGCAAGAAAGTCCCAAAGCCTGACGCACATTATCCGGCGTCAATTCTCCCGTACGAGGTAACTCACCGCTTAAACGGCCTTTCACCACATATCTAGAAGGAAGAATACCTTTCAGCTGTTCTTCAACAAAAGGCTGTCCGTCTTCCACTACCAGAATCTCTTTACAAGAATCGGCCAGACGGGTCAAGGTTTCCACCGGTAAAGGATACTGTGAAATCTTCAGCAAAGGATACGGACATCCATCCGGATAGGTTTCCATCACGTAGTTGTAGCCAATTCCACAAGCCACGATTCCTTTCTCAGCTATACCTTCCTGACCTGCCAACCGATTAAATGCAGATTGTTCAGCTTCATCGCGTAACTTTTCCTGAGTAGCAATGGCTTCCACATACCGACGGCGGGCATTACCGGGTAAAAGTACCCAATCAGAAGGAACCGACGGACGCCCCGTACAAGTCACTTCTTTTCCTGATTCCTGCACTTCGACTGCCGCACGAGAGTGTGCCATGCGGGTAGTAATACGCATCAGTACCGGCGTACGCATTTGTTCCGAAAGGTCGTATGCATACGACATCATGTCGTAAGCTTCCTGCTGAGAAGACGGTTCCAGAATCGGAATCAGGGCAAACTTGCCGTAAAAACGGGAATCCTGCTCATTCTGAGAAGAGTGCATGGACGGGTCATCAGCAGCCAGTACCACTACCCCTCCGTTCACGCCTGTAATGGCAGAATTGACAAACGCATCAGCACAGACGTTCATTCCCACGTGTTTCATGCAGACCAAGGCACGTTTCCCTACATAAGAAACACCCAAGGCAGCTTCCATGGCTGTTTTTTCATTGGTACACCAGCTACTGTGCAAACCACGTTCTTTTGCTATCGGAGAGTTTTGAATATATTCCGTAATTTCAGTAGAGGGAGTTCCCGGATAAGCATACACTCCCGAAATCCCCGCGTGAATGGCTCCCAGCGCAATGGCCTGGTCGCCCAACAATAAGCGTTTATTTTTCATATAATATAGAAATTAATTCAGTGTAAAAGAGTCGGCATCGTTCAATACCGGAAATTTTTTCCGGAACGACTGCAGTTCCTCCATATCAATCACAACTTCTGCAAAGCCTTCTTCCCCATCCGCACAAGCAGAAAGTGTTCTACCATACGGGTCTATTCCTGCTGTTCCTCCGCTATATTCGCAATAAGGATCTTTCCCTACCCGGTTTACCCCGAGTACATAGCACTGGTTCTCGATGGCACGGGCACGCAACAAAGCTTTCCAGGCTTCTACTCTGGGCGAAGGCCAGCTGGCTACATAAATCGCCGCATCATAATCACCCCGATTACGTGACCATACCGGGAAACGCAGGTCATAGCAGACCTCCAGCAGGAAACGCACGCCACGGAAGTTCACAACCACCCGTTCCTGTCCGGCTGTATAGTGTTTGTCTTCCCCTCCATACGTAAACAGATGCTTTTTATTGTACCACTGCACGTTTCCGTCAGGATGCACAAAGTAGAAGCGGTTATAGAATTTTCCATTTTCCTCGACTGAAACACTTCCGGCAATGGCACAATTACGTTCGGCAGCTTTTTGCTTCATCCACTGAAGGGTAGCACTATCAGATGATTCGGCAATACCTTCCGGCGAAGTACAAAATCCGGTGGAAAACATTTCCGGAAGAACAAACAAGTCTGTATCTTGTGCGTGGGCACTGATGAGTTTATCCATATAAGCCACATTGGCTGCAGGATCGGCCCAACAAATATCTGTCTGTAGTAAAATAACTTTCATGCTTTTCATTCATTAGAAACGCCCAAAGGTAACAAATTAATCATAGAAACCAAAAATTAGCATCAAAATACTTTAAAGGCATACGTATTTGTATATTTTTGCAAACGCTTATACAAAAATACCTCGACACGTTGCTGTCAAGGTCTCGACTCGAACGTGACGAGACATCCGCACGAACGTGTCAAGACCTCGTCACGTACGTGTCGAGGTAAAAACGTCAAGAACATGATGATAAAACCCCAGCCTGCTATCTGTTTTTCATGAAATAGTCGTGGCTTTTTATCCTAAAAGAACCTTATAAATAGGGATTATTTGCAAAATGTTTTTTATTTTTGTGCCCAGAATGAGTTAATATACTAACAAATGAACGTATTAGAATTAAGCGAACAGGAAATAATCAGACGCAACAGCCTGAATGAGTTGAGAGCAATGGGGATTGAACCATACCCTGCTGCCGAGTATGTAACCAACGCTTTTTCGACTGACATAAAAGCCGAATTCAAAGATGATGCTGAACCTCGCAAAGTATCCGTTGCAGGACGTATCATGTCTCGTCGTGTAATGGGAAAAGCGTCTTTCATTGAATTACAGGATTCTAAAGGCCGTATACAAGTATATATAACCCGCGATGATATCTGTCCGGATGAAAACAAAGATTTATATAATGTAGTTTTCAAACGTTTGCTGGATTTAGGTGATTTTGTAGGAATCGAAGGTTTTGTATTCCGCACCCAGATGGGCGAAATCTCTATCCATGCACAAAAACTGACAGTATTGTCGAAATCAATTCGTCCGCTCCCGATTGTAAAATACAAAGACGGAGTAGCTTACGATAAGTTTGAAGACCCTGAACTCCGTTACCGTCAGCGCTATGTAGACCTGGTAGTAAACGACGGAGTAAAAGAAATCTTCCTGAAACGGAACAAGGTCTACAACTCTATGAGAGAGTATTTCAACTCCAAAGGATATATCGAAGTAGAAACTCCGATTCTTCAGTCTATTGCCGGAGGTGCTGCGGCACGTCCGTTTATCACTCACCACAACGCATTGGATATTCCATTGTACATGCGTATTGCCAGTGAGTTGTACCTGAAGAGACTGATTGTGGGTGGTTTCGAAGGTGTGTATGAAATCGGTAAGAACTTCCGTAACGAAGGTATGGACCGCACACACAATCCGGAATTTACCTGTATGGAAATCTACGTAGCTTACAAGGATTACAACTGGATGATGAAGTTTACAGAAAACATGATTGAAAAAATCTGTCTGGATGTAAACGGTACTACAGAAGTACAAGTAGGCGACAACGTAATCAACTTCAAAGCTCCGTTCAAACGTGTAACCATGCTGGATTCTATCAAGGAATTCACAGGCTATGACCTGACAGGCATGAACGAAGAGCAGATTCGTGAAGTTTGCAAGAAACTTAACATGGAAATTGATGACACCATGGGTAAGGGCAAGCTGATTGACGAAATCTTCGGCGAATTCTGCGAAGGCAACTACATTCAGCCGACTTTCATCACTGACTATCCTATCGAAATGTCTCCGCTGACAAAGAAACACCGCAGCAATCCGGATCTGACAGAACGTTTTGAGCTGATGGTGAACGGTAAAGAACTGTGTAACGCTTACTCTGAATTGAATGACCCGATTGACCAGCTGGAACGCTTCGAAGAGCAGATGAGACTGAGCGAAAAAGGAGACGATGAAGCGATGATTATCGACAAGGACTTCGTTCGCGCATTGGAATACGGTATGCCTCCTACTTCGGGTATGGGTATCGGTATGGACCGTCTGGTGATGCTGATGACTGGCCAAAGCACTATTCAGGAAGTGTTATTCTTCCCTCAGATGCGTCCAGAAAAAGTAATCCCGAAAGATGCACCTGCTAAATTCATGGAATTAGGAATCGCAGAAGAGTGGGTTCCGGTAATTCAGAAAGCCGGATATAATCTTGTGACTGATATGAAGGAAGTGAATCCGCAGAAACTTCATCAGGACATTTGTGGCATCAACAAGAAATACAAACTGGAACTTGCCAACCCCACAGTAGACGAAGTTGCTGGCTGGATAGAAAAGATTAAATAAATGAATGAAAGTGTATGAAGGACAAAGAATATTCCTTGTCCTTCATATCTGTTTTTCATTAAATATAAGAGTATGAAATTACCCGGGAAAATAGCGATTATGGGGGGAGGCAGCTGGGCCACTGCTATAGCTAAAATCATTTTAACCCAGGCTGAATCCATAAACTGGTACATGCGCCGTGACGACCGAATTGAAGAATTCAAGCGTCTGGGTCACAATCCAGCCTATCTGACAAGTGTGCGTTTCGACATGAAATGCATCAACTTTTCATCAGACATCAACAAGGTAGTGAGAGAGTCAGACACACTGATTTTTGTCACCCCCTCACCGTATCTGAAAAGTCACCTCAAAAAGCTAAAAACCAAACTGAAGGATAAATTCATCGTTACTGCTATCAAGGGTATCGTACCCGACGAAAACCTTATCGTATCCGATTATTTCCACAAGATTTATGACGTTCCAGAAAACAACATAGCCGTACTGGCAGGTCCCTGTCATGCGGAAGAAGTGGCATTGGAACGGCTTTCTTACCTCACCGTAGGATGCAAAGACATTGAAAAAGCCAAGATGTTCGCACGGCAACTGGCCGGTCACTACATCAAGACTTCGGTCAATACGGACGTAGCCGGCATTGAATATGCTTCCGTGCTGAAGAATGTATATGCCATTGCAGCCGGAATCTGCAGCGGTCTGAAATATGGAGACAATTTCCAAGCCGTACTGGTATCCAATGCCTTACAGGAAATGAACCGGTTCTTAGATACCGTACATCCCGTAAACCGTTGTACAAACGATTCTGCCTACCTGGGCGACCTCCTCGTGACTTCTTATTCCAATTTCAGCCGTAACCGCGTGTTCGGTACCATGATTGGTAAGGGATATTCCGTAAAAAGCGCACAGATTGAAATGGAAATGATTGCCGAAGGATATTATGGCACCAAATGTATCAAGGAGCTGAACAAGCACCTGCATGTCAATATGCCCATTGTGGATGCCGTCTATAATATTCTTTACGAACGTATATCACCAATGATAGAAATCAAATTATTAACTGACTCATTTAGATAAAATCAGAAAACAGTTATGGAAAACATTAAACTGAACATTGAAAAGACTTTAGATTTTATATCTAAGGAAAAATTGGCTTCTTATGAACCAAAGGTAAAAGCTTGTATGGAAACGCTGGAAAAAGGCACAGGCTTAGGAAACGACTTCTTGGGTTGGTTGCATTTACCTTCTTCCATCACAAAGGAACACCTGAATGACCTGAAAGCTACCGCACAGACACTTCGCGAAAACTGCGACGTAGTAATCGTAGCTGGTATCGGAGGAAGTTATCTGGGCGCACGTGCGGTCATTGAAGCGATGTCAAACAGCTTTGCTTGGTTGCAGGAGAAAAAAGCCGGACAGCCTACTATTATTTTTGCCGGACACAACATCAGCGAAGACTACTTGTTCGAACTGACTGAATTCCTGAAAGACAAGAAATTCGGTGTAATCAACATATCTAAATCTGGAACAACTACTGAAACCGCTCTTGCTTTCCGTCTGCTGAAAAAGCAGTGTGAAGACCAGAGAGGTAAGGAAATGGCTCGCAAGGTTATCGTAGCTGTTACAGATGCCAAGAAAGGTGCAGCCCGTACAACAGCCGACAAGGAAGGTTACAAATCATTCATCATTCCTGACAATGTAGGCGGACGTTTCTCTGTATTGACTCCGGTAGGCTTGCTTCCTATTGCAGTAGCTGGAATCGACATTGACAAGCTGGTTGCCGGTGCTTGCGAAATGGAAAAAGTTTGTGCCAACGAAAACATGTACGAAAACCCGGCTGCTTTGTATGCTGCTACTCGTAACGAACTGTATCAGAGCGGAAAGAAAATTGAAATCTTAGTAAACTTCCAGCCGAAACTTCACTACTTCATGGAATGGTGGAAACAGCTGTATGGTGAATCCGAAGGTAAAGACCTGAAAGGTATCTATCCGAGCTCTGTAGACTTCTCTACTGACCTGCACTCTATGGGACAGTGGATTCAGCAGGGTGAACGCAGCATCTTCGAAACAGTAGTTTCTGTAGAAACTCCAAGCCATGAACTTCACTTCCCGAGCGATGAAGAAAATCTGGATGGTCTGAACTTCCTGGCAGGCAAACGCATCGATGAAGTAAACAAGATGGCCGAACTCGGTACACAGCTTGCACACGTAGACGGTGGAGTTCCTAACCTGCGTGTAAGCGTTCCTTCACTGAACGAATACTACCTGGGACAGCTTATCTATTTCTTCGAAAAGGCTTGCGGAATCAGCGGATACCTGCTCGAAGTAAATCCGTTCAACCAGCCGGGTGTAGAAGCTTACAAGAAAAACATGTTTGCTCTTCTGAACAAGCCGGGATACGAAAAAGAATCTGAAGCAATCCAGGCTCGTCTGAAAAAATAAATAAACGAGAGTTTATCACTCCGTTTTTTGATTGACAGGCACGAATTACATGAAAAGCACTCTTTCTTCTACAAGGAAAGTGCATTCATGTAATGCGTGCCTGAATATTATAAACCATATCATCATGTTCCAACAAGAAATCAACCAATATCTTACCACCCATCATTATACACGCATTAATTTAAAGGCCGTATTGTTCGATATGGACGGAGTATTGTTCGACTCCATGAAGAACCATGCCACCGCCTGGCATGAGGCAATGAAGCAATACGGAATGAGCCTTAGCAAAGAGGAAGCCTACCTCCACGAAGGACGTACCGGTGCGGCAACCATCAACATCGTCAGCCAAAGAGAAAGAGGCTATGAGGCCGATGAAAAAGAAATCAAACAAATCTATCAGACAAAGAGTGATATATTCAATCAGTTGCCCAAAGCCGACCCTATGCCCGGTGCTTTCGAGGTGCTGAAGAAAATAAAAGAAGCCGGACTGACTCCAATGGTGGTTACCGGTTCCGGACAACTTTCCTTATTAGATAAACTGAACCATTATTTCCCAGGCATTTTCCAGCGGGAACTGATGGTGACTGCTTTCGATGTAAAATACGGAAAACCCAATCCCGAACCTTACCTGATGGCTTTGCAGAAAGCCGGCATACAAGCCAACGAAGCAGTAGTCATTGAGAATGCGCCGTTAGGAGTCAGAGCGGGAGTAGCTGCCGGAATCTTCACCATCGCATTGAACACCGGTCCGCTTCCAGACAACGTACTTCTGCAAGAAGGTGCCAACATCTTGTTTCCGTCCATGTCTGCGTTTAATGAGAATTGGGAAACTTGCCGCCAAAGTTTACAAGAAGTATCTCTATAAAGAAAAATCCACGGAAAACTAAAACTAACATTTCAGTTTCCCGTGGATTTTTTATGCCAAATAAATTACTTATTCCAAAGCAAACAGCTTGCTTCTTGACAGTAGAGAAGAGCCTATAACATTTGCCTTTTCTTTCAGTTCAGACAACACAATATCTGAGTCTTTATACATCAAATTCAACGTATACTTACGAACTGCAGAAATAACCGGTGGCAACAAATACTCTCCCACCTTCGAGAATTCTCCTCCAATAATTACCTGTTCCGGATTGAAGACATTAATCAGGTCACCAATATGGCGTCCCAGCTTTGCACCGATTTCTTCCACCAATTCAATCGCCAGCACATCTTCACGACGAACAGCAGAAATAATATCAGCCAATGTAATCTCATCGATTGTCTTTTCTTTCAACAATACAGAGTTCTCTCCCTGACGCAGACGCGCAATAAACTTACGATACAAAGCAGAGCAAGACACTTCCGTTTCAATACATCCTTTTTTACCGCAATAACAAATCTGCTGATTGTCATATCCGTAATTATGACCAAATTCTCCGGCAAAGCCAGACATACCAGAATACAACTTACCATCTATAATGATAGCAAGCCCCAGCCCCCAGTTTACATTCACATAAATCAGGTTTTTCGGACATTTTTCTGAACGCATGATGTATTCTCCGTAAGCCATTGCACGGCTATCGTTATCAATACATACATTAATACCCATTCTTTCTGTGAACATCTCAGCCAAAGGTTTGTCACCATAAGTCAGATGCGTGTAGCTGCAACCTGTTTCCGGATTTACTCTTCCGGTCATACCAATACAGATATTCAAAATCTTTGATTTATCACACGGAAGCTCATCGATAAACGTTTCTATCTCCTGACAGATACGCTCCAAACATTCCGGTGTATTTTCCAGCTTAAATGGAATTTCCATTTTGGTCTGAAGTACTTCTCCCTTAAAGTTGATAGCCCCCAAACTTAATGACTGTACAGCCAGAGCGACTCCTATAAAATAGGCAGAATCCGCATTCAAGCCATACAAACTTGGATGGCGTCCTCCACTGGTTTCCAGTTTTCCACAATCGTTCACATATCCTTCCTTGCACATTTCATCTACAAATTTTGTCACGGTAGGAACACTTAGTCCCATCGACTTGGACAAATCTGTAATTGTAGTGCTACCCGCATAAATCAAGTGCGTAATGATACGTTGCTTCACCAATGCACTTTTAACGCCTTTCTGTATATTCGTCAATAGAGTCTGACCCATATTTGTTATTTTTTATAGAAACATTTACAAATGTAGAATTTTTCTTTAAAAACTCATACATAAAAAATCTATTTTTTTATTTGCCTTTCTGAATAAGCTTTGATATATTTGCATAGAGTAAGAATTTCTTATCAATTAAGGAACAAGTTAATTTAATTTCAATATTCAAAATTCTAACCACCATGAGATTAATCATTGAACCCGATTACAGTTCTCTGTCCAACTGGGCAGCAAACTATGTTGCAAAAAAAATCAACGCAGCTAATCCAACCAAAGAAAAACCGTTTGTATTAGGACTTCCCACAGGTTCATCTCCTCTGGGTATGTATAAAGCCCTGATTGAATTAAACAAAAAGGGAGTGGTATCATTCAAGAATGTAGTGACTTTCAATATGGACGAATACGTAGGTTTGCCGGAATCTCATCCTGAAAGCTACCATTCATTTATGTTCAACAATTTCTTCAATCATATTGACATCTGCAAGGAAAACATTCACATCCTGAACGGTAATGCAGCCGATCTGGAAGCTGAATGCGCCAACTATGAAAAAGAAATTGAAAAGTTCGGCGGCATCGACCTGTTCTTAGGAGGTATCGGTCCTGACGGTCATATTGCTTTCAACGAACCGGGATCTTCACTGACTTCACGCACACGTGTGAAAACACTGACTACAGATACCATCATCGCTAACTCACGTTTCTTTGACAATGACGTAAACAAAGTGCCTAAGACTGCCTTGACTGTAGGAGTCGGAACTGTACTTTCTGCAAAAGAAGTGTTGATTATCTGTAACGGTCATAACAAAGCACGTGCTCTACAGCACGCAGTAGAAGGCGGCATCACACAGATGTGGACCATCAGCGCATTGCAGATGCACCAGCACGGTATCATCGTATGTGACGAAGCTGCTACTGACGAACTGAAAGTCGGTACTTACAAATACTTCAAGGACATCGAAAAGAACAACCTTTAATTCATTGAATCATGAGAACCAATCTTAGCTCTCAAATTTCACTGAACCGCGTTTCCCCACGCTACTATCGTCCGGGAAACGCCGTAGAACGTTCTGTCCTTACACGATTGGAAAAAATCCCTACCAATATCTTTGAAACAATTGAAGAAGGTGTAGAACAAATTGCCAATGAAATCGTAGCTAAAATACAGGACAGACAACGCGAAGGAAAATTCTGTACAATCGCCATAGGTACAGGAGCTTCCCTCCGTCCACTGTTCACAGAACTCATCCGTAAACATAAAGACGAAGGTGTAAGCTTCCGTAATGTAGTCTTCTTCAACCTCTATGAATATTATCCGTTGGTTGAAGGTGCAGGAAGTAGCTTCAACCATTTAAACAAACTTTTCCTTTCACAGATAGACATTGACCACCAAAACATCTTTACGATGGATGGTAGCATTCCTCAGGAAGCTATCATTGAACACTGCCGCTTGTACGAACAGCGCATACAGACTTTTGGAGGTCTTGATATGGTCATTATGGGTATCGGTCGTGAAGGAAACATCGGTATGAATGAGCCGGGCTCACATGCCAGCTCTACCACCCGTCTGATTTTGGTTGATGCCACTTCCCGTTCTGAAGCCGCACGTAATATCGGTGTAGACAATCTTCCTCCCTGCTCCATCACCATGGGTATCAACACCATTATGGGAGCAAGAAAGATTTACATGCTGGCTTGGGGAGAAGACAAAGCAGACATCATCCGAAGCGCGGTAGAAGATAAAGTAAGTGACACATTACCGGCGTCTTACCTGCAACTTCATACAAATACTACCGTTTGTGTAGACCTGGCAGGAGCAGCCCATCTGACCCGTATCCAGCGTCCATGGCTAGTAACCAGCTGTGAATGGAACGACAAGCTGGTGAGAAGTGCTATCGTATGGTTATGTACTACTTTGAACAAACCTATCCTGAAACTGACCAACAAGGATTACAACGAAAATGGCTTAAGCGAACTGCTGGCTCTTTACGGTTCTGCTTACAATGCCAACATCAAGGTATTCAACGACCTTCAGCACACCATTACCGGATGGCCGGGTGGTAAGCCGAATGCTGACGATACATACCGTCCGGAACGTGCCAAACCGTTCCCGAAACGTGTAGTCGTATTCTCTCCACATCCGGATGACGATGTAATCTCCATGGGAGGTACACTGCGCCGTCTCGTACAGCAGGGACATGAAGTACACGTAGCTTACGAAACTTCCGGAAACATTGCCGTAGGCGATGAAGAAGTAGTACGCTTCATGCATTTCATCAACGGCTTTAACCAGCTGTTCGAAAACAGTGAAGATAAAGTAATCTGCGACAAATACGCTGAAATCAAACAGTTCTTCTCTACTAAGAAAGAAGGCGACATGGATACACGCGATATTCTGACCATCAAAGGTCTGATTCGCCGTGGTGAAGCTCGTACCGCTTGTACGTTCAACCATATTCCGCTCAGCCGTTGCCACTTCCTTGACCTTCCGTTCTATGAGACCGGAAAGATTGAAAAGAATCCTATCAGCGAAGCCGATGTAGAAATCGTGCTGAACCTGCTCCGCGAAGTAAAACCTCATCAGATTTACGTAGCCGGTGACTTGGCCGACCCGCACGGTACCCACCGTGTATGTACAGACGCTGTCTTTGCCGCTATTGATGAAGAGAAGAATGCCGGTGCAGAATGGCTGAACGACTGCCGCATCTGGATGTATCGTGGTGCATGGGCTGAATGGGAAATCGAAAACATCGAAATGGCAGTACCCCTGAGTCCGGAAGAACTTCGTGCAAAACGTAATTCTATCCTGAAACATCAGTCTCAGATGGAAAGCGCACCGTTCCTGGGCAATGACGAACGTCTGTTCTGGCAAAGAAGTGAAGACCGCAACCGTGGAACCGCTTCACTTTACGACCAGTTAGGCCTGGCTTGCTATGAAGCTATGGAAGCATTTGTAGAATATAAACCTATCTAAGTGCATATTACATTTTAAGCAAAAGACACAGAAACGTAGAAGTCCATCCTCAAGGAAGAACTTCTCGTTTCCGTGTCTTTTTTATTTCTGTTTTTACCAAATCTTTTTTACCTACATGAAAAAACTACTTATACCCGCATTTGCATTTTGGCTCAGTTGCCTCTTCCCGTCGTGCACCTCGACTTCTCCCAACCATTTTCTGAAAGAAGCCGATTACCGCAATAAGGTGGAAGCTGATTTCGGACAGAAAAAAGAGATTCTCAACCGGGGAAATCTTTTTGACATTTTCAATGAAGACATGTCACTGGAGGAACGGGAAGCCATGATGTTCCTGTATGCCTACATGACTCCAGGCGATATTTCCGACTATTCCGGAGAGTTTTACCTGAAAAATGTACGCCTGGCACTTCAGAACCGCAAAGAGACTTCATGGGGAGCCGGAATTCCTGACATGATATTCCGCCACTTTGTACTCCCTGTCAGAGTGAACAACGAAAACCTGGACAATGCACGCGAAGTGTTCCGTCAGGAACTGATGCCGCGTGTGGAAAAACTGTCCATGTACGATGCCGTGCTGGAAGTAAACCACTGGTGTCATGAAAAAGTAATCTATACCCCGACCGACATCCGTACCAGTGCCCCGATGGCTACCGTCAAGACGGCTTACGGACGCTGCGGTGAAGAATCTACCTTCCTGGTAGCCGCTCTCCGTGCCGTAGGTATCCCTGCCCGTCAGGTGTACACTCCGCGCTGGGCGCATACAGACGACAACCATGCCTGGGTAGAAGCCTGGGTGGACGGCAAATGGTACTTCCTTGGTGCCTGCGAACCGGAACCGGTACTGAATTTAGGATGGTTCAATGCTCCTGCCAGCAGAGGTATGCTGATGCACACCAAAGTATTCGGTGCATACGACGGACCGGAAGAAGTGATGAAAACTACAGCCAACTATACGGAAATCAACATCATCGACAACTACGGACAGAGTGCCCCCGTCACTGTTACAGTGGTGGACGCTCAGGGTAAGGCCGTAGAAGGTGCACACGTAGAGTTTAAGATTTACAATTACGCCGAATTCTTCACCGTAGCCAACAAAACGACCGACGCACAAGGAAAAGCTTCGCTTTCTGCCGGATTGGGCGACATGGTAGTCTACGCTTCGGCAAATGACCACTTCGGCTTGCAGAAAGTATCTTTCGGAAAAGATAAAGAAGTCACATTGACGCTTTCCCACCGTCCGGGAGATGTATTTACCGATACCTTGCACATCGTACCGCCGGCTGAAAAGGCCAACTTCCCGGAAGTGACCGATGCACAGCGTAAGGAAAACACCCTTCGCATGGCTCAGGAAGATTCTATCCGCAATGCCTACGTAGCCAGCTTCCCGACTGAAGAAAAGGCCAAAGCTTTTGCAGAAGGACTGAAACTGGATGTGAAGCAGACAAGCACATACATTCTGAAATCCAGAGGAAACCATGCGGACATCATGCAGTTCCTGTCGAATGCCGCAGAAAAGGGACAGGGTGCCCGTGCATTGGAATTGCTCAGCACACTGGCTGATAAAGACCTGCGCGATACACCTTGCAGCATTCTGGAAGACCATTTGTATGCTACCGATGCAAAAGCTGACGTGAAAGAAGTGCTTGCACCGCGCATTGCCACTGAAATGCTGACTCCTTACCGCACTTACCTGCAGAAAGCCTTGTCTGCCGAACTTGCCGCACAAATCAAAGCCGACCCGCAAGTGCTCGTGAAATGGTGTAAGGACAGTCTGTCTATCCGCAACGACCTGAGTACGATATTCACCATTACCTCCCCCGAAGGTGTATGGCGCAGCCGTGTAACCGACTCACAGTCCAGAGACATCTTCTTCGTAGCTGCTGCCCGTAGCTTAGGTATCCCCGCCTGGAAGGATGAAGTAAACGGCAACATCTGCTACCGTCTCAACGGAAAACCGGTATTGGTGGACTTTGAAAGTTCGGAAGGTGGAAGTCTGTCGGAAGGTGTATTGAAAGCTACTTACCAGCCTATTCCGCGACTGGACAATCCGAAATACTACACACACTTCACCCTGTCGAAATATGACAACGGCACATTCCAGTTGCAGAACCATCCGGAAGATGCCAGCTGGGCTTCTCTGCTGAAAAACGGAAGCAGCATGTCGACCGGTCATTATATGATGGTAACGGGTAGCCGTATGGCCAACGGAGGCGTATTGAGCCAGGTTTCATTCTTCACTGTCGACAAAGGAAAGACCACGGTAACTCCTCTCTGCATGCGCAACAATACGGAAGAAGTACGTGTTATCGGCAGCTTCAATTCCGAAGCACTCTACACGCGTCCGGACACCGATGAACAAGTATCCATCCTCAACACTACCGGAAGAGGATATTACATTGTCGGCGTATTAGGCGTAGGTCAGGAACCGACCAACCATGCCCTGAAAGACATCGAAGTAAAGAAAGCGGAATTTGAGAAATGGGGACGTACGATTGTACTGCTCTTCACAGACGAAGCAGCTTACAAGAAATTCGACCGCAAGGAATTCCCCAACCTTCCGTCGAACGTAGTATTTGGTATAGACAAGGACGGAAGCATTCTGAAAATGATTGCTGAAAATATGAAGCTGGGCAGCAAACCCACCCTGCCGGTGATTATCCTGGGCGATACGTTCAACCGTGTAGTCTTCGAATCACACGGATACACCATCGGCATGGGCGAGCAACTGCTCCATGTTATCCACGGACTGTAAGCGCCTCAATGGTGCGACGCACCTTTTCGGGAGTCGTGACCGGATGAGCATATTCATCCATATCCGTACCTCCCATCGACAAAGCCGGATTGCGAAGAAGCATCCGGCTTTCTTTTTGTTCGCGCGCCGAAAAATGGAACTCACCGGCTCCCGTCACACGGGCCAGTTCCGCAATGTTATGTTCGTTCACTCCGCAACCCGGCATGATGATAATGCGGTCGCCTGCCTGCTTCACCAGTTCAGCCAGCAAAGGTGCCCCTTCCATGGCCGTAGGCATCTGGCCGGAAGTCAGCACACGGTTCACGCCCATGCCTATCAGTTCTTCAAGTGCCTCACGAGGTGACTTGACATAATCAAACGCACGGTGGAAAGTCACCGAAAGTCCTTTAGAAGCTTCCATCAGACGCTGCATGGCCGGCTTGTCCAGCTCGCCTTCCGGTGTAAGACAACCGAACACCACTCCATCGGCTCCCGCCTGACGGGCAGCCCGAATATCTTCTTCCATAATCTCCAGTTCAGAAGGCGTGTACAGAAAATCTCCTCCACGCGGACGGATAATGACATGCAGACGGATGTCAATCAACTTACGGGCCACCTTAATCTCACCCAACGACGGAGTGGTTCCACCTTCCGGCATACCGGCACACAATTCTACCCGATGAGCGCCCCCCTGCTGGGCAGCCACGCAACTCTCTGCAGAGTTCGCACAAATTTCAAACATGTAGTTTTTCATCTCTCAGTCAACTTTTAACAGTGATTTTTTTCACCTTCTGAAAACGCCTTTACATTCACCGGAAAACGCTTTGACGTTTTAATCAAAACGCAAGTACGTTTTACTTGAAACACAAGTACGTTTTGTGTCAAACGCAAAGGCGTTTCAGCACAAACGCAGAAACGTTTTTCTCCGAAAGTACAGACCTCGTTTTCTGAAGGCAGGTAAGTATAAACAAAAAAGCTTATTAAACCGTTCTTTTTCAGTCTAATAAGCTTTATGTACGCCCGTGGGGAGTCGAACCCCAATCGAAGGAACCGGAATCCTTTATTCTATCCATTGAACTACGGGCGCAAATATCAATAAGCACACTTTCCAACGTCCTTTTTGAAAAAGGATATTTCGAAAGCGTGACAAAAATACAATTATTCAGTCTTTTCTCCTAATTTTTTCCTGAAAAAATAGAAAACGAAAACTAAAATAGTTGTACCCTTACACGCCTAACGACCACACGCATCAGAACTGGAAGTAGATAAACGGCTGAATATCGCTACTTTTCACCTGAATGACCAGATAAATCAATGCAATCATTATCAGTGCCTGGGCTACGAGCGGCATACGCACCATGCCCCGGCTGCACGCATTCTGCCAACTGTCGGGACAGAAATGAAGCAAGAAGCCTACTCCCATCAGTGCAAATACCTTCCAATAGCCCGTCAGGAGCTGCTCCAGCAATTCCGGATGGAAGGCTGTAAATATCTGGCGAATCATAGTCACCGAAGCTTCGAACGTGGAATTCCGGAAGAATATCCAGCAGAAACACACAAAATGGAAAGTCAGCACCACGGCAAAGAATTTGCGTACTCCCCGGCTGCGATATTGCTTGGGCCGGCCCAACAGGTTACGGAAGAACTTATGCAAAGCAAGTGCCACTCCATGCAATCCGCCCCACACCACAAAGTTCCACGAAGCACCGTGCCACAAACCACCTAACAGCATGGTCAGTATCAGGTTGATGTAGGTACGGACTTTTCCTTTCCGGTTACCCCCCAGAGAGATATAAAGATAGTCGCGCAACCAGGACGACAGGGAAATGTGCCAGCGGTGCCAGAAATCGGTCACACTGTCCGACTTATAAGGGGAGTCGAAGTTGAGCGGGAAACGGAATCCCAGCAACAAGGCAATACCGATAGCCATGTCACTATAGCCCGAAAAGTCACAGTATATCTGCAAGGCATATCCGTAGACGCCAAACAGGTTTTCCAACCCGGAATACAACCCCGGATTATCGAAAATACGTTCTACAAAGTTCACACTGATATAATCTGAAATCACCGCTTTCTTGAACAAGCCGCTTACAATGAAGAATATGCCCTGTCCGAACATTTCAGATGATACAAACAAGGGCTGACGGATTTGCGGGATAAAGTCACGTGCACGCACGATGGGCCCTGCCACCAACTGTGGAAAGAACGACACATAAAACGCGTAATCCAACAAGTTAGTCAACGGTTTCAGGTCACGACGATACACGTCAATGGTATAACTCAGCGACTGGAAGGTAAAGAAGGAAATTCCCACCGGAAGGAATATGTCCAGCGGTTCGAACTGCCCGTGCCACAACGGAGCCAGCATCTCATAAAAGAAATTGGTGTACTTGAAATAACAAAGCAATCCGAGGTTGATGCACAAACTGCATACTACCAACAGTTTCCGTTTCCAAGGCTGTACGGTCAGTTCCATCCTGCGAGCCAGCAAGAAGTCGGACACCGTGACAATGCCTAACAGAAAGAAATAAAACCCGCTGCTCTTATAATAGAAATAATAAGAAAACAAGGTAACAAACAGCAGACGCGCCGTAGTCTTTTTCTGCAAAATCAGGTAAATCAGGCTGAATCCGAGAAAAAGCAGCAAGAAGAAGCCACTGCTGAAAATCATCGGTTGCGACGCATCGTACGTCAGCACATCCTTAAGTCTGTCCCAGTCAATTCCAAGTTCCGTCCAGTTGAGTTTCCACATAATTGTTGTATGATTTGATAATCGCTTCGTGTAATAATAATCCCTGTAAAATATATCCGTCCTGCGTAAAATGAATCTTGTCGCGCTGGAAATAGTTTCCGTTACTCCAGTTCAGACAGGCATAGCGTTCACCTCCTACCACGTGATACATATCCCATATAGCGAGTTCCCGTGAAGCCGCATAATCCAGTTCTGTCTTTACCACTAATTTCGTGCGAGGATTGATCACCCTTGCGCCCCGCCGGCCATTGCGGACATAGGCTCCGGGAGGAGTAGTCAGCAGATATACCGCCTGCGGACATCCTTTCTTCAGTTCTCCCAACAGATTGTCCATCTGCGCCAGATGCTCCGCCGAAGAATAACGGCGACCATGTGCTTCATTGGTGCCGAACGAAAGAATAACCAGGTCCGGATTCAGTTCGATAATCTGACGAATGTTCTCAGGGGTAGCAAAAGAAGCACAAGTCGCTCCGTTTACTCCTACGATGTGATATACAATCCCTGCTGCTCCCGTTTCCTGCGCCAGTCCCGAAGTACGGTAACTCACCTGCATATCAAGCACGGCCTCCCGTCCGAAATCGTCTTCCAGCTGACGCCGTACAATATAAGGATACACATGCCCCCGCACATGAGAATCGCCGATGTGCACGATACGTAACGGTCGGTCGAGCACGGAAAGTTTCTGCCAGAAAGGCTCCAGTTCATGCGTTGGGTCTATAATCGTATTTTCAGTTGCTCCCTTAAAGCTGGCTGGCATCGGATTGCTGACTTCCACAAAACGCATCAGCTGCTGCATGGCCTCGCTGTCGGACACATGTCCGGAATGACGGTCAGGACGCGATTTCTCCGGCAAAGCATCCTGCGCTAAAAGCGGCAATGCTCCCAAAAGGAACCCGAAGAGTATCCCCCAAAAACGTATCTCACTCCATTTCATAAGCTTTTCGTTTTTCGTACTGTTCCTTGCCGTACATCAACGTTTCAAACAAAAGTCCGGCAATGTGCTTTCCTCCCCTGAAATTGATGTGAGTATAATCATAATTGGCCATCTGAGGCTTGTGGTTCACCATCTCTACCATACTACCTTCGCCTCCCATGGCTTCGAACATATTCCAGAATGCCACCCCTGTTTCTGCCGCAAGTGCCTGCTGGTAACGAATCAGGCGCTTCACTCCTGGCATAGTACGCAATTCACCGTTTTCATCCTTGTTTTCTCTATCTCCCACACCGACAATCAGGACTGAAGCCTCTGGAAAGGCAGTTTTCAAACGCTCCACTATCGGTTTCATCGCATCCTTGTAATAGGTATAGTTCATTACCTTGTCTGAAGCTACATTCAGCCCGTACTGCAACACAATCAAATCGTATGTACGCAAACGGTTGTACTGGCGAAGTATCGACATCGGAATATTACCCAACTGCTGTCCGCTGCTTCCACGGGTACTGAAATTATCGACTACCACACCTTGACGCGGATCCATCGTCACGGCATAGAACAAAGCCGTAGAATCCAGTTGTTCCACTTTCCAGCGCACAGAGCCGATACGTCCGTTCACAGACACAGCTTGTAATTCATCTTTTCCATCTACAGAGAATGGCTGTGCCTCTCCCCCATTGACGGATGCAGTCAGCCGTAAAGAATCGGAAGTCAGAAAATAACAGGTAGACACTTCGCAGGTATCAAGATGCGACAAGAAGCGTTTCTCACCTTTCAGGCTGACATAAGCTCCCGAAGAAGGAATAAAATAATGATTGGAAATATCCTGACGAGAACGGTCAAAATAGGTGGAATCCGTAATAGAGTGACTGCCCCATCCACCAAACGAATGATGTACCGTAGGGCGAAAACCGGCTATTTTCGTTGTGATGGGCACATATCCTACCCCGCATCCGCCAAAACGTTTCTGCAACATTTCACGTAAGTCACCGGTCAGGATGTCGGCCTCAATAAATGAATCTCCGAAATAGGCAATACGTACCGGGCGTCCTAAAGAAGAAACCTTTCCCAAAGCCTCATAAAAATACTCCATTCCACGCCCTGCAGAATCGGCATATTCTTCAATGCAGACCATTCCACTCTTGCAGGTATCCACAAAAGCGGGCTTTACGGGAGGCGGCAGCACCAAAGTATCAGAATCCATAGGTTCTGCTATTTCCTTCTTTATACGAATGTCTGAAAGCAAATCAACCCTTCTCAAAGGTTCGCCACGAAAAGAAACAGACGGCAAAAAATGCATGGCAAACAGACCTGCCACCACCAGAAGGGTGAACAGAAAAGTGTATAACAATTTATTCTTCATGAACTTTCCTCTAAAATCGGGTGCAAAGATACGGAAACTCGCCCACATACGGATGGATTTCGGAGGAATAATGCAAAGTGTTTGGAATCGAATGGGATATGTAGCGTTGTACCATATTCTTCCTTTAGCGGCTTTTAGCCGTTTTTGAGGGAGTCAGGAGAACAAATCGCTACTTATCCGTTGCCTTTTCGGGATTAAAAATCGGTATGGATTTTACTTCCAAAACTGTTTTATTCTCCTGTTCGCCTCCGCAAGGAACGCTGTTTCTGTCTATCTTTTGCTAATGCAAAGTTAGTCAAAATTTTCCGTATAGGAAAAAATACAGGCTTTGCCTGCGAACCGAGGGGCTTTTTTCCATGTTCCGCTATATTTTTCATGCCTTTCATTTGCTCGCTATATAATAATTTTGCAAACAAAGGAATTGGTTATGAATCAGGCAAATGTGAAGGTGTCGTTCTACCTGAAAAAGAGCGAGGCGGATGCCAATGGGAATTGTCCCGTAATGGCCAAGTTGAACATCGGAAAATATTCCGAAGCGGCATTCAGTGTGAAGATGAAAGTGCCGCAATCTCGGTGGGCTTCGGGGCGTGCCTCTGGCAAGAGTGTGGCGGCGAAGGAAATCAATAACCGGCTGGATGAAATTCGTGCGATGGCATTGAGTATCTATAGCGAGCAGTCTGCCGTCCGTGACGGTGTGACCGCCGAGGAAGTAAAAAGCATTTTGCTTGGAATGGCAAGCGAACAGGAAACGCTTTTGAGCTATTTCAAGCAATTCATCAACAACTTTGAAAAGCGAGTCGGGGTCAACCGCACAGCCAAAAGCCTGCAAGCATACCGCAATACATACAGGCATATAGAGAACTTCCTGCAAGAAAAATACAGGCTGACGGATATTCCTTTTTCGGCATTGGACCGTTCCTTCATCGACAAATACGACCTGTACCTCCGTACCGAACGCCATCTTGCTCCCGGGACAGTCATTAACCTGACCGTCCAACTGAAAACCATCGTGGGCGAGGCCATTGCGGACGGCATCATTACCGCTTATCCGTTCATGGGTTACGAACCGATTCGTCCGAAAGCGGTACAAAAATACCTTACCGATGTGGAACTGCAACGGCTCATGACCACTCCGCTTCACAAGCAGACTCTTTACCTTGTCCGTGACATGTTCCTGTTTTCTTGCTTCACCGGTATTTCATACAGGGATATGTGCTCGCTGACAAAAGAAAACCTGTCGCTTGCGGAAGACGGTACATGGTGGATTAAAAGTGCCCGACAGAAAACCAAAATAGAATTTGAGATACCCTTATTGGACTTGCCTTTGCTGATTATTAAAAAGTATAGCGATACCGCCTCTGATAGCAGGCTGCTACCGATGTATTGTAATTCCAACATGAATCTTTACCTGAAAGAGATTGCACGCATTTGTAAGATCAATCGTCCGCTGGTATTTCACGCGGCCCGACATACCTACGCCACTGAAATCACCCTTTCACATGGGGTTCCTCTTGAAACCGTAAGTAAGATGCTTGGACACAGACAGATTGAAACCACACGTATTTACGCGAAAGTGACAGACAACAAGATTGATTCAGATACAAAGACTTTGAACCGGAAAATATCGGAACACTTCACCGTAGTAATTTGATTATCTCTTAAAAGACAAGAACATGGGAAAAAATGCAGAAAACCAGAATACCAAACGGCGTAGCACTTTTGCCGTATTATTTTATATCAACCGCACGAAAGTTCGCAAGGACGGGATGTGCCAACTCTTGTGCAAGGTAAGCATCGATGCGGAATGGGTACAGATAGGGACTAAAGTTTCCGTCAATCCCACCATCTGGAATCCAGATAAAGGCCATGCCATCGGGCGAAGTGAAAATGCTGTTATCGTGAACCGCGCCATAGATGATCTGACAAACGAGATAACCGGACATTACCATCGGATAAAGAATAGTCTGGGTTTTATCACGGCGGAACTTGTCAAGAATGCCGTCAAAGGCATAGGTCAGAAACCGCTTACGCTGCTTGCCTTGTTCAGGGAACATAACGAGGAGTTCAAGAAGCGTGTTGGGATAGACCGCATACAGGAGACATACGATTCCTACCAGCGGTCATACAAGCATCTTTCCGCTTTTATTCAGAAAAAGAAAGGCGTGGAGGATGTGACTTTGCGAAGCCTTGACCGTGTGTTTTATGATGATTTCGAGCTGTTCCTGCGCACGGACCGCAACCTGAAACCCAAGAGCGTGCATGAGCACCTGTACCGTCTGAAGAAACTCACGATGCGGGCGGTCAGCCAGGGGACATTGCGCCGTGACCCATATTGTCGCCTGCATCCCGAGTTGCCCAAAAGGAAGAGCCGCCACATGAAACTGGAGGAGCTCAAGACATTGATGACCACACCGGTGGAGAAACCGCAACTGCAATTCGTGAGGGATATGTTCATATTCTCAACTTTCACCGGACTGGCGTACGCGGATTTGAAGAAACTGTCAACAAATGATATTACGCAAGCTGAGGACGGCACATGGTGGATTCACATCCACAGGCAAAAGACGGATACGTTTTCATCTGTGCGCCTGTTGGATATTCCCCTTCAAATCATCGAAAAATACCGCAGTCAAAGGACCGGAGATAAGGTATTCAATGTTTATGAGCGTGGTTATTTCATTGTACTCACGAGGGAGTTGGGAAAGGTTTATGGTTTTGATTTGACCTTTCATCAGGCCAGGCATAATTTCGGAACCCATATCACCCTCTCGCTCGGTGTGCCGATAGAGACGGTCAGCCGCATGATGGGGCACACCTCCATTTCCACCACTCAACTTTATGCGCAGGTAACGGATAATAAAGTGGATGAGGACATGAAGAAATTGAGATCCACAGGCTTCGCAAGTCGGATTGACCTTTGCGAAGAGGATTTCACCGCAAAAAAGAAACGAAAAAGAAAATCACAGACCGTATGAAATGAAAAAACGGAGAAACGACTTGCAGTTCGGGCAGTCGTTTCTCCGTTTCTGTCTGAATGTACGTGGCTATACCCAGCGTTGTTCCTCCCGGCAGCGTTTGTAGGCATCGTCCAGAATCTTCATAATGTCGGATTCTTTATAAAGTGCCTTCCCTTGTACCATGTAATAGGGAATCACCCCGAAAGTACGGTATTCCTGCAATGTGCGCCTGCTTACCCGCAGGATTTTGGAAAGTTCCTCGTCCGTGAGGAAGCGTTCCCCGTTGAAGAGGGATTTGGGGACATCTTCCATTCTGGCGAGCATCTTCTCCATCTTTTCCATCCCTTGAAACATCACGTCGATGCGCGGGTCTTTCTTGTCTATAAAATGATAACTCATGATTTGTTCTTTATTAAAGGATGATAATTCAATTCCAATAATCTCTGTATATCTTCAGGCTTGTAGAAGAGTTTGTTCTTGATGCGGCTGAAAGGCAGGATGCCTTTGGCACGGTACACCTGAAGGGTCTTTTTGGATATGCGCAGCACCTCGCATACCTCCTGGTTATCCAGCCAGTTTTTCAGTCCGAGATCTTTATCCGGACGGCATACACGTGTCAACCGTTCCTCGAACTCGCAAAGGCGGACACGCAGTTCTTCAAACGTCTGTTTGTCGATACATATGATTTCCATAATCCTTGTTCCTGTTTTAATTAAACATTTGCCTGGGGCCTGTATTTCGCCGGTAGCGACTTACCCTTCTGGTAAAGGAAGGCTTCCACCTCGGAGGCCTTGTAGTAGGTCCTCCCATCAATCATGTAATAGGTGACGAGTTTCTTCTGGCGGTAACGCGCCAGCGTGCGTTTGGTGATGCCAAGCAACTGGCACAGGTCGTAGTTGTCTAAAAGCGTGTCTCCGTCCAGACAATCCTTCAGCTTGTTCATGCGTTCCAATGTCCGGTCTATCTTGTCAAACCGTTCCATGATCTGGAAGAACATCTTGTGGGCGGTCTCATTGTTTATTTGTAACATGACTAATCTGTTTTGAGTGTAAATAATCGTTTGCTTACACCTTGTCGCGCAACAGGTTATATCATATTAAAGGGCTAACAGCATACCAACGACACCGATAGACGCCAAAAAGCACCGATACAACATTGTATATCAGCGAAATAAAATTTTTATGGTGTAAAATAGGTAATTTGGAGAATCTTGCATTTTGCAAGATTTCCTTGCAGGATGCAATGGACTATCGCGAGGATTTACGGTAAACCAAACGGCAGATGCCGTTACGGGACATGACGGATTCATGCAGTTGCCAACGTGTGGCGGGCAACTGTTGGAGAACGGCACTCCCTCTTCCGTATGTTAGGGGAAGGATATAGACTACAATTTCGTCAATGAGATGATAGACGGAAAGGCTATGCAGCAATTCAAGACTTTCCTTGTCCGAGATTTCCGCTGTATAGATACAAGAGGCGTCCTTTTCATCCTTTTCACAAATAAGATCCAGCATGGGATAGCCGATAGACAGCATAAAAGTACTTTTCCCGTGCCAGAACGGGAAACCCCGTTTGTCATTCTTTACCCATTTGAACAGTTCCTCGTCCTCACCGGGAAGAAAGCCGTCCAATGTCATTGCCGTTATGATTTGTACTTTTGCCATACTTCCTCCTGTTATAAAGAAAAGCGTGAAACTCACGCTGTTTCGGACGGAGGCTCTGACAAAGCCCAATACAGAAACTTGCATGAGCTCACGCCATAAAGCATAGCATAAGCTACACGCAAAAGCCTCTGTATTTTTGAATTTGTCAGATTCCCGTCCGAGACGTTTTACGACTTATGTATATAATCAGCAGAGAGATTAAGCTCCGCTGTTATTTTTTTATGTTCAGATTTTCACGGAACCATAACCCGTTCAATCTTTTGCAAAATTACGAATTTTCATCCATATAGAAAACAGTTTCAATCGTTATTACATTCTATTCGTCCTATTAAATGTCACAATCATAAATACTTGTTCATTTTAACCTGTACTTATTCATTTTCCGGTACAGTGTTGACGGATTGATTTTCAACAGCCGTGCCGCTTGTTCACGATGTCCGTTGCAGGCTTTTAGTGCATTGATGATAGTTTCTTTTTCGTTCTCCTCATCTTTCAACGGGGATATGACAGGAGCAGGAACCAAGGCCACCTTGTCCGGCTGTTTATTCATTTCCAAATCCGCAAAATCCAGTAGCGGTCCTTCGGCAAGCAGCACGGCTCTTTTTACTATGTTCTGCAACTCTCTGACATTGCCAGGCCAGGAATAAGAACGCAACCTGCACATACCCGCATCAGAGAAACCGGTAGTATCCCGTTTCAGTTCTTTCGAGAAGCGTTTACGGAAAAATTCGGCCAAAGGTATGATGTCTTCCGGGCATTCCGCCAAGGATGGCTGCCGGATTTCAAACTCGTTTAAACGGTGATAAAGGTCTTCCCTGAACCGGCCTTCCAAAATCGCTTTTTCAATATTTTCATTCGTCGCGGCCACAATGCGCACGTCCGCGACACGCTCCTTGTTCCCACCGATGGGAATATAGGTATTTTCCTGCAATACCCTAAGCAGCATGGATTGTATCTCGAAAGGCATCGTCCCGATTTCATCTAAAAACAAAGTACCGCCTTTCGCCATGTCGAAAAAGCCTTCTTTTGCCGTGTCTGCACCGGTAAAAGCCCCTTTTGCGTGCCCGAACAACATGGAAGCCGCAAGTTCACGGGGCAGCACACCGCAGTTGACAGCCACGAAAGGCATCCCCACACGTTCGCTGCCCTCGTGAATGCTCTGTGCCACGGATTCCTTTCCCGTCCCATTTGCACCGAGTATCAGTACTGACATATCGGATGGGGCAACCAATTTTGCGCACCGTTCCACTTCGAGCATCTTGGGGCATGTACGTTTGAGCAATTCCCTTTTCTGCTCCCATCTGGTCGCGATCGGACGGAATATATCCTCAGCCAGTTCCAGCAGGTGTTCCCTGTGTACGGGCTTGGGCAGATAATCCCTTGCACCCAGCTTGATGGTGCGTACCACATCGGGCACAGAGACATATTCCGTCGTGATGATGAACGGTATATCCATCTTTTCCTTTTTCAGCCATTTCAGAAGGGAAATACCGTCACCTTCGGGCAATCTCACATCCGATATGATGAGGTCAAAATTGTTTTTGCGTATAAGCGACCTGGCGATGGGTTCATTCATCGCCGTTATGGCATCATATCCGGCCTGTCCGAACCAGTCTTTCTGCATCTGCGACAGGCCTATGTTGTCTTCAACTATTAATATCTTCCGTTTCATTCGTTAGCTTTTTTATCTCATCCTCTGTCTCTGTGATAAGTACAGAGGCGGTATCTATTACTTTTTGGATATGAGTGGTCAACTCGTTGGCATTGTAATCGTCTTTTTTCAATAAGGAACGTAAGCCAAGCAGTACATCTTCGGTTTGCAATAACTCCCACATCGGCTGCATCCGGTGTGTAAGCTCACGCAGGCTCTGTCTGTCACCATGTCTCATGGCAACCTCAAGTTCCTTGCGGTCATTTTTCAATTGGGCAATGAAAGACCTGAGTGTCTTAGGTTTGTCACTGACCTCCGCGAGTATCACACTGAAGTCCGCTTTCTGTTTTTCCTCCGTTCGACCTGTTTTTATTGTAGAAAGCAGGCTGAGCAGTTCCGTTGAAGAGAACGGCTTGTAGATGCACTCTGTAAAACCAGCATTAAGGAACGCATCTTTTTCCCTGTCGCCCCGTGCGGTCATGGCTATGACCGGTATCTCACGGGAGTTCCCGACATTTGAGTTACGGAGCAGGTCCAGCAAATCGAAACCGCTGGTTCCTGGCATCAGTATATCAGACAACAATAGGTCATAATCTTTGCTTCGTATTGCTTTGACTACCTCTTTGGCTGTCCGGCATAAAGTACAGGTTATGCCGTTACGCTCCAGCATTTCCTTTATCACGTCAAGAAACATCGTGTCATCATCGATTACCAGCACATTTTGGGGCAGATGTTCCGGGTGCGGAAGTATCTTGTTCTCGCTCTCCACCGGTTCATCTGTTATATTGAGAGGAAGTGTCACGCGGAAAGTTGTACCTTGTCCTATATCACTCGTTACGTTTATTTCCCCGCCGAGCAGTTTGACAATCCCTTTTGTGATAGGCAATCCCAGCCCGACACCATCCACGTTTGTCGCGGAAGTCAGGCGTTCAAACGGCCGGAATATGCGTGAAAGCGTTTCTGGGCTCATACCGATGCCTGAATCCTTTACCTCTAATAACAATACACCGTCATGATAGCAGGCATTCAGTTCGATGGCTCCGGATTCAGTAAACTTGACTGCATTGGTCAGCAGGTTATCCATTATTTGTTCGATGCGGTCCACATCTCCATACAGATTGACATCGGTATCTTTGAAATCTGGCCTGAACAGGATTCCCTTGTTAGTGACTACATGGGAAAAGCCCGATGCGACACGTTCGAGCAAGTCATTAAGGCTGAACGGGACATCATTCCGGGTTTCTTTTGCCTCGTTCAGACGGTACACGTCCAACAGGTTGTTGAGCAGGTGTACCACGTGCTTGCAGACAATCCTGATGTTGTTCAGGTGGGAGTTCCTGCGTTTCTTCTCACGGGTATCCATGGCCAGCTCGGCACTGCCGCTGATGATGTTCAGCGGGGCTCGGATATCATGGGATATGGTCAGGATAATGTTTTTGCGCATTTCCAGCAATGCTGTATTCTGCCCTATCGTTTCTTCCAGACGTTCTTTATTTCTCGCCTTTTCCCGTATATCGCGCTGAATAATCAGGTACGAGACAATCAACAGGATGATGGAGAAGATTATCAGACCGGTTATTACAAGGGTGGAATGTTCGTATGAGTCCTTCAAACGGATCTCCTTGTTTTGGAGTGCGAGCAATGCCTGCTCGTCCAAACTTATAAGCAACGAGCGTAATTTCCTGTTGAGTTCACGGTTGTGCAACCGCAAACTGTCCGTGTAGGTCTCTATGTTTTTTCTACGTTCTTCCTGCAAGGAAATAAGCTCGTTACCCCGTGCTTTCATTCTTGTATTGGCAGGCGGCAGTTGTACGGTTTCCTTGCCTCCGAACCATCCGGCTATCCCTTTCTTTTTCCGGATTATTGTACGGGGTTCGTTAGCTTGTGATGTAACGAGTGAATACTGGTTGGCCAACAGGCTGTCGATGTGCTTCTGTTCCTGGTATATCCTGTTCATCTGAAACAAATGTTCCTCTTTGTTGAGCAGCAGGGTACGAAGGGAATCCACCTGCTCAGGTCGTACAAACTCCTTGCATTGTTCACGTAGGATTTGCAGTAGTGAATCTGCTTTCATACAACGTGCATGATATATGTCACAATCTTCATCGTTCCACATCATAACGGACTCCCCAAGGGTCGCAAGCACGGTAATATAACGATGGGTTGTACTGATATTGCTTTGTGTCTGGAATATGGTTATCGACTCTTGCTCTATCTCCACCACACGTTTGCGTTCGTGTAAAACTATGGCGACCATACAACCTATAATCGCCATTAAAAGAAAGTATCCTATAAATATTTTATGCTGCAATAATAGTTTCATTCTTTATCACGTGATTTTTACCCCTCACATACTTCATGTTGAAAATATCCACATTAAAGAATTGTGATACATCAAGATTCATAACGGGGACTTAACCCGTTATGAATCTTAGTTTGGTCGTAAGATAATCAATAAGAATGCTTTAGAAAACACTTATTATCAATATCCTCCTCCGAGTGCATGGTATAGCGAAACCATTCCCTGCAATTCTGACAGGCGGTCGGAGATAGCGGAAAGTTGGGCCGAAAGCAGGGTCTGTTGTGCCGTCAACACTTCGAGATAAGTAGTCGAACCGTGCCGCATCAGAAGCTGCGTACTTTCGACCGCCCGTTCGAGCGAGCGGAGCTGTTCGCGGCGCAAGTCTGTCTTGGCGCGTGCGGTCTGCACCTGTGTCAAGGCATTGTTCACCTCCGCCCCGGCGTTGAGCAGTGCCTGCTGGAACGCAAGGCGCGCTTCCTCTTGCTGCGCCTTGGCGATCTTCACGCGGGCGCGGTTTTGGCCCGCATTGAAAATCGGTTGCAGGAGCGAACCTACCGCCGAGAGCAGCAGTTTTCCCGGATTGGCGACGATTGCCCCCGCGTTGTTCGTCCAGCCTGCCGAGCCGCTCAGCGTCAGCGACGGATAGAGTGCGGCCCGGGCTTCGGACGTCGCATAGTATGCCTGCACGAGCGCCTGCTCGCTCTGCCTAATATCCGGGCGGCGGGACAAGAGTTGCAGCGGAACGCCGACGGTCAATTCCGTCGGAGCGGACTGCGCGTCCAACGTCGTGCGCTCAATCGTATGCGGCGTGTCGCCCAATAACAGCGTGAGCGAATTTTCCGTCTGCCGAATCGAATATTGCAAGTCGTGCAGCGTCGTTTCTGCGGCATAGAGCGTCGCTTCGGTCTGGGCAACGGCGGCTTCGTTGGCATCGCCGGCCGCCTTCAAAGCCTGCATGACACGCACCTGTTCGCGATAGCGCTCCACAGCCTGCTCCGTAACAGCGACTTGCGCGTCGAGGCTCAACAACTGATAGTAATAGTTTGCTATGTTGGCTATCAACTGTGTCTGCACCGCATCGCGATAAGCCTCGCTTTGCAGCAGGGCTGCCCGCGAACGCCGCTTGGCGTTGGTCAGGCGGCTGAAAATATCGACCTCCCAGCTTGCCGTAACGGGAACGCTGTACGTCCATGAGGCTTTCGAGCCGTCGAAACTGCTCACGCCGCCCGTCGGTGCGAGGTTGAACGACGGCAGATAAGCGAGCCGCGCCGCTTTCAGTGTTGCTTCAGCTTCCGTGATGCGAAGTTGTGCCACTTGTAAATCGGTGTTATGAACCAGTGCCGTGTCGATCAGACGCTGCAATCGCCCGTCGGCGAACAGTTCGCGCCAACCGATGTCTGCAACCGATGCGGTGTCGGTCGTCGAATACTCCGCACCGTAGAGGTTGTCGGTTCTCACTTCGGGGCGGGTGTATGGTTTGTAGATGCCGCAGGCAGTCAATGTGCATGCGGTCATCGCTATTATGATTGTCTTTTTCATTATTCCTCCTTTTTCGTGTTCTTCAAATCCTCCATTTCGGCTCGTATCGACCACTCGGCAGTCCGCTCGAACTGTACGGGGCGGATCTTCTCCTGCAACCACTGGAAAGCGACGAACAGCACCGGAACGATGAACAGCAATGCCAGCGTTCCCACGAGCATACCTCCGACGGCTCCCGAACCGAGCGTGCGGTTTCCATTGGCTCCCACGCCCGTTGATACCATCAGCGGCAGCAGACCGAAAATCATCGTCAGTGCGGTCATCAGAATCGGGCGCAGACGTACTTTCGCAGATCCGACGGCTGCCTGAATCAGCGACATACCCGCCTCGCGGCGTTTGACGGCGTACTCGGTAATAAGAATCGCCGTTTTAGCCAGCAGACCGATCAGCATGATGATACCCGTCTGCATGTAGATGTTGTTCTCCAGCCCCATCATCTGCGCGAAGAGGAACGACCCGAACAGACCGAACGGCAGCGAGAACACGACCGCCAGCGGAATGAGGAAGCTCTCGTAGAGCGCACTCAGAATCAGATAGACCAGCACGAAGCAGATGGCGAAAATCATTACGGTGTTGCTCGTGGATGTACTCTCTTCGCGCGTAATGCCGCCGAACTCGTAGCTGTAGCCTTTGGGTAGTGCCGTTGCCGCCGTCTCGCCGATGGCCCGGATGGCGTCGCCCGACGAATAACCGTCGGCCGCCGCACCGTTCACGGCAATCGAGGAGTAGAGGTTGAAGCGGTTGAGCGATTGCGGACCGTAGGTCTTGGTCAGCCGTGCGAACTGCCCGATGGGAGACATTTCGCCGCCTGAAGTGCGGACGTAGATGTGGTTCAGCGATTCGGGCGTTACGCGATACGACGGATCGGCCTGAATCATCACGCGGTAGAGCTTCGAGAAGCGGTTGAAGTTCGAGACGTACTGCCCGCCGTAATAGCCCGAAATGGTTTCCAGCACGTCCGCCGGCGAGATGCCCGACCGTTCGCATTTGGCGGCGTCGATGTCGAGCGTATATTGCGGATAGCCCGACGAGAAGGAGGAGTAGGCCGCACCGATTTCGGGACGCTCCGAGAGTGCCGCGATGAATCCGCGCGTGGCCTCGTCCAGTTCGGCGACGGGTTTGCCCGCCTTGTCCTGCACGTGCAGCTCGAAGCCGTTCACCATGCCGTAGCCCGTAATCATGGGCGGTGCGGCGGCGAAGATCTGCGCATCGGGAATCTTGGCCGACAATGCGTTGATGTGTTCGATGACCGACTGCACGTCGTCGCCCTCGCCGGAGCGTTCCGACCAGTCGCGAAGCGAGAGGATGATCATGCCGGCGCTCGCACCCGAACCGCTGAACGAATAACCGCTGATGGTAGAATAGTGCTCCACTTGCGGCATCTGGCCTATTTCTTTCTCTACTTGCGACAGTATTTTGGTCGTTGTGTGAAGCGATGTGCCGGGCTTGGCCGTGACACTGACCATGACCGATCCCGTATCCTCATCGGGAACCAGTCCCGTCTGCGTGTTCTTCATCAGGATGACGAGCAGCACGACGGCCGCTGCGAGCGTTCCCCACGCCACGAAGCGGTGGCGCACGAACCAGACGACGCCGCGCACGTAGCGCTGCACCATCACCGAGAAGGCGGCGTTGAACGCCTTGCGGAACCGTGCGGCGAAGTTCTCGCGCACGTTGCCCTCCTCATCGACGTAGGGTTTGAGCATCAGGACGCACAGCGCGGGCGAGAGTGTCAGGGCATTGACGGCCGAAAGACCGACGGCGACGGCCATCGTCAGGCCGAACTGCGTGTAGAAGACGCCCGACGTGCCGCCCATCATCGACACGGGGATGAAGACGGCCATGAAGACGAGCGTCGAGGTAACGATCGCCCCCGTGATGCCCTGCATGGCGTCGTTCGTGGCCATATAGGCCGATTTGTAACCCGCATCGAAACGCGCCTGTACGGCCTCGACCACCACGATGGCGTTATCGACCACCGTACCGATTGCCAGCACGAGGGCGAAGAGCGTCAGCAGGTTGATCGAGAAGCCTAACAGCGACATGACGGCGAACGTGCCGACCAACGAGACGACGATGGCGATGGTCGGAATAAGTGTCGAACGGATGTCCTGCAAAAAGACGTACACCACCAGCACCACCAACAAGATGGCCTCGATAAGCGTCCACAATACGTTCTCCATCGAAGCGTAGAGGAAACGGTTGACGCTCAGCAGGTCGGCGAACGCCAGTCCGTCTGGCAGCTCTTCCGTCAGTTCGGCGATGAGGGCGTCGATGTTCTCCACCACCTCCGTGGCGTTCGATCCCGCACTCTGGTAGGCCTCGCCGATACAGCCGGCGTGTCCGTCCGTAAGGGCGCGGTAGGTGTAGGCCTCGTCTCCCATCTCCACGCGAGCGATGTCTTTCAGACGCAGGATATCGCCATTCGGCAGCGAGCGGATGACGATTTGCTCGAACTGCTCGGGGGTCGAGAGGCGTCCGCTCCATTTGATGGTATATTCGTAGGCATTCGCATGGTTCTCGCCGAATGCGCCCGTCGCCGATTCGAGATTCTGCTTTTCGAGGGCTGCCGTTACGTCGGAAGGAATCAGCTTGTATTGCGCCATGATGTCGGGCTTGAGCCAGATGCGCATCGAGTAGTTCGATGCCAGCACGTTGAACTCACCGACGCCCGCGATGCGTTTCATACGCGGCTCGACGTTGATTTTCATGTAGTTGTTAATGAACTGCATGTCGTAGGTGTCGTCGGGGCTGTAGAGCGCCACCACCTTCAGCAGCGACTTCTGCTGTTTAAGGGTCTGCACGCCGATTTTCGTCACCTCGGCGGGCAGCAGTCCCTGCGCTTTCGACACGCGGTTCTGCACGTTCACGGCGGCCATGTCGGCATCAACGCCCTGGCGGAAATAGACGTTCACCGTCACATCGCCCGTGTTGGATGCTTCGGAGTGGATGTATGACATGTTCTCCACGCCGTTGATCGCCTCTTCGAGCGGCACGATGACGGCCTTCTGCACCGTCTCAGCATTGGCTCCGGGATAGGAAGTCGTCACCTGCACTGTCGGTGGCGCAATGTCGGGATACTGCTCGACCGAAAGAGTCGTAAGGGCGATTACGCCCAGCAGGACGATTGTAATCGAGATGACAATCGAGAAAATCGGACGGTCTATGAAAAATCGCAGATTCATACGTTACCTCCCGCGTTATTGTTTACCTTGATTTCGTCTCCGTCGTTGAGTAGGCCGACACCTGTCGTAACGATTACGTCTCCCGCCGAGAGGCCTTTCGTCACGGTGTAATTCACACCGTCGTGAATCGGACTGACCTCAATACGTGTAGCGACAGCTTTGCCGTCAATGACACGATAGACGAAGATTTTGTCCTGTAACTCGTAGGTCGCCTCCTGCGGAATCGAGAGCGCATTTTCCAACTGCTGCGGAATCACCACGTTGCCCGTGCCTCCGCTGAACAGCACGCGGTTCGGATTTGGGAAGACCGCGCGCAGCGACCCGCTTCCCGTCTCGGGGTTCAGCACACCGCTGATGCTCTCGACACGTCCCGCTTCGGCATAAATGCTTCCGTCGTTCAGCCGCAGCCGCACGGCGGACATGTTTTCTATCGTTTTATCGAGCGAACCGTAACGCATGACCAACTCCTGCAACCGGTTTTCGGACATCGAAAAGTAGACGTACATTTCGGAATTGTCGGCTACGGTCGTAAGCGGTTGTGCAGACGTCGGACCGACCAGTGCGCCGACCCGATAGGGAATCGTTCCGACCACGCCATCGGCAGGGCTTTTTACCTCCGTATAGGAGAGGCTGTTGCGGGCATTGGTTTCCTCAGCCCGTGCCTGCTCCAACGAGGCTTCGGCGACAGCCAGCGCATTGCGGGCAGTCGACAAGTCGAACTCCGAAACGACGTTCTGCCGGAACAGCTCCTGTTTGCTCTCGAATGTGATACGTGCCGTCTGAACCTGCGCCTCGGCAGCATGAACATTGGCCACGGCCGTGCGCAGAGCTGCCTCATACGGCACTCGGTCGATGACGAAGAGCGACTGATCCTGCCGCACTTTTTCGCCCTCTTTGACGCAGACGCGCTGAATCGTGCCAGACACCTGCGGGTAGATTTCGATGTCCTGCCGTCCGCGCACCGAGGCGGAATAGGACTCCGTAAGCGTTACGTCGGTTTCAGCAACCGTCTGTACTGAATAATAAACTTGCTGTTGCGGTGGAACAGCCTCCTTGCACGATACCAGACATGCCGCCAGCAATACCGTTGCAATCAATAATCTCTGTTTCATAGTTCCTTTTTGCTTTTTCAGGGTGCAAAATTACGGCTTCTCCGACGTTCGGGCGGCATACAAATCCAAACAATAAGGCGACTTTTGAAAACAAAACGTCTTTTTTTGCCTGAAATTTCGTATTTTTGCAGTCAAAAACAGAAACTATGGTACAGAATAGGAAAACTGAATGTCATGTTGCCACATCTGACCTGCATACGGAATGGGGTTCTGCGTTGCGGACAAAGGGGTGCATGCTGTTTTTTTGCCTGCAAGGCAAAGCAATCGTTTCGGCCAACCTCGAACGGCGGGTGTTCCGAAGCGGAAACATTGCAGTCATCTTTCCCGATACGCTGTTTGTTATCCACAAGGCGTGCGGTGATTTTCTGGTTCGAACGGTCGAACTTTCACCTACACTCACCGATGAGGTTATCCTGCCCCTGTCATCGGCATTCTTCGAGCGCATTTACAACGAACCGATATTGCCGACTACCGTGGAGCAGCGAACATTGTGGGAGACATGGGACACACTTACCGACCATTACACGCAATGCTCCGCCGCAAAATCCGCCCGTATGATGTTCCGGAACCATCTGCAAAATCTGTTTCTTGCGATAGAGGTCAAGCTGGTGTTCGATGCCCCGTTCGAGAATATCAAGCCGCTTTCCTCCTCACGCCGCCTTTTCAACAGTTTCTGCAAGCTACTGACGGAACACTGCTATGAGCAGCACGAAGTGAAATTTTACGCAGACAAGCTCTGCATCACCCCCTATTACCTCTCGCAAATTACCTCACGCATTACGGATGTAACACCTAAGCAGCTCATAGACTGGCAGATTGTGGCAGAAATTAAGCATTTGCTCACCACGACTGATATGACGATAACGGAAATAGCCTACCGATTTCATTTTGATTCGACTTCTTATCTGGGACGGTACTTCCGTCGGCATACGGGCATGACGCCCACGGAATTTAGAGAACAGTAGGAAGAAGCGGACTATCCGTCACTGACCCGGATAGTCCGCTGTTTGCCATATCCAAACGATGCGATTGTATCTATTTCAGTCCCTTTGTTTTAATAAGTACCCATATTGTTTCCATTATTACACTCGATATGATTGAGGATCTAACTATCTTTGTCCCCTAATTAATTATTGTAGTGAACAACAATATGGTACATATAAAATATTAACATTAATAAAAAAGATATTATGATAAAAAACAAAATGTCTATCAATATCGCTATTGACCTTGCCATGTTGATTGCGATAGCATTAGTTAGCGTAAGCGGCTTTATCTTAGAAGTTGTCATTCCTTCCCGCCATGCCGTCAGATTTCAAGGTGCCGATTCATGGTGTTCACATTTGTGTGGATTGGGAAGGCACGGTTGGGGCGATGTTCATTTATGGGCAGGAGTGGCATTGCTTATTCTGCTTGTCGCACACATCCTGTTGCATCTAAACATAGTATCGGCTTTCTTTAAGAAGAAATGTCCGAACCGGACATTACGGATGGTACTTTATGTATTTTTATTGATGCTATTGTTGATAACAATAGTGCCTTGGTTCTATATGTTCCATTAAAACAGAGAAGCCAACTTATTACTGATAGGTTGGCTTCTCTGTTTTATATCCTTTCATGTCAATGTGTAAACATTGATGTATCTCAATCCTGTAAAACGATAAAATGTAAAAGAGCCATCATTTTTATAAAGGCTAAATAGTGGTACTAAAATGGTGCTAAATTATAAAGCAAGCCTTTGTCCGATATTATAAAAATATATAAATCAAATTGTTATAAAATCATACTTCTTATTTTCCATCACTCGGAGGAGCTTAAACGCATACTGGTCGAGGTAAAAGCGAATCCGACACCCAAGGAACGTACTTTGGTTCTGCCTCTTGCAAGCGAAAACAACGGTAAAGCATTGACGATCAAGCAAGAGAGAGCAAAATAATTATGCCACACATTTATATAACTTACCCCCGGAAACAATCAATCAATTATTCTCTGTTTATGGATATTAACAAAAGAGTATTCGTATCATATCGTCTTTATTTGCCGCCACAGATAAAACACGGCGATGCACATCGTAGTTGCCGCCTCGGACAGTGCCAGAGCCAACCAAATGCCTTCAATACCCAATACTTCGGGCAGCAGGATAAAACTCGGGACGAGGAAAATCACTCCGCGTAGCAGGGCGAAAACTGTAGCCGGGCGAATACGTTCTACACTTTGGTAGTATCCTACTGCCGTCAGATTCAAAATGAAGAAGATAAACGCTGCGGAGAAGAGTGGGAACCCGTTAATGGCAATTTGTGCCGCAGGAACAGCAGGATCGATGAACAGACCAACCAAATATCGTGGACAGTATGTGAAAAGCAGCGTAACCACCATTCCACACGCTATGGCTGTAAGCAAGGCGATACGTGTTGTTGCCGTCACGCGATTATGCAGTCCGGCACCGAAGTTATAACTGATAATAGGTTGTGCTGACTGTGCTATGGCATTGCCGACCATGAAAACGAATGGGGTATAGTAACATGTGATACCGAACGCACCTACACCGTTATCGCCCAAATAGCGCATGAATACCTGATTGCCAATGAACATCAATATGGCCATAGTGCTTTCTCCCAGTAGCGCCGATGAACCGATGCGGCACTGGTATCCGATGTTGCGCAGTGACAGGCGCAAACTTCTACGGCTCCATTTGGGCATGACAGGCCGCAAATGTCTGGCACGAAAAAGCAGATAACCCATGCTAATGCACCCACCGATAAATAGACTTATTGTCGTAGCTGCCGCAGCACCCATCACTCCCAATCCCAAAGGAAAGATAAACAACCAGTCCAGCACGATATTGACAGCTGCCGGAATAATATTACACCACATTGCCAAACGTGGCGCACCGTCCAACCGAATAACGAAAAGCGCAATGGAAACCCATACCTCAAACAAGAGCGAAGGGACGAACCACCACAAATAGTCTTTTACTAATGGTAACAAATGCTCTGATGAACCAAGCAAACGGCCTGTAGCATCGGGAAACAACAGGATGATTATTGATGGCACTAACGTTACCAGGGAGGCAAACAGTAGGGCTTGTGTTACATTCATCCTCGCAACTTTTCCTTTTCCTTGTGATATGTGTATGGAAGCTACCACGGAACATCCGGTACCCACCATCAAGCCCATACCTGTGAAGAACATCAATAGAGGAATACAGATGTTGACGGCAGCAATGCCGTCGCTTCCGACACCATGGCCTACGAAGATGCCGTCGATGGCAGTTACGGCCGACATACTCAGCATACCCAGCAGCGTGGGAATGAAATACCTGTTGAATAGCTTGAACACATTTACACGTCCTAAATCAATAGCGTCTCTTTCCATATTTTTTATTTTTAATATTCGAATCAACGAAAAAAAATGCCGGATAAGTTGATTGGTTTTACCCAGTCATCTTATCCGGCATTCTATAATTCTGCCCTCCGATGAGGATTACAAAACTCCTTTTTAGTTTCGATTGCAAAGGTAGAGCTTTCATCGCAAACAACCAAATATACTTATGTGTTTTTCAATTTTCAATGAATATGTTTATATATTTATCGGATTCACTTTCATTGTTCCTAAATTCAGAAACAGCCCGTGATGTTCAATCATACCGTTCCGAAACATTTTCCAGAGGATATTGCATCCGAGTTGCGCCAGCGTGGAATTGATAAACAGATCCTGTTTTTCCAATGCCTCTGCCAGCGAGCAACTCGGACCGGAATCCTCTTCCTTTACCCTCGCATATTTTACGAAGCGGGTGATGACCTTCAGGGAACCGACCGTTTCGTATAGCGTGGAAGCCGGTTGCCTGATTTTCTTCGGCACAGTTCCCAGCACAACCTGCCCGGAAGTCTGTGTGTTCCCGAAGTCCATCCAGTAGAGTGGTGTGTTATTGTCCGTGTAGGAGGATGCCGGCACTTTCCCCAGCACATTCCACAAATCGAGTCTGGACTTGATATTGTCCGTGCAGGTGATAGTGATATTGGCTATTTCATCCCGTTTTACCTCTTTCAATACCGATGGATAGAGCCTTGCCTCCGCTTTCCAGTCGTTGCCGAAAAAGTTATTTATCCTCGTTACCAGGCATTGTGCCTTGTTCAGCCCCAAGTCCATCGGTCCGAAAAGCTGCCGTCCGATATTCGCCTCCGTCACGATGTCAGGGTCGTAAAGTGTCACGAACAATCCCGGATGCCCAAGCGCACGGATAGTGACGTCCAGCCTTGCCATACAGGTCAGCACTTGCGAGCCTGTGCCGCCTGCACCAATGATATTCACCGTCACCGGATGTTGTGGGTTCATCAGGTAACTGTCTGTATAATGTACTCTTTTCATTTCAATATGTCCTTTAGTTTCATTTTATTCAACGGTTTCAACTCTTCAAGGTCGAAAGGCTTGTCCTTTGCCCCTTTCGTTACCAGTACAAGATTGGATTTCGTGGGGTTTCCACCGCTGCCGAGATGGGAAAATTCCGTCAGCCAGAATTTCTTCTCCCAATACTCCAGCAGATTCATGTAAGTCAGGTCTTTCGGCTTTTCTATTTTTGCGGAACCTAAACAGACACTTGCTCCAGTCACGTTGAAGAACGGAGCTGCATATAGTTCGGTCTTGTCCGTAAGCTCCTTGTCCTTATAGGCATAGATATTCAGACGGCTTTCTCCCGCCTCGTAGATGATTCCCGGCAGGTGATACTCTGCATTCTCTATCTTGAGGGCTTCCTTGAAGAACATCATCCTTCTCTGCGGAGGGTTGTACCAGATGTATTTCTCGCTGCCCTTGCGCGGTTCGCACCACAACAGGTTGGACGGAATCCTGCCGTATGGTGTAGTGCTATGACTTTCTGAATATCCCCGTACCAGCTCGTTCATGAACTCTACTGTCACCGGACGACCTTCGCCCATTCTTCCGCTTTCGTCTATATCCCTGACCTCGATAAAATAACTGTTGTCATTCATACTATGACTATTATTCTCTTGGGCATATACAATCAACGCCGCCCGCGGATGGAGCAGCGTCCTCAGTTTTCTTGTAAGTTCATTCGTTTCTATCATATTTCGTTCAATATATAATGTTTATAAATTCATCCGCCCATTTGAAGAATCGTTCCGGGTAGTCATCCATGATGAACAAGCGGTCGGTTTCAGGTGACAGGGCACAGGTGGTAATGGGAATAATATCGTATGTTTCCTGTCTGCTTGAATTGTAATAGTCAACAAGATACTCAGATACAATATCATTGGTGTCATAGACCACCCTTATCTGCTGTTCCAGACGCATCGGCTGGTATTCCGGTTCTTCCTCGTAAAAGGCATCATAGCCGTATTGCATGATACCGTGTTCCGAGTTGAGGAACGGCAATCCCTTTTTCATTACTTCGACAATGGAACGCTCAAAATCGTTTTGCGGGGCATACTTTTCAAGTGCCTTCGGTAAATCCTTGTAATAGGACTTGTTCTCCACACGCTTGAGCAATCTGCCAATTTTCCCCTTCCCGTATGACCGTACCAGTTTCATCCGTTTTTCTGTTTCCTCCTCTTCCTCCTGCGGATCATCCTCTTGCAGCAACATAAGTACGTAATCCGTGTCATCCTCGTCCAGAATGGTGGAGATTCCGTTCGCCCTCATCAGGTTGTGGATAAATGTGATGGAAATCCGCCTGAGCGTGGGATTGAGAGATTCCAGAAATTTCACCGGGAAATAATATAAGGTCAGCTCTCCCCAATTGTGACACTTCCACAGATTGAAATAAAGCCTGCCGTTCTTCTGCTCGATATTCACATTCATCCCGTCCCCGACAAGTTCATCCATCTCGTTGTACAGTTTGGCGATACTTTCCCCGATGCTGTTGCCCGGAGTATGCGTCGCTTCCTTTTTCAACAAAAGGGCATAATTGAAAAAGGAATCACGCAGGAACTCGTAATTTTCCCGCGTGATCACGTTGATGCCGTTACCGTCGTATGTGTCCACAACAAGGTTTCCCTGCGCGATCGGAGTCAGTGGTGTGCTCAGAAAAGAATTACGGCCCCGCTTGGAGCCGCAATCCGTTCTTCCCTGTTCACCCCGTACCGGGTTTCCCGTCCGGTCTGTCCGATGATGAGCCTTGCCAGCTGTTCCTGCCGGCGTCCGTCCAATGGTACACATGATTTCTTCTTTTTATTGTCCTTTTTCATGGTTTTACCCTTTTGTTCCGATGGTGGTCTTGAACTCGTACACGGCCTTGTCGTCCTTGATGACCGGTCCGTGTACCGTTGCGGTTGTCAATTCCGGGTAGAAGTTGGAGTAATAACTCATGACCATCTCCGGGCTGTCCGATGGATTAGGATCGTCGAGCGTGACCATCCCGTTACCTTTCTTGAATGTGAATGAACGTATCATTCCTGTGATTTCGAGTGCCATAATCTTAAATTGTTTGAGCGTAATGTGAAGCGCGTGGTTCTAACATGGATTTTGGAAAATCGGGATATTCGTCGTAGTCTTCCGGACGGTATGCCGGCTCATCCTGCCCGAAGTTCGGATACATATCCTCCTGGTGACAGGATTGTTCCTGCCAGTGCGCGTCATACTGTCCGCCGTATGCAGGTTGCGGCTGTTGCGGTGGTATCGGTGGCTGTACACCGTATTGCGGTCGTGCAGGAATGGGACTCTGGTGCGGTTGCTGTGACGGCCACATTGTCTGTGGCTGCGGATTCTGCTGCCCATTCTGCTGCTGTCCGGTCATCTGTCTCTGCATTTGCGGCTGAGGTGGATATGGCGGTGTCTGTTGCGGTTGTTGCCGCGCTTGTGTTTGCTGTGGTTGTACTTGTACCTGCGGTTCCTGAGCGGAATCTTCCATAAGGTCGAACAGACTGCCCGCGTTCATCGCCTTTTTCTGTTCCGCCACCATCCCGTCAATCTTACTCAAGTCCTGCGGTTTGGCATAAAGGCGTGCCTGCCCGAGAGCGGTGATGGCATCCTTGTGGTTCTTGGCTGCGATCAGTTCCTCCGCTTTCTTGAAGTACTTCTCGTACTTCTCCCGCTTTTCCTTCTCCTCTTTCGTCTCTTTGGCCTTTGCATCCTTTGCCGCCTTGCTTTCAGACGCGGCTTTCTCCGCCTGCGCCTCGAATTGCGCCATGTTGGTAATCAGACCTGCCGCCTTCTGTATCGGTCTGGCGATGGCTTGCAGGAATCCGGCGTCCAGTTCCTGCGGCAGTCCGCTGACGGTCAGCGGTACGATGTGGTTCTGGGCTTCGTCCTTCAGCCCGTTTGACTTCGGCAGTGTCGATACTGTCAGTTGTCCGTTCGCTTTGCGGATGACGAGCGTGAGGTCTACGCCATCTGTCATCATCTGGTGGATTGTTGTGAAAAACATAATTGTATGAATTAAAAAATGAATAATCGCATTCCGTTATCGGTTGAAGAACTCTGCCAGCAGCCTGTCCCTGTCGGGATGGCGGCATATTTCCAAAATCGGATTCAATAGTGTGGAAATGTGCATCGGTCCGGTCGTTCCTCGTGGCGGGAACTTTACTGCCGGTTTCGGTTCCACTGTCCTTTTCCTTCTTGTTGCGGGCATCGGCATATGTATCTGCAACGGTGCCATCGGCGGTCTTGTGATGATTGCTTGATTCATAACTTTATTATTTTAATTGTGAATACTCGGGCTTTGGCAGCCCGTTGAACTACAAGGGCTTTACGGCGGACGCTTCCGGTAAGGCAAGGTTTTCGGGGAAAATACCGGAGCCGGAACGGTGAGGATGATTTTTCCCGAAACCGCAAGGCCCGACCTTGCCGTCCGAAAGAAGCGTTTGCCAACTTTGCCCGGTAGTTCTTCGGTCTGTCAATGGCTGTATTGACTTCTTTTTCTTCTCTATCCGTGCTGTTATCAGTTTCACTAAGTTCAGGATACAAAAAGAGCCGCCCGGCAGGACAGCTCCGTTCTGTAAGGTTTTACAGAAATCCGTATGATATATCCGTTTCATATCTTCACCTTGTCAGAAAACCAGATAGCTGAGGATGCAGAACAGTATCGCTGCCGCCAACAGGAAACAGGTAATCCGGTAGATGAACCTGAAGAATCCCCTGAAACAGACAATGGCAACTGCCGCCCATACCGGAGATATGCCTCTCGTGTACAGGTAACTGAACACGATGAATGCGACAACAGCCAATGATACTATCCGTATCCATCTGCTTCTCCTTGCTTTTTCGATACATTCCCTTGCTTTCATGACCTTACATTATTATGAGGTGAAACATGTCATTTCCAATTTCCGGGGCCGGAAAGCGTACCGTCTCCACAGGCAAGGTTTTCGGGGAAAATACCGGAACCGGAACGGTGAGGATGATTTTCCCCGAAACCTGAAAGGCCCGACCTTGCAGGTGGAACAAGGCGGTGCGCTACCTTTGCCGCGGATTGGAATGACCGTGCTATTTGCCTTTTCCGTTTTTAGACTTTGGAAATGAGAACTTGAGGTTAAAGTCCTCATCAAAGGTGACGGCTGCATCGAAAGATACGCCTTTCTTGCCCTTGAAACCCTTTATCAGCTTGGTAGAGCCTGACGAAAGCAACTGCTCCAGATGCTGGTCGGTCAGTTCCTTGTTCAGAAATTTGCGGAACACCAGCAGCCCGCACCCGTCATGGTCGCACTTGGCCACTTTGGAACGGATGATGATTTTCCCCGTCTTGCATTTGGGACAGGTAAAAAACTTGCCCGGCATTGCCTGCAAACTGAGTCGCAGTATCTCGTCAGTCGCCTTGCCGGTGTAGTCCCGGATGGAGCGCATGAATGTCTCCGTATCAAGGGTATGTCCCTCTATCTGCAACAGGGCTTTTTCCCAACTGCCGGTCAGCTCCACATCCGCCACGCGCATATCCTTTACCGCCTCGTAGACAAGCATTCCTTTTTCGGTCGGTACGACACTTTTGCCTGATCGTGCGATATAGTCACGTCCCACCAGCGTGGTGATGATGGCGGCACGTGTGGCGGGCGTACCGATACCGGAATCCTTTATGGCCTCCCTTGCCTGTTCGTCCGTGATGTGCTTGCCGCACGTCTCCATGGCTGCCAGCAAGGTGGCCTCCGTGTAAAGCGGCTTGGGCATGGTCTTCTTCTGCGCCAGCCCATGTCCCATGACCATGATTTTCTCTCCTTCGGCAAATTCTGCGCTTCCCTCGTTGCCCTCCGGCTCGTCCTTGTCCCGATCCTCTTTCCTGCGGAACACGCCGCGCCAGCCGGGATTGATAATGACAGAAGATCGGGAACGGAAATCCATCCCCTCGCAGGTACATTCCATGACCAGTGACTCTTTCTCGCAGGGCGGGGAGAAGGATTCCAGCATCCTGCCGGCTATCAGGGTATAGACGGCCGATTCCGCCTCGGACAATTCCTGTGGCGCGATACCCGTGATGATCAGGGCATGATGGTCGGTCACTTTCGCATTGTCCACGCTCCGCGTGTTCAGGCCGGAAAAATCGAGAGTGTCCCCATATTCCTTGAAATCGGGCATAGCCACGACTTTCTCCAGCAGGGATGGGATATGCGCCATGACATCTTCCGGTATATACCGGCTTCCGGTCCTCGGATACGATATCAGCTTCTTCTCGTACAACGCCTGGGCGATGGAAAGGGTCTTGTCCGCCGTCAGATCATAATGGATGTTACAGTCTTTCTGAAGGGTTGTCAGGTCGTACAATAGCGGAGCTTGCTGGAATGTCCTCTTTCGTTCCACCTTAGTGACAGTCGCGACGGAACCGGAAGTGATTTTCCCGTATGCCGTCCCAGCCGTTTCCTTGTCCTTGAACTCTTCCGGGTGGACAAACTGGCGGTGCGCCTCTCCCTGCTTCAACGTGATATGCAACTGCCAGTATGGGGTGGAAACGAAGTTGCGGTTCTCCTTGAAGCGTGCGCATATCATGGCGAGAGTCGGGGTCTGCACACGGCCGATGGAACTGTTTGCCGAGCCGGAAGCTATCGCCAACGCACGGCTGGCGTTCATGCCCACCAGCCAGTCCGCCTTCGCCCTGCTGTCCGCGGCGGCATAGAGGCTGTCATAGTCGCTGCCGTCCCTGAGGTTTTCCATCCCTTCGCGGATAGCTTCGTCTGTCAGCGAGGAAATCCACAGGCGTTGGAACGGCTTTGTGTAGCCCAAATAGTCATATATCCAACGGAAGATGAGTTCTCCTTCCCGACCCGCATCCGTTGCCACGATAATGCTGTCGCACTTGGAGAAAACCTCATCAATGGTCTTGAGTTGTTTGTTGGCGGTTATGTCTGTCACCATACCTTTGGCCGTCTTTATTTGCCTGGCGACCAGTCGGAAAGGTTCGGGAATCATCGGGAGGTCGTCGGCGTCAGTTTTCGTGTAGCCGTATGTGCCGGGCATTGCCAGCGAAACGAGGTGCCCCAACGCCCATGTGACCATATACCCGTTGCCGATACAATAGCCGTCCTTTTTTTCTGTAGCCCCGACTACGCGGGCTATATCCATTCCTACACTCGGTTTTTCTGCTATGATTGCTTTCATGTTCGGATAAAAATTAAGCCGTTCCCCGTTACCGGAACCGGAAAACAGGAAACGGCGGTTTGACATTTTTACTTGTTTATTTGTTGATTCGACTGTTTCCGATGGCTATGCCGAAGGCTTTACACCGAGGATTTCAATCAGCGGCTCGCCGTCCTTGCGTACCAGTTGAAGGGTGGCATCCATCACCACGTCCACACCGAGAAGCACCAGGCTTAGAGACAGGACCTTCGTCTTTTCACCTTTAAGCAGGGTATCAAGTTCTCCCGACATTTCAAGCTCGTCCTTCAGGATACCGATGCCTGCCAGTTCGTTCCAGTTCACGTCTTCCGCCTTGAAAGGCGTATTGTTGCCATTATTCTTGTTCATATTACTGACTTTTGAGGTTTTACATTCATTTGACTTTAGCTTAGGCTATACCCGCACCTTTGGATTTCCGGCTGTTCTGTTCCTGTCCCTGCTTCTGCGCGTTGGACACCACGTTACGCTGTGACGCATCGCGTTTCCGGTCCGGGTTCTCGTTATAGAAATCCAGCCTGCCCTGGTTGAAGTTCGCCTTGACATATTGTGAGATGGTCTTGCCGTCGTACCCCTTGATGCCCTCGACCAGGACCGCCTTCCCGTCCTGAAGGTCGGCACGCTGCTTGCGGGTAAGTTCCACGTCCCATACCTTTGCCGGTATCTTGAACTCGGCACGCTGCTCGAAACCGTCGGGGGTGCGGGAGTAACTCAACCTGCCGGTTTCAAGGTCTGCCTTGATGAACGACGAGAACTCCTCGCCCTTGCGGTTCACCATGTCGTTGAGAAAAATGGTTTTTCCTTCCCGCAATTGCTGCTGTTCTTCGGCAGTGATTTTCACGCCGTTGATTTCCTTCGGGATATAGATTTCGCGTGCTCCTTCCGGCGAATCCGGGTTGTAGCGGGTATAGGCGGGTCTACCGGTCGCTTCGTCTAACTTTACATACGAGGAGAAAATCTCACCGTCCTTGCGTTCCATTCCCTCCACGAAAATGGCCTTGCCCATATTGAGGTCTTCAATCTGTTGCTTGGTCAGCTCCACTCCGCCTAATGACTGGCGGTTGAAGAGTTTGTCGTTCTCGAAGATAAATTCGACGCCCCTGCGCTCGGCATTTATCTGGATGTGGGCATCGAACTCCTTGCCGCTATTGGAAATCATCCCCTCGATGAACACCTTCTTGCCTTCACGCAGGTCGTTCTGCTCCTGTTCGGTGAGCTGCACGCCCTTTATTTCCCTCGGGATGAAAGCGTTCTCCGCACGCATGGCGACCACCTCGTTGGTGAGCTTGTCTATGCTGACGAAAGAGGGGATGTATTCGCCGTTGCGACCCTTCAGTTCCACGACACGCCCCATGTTGCCTGTTTCAAGCAGGTTCTTCTTGTCCTCCTCGGAGAAGATGTGCCCGAAATACGGACGGTCAAGTTCGGGTTTCTGGCGGATGCCGTGGATGCCGAGGGCTATCTGGCCGCCGGCAGTCTGCTGGAACGACAGGCGTGCATCGGTGCGCAACACGGCGGAACCGAAGTTCATGCTGATGGGCACGACCTGATTGGTCTTGTAGCCTCTGAGCATCTGGTCGAGGAGCCCGCGTTCCTGAAGGTACTCGCGGGACAGCCCGAAGTTCTTCAGCTCCTCCCAGTTGATCATGGACTCGTTGTAGCGGTGCTTGGGTTGCTGCTGGCCGCCCTCCTGGACTGCCTGCTGCGTGGTTTCATTTTTCTTTGCCATTTCTTCTTGATTTTTTTGGTTGATACTTTGGTTTTCCTTGTCGCGTGGAACAATCTCGTACTTCTTTAGAAATTCCTCCACGGCTTTTGTCTGCTTTCCTGCCGCCATGTCCTCTACCGCCTGCCTTACTTCCGGATTATCCAGCGTGTCCTCCTTGACGGTGAGGATGCCGAACCGTGTCGGGTCTTTGAGCTGGCTCCAGAAGTTCTTCAGGAAATTCTCGAACAGGTTGGCGTAGCGGTCGATTTTCAGAAAGGAGTTCTGGTGCTCCTTGTCTGCCGGAACCGTCTTGAACCGGCCGTCCTTGTTGATTTCGGACACCGCTTGTAAAATCAGTTCCATCTTGTCGAGGATGAACACGATGTCGCTCATCTGTTCGTTCTCGGTGACTTGCGGTTTAGGGGGATCGTCCCTTCCATTTTTCTTTGCCATAACTTTGTTTTTTAGAGTTGATACTTAAAATTGTCAGTGCAAATATATAGTATGAATTTTGATAAATAATTAGTTTACAATGTGTTATACTATGTATTTCATCACTTGTCATCACGTTTCACCGCAGGATGGAAAACAGAGGAAGAGAAAAGAGAGAAAACGGAAGAAGAAAGCATGAAAACGCCCCGAAAATGGCGCACAACCGCAAGAGGGAAAGGCATAAAAAGGGAACGCTGGGAAATAAAAAGCGCGAAACAGACCGAAAAGTGGGAAAACGAGCGACAAAAAGAAAGAAAACCTGCCTTATGCAGAGTTGGGAGCGAGCTGTCTTTAGTCCCCGCTTTCTTGTGGCACTCTATAAGACAGGCGGTAGTGTAAGGTTGGAAAATGATAGGATGGTGGGAGCATTGGGACAACATTAACCGATAAAATATAGCCGTCATGTTGTTTTTTTAGAATTGTCCTATGCGTCGTAGGTCGCTTCGCTTGCTAAGTCCCGACCCATTCCTCAACTCGGACGGCGATACCGGAGCGTTTTTTCGGGTGAAAAATTACTGAAAGGAATTTTTTGCGCGAAAACCGGAGGCCTGAACGTGGAAGGTATCGTCCCTCCGAGTTAACTTCTTAATGGGACTTGACAAGGGAAGCGTGCTTATGATGGATTTTTATAGAGGAATATGGAATAAGGTGCTATCGCATTGTTGATGAGTGCCATAGATAATTGCTTTTTGATTACTTTTGTAGAGCGATGCGCTTAAGAAGTGGTTTTGTTCACTCTTGGATAGTTGTTCATTAAAAATGAACACAGTTAAATAATGAACAAACATTAGATTTATATTACTATCATTCAGATGCTTGCGTATTTCTATTGGAGGAATCTGGTACTTTTCCTGATTTTTTCCAATAGATGATTTGGTAAGAGATGATTTGCTTTGCAAACTTTCGGCACTAATACAGAATAGTGCCAAAAGTTAGTAAAAACAAAGCCATAGGAGAGCCGAAATGAATTTAATATTTAATTCTTGCAGATTTTTCGCAGAAAATGGAAAATAAATTTGCCTATGCGGAATTAAAGCACTACTTTTGCAAAAAAGCAGCGAAATTATGATATTAAATCTGGAATTCAAGAATTATCGTTCGTTCAAGGGCATTTGTTCGTTCACAACGGAACCGACCTCTTCAAAAGCAAAGGCCGAAAATCTGTGTGACGTGGAAACCATTGCAGAGGGAAACAAGAAAGCATTGAAGATATCTTTAATCTTTGGTGCCAATGCTTCCGGTAAGACCAATATAATAAAGTTCCTGTATGGATTCAGACGTTGGGTTCTGAATTTGGATAATCGTGTCGGTGAAAACATAACTTTGTATCAGCCTTTCAAGTTTGACAGTGCAACCGTAAATGCTCCCATTGAATTTGCAATGGAGTTTATAGCACAAAAAGTGAGGTATAAGTATGAAGTCCGTTTTACCAGGCTGCAAATTGAAGCGGAGTCATTGATATCATACCCCAATGGCAAGCAGACACAACTTTTTGAAAGAATCTTGCTTCCTGAAGATAAAGAATCCGACACTTTGAAATTCGGAGCAAGTCTTTCTACTTTCAAGCCCTTTCAGGTATTCAAGAATCAGTTGTTGATCTCAAAATTTTTGAAAGATACCCCTTGTGAGCCGATAACCAACGCTGCAAGATATCTGGCGGATATTGTCATATCAAACGGCTTTCATGAAGATACAATGCTTGGAGAGGACAAGGAAATGCTCCGATGGCTGTATTCACATCCGGATAACAAGAAGATGCTTGCAGAATTCTTGTCCTTTGCAGATACCGGATTGGCGGATTTTCAATTGGAAAAACGTAGTGATGGCGTGGAGGTCACAAGTCTGCACGGATTGTATAAGGATGGTGAGGATTCAGGCAAAACTACTGATTTGCCGTTGAAAGAAGAATCTTTTGGTACAAGAGCCTTGTTTATCATCGGCTGTCATATATTGCAGGCATTGCAGAACGGAAGTCCATTCTTTATAGATGAAATGGATTCGGGACTTCATTCTTATATCACAAAATTGATAGTGGATATTTTCCGGAACGAAAGAATCAACAAGCACAATGCCCAGTTAGTCTTTACCACCCATGATGTGAATCTTCTTGACCAAAATACGATTCGTAAGGATCAGGTGTGGTTTACGGAAAAGGATAAATACGGTGTGTCTGAAATATTCTCCTTGTCTGATTTTGATGATGTAAGAGAAGATACCTTGTTTGCCAAATGGTATTTGAACAACAAATTTGGAGGTGTACCTTCATTGCAATCATTAGAAAAACTTTTTGTGGAGAATGGCGAGAAATAACGAAAATACGCGTCATAGCAATTATGTCATAAGAATAGTGTGCGAAGGCAATAAGACCGAACCACTATTCTTCACAAGTCTGTGCGACCTGTATTGTAAAGACAAAGGTGCTATGGACGTGCGGACCATTCCCCAACCTTATATACCGGAGGACGAAAAGCCGGAAAATTCTGCACGCGGTAATTATAAAGGTAAAAAGCGCAAAATCAAAACCGGAAATAACCCTGTTGAGGATGTAGTGATAGCTGGAGTACCTCCGTTAAAGTGGGTGCTATATGCCAGACAAATTTTATCGGAGGGAGTGGATGAATCCTGGGCGGTCTATGATAAGGACAAACATCCGAAACATGAAGAAGCCTATCTGGAAGCAAATAAAGTAATTGACGGCAAGAAAGTCAATATAGCTTTTTCAAGCCGTAGCTTTGAATACTACCTGTTATTGCATTTTGAATACATTTACCATTGTTTCAATGAAACAGAATGCGGTGAAAAAGTGCGCGGCAAAAAGCATATATTTGAATGTGGAACAGGAAAGAATCCGGGAAAGGATTGTGATGGCAAGAATTGTATAAACGGTTATGCAAGGAAAAAGGGATATTGGCAGGAAACCAAATCTTCGGAGTCCACATTCCCTCTTGTCAAAGATAATTTGGTGAAGGGTATCGTCAACGCATGTAGGCTAAGGGCGGAAAGTGATTTGAAAACAAGAGAGCCTATCTATAACAGGAATCCTTATACGAATGTGGATATCCTTGTCGGCAGACTGATTGGAAAAGTAACAATTGCTTATGGTGACGCATTTTCGTATAAAGAACGTGGATGCAATTGGTCTGTCACTTTGAATGAAGACGGTTTGACCATAACGAATCACAAGAACGGATTTGAGCATTTTGGCAAAGGGCTGTTTGTCGTATATGATTGGGAAACCAAGTCCAAAAAAGAATTGAATGTGGATACGTTTTTATTGCAAGCGAATGAGATAAAACAACTGCCTTGCAAACTTGAAGCAACACAAGTTATTTCTATTCAGGTGAATCCGGAAAAAGAGATATTGTTGTTACCTAAATTTGCCATATAAGAATTTAATCCTTGAATTTCGCAGAAAATTCGCAAAAACTAAGTCTTAATTCTCATAACAAGGATTTAATTTCCGGATTCTGTAAATTGAGTTTACGAGTCAATGTACCAAAAAGGTGCAAAAATAATCAGATATTGATTACCTCTGCACCATTTTCGCACAGTTACAGATAAAGCAGTATGATGAAAATTTAGGTATGAATGCTCCAGCCGTGGAACGATTCCATGATTACGGCAAAAGATTCGTCCGGTCTGCCATGGTATAGCAATCCACCGACAACACCCTTACTTCCGTCCGCAGCCACCTCAGCAAAACCGAATGAATACGGCGCGAAATCCCAATAGAGTTCAATTTCATACCTGCCGTTGGAGTTCTTCTCCCATTGTTTGAGACGTTCGATACATTTCTGAAAGGTTGTGTCGCCAATGCTGTTGGCATACTCCAGCACCTTGTCGTAGTGTTCCTGACATTTGATTTTCATATCCGATAATTTTAAGTTGTTTGTAACAGTTCTTCATATATCCCGAAACAGAGGCACTCTGCTATGGTAAAGTCTTCCATGCTTTTATCCGCCAATGATTTCAGGTCATCTACCCCGTTGCAGTAATAGAATATCTCGTCATCCATTTTCGTATCGGAGTCCATAGACAAGGCAATCCTTGCCTCTACCGTTTCCAGAGTGTCACGCCAGCGGATGACGCAATCCGCATAATGAGGTTCACGCCCCTGTCTGCTGTAGAATTTCAGATAAAGGCCGCCAATTTCCTGTCTGACTTCACCGGGCTTTTTCCATGTACTGTCATCCACGATTTCAAAGCCCATTCCTTCAACCAACAGGCACGTGCCGTTGTCATTGACCATCATGGTACGTTTGCCGATATGCTTTTCGCGTATTTCCGCCCAATCCGGCAAGTCCCAACGCTCCACAGTCCAGATTCCACGGTAGTCTTCCGGAATGGCGTTGTATTCGCTTAATGTTATCTTTCTCATATTCATTTGATTTATAAATTACAAAACTTGACCGTATAAGTCTTGCACGGTTTCCCGAAAGCAGGATAACAGTCGAACTCCTTGTATGATTCCCAGTCCACGCTCATCGTGTACCCGTTCGGGAAGTTTTCAGTGATAAACCGGGTTATCAAATCCTTGTCTTCATCGGTCAGGAAGAGTTCTTCCTCAATTCCGTATTCCAATGAAAAAATCGCCCATTCGGGAATGTTGTCCCAAACGAGCGTTTCCTTTTTATTGTCATCCATGGTTCCTTTATTTATTGGGGTAATGCGATAAGTCTACTGATAATGCCTTCAAGTTCGGTTTCCCATTTCCCGTCACCGTTCCCGAAAGAGGGATAAGTCAGCTGATGCCAGTTGTGGTAGTCAAAGAGTTTCATCCTCAGCGGATAGTAGTCAAATAGCTTCTTGCCGTTGAAGAAAATACGAATATGGTTAATTCCCACATTCATTGCGCTCAGACCATGACCGATAAGAATCTCATGGAATCTTTCCATCGGTGTGAAGTTGCTTCTCTTTTTCATGCCTTTTTATATTTATAGTTTAACAATACATTCTGTACAATTCGCTATCAGACAGTGTTCTCAGTTCTTCTTCGGTACAAAAGCCGTCAATCTCTTCACACGCTTCCATTGCCTCATATATGCCGTTACGCATATCGTTTATCAGTTCATCCATAAGACTCTCCACGGATACCCTGAATGTCTGTCTTTCGGTATCTATTTTCCTGACGGGATAGGCACATCCTTTCCAATGAATCTGTCCGATGACTATATTTTTCATATTCCCGGAAATTTGACTTAACAGTCCTTTTGTAGCATTGTTCACATTTGTTGTACACATGACCATCTGTTTTTTTCAGTTGAACACTTACCGGCTCGTGAGCCGCTCTTTTATTTCTTGCCTGCCATACCGTTCCGTGCCGGATTGTGCAAGGCTTTCCGGAAAAATACCGCAAGCGGAGCGAGGATGATTTTTGCGGAAACCCGTAAGGGCACGGCCTTGCTTAATCCTTACAGGCACGGGACGAACTTTGCAGGCTGAAATAAAAGAGCGGTCTGTCTGATATTATTCCTTATCGTCATCCTCCTGCGGAATTAGGTGCTGCAAATCAGGGTCATTTTTGATACGTTCCATTTCATCTTCTATTATCTGCACCACATCCGCCTTGATGCGCGAATAGTTCCGGTCTATCTGCTGCTGCATGATGTCATTGCCGTCCGCATCCTTGAACTCGTTGATGACCGGGATTTTCTTGTAGGCTTTCGTTTCCGCCGCCACTTTCTCACTATCCACGATAATCCGTGAATGGAAAATCTTCTGGTCTATCTCCTCCCCGAAGTTGTCTGCCACACTGCCCACAAATGTGCCCTGCGAGAGGTTGGCTATCTTGGAAGCGGGAATCAGGGAATCCAGTTGCGTGTTGATGGAGGTGGATGTATCCTGTCGGTTGATGGATATGGACTGCCGCTGTTGGAGTATCTTTCCGAAACGCTCAGAAAGATTCTTGGCGGTTTCACCGACCACCTGGCCGCTGAAGATGTTACCGACCGTATTTTGGATTACCTTCGCCTCCTTGTCACCGTAGTCACGGGCCAACTGCGAGAAGTCCTGAAAACCGAGACAGACCGCCACCTTGTTGCTTCGGGCGGTGGCAATAAGATTGTCAATGCCGCGAAAATAAATGGTCGGAAGCTCGTCTATGATAATGGAACTCTTCAGCTGTCCCTTCTTGTTCACCAACTTCACGATACGGGAATTGTATAGTCCCAATGCAGCCGAATAAATGTTCTGGCGGTCCGGATTATTGCCCACACAAAGTATTTTCGGGTGTTCGGGATTGTTCAAATCAAGCGTAAAATCATCGCCCGTCATAACCCAGTAAAGCTGCGGTGAGATCATCCTCGAAAGCGGAATTTTAGCGGATGCTATCTGGCCCTGTAACTGGTCTTGTGCGCCTCCTTGCCAGGCATCCATGAAGGGAGAAAGGTAGTTTTCCAGTGAGGGGTACGAGGTCAGTATCGTGAAAATGTCGGCATACGGCTTGTTCAGAAATTCTATCGCGTGAGGGAACGTGCAGTACTTGCCGTCCTTGTAAATCCGCAAATACCAGATGATGGCGGCAAGCAGGATAATCGGGGATTCCACGAAGAAATCACCCTGTTTCTGTATCCAGGTCTTGTTCAGATTGAGCATTATCGTGTAGGCACTTTCGTAGGCATCCGATATATCCGCCATGAATTTGGGGTTGATGGGATTGCACCGGTGGCTGCGGCGCGGGTCATCGAAATTGATTACATAGAACTCCGGTTTCACCTTGTAATGCTCCCTGTGTTTAAGCAGATGATTATACGCTATTTCCGACAAATCCGGAAACTTGTAATCATAAATGTACATCGCGAAAGATTTCTCGATTTGCTGTTTGATGTAGTTGTTTACCACCGCGTAACTCTTTCCGGAACCGGGTGTACCGAGCACGATGGAGGCACGGAACGGATTGACGATATTTATCCAGCCGTCCCATTCCTTGCCCTGATACACGAACTTCGTGGGCAGGTTGACGGAATACTCGTTTTCCATAAGCCGCGTCTCCTGCATGAAACTCTCGTTGGCGGTGTTGAACACGTCCTCCATCAGATTGTGTTTCAGCATACGGCTTATCCATACACCCGACATCAGGAGAAGGATATACCCTATGGTAAGCGTTACCGTATATATGGCGGCATCCGCTATCGGACTGAACGGCAGGTCAAGCATCCACCAGTTCATGAAGAACAATACCAACCCGGATAGGAAAGCTGCGTATATCCTGTTCCAGGTCATCTTCTGGTTCTTCACACCCTTTGTGCCAAGGCATGACAGGGCAAGGAATATGACAGCAAAGACTTTTGTTGTCAGCAGGTTGCCGAACAGTCCCGCCGTCCGCTGGAAATTAAGGAGTATCTTATCGACTACACCTATATTTATACCCATATCCACAAATGATTGGTAGCAGAACCAATAGACGTGGATGACAATAAACACGATGGAAATGGCACGCATGAACTCCATGACCTTTGCCAGTCCTCTCAAATCATCTTCCTGTTGCATAATGAACTGATTTTAATGTTGTTGATAAATTCGTAATTATGATATTCCGCGAGATCGGCGTTTCTTCTTCCTTTTGCGTTGCAGCCTTCGGGCAAGTGCCTCCTCCTGCGGGTCAGGACCGTTCGCCTCCATGTCGAATATCCCGAAAGCCTGTTCGATGCCGCTTTCCATATCGGAAGAGAAACCGCTTTGCATACCGTACTCCGGCATGGGAACATCAAGATTCGGGATGTCACCCGGATTATTGAAGAGCCGTTCAAAGACATTCGCCGAGAACTCCTTGCCGAGCCGCGATCCGTTATAGACCTCCCGGTTCTTGTGGTCGATGAAGGTAGCGCCATAGATGCGTCCCTCGTCGTTCTCGCGGAATACCACGTCTATTCCTTTTCCTCCGAGCAGGCGGACAAACTCCTCCCTGTCATCATGGCAACCGTGCATGGCAAGTGCCACATCGTTCCGTATCTTCGGCTGCCATTTCCGGGCTTTGAACTCGCGGGCATTGTAACCAATCCGTTTTTCCAAACCCTCGTAGCCGTAGCGTTTCCCGATAAGGGAGGACTTGATGGGCGTACACAACGGTTTGCCTGCATCATCCGTCATGGTATAGACAATGCCGTTATAGGGTGTACCCTCGAAATCGCCCCTGACCTGTTTCGCCTCAATATTGAAGCAGGAAAGCAATGCGCTGTACTCGCCGAAAGACTGGAAACGGTAGCTGCCGAATATACTTTTTACAATGTTGGAAACCTGTTCCTTCACATCCCCGTTGCGGTAGTCCGCTTTCTTGAGGTATGATTCCAGCAGTTCTTTCCGTTTGTCCTCCACCTGTTTCAAGCCGAACTTCCGTTCCAGTTCCCGGCAGGCTTTCATCGAACGGTTCCACTCGTAAGCATCGTCAATCTTTTCCCCTTTCTCGTTCACGCAGGTAGATACGATATGGATATGCCTGCGGTCTATGTCTTCATGTACATATACAATGTAGGGCTGGTCGCCGTATCCCATCTTCTGCATATATTCTTTGGCGAGGTCGGCAAACTGATTGTCCATAAGCCGGTCGTCCAGTGAAGGGTTCAGCGAGATGTGCAGTACGGGCTTCTCCGTGTTTTTATTGGCAAGCAAGTAGTTCTCGAACGCCCACATCGTCTGCCGCACGACCTGCTCCGGATTGCCGGCAACATCAGTAATCATGCGGTTCCCGTAAATGATCCGTGCCGTGGCATCGTCCACTTTTTGCTGGTTATAGACGATTGCCCCGTAAAGGGAAACGCCCCTGTTGATTTTTGCCACCATGTCATTCCTCCTCCCTTTTCCTTTTGATAAGGTAGGTTTCTTCAAACTCACGGGTCAGCATGATAATCCGCTTGCTCAGTACGACCAAATCAATGGTCGCCTTTTCCAGATTCCGGAGCAGGGAGTATGCCCGTTTCTCCCCGAAATTGGTCTTGACTGCCTTTACCGTCTGGTTGTAATTGTTGCCGATACTCTGGAACTGGTGATAGAAATTGGTCAGGCGAATGTAATAATCCATTGTCGCCTTGTCGATTTTCACGACCTTGATTTCTTTATTAAGCAATACCGATTTTATGAATCTTGCACGGTAAGCCATGCCTGATTTCTGAAATAAAAGTTCAAACCGGGCGTTCTCCTGCGAGTTGAATTTGATGCCGTAACGGTACACGGCAGGATCGGATTTCGACTTCCTGCCTGCACTTTTTCTTGTCCTTTTGCTCTTGTTTTCTTCCATACGCATTGATATTTTATGTTTCTGATTTTCCGTCCCGGATTCACGACTTTGGAGTGAATCCCTCCCGAGCCGTCAGGCGAGCGGCAAGTTGTTTTGGGTTGCCCGAAATATTTCGGGCTGCCGAAAACACAACTTGCTATGTTCGCTTGAACATGAATTTTCCTGCCGTCAAATTGTGTTTGACCCTTCAGCCTCATTCTTCGGCTTCGGGAAAGCCCCGCAGCGGTATCCGTTTCGTTGTCGGTGCAAAGTTATGGCGGTTTATTGTACTGTAAAATAGTAAGTTATATGTAACGTGATGACAAACGGTGACACAGGTCGTCACCTCCCTTGAAACATGGTGCCGGTATGAAAAAATACCTTTTAATTTGCAGCGTGAATGGTAAAACAAACCAATAGTCAAGTGACTGTTCATTGTATTGTCGGTTAGTGAAAGTACTTGTTCCAACAGACAGGCAATGATTGAACACTTGCTTTGTTAAGGCAGAGAATTATCGGTTTGTCGGTTGGTGAGCACAAAGCAACCGTATCACCAACCAACCATATCACAAAGCAAGTAACAGATAAGATGATAGTGTAACAAACCATTAAAAATTTCAGTTATGAAGAAAAATCCGTTATTCGTTGCAGTCAGCAACCAGAAAGGTGGAGTCGGCAAAAGTACAATGTTGGTAACGCTTGCCAGTCTCCTGAATTATTCGATGGACAAGAGTGTGGCAATCGTTGATTGTGACTCCACCCAGCGCAGCCTGTTCAATTTAAGGGAACGGGATATGGAGATGGTGGAGATGAACAAGAAGTACATGGTACTGTTGGAGGAACAGAGACTCAGAGGATGCAAGATTTATCCTATCAGGCAGGCAAAGCCGGAGAATGCACGTCAAGTGGCCGGAGATTTGGCAGCCAAAGGAGATTTTGATATTGTCTTCATTGACCTGCCGGGCTCTATGGACATATCCGGTGTCTTGCAAACCATTTTCAATGTGGATTATGTACTGACTCCCATTGCCGCCGACAATTTCGTCATGGACAGCAGTTTTGTCTTTGCCAAAAGTGTCATGAAGTTTGTGGAAAACCGGAAGAATATTCCTTTGAAAGACGTGTTCCTTTTTTGGACCAAGGTCAAGAAAAGAAGCAATAGCGAGGTGCTTGACAATTATATGGCACTAATGAAGAAACAGGGATTGAAAATTCTGGACTCAACAATTCCTGATCTATGCCGCTATGACAAGGAACTGTCAGCCCGTTCCCGAACTTATTTCCGCTGCTCGCTCCTTCCTCCACCGGCAGGACAGCTAAAAGGCAGTGGGTTACAGGAACTGGCAAATGAACTGATTGTGAAATTTAACCTGTAATTGAGATATGGCAAAGAAAATTGTAAAAGTGAACGAAGAGGAAATCAGAGGGTATATGGTCGGTGACATACCTGATGCCATTGAGAAAGAAGATGTGATTGTGGAAGAAACTCCGTCAGACGAAGCTGATGAACCGCAGGGTATGAAAAAGGAGTCAGCCCCGGAAAGACCTAAATCCCGCAAAAAGCGTGAGTGCGACAGCGGTTTCCGTCAGAAGTATCTTGTAAATACTCCAATGCCTGGACGTATCCAAGTATATCTGAACCGAAAACTCTACGACGAGATAAAGAACTATCTCAACGTGATAGCCCCCGAAGTAAGTATCGCGAGCTATATCAGCAACATCATAGCCGAGCATATAGAACTCAATATTGAGGAAATCACCCAAATGTATAAAGACCGTTTTTCACCACCTAAAATTCAATAGTCATGGAAACAACAGCAATATATTTTTCAATAAAAATCTTGTCGGCAACCTACATCTTATATAAGATATGGATGTTCATATTCAGTCAGAAAATTTATGAATTTTGGGACAGGCAACATTGTTACATGCGTATTGCACGTGTCCGCTTATGGAAATTCCGTAAAAAGCGGATGGCTGAGAAAGCAAGGAAAACCAGATACAAGGCCAGACTGAAAAAGGCTGATGAATGGATAGCAAAAGCTGAAAGCGAAAGCAGGGAAATCAGGCAAGAGAAAAAAGCCGGAATTCCGCAGAGTCCTCCTGTTGATGACAATGATGTAATCGGCAAGACAAAAATCGTTTATCTTGAGGATCCGGAAGTGGCGAGAAAAACTCCCACACGTTCCGAACTGTTGAAAAAAGAACCCATAGAGGAGGACGAGGATATAAACCCTGACGATGTGAAGGACGAATCTGTTCCACAAAAAGGGCTGACCGAAGCGGAGAGACAAGAACTCATGTCAAATAACGAGTCCATTCCCGATCCTGATTTTTCAAGGGCGTTGACTTTTGATGAACTGAACAATGTTGCCGATGTGCTTATGTCGGGAACAGATGACAAAAAGAAAATCCGAAATGCCGCAGAGACATTGTACCATCTTCAGGATACTGACCTGTTCAAGTTCTTTTCAACTGAATTAAGTACTCAAAATCAATTAGAAAAACTACTCAAGGAAAATTTGAATCCGACACAAAAGGAATCAAATGGTAAGGATATGGCACAGCAATCTGTGGAACAGGCTGGCATTGATTGGAATAAATATATGTAAATATGAAATCAGACATCAAAAACAATAAGAAAGAGTCTCCAAATTCGCTTTTGGAATCCGAGGATGAAAAGACAGGCTTTTCCGCAATCCACACCCCATATCATCACCTGACCGAAGAAGATTTTATCAGATTCAAGGAGCGCGAAGCCGCTGTCAGTAAGAAAGTGGAATGTTTGCTCAATGAATATTTTGATGAAGCCGGCAGACCGCTTTCAAAACGAAAGGCAACATCGAAGAAAAAAGAGGTCTTCGATATAAACAAATATGCCTGAATTTTCATTTTAAAGAGATTTTTACGATAAAAATCAGATGTTCATACCTTTATAAGTCTTACTTTTGTAATAAATTGATTGATTATGGCAGTGACAAAGACGATATTGGAAAAATGGATGGTGGCGCAGAAGCGTCACCGTCTCTCGGACAAACAGGTACAGATGGCCCGGGAATTGGGACTGAATCCTGACAAGCTCGGCAAGATAGACAACCACAAGCAGGAGGCGTGGAAAGCTCCGCTTCCGCAATTTATCGAGGAAATCTATTTCAAACGGTTCAAACGGGAAGAGCCGGAAACGGTCAAGCCGCTGAAGCAGATTATGGATGAAATGGATTTCAAGAAGAAACAACAGAAAGCGAAGAAGGAGGAACGAAGAAAACAGCGTACCCTCTCTTCGGGTTCAGAGGAATAGATTACGCATAAACAATGAAAAGAAGCGAAGTGTGGAAACCAGCCGTTTTTCACACTTCGCTTCTTTATTCCAATACGGACAGGATACCGCTATTTCATCCTTTTGTAGATGTTGATGACCGGTTTACCACTTTCCAACACCTTTTTCACTGCGTAGAATGTTCCTCCTTTCGGCAAGAGATTCCATAGACTACCTTAGATTTGCATCTGAGGATTACAGATAAAATAGAAAGGATAAATTTGTGAAACAAAGAAAGAATGCAGGAAGTGAACCGACAATAGATACGGAAAGTTCAAGTTCCATTTTCATAAGCGGACTTCCTGCTTGTTTGAACCCAGACCCAGATAGTAGGTTAACATCCATTGTTAAGGTAATTAGGTTAAGTTCAAGCCCTTTCTTTCTTAAATCAGTAAAAGACAAAAGTATGGAAAATTTTTATTTTATCGGTGTGGACGTATCGAAAAAGAAGCTGGACTTCTGTGTGATGTTTGAAGGAAAGGTTGTGCATGAAGAAGAAACAGCCAACCATCAAGGTGCAATCATAGCATTGCTTCATCAATTGGAAGAAGAGTATGGCATAGCGGGAGGTCAAATGCTTGTTTGTGCGGAACATACCGGGCAATATACCTTTCCTTTGGCTTGCGCCTGTAAAGCCGTAGAATGCAAACTTTGGCTTGAGAACCCAGCTGAAATTAAATACTCGTCCGGTGTTCAGAGAGGAAAGAATGACAAGGTAGATGCTAAACGTATTGCCATCTATGCCAAACGCTTTCAGGACAGGGTGCAGTATTATGAACGTCCTACGGAAGACATTGAAAGATTGAAGCAGCTTGAGGCTGAACGAACATTGTATGTAACGGATTTGGCCAAATATAAAGGACAGCTGAAAGATCAGAAGGACTATATGCCGAGAAAACTGTATGAATGCAAAATGAAGCGTTTGCAAGCATTGATGGATGACTTGGAGGAAGCCATACAAGCTATTACAGACGAAATGGATGAAGTGATAGCTTCCTGTCCTGTATTGTCCAAGCAGAGGGAACTGTTGATGTCTATAGACGGCGTGGGGTGCGTGGTGGCAACAAACATGATAATCACGACAGAGGCCTTTACTCGTTTTGATGATCCGAGGAAATTTAACTGTTATGCCGGGGTAGCTCCATTCTCTTATTCTTCCGGAAGTTCTCAGCACTCGAAAGCGAGAGTGTCACATAGGGCGGACAAAGTAATGAAAAGACTTCTTCACTTGGCTGCCGTGGCAGTAACACATCGGGTTGGCGGTGAACTGAAGAAGTATTACGAAAGGAAAGTTGCCGAAGGCAAGAACAAGATGTCCGTAATCAATGCGCTGCGAGCTAAAATTGTGGCAAGGATGTTTGCGGTCATCAAAAGAAATGAGAAATATAAACCTATTTTATCGTAAATAAATTGCAAAAATCATAGTAGTATGAAAGTATAGTACACCGTGTATCCCAGTCCGTACAGTTTTGTTATCAATCCCACTACGATCTCCTTGATTAGTACGAGTATCCTTGTTTTCATTTTCAATAAGACCTTTTTTGAACGCCTCAAAATCCCCTCCCGGTGTAACGTGATGACATACGGTGTCATAGGTCGTAATGTTTGTAAATCAATGAATTAAGTGCTATATATTTGTCGTCGAAATGATTTTTTGTCTCACTAATTAAATGTTTCGACACATGAAAAAAAGATTCTTTTTGGCAGCCATGACGCTGCTGGTTTCAATGGGGGCTTTCGCCCAGGGTAACGGTATCGGTGGCATTACCGAAGCAACCAACATGGTCACTTCGTATTTTGATCCGGGCACCAAGTTGATTTACGCAATCGGTGCCGTAGTCGGCCTTATCGGTGGCGTGAAGGTGTATTCAAAGTTCTCGTCCGGAGACCCGGATACCTCCAAGACCGCCGCGAGCTGGTTCGGGGCGTGTATCTTCCTTATCGTGGCGGCCACCATCTTACGCTCATTCTTCCTGTAATATGGCGAAGTATCCGATTAACAAGGGAATCGGCCGCAGCCCGGAGTTCAAGGGGCTCAAGAGCCAGTACCTGTTCATCTTCACAGGAGGGCTGCTCGCCCTGTTCGTGGTGTTCGTCATCATGTACATGGCAGGCATTGACCAGTGGATATGCATCGGTTTCGGGGTCATCTCCGCGTCGGTGCTGGTCTGGGCGACCTTCCGCATGAACACGAAGTACGGTGAATGGGGTCTGATGAAGCTCCAGGCGTTGCGCAGACATCCCCGCTACATCATCAACCGGAGAAAGTTCCTTCGGTTGTTCTCTTCAACCATCAAAAACAGAAAAGCATGAGAAACGTAATGAAAACAGCCACGCTGGAAAGCAAGTTCCCGCTGCTGGCCGTGGAGAAAGGATGCATCATCAGCAAGGACGCAGACATCACCGTGGCGTACAGGGTGGAACTGCCCGAACTTTTCACGCTGACCCGTGCCGAGTACGAGGCGATGCACTCCACCTGGGCGAAAGCGGTCAAGGTACTGCCGAACTACAGCATCGTGCACAAGCAGGACTTCTTCATTGAGGAAAGCTACCGTCCTGACATCTGCAAGGACGGCATGAGCTTCCTCAGCCGCAGTTTCGAGCGGCACTTCAACGAGCGTCCGTACTTGCAGCACACCTGCTACCTGTTCCTGACCAAGACCACGAAGGAGCGTAGCCGCACGACGAGCAGCTTCAACGCCCTGACACGAGGGTTCATCATCCCCAAGGAAATGCAGGACAGGGAGACCGTCACCCGTTTCATGGAGTGCTGCGGCCAGTTCGAGCGTATCGTGAACGACAGCGGCCTGCTCCGCATCACGCGCCTGACGGACGGGGAGATAACCGGAACGGAGAGTTCGGCGGGCATCATCGAGAAATACTTCTCGCTCTCGCAGGAGGACACCGCCTGCTTGCAGGACCTCTCGCTCGGGACCGGGGAAATGAAGGTGGGCGACAACTATCTCTGCCTGCACACACTTTCCGACCCGGAAGACCTGCCGTCAGGCGTGGCCACGGACTGCCGTTATGAACGGCTCTCCACCGACCGGAGCGACTGCCGCCTGTCATTTGCCGCACCGATAGGCATCCTGCTCACCTGCAACCACGTGGTGAACCAGTACCTCTTCATCGACGATTCGGCGGAGAACCTGCGGAAGTTCGAGCAGACCGCGAGGAACATGCACTCGCTTTCCCGTTACAGCCGTTCCAACCAGATTAACCGCGAATGGATCGAGGAATACCTGAACGAGGCGCACAGCAAGGGGCTGACCTCCATCCGTGCGCACTGCAATGTCATGGCGTGGAGCGATGACCGGGAAAAGCTCAAGCGCATCAAGAACGATGTGGGCAGCCAGCTGGCATTGATGGAAGCGAAGCCGCGTCACAATACGGTGGACGTGCCGACCCTGTTCTGGGCGGCGATACCCGGCAACGCCGGTGATTTCCCGTCCGAGGAGAGTTTCTACACCTTTATCGAACAGGCCCTGTGCCTGTTCGTGGGGGAAACCTCCTACAAGGACTCGCTTTCCCCGTTCGGCATCCGCATGGTAGACCGCCAGACCGGTAAACCCGTCCATCTGGATATTTCAGACCTGCCGATGAAGAACGGCACGATTACGAACCGCAACAAGTTCATACTCGGACCTTCAGGCAGCGGAAAATCCTTCTTCACCAACCACATGGTGCGACAGTATTACGAACAGGGTACACATGTGCTGTTGGTGGATACGGGAAACTCCTATCAAGGGCTGTGTAACCTTATCCATGCGCGGACACACGGAGAGGACGGTATCTATTTTACCTACAAGGAGGAAGATCCGATAGCCTTCAATCCTTTTTATGTGGAGGATGGTGTTTTCGACATCGAGAAGAAGGAGTCCATCAAGACCCTTATCCTTACCCTGTGGAAACGTGACGACGAACCGCCGACACGTGCCGAGGAGGTGGCACTCTCCAATGCCGTCAATCTCTTTTTAGAGAAGATTCGGCAGGAAAAGCAGTCCAATCCCACTTTCAACACCTTCTACGAGTTCATCCGTGACGAGTACCAGGACATCCTGAAACAGAAGCGCACCCGTGAGAAAGATTTCGACGTGTTCAATTTTCTGAACGTATTGGAACCCTATTACCGTGGCGGCGAATATGACTACCTGCTCAACTCGGACAAACAGCTTGACTTGTTAAGTAAACGATTCATTGTCTTCGAGTTGGACAATATCAAGGACAACAAGGTCTTGTTCCCGATTGTGACCATTATCATCATGGAAACCTTCATCAACAAGATGAGGAAGCTGAAGGGTGTCCGCAAGATGATATTGCTGGAAGAAGCCTGGAAAGCCATCAGCAAGGAGGGTATGGCGGAATATCTGAAATACCTCTTCAAGACCGTCCGCAAGTTCTTCGGTGAGGCGGTGGTCGTCACTCAGGAAGTGGAGGACATCATTTCCTCTTCCATAGTCAAAGGCACCATCATCAACAACAGCGACTGCAAGATTCTCCTTGACCAAAGGAAATACGTCAACAAGTTCGATGAGATACAGGCACTGCTTGGTCTGACAGACAAGGAACGGGCGCAGATACTCTCCATCAACATGGCGAACAACCCTTCCCGGAAATACAAGGAAGTCTGGATCGGCCTGGGCGGAACGCAGTCGGCGGTCTATGCCACAGAAGTGTCGCTTGAGGAATATGTATGCTACACCACAGAAGAGACTGAGAAACTTGAGCTTATGCGGCTTACGGAAAAACTGGGTGGCAATATCGAGCTTGCCATCAAGCAACTTGCCGAGAGCAAGCGGGAAAAGTGAAATCATTTACCAACCATTAAACATTAGAAATCATGTACAGTAATTTGGAATCTGACGAAAGGAAACGCGACGAGGTCGTGTCATGCCTCTACTGGTCCCTGATGCAGAACTGGAACATTCCGCGGTCGATACAGGACTGTTACGGGTTTACGGAGGACTACAGGCTGTTCCATCGGCTTGAGGAGATGAGTCCCGATGAATACCGGCAGAAAAGGCTGACGGGAGAAGTGCCGGACAGTCTGGAGGTCGATGCCCGGCTGACCCACCGGGCGGAAGCACTTTTCGAGAGGCTTTGTCCCCGTCCTCCGGCCGATTACCTTGACAAACTAAACGGGGAACTGGAAAGATTGGGATGGATTGCCGTTTCACCGGATACCGTCCACGACATTATCCATATCAGTCCCTCTTTTCTTGTCAAGTACGGCATAGACAAAAACGCCTCCGCTGCGGAACGCTCGTGTCAGGCAGAAAAGGCGTACCGGGAACTGGATGCCCGTTTTGTCAGGATGACCGGCCGCAGACCGTATGCCGATGAGTTCTTTTCATCGCTTAGACGTGAAACGGAAAAGGCTGAAAAGGAGAACCGTCCAAAGCAGGTTCATCGGACCATCCTGCGTAACCCGCCGTCCAAGGGACGGAAAATGTCATTCTGAAATCCAACATTCTATTCACAATTAAAAACAGAAACATCATGAAAAAGAAAATCCTCATGCTGTGTATGAGCTGCTTCCTTGTCAGCCTCACGGCGAAAGCACAATGGGTGGTGACCGACCCGACCAATCTTGCCCAAGGTATCATCAATGCCGCAAGAAATATTGTGCAGACATCCACGACGGCGACCAATATGATAAACAATTTTCAGGAAACCGTAAAGATTTACAAACAGGGAAAGGAGTTCTATGACGGGCTCCGCAAGGTCAAGAACCTCGTCCGTGACGCGCGTAAGGTGCAGCAGACCATCCTTATGGTCGGTGACATCACGGACATTTACGTGAACAGCTTCGAGCGTATGCTCAGCGACCCTTACTTCACGCCGGAGGAACTGAGTGCCATAGCTTTGGGCTACACCAAACTGCTGGAAGAGAGTGCGCATTTGCTGAACGACCTGAAGACGGTGGTCAACGAGAACGGCCTGTCGATGAACGACAAGGAACGGATGGATATAATCGACCGCTGCTACAACGACATGCTGCAATACCGCAGTCTCGTGCAGTATTACACCAACAAGAACATCGGCGTTTCCTACCTGCGTGCCAAGAAACGGAACGACCTTGACCGCGTGATGGCCCTTTACGGCTCGCCTAACGAACGTTACTGGTAATCCTAAATCCGAACGCTTATGGTATTGTTGGCAGCAAATTTTGACAACCTGCACCAGATCCTGCAAAACCTGTACACGGATATGATGCCGCTATGCTCGCAGATGACGGGCGTGGCAAAAGGTCTTGCCGGATTGGGAGCTTTGTTTTATGTAGCATATCGTGTATGGCAGTCCCTGGCAAGGGCCGAGCCGGTCGATGTGTTCCCGCTCCTCCGTCCTTTCGCACTGGGGCTCTGCATCATGTTCTTTCCGACCCTTGTGCTGGGTACGCTGAACAGTGTCATGTCACCCATAGTAAAGGGTACGCACACGATTCTGGAGACCCAGACCTTCGATATGAACGAGTACAGGGCACAGAAGGACAGGCTGGAGCTGGAAGCGATGAAACGCAATCCCGAGACGGCCTACTTAGTGGATAAGGAAGCCTTTGACAACAAGTTGGATGAACTGGGTGTATTGGACGCAATAGAAGCCTGCGGGATGTACGTGGACCGCGCGATGTACAACATGAAGAAGGCGGTACAGAACTTTTTCCGTGAACTGCTGGAACTCATGTTCAACGCCGCCGCCCTTGTCGTCGATACGCTCAGGACATTCTTCCTTGTCGTCCTTTCGATACTCGGGCCGATTTCCTTTGCTATCTCCTGCTGGGACGGCTTCCAGGCTTCCATCAGCCAGTGGTTCGTCCGCTATATCAGCATCTACCTGTGGCTTCCGGTCAGCGACCTGTTCAGCAGCGTGCTGGCAAGAATACAGGTGCTGATGCTCAAGCAGGACATAGAATTACTTGCTGATCCCAATTTCATCCCCGACGGCTCGAACGGTGTGTATATCACCTTCCTGATTATCGGCATCATCGGGTACTTCACCATCCCGACAGTGGCCAACTGGATCATCCAGGCAGGCGGCGGTGCGGGCAATTACGGCAAGAACGTGAGCCAGACGGCATCCAGGACCGGTTCGATCGTGGCGGGTACGGCCGGTGCGGCGGTGGGCAATATCGCCGGAAGGCTTATCAAGTAATCACATTAAAACGACATTGAAATGGAATTCAAATCACTAAAAAACATCGAGACCAGTTTCAGGCAGCTGCGTCTGTTCGGTATCGTCTATCTCTGCGCCTGCACTCTGCTCGTGGGATTCTCCGTGTGGAAGGCTTATGGCTTTGCCGAGGCGCAACGGCAGAAAATCTATGTGCTGGACGAGGGGAAATCGCTTATGCTCGCCCTCTCGCAAGACTTGGAGCAGAACCGCCCAGTGGAGGCGAGGGAGCATGTCAGGCGTTTCCACGAGCTGTTCTTCACGCTTTCGCCTGACAAGAGTGCCATCGAAGGCAACATCCAACGCGCCATGTTCCTGAGTGACCGTTCCGCATACGCCCATTACCGGGACTTGGCGGAGCAGGGCTATTACAACCGTGTCATCTCCGGCAACATGAACCAGCGTATCGGGATCGACAGCGTGAAATGCGACTTCAACACCTATCCCTACGAAGTCGTGACATACGCACGCCTTTCCATCATCCGCGAGAAAAGCGTGACGGAGCGCAGTCTCGTCACGCGGGGCAGGCTGCTCAATTCCACACGTAGCGACAACAACCCGCACGGCTTCATTCTCGAAGCCTTCCGCGTGGTGGAGAACAGGGATATAAGAGTGTATGACCGTTAAAATTCAGAATGTATGAAAAAGATTTTTGTAAAAATCAGGGACTTGGCCGAAGGAAAACTGCGCGGCTTGTGCGCCGGGCTGAGTCCGGAAAAGAGAGTGATAACCATCGTGGTGCTGGCAGTCCTGTTCGCCGTCGGGAATTTCTATATGATTTTCCGTGCCATTTATGACATCGGACGGGAGGATGCAAAACAGGAGATTATCAAGATAGAGCCTCTGAACATTCCGGACTTTGTTCCGGCAGACACGCTTTCGGACAAGAAAATCCGCGAGATGGAAGAGTTTTTTAACCAATTCAACAAATAAGACAATGAGTAATGATGTGAACAAATTGAAAAAACGGCAGGAAATCAGAAAGTACCTGGTCTTTGCCGGGATGTTCCTGCTGTTCATCGGCTGTATGTGGTGGATTTTCGCCCCTTCGGAAAAGGACAGGCAGGAAAAGGAGAAGAACGCCGGATTCAACACCGAACTGCCCGACCCGAGAGGGGCGGGTATCGAGGCGGACAAGATTACGGCTTACGAGCAGGCGGACATGAGACGCAGGCAGGAAGAGAAGATGCGCACATTGGAGGAATTCTCGGCTATGGCTGACGGGGGCAGACAGGAGGTGACCACGGAACCTGTCATTGAACTTTCACCGGATACGGACTATCCAAGCAGCGGCACATCCAACCGTAACGGCGGAAGTTACCGGAGAAGCGGCTCTTTCTCATCGTCCACGGCAGCCTACAACGACATCAACGCCACGCTCGGCAGTTTCTACGAGACCCCGAAAGAAGACCCCGAGAAGGAGGCGTTGAAAGCCGAAGTCGAGCAATTGAGGCAGGCTACCGCCATGCAGCAGCCCGCGCAGATGACCTACGAGGAGCAGGTGGCTCTGTTGGAGAAATCATACGAACTGGCTGCCAGATATACGCCGGGAAAGGATGGCGAGAGGACGGAGAGCCGGGAAGAAACGGAACCTGTTTCCAACAGCAGGAAACCGAAAGCCGTTCCCGTGGGTCAGGTATCCACGCCGGTGGTATCGTCACTTCATCAGCCAATCAGTGACTCCGTGTTGTTTGCAAGGCTGGAGCAATCCGGAAACATGGGCTTCCATACCGCTGTGGGAAACTCAGGAGAGAAGTATAGCCGGAATACCATCCACGCCTGTGTGCATGGCGACCAGACCGTCACCAGCGGACAGGGCGTGAGGCTGAGACTTTTGGAACCGATGCGTGTCGGCAGATACACGCTTCCACGTAATTCCATAGTTACCGGAGAGGGACGCATACAGGGAGAACGGCTCGGTATCGAAATCATCCAGGTGGAGCATGGCGGAGTCGTCATCCCGGTGGAACTCACCGTGTATGACAACGACGGGCAGGACGGAATCTTCATTCCGGGTTCCATGGAGGCGAATGCGGTCAGGGAGGTGGCCGCCAACCTGGGACAGAACCTCGGCACGAGCATCTCCATCACCAACCAGTCGGCAAAGGACCAGCTGCTGTCCGAACTCGGAAGGGGTGCCATACAGGGAGTGTCGCAATACATATCACGGAAAATGCGTGAGGAGAAGGTACACCTCAAGTCCGGCTATACCCTGATGCTTTACCAGAAAGAGAATCAATAACAACCCTTTAAAATTCAAGAAGTATGAAAAAGATTTTTGTAATGCTTGCCCTTGCATTGGGCGTAACGAGTGCTTTTGCACAGAATGAGTCCGATACCGTATCGGCAGAAAAAAACAATGTGACACTGGCCAAGGATGTCTATCCGCAGCATGAAGACGGCGACCTCTATCATGGTCTGACCCGGAAACTCACCTTTGACAGGATGGTACCTCCGTATGGGTTGGAAGTGACCTACGACAAGACGACCCACATCATCTTCCCATCGGCTGTACGTTATGTGGACCTCGGTTCCCCGAATCTCGTGGCAGGCAAGGCTGACGGTGCGGAGAATGTCATCCGTGTGAAGGCGGTGGTGAAGAATTTCCGTGACGAGACGAATATGTCGGTCATCACTGAAAGCGGCAGCTTTTACACTTTCAATGTCAAGTACGCCGATGAGCCGCTGCTTTTGAATGTGGAGATGAAGGACTTTATCCATGACGGCAACAAGGTGAACCGCCCGAACAACGCGCTTGACATCTATTTAGAGGAGCTGGGCTGTGAATCGCCCAAATTAGTGCAGCTTATCAACAAAAGCATCCACAAGGAAAACAGACGCCATGTCAAGCACATCGGCAGCAAGGCTTTCGGCATCCAGTACCTCTTGCGCGGAATTTACACCCACAACGGGCTGCTTTATTTCCATACGCAGATCAGGAACTCTTCCAATGTGCCTTTCGAGGTGGATTTCGTGACGTTCAAGATTGTGGATAAGAAAGTGATGAAGCGTACAGCCATCCAGGAGCAGGTCATCTTTCCTCTCCGTGCCTATAACTACGCCACTGTGGTTGCCGGCAACAAGGAAGAACGTACCGTATTCACTCTTGACAAGTTCACCATTCCGGCCGACAAGGTGCTGGTGGTGGAACTGAACGAGAAAAGCGGCGGTCGCCACCAGTCGTTCATCGTGGAGAACGAGGACATCGTGAGAGCCAGGGTAATCAATGAACTTAAAGTGAAGTGACCATGCGTAAAGTCGTTTGTATCATAGTAACGGTCGTGTCGCTTGCCCTGTTCTCAGGGCGGGCGCACGCCCAACGCTATCTCCCCGGCATGACGGGAGTGGAACTTCGCGGAGGTTTTGCCAACGGTTCAAGGAATCCGTTGAACTATTATACCGGATTTGCGGTGTCGGGATATACCAAGAGAGCCAACCGTTGGGTGGTCGGTGCGGAATACCTGCAAAAGAATTACGGATACCGTAATGTGTCCCTTCCCCGTGCGCAGTTCACGGCCGAAGGCGGATATTACCTGAAGTTCCTGTCAGACCCTTCCAAGACATTGTTCCTTTCCATCGGCGGTTCGGCAATGGCCGGTTATGAAACCGTGAACTGGGGTGACAGGATATTGTATGACGGTTCCAGACTGCTTGTCAAGGATGCCTTTGTCTATGGAGGGGCGATAACGCTGGAACTGGAGACCTATGTCACAGACCGTATCGTGCTGCTGGCAAGTGTCCGTGAGCGTGCCCTGTGGGGCAGTTCGCTCGGGGTGTTCACGACCCAGTTCGGGATAGGACTGAAATTCATCATCAACTGAAAATTACCGCTTATGAATATAGAAGACATAAGGGCTGTTCCCATTACCGATTTCCTCGCGAGATTGGGATACGGGCCGAAAAGACAGCGCGGGGATGAATGCTGGTATATCGCCCCTTACCGTGAGGAGCGGACAGCCTCGTTTCAGGTGAACATCCGCAAGAATATATGGCACGACTTCGGAACCGGACGCGGCGGTGATATTTTCACCCTTGCCGGGGAATTTGTCGGCAGTAACGATTTCAAGGAGCAGGCGGATTTCATCACGAGGATTTATGCCGGGCTGGCTCCGGAAAGGAAGACGGTCTTCCGGCCGAAAGAGAACGGAAAGGATAATCCGGATGAAAGGGAATGTATGACGGATATCCGTTTCAGACCACTGAACAACAAGGTTCTGCTCCGCTATCTGGAGGGACGGGGCATTTGCAGCGATGTGGCATTACCGAACTGCGAGGAGGTCAGGTATTCCTTGCACGGGAAACAGTATTTCGCCATCGGGTTCAGGAATCGAAGCGGCGGATATGAACTGCGCAACCGTTTTTTCAAGGGAAGCCTGTCCCCGAAGGATATTTCGCTGACAGACAACGGATCGGATATCTGCAACCTCTTTGAAGGGTTTATCGACTACCTCTCGTGGATGGTGTTGGGATTTGGGTGCGGTGATGACAGTCTCGTGCTGAACTCGGTGGCGTTATTGGAACGTTCGTTTTCTGTTCTTGACAGGTATGAGACGATAAACTGCTATCTGGACCGCGACGAAGCCGGGAGGCGAACACTGGAAGCACTCCGAAAACGCTATGGCAACAGGATTGAGGATTGTTCAGCCTTGTACAAGGGGTTCAAGGATTTGAACGAGTACCTGCAAAACAGGTTGCCACAGGATTAAGACAATGAAGTATAACAAATTAAAAATCAGATTGGATATGAATACATTGAATATGAGAAGAGAACTGGCCGGACTATTGTCTGTCCTGTTCCTGAGCCTGACGGCTTTTCTGTTTACCGCCTGCAATGATGATATGGACGTGCAGCAGGCTTATCCCTTCACGGTGGAAACGATGCCTGTTCCCACGCGCATAGTGAAGGGCGAGACCGTGGAGATACGTTGTGAACTCAAGCGTGAGGGCCGTTTTTCCGATGCGCGTTACACCATCCGATATTTCCAGCCGGACGGCAAGGGTACACTCCGCATGGATGACGGGATGGTACTGCTGCCGAATGACCGCTATCCGCTTGACAGGGAGGTGTTCCGGCTGTATTACACTTCCGCGTGCGAGGATCAGCAGTCGATTGACATCTATTTTGAGGACAACAGCGAACCGAAACAGCTGTTCCTGCTCAGTTTTGATTTCAACAACGAAAGAAAGGAGGAGACTGAAGAGAAAACGGAAGGGACTGTATCTAATCCCGGGACTTCTTGGATCAGGGATTCGCTCGTTATTGTAAGACCGCCTGTATCGAAATCTGAAAAGGCTTCCCTATGCGAATGACTGTAGCGGCTTTATGCCTGATTCTGACTTGCGGCGGTATGGTGGCACAACCACGGGGAGGCGGTTCTTCGCCTCCCACCGCCTTGCAGATTCCGGCTTCACTTTTCGATAAGGCGGTTACCTGTATCAAGGAACATGAAGGATGGCACGGAAATCATTTGCCTTATGTAGGATATGGCCATAAGCTGTTGCCGGGCGAGACATTCACGCCGGATATGAGCGAGGCGCAGGCGGATTCTTTGTTGAGGGCGGATCTGATGAAACTGTGCAGGATGTGCAGCCGTTTCGGAAAGGACGCATTACTCGTCGCAACCCTTTCATATAATGTGGGGTATTACCGTCTGGTAGGCTATGGAAAAATCCCAAAAAGCAAACTGATTCAAAAATTGGAAGCCGGTGACAGGAATATCTACCACGAATATATCTCCTTCAGGTGCTACAAGGGGAAAGCGGTACCAAGCATTGAACGGCGGCGGAAAAAAGAATTCAGACTACTGTACATACCTTGATAAAAAATCCCTTTCTTCAATTTAAGGAAGGGATTTTTTTATCGCATTATTTATTACACATTGCTGACATTTTTCAACTCCAGAATATCCGCAGTAGTATTATTATCATAAAACAACACGATATTCTTTTTACCGGTAAGTGAACTTTTGTACATGATTCCGTCAATATGTTTATTGCTCATGAATCTAATATATTCTGTGAATATCTGTGTCGGGACATATTCTATTCCAGGATTTTTGGTAATAGGTTGGGTTATTTCAGAATGGAATTTTTTAAGGAATTTATATCATTAGTGTCCACTAAAAATTAGAGGACGAGTTAAAAATTATAATCACTAAATAA
>OGMB01000003.1_pt1 | contig 147133 bp, 120 predicted proteins | sample 1573001 | NCBI WGS metagenome assembly OGMB01 (sample SAMEA2581921, study PRJEB24529) | metagenome | biome: Human gut stool | place: China | collected 2011
ATGCCGATGCCATTGTGAAACGTGGCGTTGACAAACTGATAGACGTTATCGGACATAGCCCGGAACCATAAAGTGAAAACTCTGAAACACCCCAGCCGCAAAAAAGCATGAGCAACGGCACGGACTGCACATTGCAAACAACTGGCAATACTACGAACTGCGGTTTGACTGAACAAACCATAACCCTTACGGACAAACTGTACGACATTCGCTTTAATGTGCTTGACCGCACACCCGAAGTGCAACGGCGCGACCAGGTGGACAAAGGGCTTGTGCCCGTGAGCACTGACGCGCTGTGGCGCATGGTGTTCGGGCGCTGGTTGCGCTGCATGGTGGCGCAAGCAAAAAAGCAAGTCTTGTTTTGCTCTTTTAAGGGCTGTTTCCCCTTGTGCCACTTACCGCGGGATACATAAGGACATAAGCTATATAAGAACATAAGCTACATAAGTAACATAAGGCTGATGCCGTGTCTTTTCACATAAGTTGAGGCAGGGCTGGCCGCCTTGCTTATAAGATACTCCGTATTGGTGAGATATCCTTTCAGACCGTTCCATTTGGAGTCGTCGGCAACACGGTCATAGTTGATGGTGACTTTCACCTCACCATCCATGGATAAAAACTTATTGTAACCTCTTTTGTTGATGTTGCCTTTAGTGAGCGCACCATGTTTGTAAGCCTTTTCCTACCTACGTATTCCCTTCTCTCGGTTATAGGCATCTTTCTTTGCACGGTCATCTGTATAGCCGACCAGGAACCGACGACCGCCTCCTTTGTCATATTCTACCATCTGGCAGTCGCGCTTGGGCTGTTCCAATATCCAGTTCTTGACTTCCTGACTTTCATTCTTTATCTTCGCACCTATTATGTACTTGTAACCATGCGCCTCAAGTTCCGCTATATTTGCATTGTTCATCAGACCGGAGTCAGCCACCACAACGAAGTTCTCCAAACCGTATTTGCTTACAAACTCGTTTATCGTCGGCAGCATCGTGTGGACTTCATATTTGTTGCCCTCATGCCTACAATAGGCAAGCGGATACCGCCCAAACTTACAAGCAAGCCGAGTATGATCTGAGAATTGCTGTGACATCCTTCTTTCGAGAAACCAGTCTTACGTAATTCATCCTCATAATCCGCTTCAAAGTAAAGTGTGGTGACATCATAGAACAGCACACCGATATTTCCACCGAACAGTTTCGCCGTATGGCGCACGCTTATGTCCTGTACGATGTCGTGCTGATGGTCGCTAAGCTTGTCAAGATAGCGATAGACTTTTGAGAGATCAACATCTTCGTCAAAGTGGTTTTCAGATATTCCACCGTAGCAGCCTTGCTAGTTGGGTATGCCAAACGGGCTTTCACAAGCTTGCGGAACACTTCATCGTCAATACGATTGAAACCAATCCTGTCAAACGTGCGGTCCAATATCAAGAGAAAACCAATCGCCTTGTCTACTCGTTTCTTGTCAACTTGTCTGCTGTTTAGCAAGTTGGAAACTTGCTAAACTTAAATCCGTTATACTTACAAGTAGGTATTTTCAGCAGAATACCCATTTTTGAGTATGCTCTGAATTCGGCGGTTTTTCTTATAATTACTATTTTTGCATTCGTAAAAAGAATCGTATTTGTGCAACCAATGTTGTGTTTATGCGGTTTATATATAGGTATATAAAGTTAAAGATATTATTGTATTATGATTATCGAAAATGTTCATGCAAGAGAAATCTTGGATTCTCGTGGCAATCCTACAGTAGAGGTTGAGGTATTATTAAAGTCTGGCGTGGTTGGCCGTGCATCAGTTCCGTCAGGTGCTTCAACTGGTGAGAATGAGGCACTGGAGCTTCGTGATGGCGACAAGAGCCGTTATTGTGGCAAGGGAGTATTAAAGGCTGTAGAGAATGTCAATAACGTGATTGCTCCGGCTTTGGTCGGATTCTCTGCCTTGGAGCAGCGTGCTATCGACTATAAGATGTTGGAGCTGGATGGCACTAAGACCAAGTCAAACTTAGGTGCCAATGCCATTCTTGGCGTATCGCTTGCTGTGGCTCATGCTGCTGCCGAGTATCTCCATATCCCGCTGTATCGCTACATTGGCGGTTGCAACACTTACACCCTTCCAGTTCCTATGATGAACATCATCAACGGTGGGGCTCACTCTGATGCTCCAATCGCTTTCCAGGAGTTTATGATCCGTCCGGTGGGTGCTCCTAATGAGAAGGAGGCAATCCGTATGGGTGCGGAGGTGTTCCATGCCTTGGCAAAGCTCCTGAAGAATCGCGGCCTTTCCACTGCTGTCGGCGACGAGGGCGGTTTCGCTCCTGCACTCAATGGCATTGAGGACGCCCTTGAGAGCATCTGCCAGGCAATCAAGGATGCCGGTTATGAGCCAGGAAAGGATGTGAAGATTGCCATGGACTGCGCTGCCAGCGAGTTTGCTGTTCAGGAGAATGGTGAGTGGTATTACGATTACCGCCAGCTGAAGGACGGCAAGAAGAAGGATCCTAACGGCAAGAAACTCACAGCTGCTGAGCAAATCAAGTTCTTGGAAGAACTGATTACCAAATATCCTATCGATTCCATCGAGGACGGTCTTGACGAGAACGATTGGGACAACTGGGTGAAGCTTACGGCTGCCATCGGTGACCGTTGCCAGTTGGTTGGTGATGACCTCTTTGTTACGAACGTGAAGTTCTTGGAGAAGGGCATCAAGATGGGCGCTGCTAACTCTATCCTTATCAAGGTGAACCAGATTGGCTCGCTTACAGAGACCTTGGATGCTATAGAGATGGCTCATCGTCATGGCTACACCACTGTCACGTCACACCGTTCAGGTGAAACAGAGGATACGACAATCGCCGATATCGCTGTGGCAACCAACTCTGGTCAGATCAAGACAGGTTCGATGAGCCGTACCGACCGTATGGCAAAGTACAACCAGCTTATCCGTATTGAGGAGCAGTTGGGAAAGAACGCTGCTTACGGTTATAAGAAACTGAAATAGAATAGATTAATAATTATAGAATAAGTCATAGTCCAATCGAGTAGGAGGAAAACGAAGCAGTTTTCTTCCTACTTTCGTTTTCCGACCTCTCACACCACCATAATGGAACACAATTAAAGAGTTCTCTTCATCAGATGTCAGCCCTTAATGCACAGAACAAGGTTTATTACTCCATATGTCGGATAAGATATATTCTCTATCAGCCCACTATAATTGATTTGGGTGACGCATTGACGAAGTTAGGAATTCTGTTTTTGTAGCTCGTTTGCTTGTAAAGAAAGCCCAGAGTCTCACATTCGAGAGACTCCGGGCGGAATAAAGATCTTGTTAGATACCAATGTGCTTAATCAGCGTTTCATGGTAATACTTTTATTTTTGTTGAAGCGGTGATGTCAAAACCTGGCGTATATCCTGCATGAACGCTACATACCACACGGCTATTTACGTCGCCCTCAAAACTATATGTGATAGACGAGCCATGTTTCGCACTCCATGCCTGTACATTACCCTTAGCATTATATGTGCCTGAGAAAGTCAATTTGTATTCTCCAGCAGTATTAATGGTGACGGTATCGCTTGGATTGCTGCTATCTTCGTCAAAATACACTTGCCGCTTGCTGCCAATGGCTGTACCATCAAGAGTCCAGCTATATTTTGCTAAACCAAGCAGACGTCCAGTGCTCTTCTGCTGGGCTGTTAGAACTATCTTTTCGCCTACATGAATTGTCTCTGTGTTGTTTGAGAGAGATTTTGCAGTAATGCCATTCAGTGTCGGCGGTTCGGAGCGGTATTTTTCGTTGGCAGGATCCTCTGTACAACCAGCGACAGTGGTTGCAAGAATTGCTAATCCTAATAATAATAGCTTATAAACGTGTGTCATAATTTATATTATACTAATAGGAATGTTGTGTCAAAGGATTAATATGTGTACATCAAATCGGTAAGTTCGGCCGCTTGTTCTTTATCGGAGAGAAGGCTTGCTATTGCAGGATTCCTTCACCTTGCCTTATGATATTGAACTCATCGTCATGACAGTCTACAATAGTTGTTTCGCCTAAGCAGCCAATTCCACCATCAATAACCAAATCAACTTGTGAACCAAAGGTTTCTTCGATTAGCCCTGGGTCTGTTATATACGCGATGTCATCATAACTGTCAGCAGGCAATGACACAGTCATAAGTGGTGCATCGAGTGCTTGAAGTATGTCGCGCACAATGTCGGATTCAGGCATGCGTATGCCAATCTCTCCAGTCTTGCGGCTTCTGAATATTTTAGGAAGTACTCTCTTTCCTGGGATAATGAATGTAAATTTACCAGGTAGATTGCGTTTCATGACCTTGTATGCAGCATTGGATATTTGCGCATATTCGCTGATAGAACTCATGTCATAACATATCACGGAGAGTGGGTGTGTAGCGGGGTCAATTTGACGTATTTTGCAAATACGTTCTACGGCGCGCTCTTTTAGTGCATGACAGCCAAATGCGTAGGTTGTGCCTGTCGGGTATATGATAACGCCTCCATCATTAAGAATGTCAACCACCTCCTTAATACGTTGAGGAGGATTGTTTTTGGGATAGAGTTTGAGCATATAGACAATATGTGTTTAGAATGTCTTTAATTTTTGATAAAGACGTTGCACGGGTAGTCCGACGACGTTGAAATAGCTGCCTTTAATTTCTTCAACAGCTACAATGCCTATCCATTCTTGTATGCCATAGGCACCCGCTTTGTCAAAGGGCAGATAGTTGTCAACATAGAAGTTTATTTCTTCATCGGTGATATTCGTAAATTTTACCTGGCTTGTTACTCCAAAATCCTCTGTACGTTTGGCCGTGACAATTGTCACGCCAGTAATAACTTGATGGGTCTTGCCAGATAATTTGTGAAGCATTTCTTTTGCTTGTTCGGCATTTTTAGGCTTACCCATAACTTCTCCATCAACATACACAATGGTGTCGGCCGTAATAAGTAGCTCATTCGGAGCCATTGATGATTGGTACGCTTTGGCTTTGTTGCGCGAAATATAGCATACAATGTCCTCGCCTCTGAGTGAGTCGGGGTAGCTTTCGTCTATACCAAAGAGTGTACGCACCTTGAAGTTGACGCCCATGCGTTGAAGTAGTTCCTTGCGTCTTGGCGAATTACTTGCCAATACAATTTCGTATTTGTTTAGATTTTCAAGCATAGTATATGTATGTTTTGAGATATTAGTTTATAAATAGCAGTAATATGGGGTATGTTACCAACCAAACGCTTCGGTGCCAGTCATCCACTTGCCTTGAGCGCGCATAACTTGCTCGATAATGTCACGTGCACAACCATTTCCTCCATTGACAGGACTGATATATTGTGCTATTTGTTTGATTTCGTATGCCGCATCATTGGGACAACACGGGCAACCGCATTGCTGCATGACTTCGAAGTCAGGTATGTCATCTCCCATGTAGATAACCTCATCACTTTGCAGGCCTTTTTCGTGTATCCACGTGTTGAATACCTTGATCTTGACACCAGCCCCTAAAAATATGTCTTTAATGCCAAGTCCTTCGTAGCGTATACGTACGGCTTGGCTCCGGCCTCCCGTAATGATTGCAATATCATAGCCTTGTTTTATAGCTAACTGCATGGCATAACCATCCTTGATGTTTGCAGTGCGACATGGTTGCGCTCCTTCAAACAACATGACATTGTTACAGCTTAGCACTCCATCAACGTCGAAAGCGAAGGCTTTTATTTTGCTTAAGTCATAATCTATCATTTGTCTGATCTTTTCGTGTAGTTAGTTGTTGTCAATCGTTCTCACTATGATAATGGTGTATGCTGTCACTCATAAGTTTGTAGATTTGTTGCATTGCCGGATTTGGCTTGAGCAAATCAGTGTGTGCATGTAATACATTTGTGTCCCATCTTACGGCAGGGCCCGTTTGGGCTTTGACAGGGCCAATTTCATCGATTTTCCTAAATGTTTCAGCCATAATGGGAATGAGTAACTTAGGATTAATTCCGCTCTCTTCAAGCAATTTATAGGCCAAGGTGCAACAATGGTTTGTAAAGTTATTGGCAAATACAGCGGCAAGATGTACAATTTTTCTTTGTTCAGAGTTTAGGGGGGTAACAGACTCGGAAAGTTGATTGCTTAACTGCTTAATTAGCATGGTGGCAAAATCGTTATTCCCCTCTATAAACAGAGGTACGTTCCTGAAGTTAATGGCATGTCCTTTGCTTATGGTCTGCAGAGGATACATGACAGCAGCGTTTGTTACATTGTAAAATGTGCTTAATGGCATGCACCCCGACGTGTGTATCCATAAAGCATCGTGCGCAAGTGCATTTTTCTTTAATTGTGCTACGGCTTCAGGCAGAGCGCTATCCTTAATCATGAAGAAATAAGCATCTGATTTTGGTAGCTCTTGTATGTTGTCGGTATATAAGGAAACACCAATTTTTTCAGCTAAAAGTTTGGCATGTTCAATATGATGACTGAATATAGCGCTTATAGTGTGTCCAGCAGAAACTAAAGCCTGCGACACGTGTGTTGCCACATTACCAGAACCTATAATGCAAATTTCCATTTTAAGATTGAGATTTTTGTCTTCTGACGTATTCTTCGTAGTTACGTTTCCACCTTTTATGCGTCCAAAGCCACAGGGCGGGGTGTTGCTTGATGGTTCCTTCGAGCAAGTCAAAATACTTGTCTGTAATCTGGTAGTCAGGTTTGTTTTGTATATTGTCTTCCATCAATTTTATAGTACACCGATAATAGCCTCTTTTGGGCCGTTCAATATGTCCGTAGAAGATGAGCGCATCAACTTTTTTGCCAATCTGTTCTGTACCAGTAAAAACAGGCGTTTTGTGGTTTAGAAATTCGGTCCAATGATGAATGCTGTTCCATTTTGGTCCTTGGTCAGCAATAAAGCCGACGACGGTGGGTATTTGAGCTTTCCGCTTGTTTATTACATAACGCAAAGTCTCTTTCATGCCCACATTATCTCCACCAAAACGGCCACGGATTTGCAAGAATAATTTGTTGAAATTCTTGTTACGTAGTGGGTGATATATTTGCCCTGCTGACATTTCGGGCGCGAGGTTGTGTATGTGCATTGCTAATGACGCAATCCATTCCCAATTTCCGTAGTGAGCAAGATATATAAATGCAAAGTCCTTGCCGCTTGTCCTTAGTTTGTTGATCATCTGCTCTACTCCGCAAAACTCCATACGTTTGGTAAGCTCTTTCTCAGAAATACTGCACAATTTGATGGTCTCAACAATGTAGTCAGAAAAGAACTGGTAGAATTCCTTTTCTATATGCTTGAGTTCTGTTGCATTCTTTTCTGGGAAGGAACTATGAAGATTTTCAGACACAACACGACGTCTGTAGCGAACGATGTAGTAAACAAGCACAAATATTATATCTGATAATGCATAGAGCACTTTCAGAGGTAACTTGGAGAGTGACCATATAAATCCGTATAGAAGAGTGTACATATATTTTAATGTGCTATTAATGACAATGGGTTCGATGAGCCCATTCCTCTTTATGCTTGCCTACAAAAGTACATAAAATCATTGTAAAATAGATGATTTGCATGCTAAACTTTCAATTCTCCTGTACAAATCGATTTGTATAAACAAAGTCTGTGCGCTTGAAGTAATAAGAAGTGCTGCTCTAAATCAAGAAGGCAATATCACTCTATTCTTGTCAGAAATATGGCTCTTATTACGTATGTAATATGATTTTTATGAATAAAGGATATCAATATTGTTAGAAAATGAATGCTGTTAAGATGCAAAAGCCCCCATAATCGATAACGACTATGGAGGCTATTTTACAGTTGATTATATAAAATCAATTACTTCTTGTTGAGAGCGAGGTCTGCCTTAACTGCGCAAGCTACTGAGCAACCTACCATGGGGTTGTTACCAATACCGAGGAAGCCCATCATCTCAACGTGTGCAGGAACTGATGAAGAACCAGCAAACTGAGCGTCTGAGTGCATACGGCCCATAGTGTCAGTCATACCATAAGAGGCAGGACCTGCAGCCATGTTATCGGGGTGGAGTGTACGACCCGTACCACCACCAGAAGCTACGCTAAAGTAGGGCTTGCCTGCAAGTACGCGCTCCTTCTTGTAAGTACCAGCAACAGGGTGTTGGAAACGAGTAGGGTTGGTTGAGTTACCTGTGATAGACACATCAACATCTTCCTTCCACATGATGGCAACGCCTTCACGTACATCGTCTGCACCATAGCAATTTACCTTGGCGCGGGGACCATCACTGTAAGCAGTTTCTTTTACAACCTTAAGTTCGCCTGTGTAGTAGTCAAACTTAGTTTGTACGTATGTGAAACCATTGATACGGCTGATGATCATAGCAGCATCCTTGCCGAGGCCGTTGAGGATACAACGGAGAGGTTTGTCAGCGGGACGGCTTTGGTTAGCCATCTGTGCAATCTTAATAGCGCCTTCGGCAGCAGCAAAACTCTCGTGACCTGCGAGGAATGCGAAGCATTTTGTTTCAGGAGAAAGGAGACGGGCTGCGAGACGGCCATGGCCGATACCAACCTTACGATCATCGGCTACAGAGCCGGGAATGCAGAATGCCTGAAGACCTTCGCCGATGTATTCGGCAGCTTCAACTGCATCTTTAGCCTTTTCCTTCAGGGCAATAGCAGTACCTACTACATAAGCCCACTTAGCGTTCTCAAAGCAGATCATCTGTGTGCTTTCGCACTCCATGTAAGGATCAATGCCGTAAGACTCGCAAATTTGGTTAGCCTCTTCAATGTCTTTGATACCGTGCTTGTTGAGTGCAGCAAGAATCTGCTTCATGCGACGGTCTTGGCTTTCAAACTTAACTTCTCTAATCATTTGTGTGTTCCTCCTTAATCTTTACGTGGGTCAATAGATTTAACTGCGCCCTGCTCGGCAGTAGTGCGGCCGTAGTGACCTGTTACACTCTTGAGAGCCTCATTGGCATCAACGCCCTTCTTGATAGCGTCCATGAACTTGCCCATGTGAACAAATTCGTAACCGATAACCTGGTCGTCCTTGTCAAGGTACATCTTTGTGATGTAGCCTTCAGTGAGCTGGAGGTAACGAGTACCTTTGAGTTTTGTGCCATAGAGCGTACCCATTTGGCTGATAAGTCCCTTGCCAAGATCTTCAAGGCCTGCGCCTACTACAAGACCACCTTCAGAGAAAGCACTCTGAGTACGTCCGTATACGATCTGAAGGAAGAGTTCGCGCATTGCAGTGTTGATTGCATCGCAAACGAGGTCGGTGTTGAGGGCTTCAAGGATAGTCTTGCCCGGCAGAATCTCGCTGGCCATAGCTGCAGAGTGAGTCATACCTGAGCAACCGATGGTTTCAACCAAGCACTCCTCAATAACGCCTTCTTTCACGTTCAGAGTCAGTTTGCAGGCACCTTGTTGGGGCGCGCACCAACCCACACCATGAGTAAGACCAGAGATGTCCTTGATTTCCTTTGCTTGTACCCACTTGCCTTCTTCGGGGATAGGGGCGGGACCATGGTTGGGGCCTTTGGCTACGCAACACATGTTCTGTACTTCGTGTGAATATTCCATGTTTTGAGTTTTGGTATTTAGTAGAATACTTATTTCTTGTATGATGGCTTTATAGCCGCAAAGTTACACCTTCTTTCGCTAAAATGCAAAAAGTTAAAGCATTTTCGTTTGGTCAAAGTGCTTATTTGGGCTGCGAGAAACTCGTACCCCAAACTCCCTTATGGGTTTATTGTGCAATCTTATAAGATTTATGCCACATAAATGAGAGATGCTTTCTTATATGCTTCTTTTTTTGCCCAACGCATTTGGGGTGTGTAAGCAGTTATGAATTTCTAAATGAAAAAACGCTGTTATTTGCCTGTTTGTCCGTTTTAGAATTTGGCGTTATGGCTAATCCGTTACTTAACAGATATGTCGCCTTCGGCATGAAATCCGCGTAGGAAATCGGCAATTTGCATTCTCTTCTTGCCCGCTAATTGTATTGTTCGCAGATGCTGATACCCATCTGATTGTGCCACCTTAAAATACGTTTTCCCGTCAGTTTGTATGCTTCCAACGGGAACGTCTACATGGCAGAATTCCTTGTTTGATGCGTATATCTTAAGAATTGAGGATTTGCCATTGTAAATAAGCTCTGTCCACGATGCAGGGTAGGGAGAAAGTCCTCTGATGAAGTCGTATGTACGTTTTACGCCCATGTTCCAGTCAATGCGACAGGTATCTTTGAAAATTTTGGGTGCAGGTCGAAGTGGCTCTTCGGTTTGTAATTCTGATTGTGGAATGGGGTGCACGTTGTTATTTAAGATGTTGTCGACAGTCTCGAGCACGAGGTCTCCTCCCAAATGCATGAGTTTGTCGTGTACATCTTCAACATTGTCAGTGTCAAGAATAGGCACGGGTACACGTTGAATTACGCTGCCTGTATCAATGTCATGGTCAAGGAAAAAAGTGGTAATACCTGTTTCGGTATCTCCATTTATGATAGCCCAATTGATAGGTGCAGCACCTCGATATTGCGGCAGTAACGCTGCGTGTAGATTGAATGTCCCATATTTTGGCATGGACCAAACTATTTCTGGCAGCATGCGAAATGCCACAACTATTTGTAAATCTGCACGTAGCAAACGTAAATCCTCTATGAAATTGGGATCCTTGAGTTTTGCAGGTTGTAGCACTTTGAGGCCCTTCTCCATTGCGTATTTCTTAACAGGGGACGCAGATAAATCTGTCTGATGGCGGCCGATTGGTTTATCTGGCATGGTAATGACACCAACAATATTATATCCGCCTTCCACCAATTTCTGCAAAGGTTCCACCGCAAAGTCTGGTGTTCCCATGTATACTATTCGTAAATCTTCCTTGTTCATGATAAAGAATGAGTCTTGTTTTTATTTTGTTGCACAATACATGGTGCTAAGTCCAAACGTGAAACGTTTGAATTTAACGTCAGAAAAGCCTGCTTGTTGAAGTATTCCTTGCATAACTTCGCCTTGTGGAAATGCTTCCATAGTAGCGGGCAGGTAGGTGTAAGCCTTGCTGTCACGCGATATGATTTTACCCAAAACGGGCATTAGTACATGCGAATATAACCAGAAAAGTTGCTTCATTGGGAATTGTACGGGCGATGTTAATTCAATAATAACAAGTCTGCCGCCTTTGCGCATTACGCGGCACATTTCGTGTAGCCCCTTGTCTAAATTCTCAAAGTTACGTATGCCGTATGCTACCATTACCGCGTCAAATGTGTCGTCAGGTAGCGAAAGGTTCAAGCAGTCTTCCTTCTGGAAATGTATTATATGGTCTAATTGTGCGGCTTTCACTTTAGTTCGCGCCACATTCATCATCCCTTCAGACAAGTCAATGCCAAGCAATTCCTTGGGACACAGTTCTTTTGCTGCCAAAATGGCAAAATCTCCTGTGCCAGTTGCCACATCTAATATATTTTGGGGGTGGTAGGGACGTAATGAGTCAATGGCGGCTTTACGCCATTGTTTATCAATGCCAAGTGAAAGCGTATGATTTAGCAGGTCGTAAGAATGTGCGATACCGTCAAACATTCTTTCAACTTGTGCGCCTTTTGACTCAGTGTCGTTGTAGGGCCTTATTTCTTCTTGCTTGTAAGTCATATTGCTTGCAAAGTTACTTTATCAGGCTTAAATGTCAAACAAAATATTGATTTTTGTGCAAGTATGTATCAATGCGTGGTAAGCATAATATGATGAAGAATGGGTTCGCATTTTCGTGTGGCACAATTATTCATCGATATAATTACGCAATTCGTCTATTTTATGATGTCAATAAATATTTATTGGTTCTTTTCCGATGTTGGTACATATACCTTTGCATTCGTAAATACAATAATAACAGAGACTTATGCATAAAATACGAAAGAAATGTTTGATGGCTTCCTTAGCATTGCTTCCTTGTACAGTTATGGCGCAAACGAATGGCGTTTGGACTCTCCAAAACTGCATAGACTATGCGGTAGCCCACAATGTGCAGCTATTGAAAAGTGTAGCTGCAGAACAAAGCGCCAGTGTCGATGTGGCCGAGGCTAAGGCAGGTTTATTGCCGAGTTTGAGTGGTGCCATGACACAGGGGGTGAATTATCGTCCGTTTCAAGAGAGTGGCGGTAATTTTGTAAATGGCGGTATAGCCACTTCTGCTGCAGACAAGGCTACGCAAAATGGTAGTTATGGCATTAATGCGCAATGGGTTGTGTGGAATGGCGGAAAGAACAGGATGAGTATAACTAATGCGCAATATAATCAGCAGTTGGCTGCCTATGATACACAGACGCAAGCCAACAAGGTCAAGGAGCAGATAGCACAGCTATATGTGCAAATACTCTATATGACTGAGGCTGAAAAAGTAAATCGCACGCTTTTGTTGCAAGACTCAACCATTTGCGAACGCGGGCAGCAGATGGTAAATGTAGGTTCTATGTCCAAGGCGGATTTGGCACAGCTGCAATCTCAGGTTAGTCAAGGACGGTATAATGTCGTGAATGTTCGAACACAAATTGCCAATGCCAAAATGCAATTAAGGCAGTTGATGGAACTGCCTGCTGATGAAGCGTTTGATGTGCAGCCAGTTGATGCTACAGATGTACAAGTGCTGAATAGTATTCCGAGCAAAGACGCTATTTATTCATCAGCTTTAGATAGTCGCCCAGAGATTAAACGTTCACAGTTGGCCATAGAGCAAAGCCATCTCAGTACGAAAATAGCCAAGAGTGGTTATCTGCCAACAATTAGTCTGACGGGTGGTATAGGAGATAGCCATATGACTGGGAGTCAAACTAATTGGGCTAAGCAAATGAAAAACAACTTTAGTGGTAACTTGGGCGTAACGGTGAGCATACCAATATTTGATAATCGAAAGAATAAGAGTGCGGTGGAGCGTGCAAAGGTTGCAGAAACTACAGCTCAGCTTGATTTGCAAGATACTCAAAAACAGCTCTACCAAACCATTGAAACGTATTGGCTAAATGCAACTAACAGCCAAGCCAAGTACGTGGCAGCGAAATCAAGTGTCGAGAGCATGGCTACCAGCTATGAGCTAATGACGGAACAGTTTAATCTCGGCTTGAAAAATATAGCCGAACTTTTGAATAGTCGTGCTAATTTGCTCAATGCGCAACAGACAATGCTGCAAGACAAATATACAGCTTTGCTTAACCGCAACCTGCTCAACTTTTATGCGGGCAACGAATTGTAATATAAACCACAATAAATATCTATATGAAAGTCAATATAAAGAAATGGTCTGTAGCCATAGTAGTATTACTCGCTATTGGTGGTGGAATATGGTACTTTTTGCACAAACAAGAAGCTCCCTTCGAGGTTTGTTATGAAACAGCAAAGGTCGAAATGGCCACGATTGGCAACAGTGTGACGGCTACAGGAACGGTAGAGGCTGTGACCTCTGTCGAAGTGGGTACACAGGTGTCGGGTATCATAGACAAAATTTACGTAGACTACAATTCTCCAGTTAAGAAGGGCCAGGTTATAGCAGAACTGGATAAAACCAACTTGCTGAGCGAATTGCGTAGTGCAACGAGTCAACTTGAAGGTGCAAAAAGCGATTTGAGCTATCAACGCTCAAATTTTGCACGCATGAAGACATTGTATGGCAAGGGACTCATCAGTGCTAATGATTATGAAACAGCACGCTTGTCATTGCAGCAGGCAGAGAGCGTTGTGAATCAACGTCAAGAGGCCGTGACAAAAGCAAAAACAAACCTAAGCTACGCTACGATTACTTCGCCTATTGATGGTGTCGTTTTGAGCAAATCCGTTGAGGAAGGTCAGACCGTGGCATCGAGCTTCAATACACCGACGTTGTTCACAATTGTAAAGGATATGACTGACATGCGTGTAGTAGCAAGTGTGGACGAAGCTGATATAGGCGAAGTCAAAGTTGGTCAGCGTGTAACCTATTCGGTTGACGCCTATCCTGACGAAACATTTGAGGGTACGGTAACACAGGTTCGAAATGAGGCAACAACCGAGAATAATGTAGTTACCTATGAGGTGGTGATTTCTGCCCCTAACCCAAATTTGAAACTGAAGCCGGGTTTAACGGCTAACGTGACAATTTATACGCTTGAGCAAAATAACATTGTAAGTGTTCCTACGAAGGCTTTGCGTTTCACGCCCACAAAAGAGATGGTTGGGGCAAAGGACAAAATTGTTGATTGCAATGGTTCCCATAAATTGTGGGTGCGCGAGGGACGCACATTCAAAGCATACAGTGTGCAAACTGGTATAACTAATGGTACACGCACGCAAATACTTAGTGGTATAAAGGAGGGCACAGTAGTAGTTGTTGATATGAAAGATGCTTCAACAACTGAGGAAGGTAAGGACGAAACAAGCACAGGTGAAGAGAAAAGTCCATTCTCACCCGGTCCGCCAAGCAAAAAGAAAAAGTAAGCGTTAAAGGGTGGCTCTAAAAATTCTGTTTTAGAGTTCTGCTATTCTGAAACGTGATTTGCATGCTCTCAGAAGTGTATTTTTGAAAGTTAGTTCCCTGCTATGTTCTCTCACAAACTTTCAAAAATACAGTTTCGATAGCGCATAAATCCCTATTCCAGAATTATTAGAACCACCTTAAAGCGTGAAAATCCAACCAAAAGCAACCAAGATGATAGATATTGATAAAGAAGAGATCTTCCCACAACCTGAGGATAGCTCAGACAAAAAAGTTGTGATTGAACTGGATAATGTGCGTCGTAATTTCGTGGTGGGTGATGAAATGGTTCACGCTTTGAAGGGTGTATCTTTCAAAATCTACGAAGGTGAATTTGTGACAATCATGGGTACTTCGGGTTCGGGCAAGTCAACACTCCTCAACCAGTTAGGGTGTCTTGATACACCATCAAGTGGGGAATATTACCTTGATGGTGTAAGCGTGCGCACTATGAAGCGTAGCGAGCGTGCAGTATTGCGCAACCGCAAAATAGGCTTTGTGTTCCAGAACTATAATTTGTTGCCTAAAACAACAGCTGTTGAAAATGTAGAGCTACCATTGATGTATAATTCATCTGTATCGGTCTCAGAACGTCGGAAGCGTAGCATCGAGGCGTTAAAAATGGTAGGACTCGGCGAGAGACTTTATCACAAGTCGAACCAAATGTCTGGTGGTCAAATGCAACGTGTGGCAATAGCACGTGCGTTGGTCAACGATCCGGCGGTAATATTGGCAGATGAGGCTACGGGTAACTTGGATACGCGCACTTCGTTCGAGATATTAGTCCTCTTTCAAAAGCTGTTTAAGGCGGGGCGAACGATTATATTCGTAACACATAATCCCGAAATTGCTTTATATTCCAGCCGTAACATATTCTTGCGTGATGGATTGATACGTGAGGATATTGTTAATCACAACATACACTCTGCATCAAAGGCATTAGCAGAATTGCCACCGAATGAAGAGTCGTAAATAACGATAATAATATAAACTTGTTATGAATTATAGCAATCTGTTCAAAATAGCGATGCGAGCCATTGCGGCAAACAAGTTGCGCTCCTTCCTTACCATGCTTGGCATTATCATTGGTGTGGCTTCGGTTATAGCTATGATGGCCATCGGGCAGGGGTCGAAAAAGAGTATACAAGCCAACATTGCTGAGATGGGCTCGAATATGATCATGATTCGTCCCGGCCAGGACAAAGGACCTGGTGGTGCCCAACAGGACGCATCTGATATGCAGACCCTGAAATTGAAAGACTATGAGGCATTAAAGGAGCAGGCAAAATACTTGTCAGCCATATCTCCGAGCGTAAATTCTTCTGGTCAGTTTATCAATGGCAATAATAACACCCCGTCGACCATTTATGGCATATCACCAGATTATATGCAAATCCGACAGCAAAAGGTCAAGGACGGTGAGATGTTTACTGACGAAGAGGTGCGCAGCAGTGCAAAGGTCTGCGTGATAGGCAAAACGGTGGCCGACAATCTTTTTACTAATGGCGAAGATCCTGTAGGCAAGGTCATACGTTTCAACAAAATACCTTTCCGTGTGGTTGGCGTCTTGGAATCGAAAGGTTACAATTCGTTTGGAATGGATCAGGACGATGTCGTGCTGGCTCCTTACACAACGGTTATGAAGCGTATATTATCAGTCACTTACTTGCAGGGCATCAATGCCTCGGCGGTGACAGAGGATATGACCGATTTAGCCATAGAGGATATAACCAGCATTTTACGCGAGAATCACAAGTTGAAAGCTTCAGATGAAGATAACTTCACAATCAGGAGTCAACAGGAAATGGCTGAAATGATGAACTCTACGTCCGACACCATGACTGTCCTGTTGTTGGCTGTAGCATGTATCTCGCTCGTCGTAGGCGGTATAGGTATTATGAATATCATGTATGTAAGCGTGACAGAACGTACCAAGGAGATTGGTTTGCGTATGTCTGTTGGGGCGCGTGGTATAGATATACTAAACCAATTTTTGATAGAATCAGTTTTGCTTAGCGTGACAGGAGGCCTGATTGGCGTAATAGTGGGAGTTGGTGCAGCAGTTGGTATCAATGTGTTCGCACACTGGCCCATACAAATCCAGCCCTGGAGCGTGTTGCTGAGTTTTGCCGTATGTTCAGCTACAGGCATATTTTTTGGTTGGTATCCGGCTAAAAAGGCAGCGAGCCTCGACCCCATAGAAGCTATACGTTACGAGTAAAAGCACATCGTAATAAGTAGATGCTTAGTATTAGTTGACTCAAGTTTCGGATTTAGAAGGGAACGGCCTGAAAGACCAAAAGCACCAAGCACTAAGTTTGCAGATGGAAACCATTGGGCCCCGTTTGAGTTAAATCCGAAACTTGAGTTATCTTACTACGGTCGTTCAACATGCTTATTACGTTCGAAGTAAGTGCTTACTACGTTCGAAGTAAATGTTTACCACGTTCGAAGTAAATGCTTACTACGACCGATGTGACATAACTTAGACTTGGTTCTGTGCTCTCATCACCCCCACACGTGCATCACCGTTCCGTTTGACAACGGATGGTCGCAGCCGTTATTCGTACTGCATGCTGTGTAGGCTGAAGGTTGAGTTACGTAGTTCTTTGATTTTCAATATGCACTATGTGATGGTGCAGAAAGGTGATGAAGTCATGTGTTGTTGGATATGCAGTTTTTTTGTATGTTTGCACCATTCAATAATTAGGTGGCACATGGTCAATCCTTGTAAGTGTGTTCATCGAAAGTTTTACACTGCGCTTTTGCACAGTGCCATCTGTTAATAAACTATTAGAGTATGAGTAACCAACAGCGTAAACCACTTTTAGAATGTTTCATAGAGGTTGTAGTACATGTACTGACGTGGTGTTATATATTTTTATCGCCTCTGATATTCAAACATAGCGGTGAATCAATTAATTGGGACCATTATTTGCATGGCAGTATCCTGCCATTGACTATATGCGTAGCCTTTTATCTAAATTATTTCGTGCTAATACCACGCTTTCTCCTAACAAAGGGAAAGCAAAAGTGGTTCTTTATTGTCAACATTATTATCTTTGCATTGTATCAAACAGGCGTTGAATGTCAAAGCATTTGGTTTCCCCCGCATCCACCAAAGCTTAAGCGAATACCAGAGTTTCCGATGTTTCCGCCCAAAAGCTACTTTGTGATACGTGGGCTGCTGTTTTACATATTCTCAGTAGGTGCCTCAGTTGCCTTGAAACTTAGTTTGCGCTGGCGACAGAGTGAGCAAGCAAGAGCTGAGGCGGAACTCGGGCGTTCGCAGGCCGAATTGAAAAATCTGAAAAATCAAATAAATCCTCACTTCCTGCTTAATACGCTCAACAATATATATGCCTTGACAGCTTTCGACCAGGTAAAGGCTCAGCAAGCTATTCAGGAGTTGAGCCGTTTGCTTCGCTACATGTTATACGAGAATCAATCTGACAGAGTCAGTTTAGACAAAGAAGTAGAGTTCTTAAAATCCTACATCGCTCTGATGAGGCTGCGCCTGTATAATGATGTCGAGGTAAAGGCTGAGTTCGATTACCCAGAGAGTCAAAACGTACCTGTAGCACCGCTGATATTCATCTCGTTAGTCGAGAATGCATTTAAGCATGGGGTATGTTCTACTGGCAATAGTTTTATTCATATAAGTCTGAAGGCAAATGCTCACCATTTAGTGTTTAAGTGCGAAAATAGCAATACGCCCAAAAACGAGTCAGATAAGGCTCCCGGGGGCATCGGTCTGAAGCAAGTGGCAAGTCGTTTGCAGTTTGCTTATCACGGACGTTACAAATGGAAATATGGGGCCATTGATGGTGGCAAAACATACAGTTCTGTCATAGAAATCTTTGATACACCAATAGAAAAGAATTAAACTAAAAACCAGAAAAATGAAGTGCGCAATTATTGACGATGAACCATTGGCTCTTGGACTGCTCGAGAGTTATGTAGCCAAAACCCCCATGTTGGAGTTGTGTGGCAAATATGCCAGTGCCGTTGAGGCTATGGGAGGATTGCAAAGTAATCCAGTTGACATCATTTTCCTCGATATTCAGATGCCTGATTTGAATGGATTAGACTTTTCTAAAACAATAGACACAGCTCGCACACGTATTATTTTTACAACTGCATTCAGCCAATACGCTTTGGAGGGGTATAAGGTCAATGCACTTGACTATCTGTTAAAGCCGATAAGCTATGTCGATTTCGTTGCATCAGTAAACCGTGCGCAAAAATGGTACGATATGATGGTGGCCAAGCACAATGAGGCAACAAAGTATGAACACAATGGTTCAACAGAACAAGTCGTGCTGAAGGACGTGAACAGTGATTACCTCTTTGTAAAGAGCGACTACAAACTGGTGCGTATAGATTTCTCGGACATCTTGTATATAGAGGGTTTGAAAGACTATGTAAAAATATACATTAGTTCCGAGCCCAAACCTATATTGTGCCTGAGTTCTATGCGCAGCTTTGAGAATGCCTTGCCAAGCGATACTTTTTATAGAATACACCGCTCATATATAGTGAACATGCAGAAGGTAAGGGTATTCGAAAAAGGACAAGTTGTGGTCAATGGTAAATACATACCTATTTCGGATAGCTATAAGGAGCAAGTTCAGACATATCTTAATAAGCATCTGTTGCAAGGGCGTTAATTCTTAATAGAGGTGGGGCATGCGTAGGTACATGAAAGAAAGAGTAAGGCTCATATTAGCTATGTGAAACTTAAATGTTATCTTCGTCCTACTAATATAACTCCAACTCGTAAGTAGGTGCTCAAAATCGTGCGATATGACTGCGGCCGAGGGGCGGCTGAAGCGCCCAATAGCGAACCTTCAATGAGGAAATGACACCTGCTGATTGTATGAAATAATTTTGAACACCTATCTATGCAATATAGAATGCTCTCAGATCAAAGAAAACGATGGGTTGATTGTTTGCGGGGATTTTGCATGATGGCAATCCTCCTTTTCCACACCGAAATATACTATACAGGTACAAGTATAATAGGCTACAATCTTTATGTCACCGATGCTTTGTATCTGTTTTTTATGTTGTCAGGTTATCTTCTTTACAAGGATGCTGGCATGATTGACACAAAGTACAAGTCGAAGTCCGTCTTAAGTAACTTGCTGTGGCCCTATTTTATCTTCACTTCTGTCATGGCCGTTCCTAAGGCTTTAGCTCATGGCGAACGGGTTGACAATGTCTGGGCGTTAGTGCAAAACGTCGTGACAGGGCAAGCTTCATGGTTCATTGCAGCTCTAATCGTTGCAGAGATCTTTTTCGTAGTAGCATTGCGTTTGTGTCGTGGTAATTTGTTTGCTCTTGGTTCGGTATGTGTGCTTTCATTCTGTTGCTCTGCATTGCTTGCCCTGAATGGGAACCTTGTGACTTTTTGGCAGTTCGGCAATGCGTTGCAAGCCATGCTATTCTTATTCTTGGGGTATGTCTACCATCGGTATGAGCACAAACTTGTGGTTGGTGTTTGGCCTACAGTGATAGCTGGCGTGATGCTCATTTCCTTGAAATGCTATGTCTATAAACAGGACTTGTTCATGACAATTTGGCCTATTGGTATAAGCAATTATGCGGTGTTCCTTATAAACGTGATTGTAGGTGGATTTGCCTCGTTCAATTTGTTCAAGCTATTACCACCTTGTCGGTTCTTAGAGTGGACCGGCCGTCATTCTATCGTTTATTATTTTCTGTGTGGTGGCGTGCCAATGTTTGTAGGTGCCGCATTCTCGTTTCTGCATCTAACTTATGATGGAAATTACTTTTATGTGGTACTTGCTTATCTGTGCGTTTATTTGCTAACTACCATGTTGGTATATTTGATTTATCGCTATATGCCTTTCGTGACGGGGTATGGGCGTCGCGTTTGTAATTGACGCCAAATGAATTGGCGTGTTTTAAGCGTGTAAACACTTCCGCGATTTTGTCTGCACTCTGCACTTTTTAAACGAACCATATTGATAATCAGGTAAATATGTAGTGCATACACGTCTGATTTTTATCTACACTTCATGTGCACATTGTCTGCACTGCCTTACTTGCATATATAAACGTTGCACTTGTTGTGCCAGTTAGTAATGACTGCATAGGGGGAGCGTAAAAACTGTGGGAGTAATTGAAAATCCGCTCTCCCTAAACTCACCAGCCGTTCTTCTTATGCCGTTAGAACACCTCGCGGCACACAGAAAGTGTAGATGACAGTGTATACTAATTTCAGACTTGTCTACACGCTTTTATTCGTTGATTATCAATTCATTACTAAGTAAAAGTGCAGAGTGTAGATAAAACAAAAGAAATAGTTTTACCATACTTCAAAAGGGCTTTTGCGTGTGTGATATTAAGATTAGTGCGAGATAGCGTTATATCTCTATATTGTAAGCCTGACACTTGGTTCGGTCTGACGTCGCGTGTACCGGGCAAGTCCGGTTACGCCTATTCGTCTGAGTATGACTTCAAATAGTGGTTTCCTTGACGATGAAGTGTGTGCTGTATTGTTTGCTGATGACATTTTGTTATGAATTAGGTGTTATATAACATAAAATGAGGCTTTTCTCTGTCTTTGTTGCGGTTGTCATCGTATTTTATCTGTACATTTGTAAAAACAAGGGCCGTGTATAGCCCACAAATCTTAATCCTTAAAATATAAAGTCATGAAAACAGAAAGCGTAATGCAATTGCTCACGAAGAAATATCCAGACCAATTAGAGTATTTGCAAGCAGTGCGAGAAGTTTTGCGCTCAATCGAGCATGTATATAATCAGCACCCAGAATTTGAGCGTGTTAAACTGATAGAACGCCTGGTAGAACCCGATAGAATAATAACTTTTAGAGTTCCTTGGGTCGACGATGAGGGCGAAGTACATGTGAATATTGGGCATCGTGTGCAATTTAATAATGCAATAGGTCCGTATAAGGGAGGAATTCGGTTTCACCCCTCGGTAAATCTGAGTATTCTGAAATTTCTTGGTTTTGAGCAAACCTTCAAAAATGCACTTACCACACTGCCAATGGGCGGAGCCAAGGGTGGGGCAGACTTCTCACCCCGCGGTATGAGTGATGCCGAAATTATGCGATTTTGCCAGGCTTATATGTTGGGGCTTTGGCACAATATAGGGGCAGAACAAGATGTGCCTGCGGGTGATATAGGCGTTGGTGCTCGTGAGGTGGGCTACATGTATGGTATGTATAAAAGGTTGTGCCTTCAGCATACCGGTGCATTTACCGGAAAGGGAATAGAATTTGGTGGCTCTTTGTTACGTCCCGAAGCAACTGGCTATGGAGCAATGTACTTTGTGCGTCAGATGTTGGCGGATTTGGGAGAAGATATTGCTGGTAAAAGAATTGCCATATCGGGCTTTGGTAATGTAGCTTGGGGGGTGGCAAAGAAGGCAGCGGAGATGGGTGCGAGTGTAGTAACACTTAGTGGTCCGGACGGGTATGTGTATGATCCTCAAGGTGTGGTGGGTGATAAAATCGCTTACATGCTGGAACTACGTTCGTCGGGCAATGATATAATTGCACCCTATGCCGAAAAATATCCAGAGGCAACCTTTTACGAGGGACGCAAACCCTGGGAACAAGAGGTTGACATCGTGATGACATGTGCCACACAGAATGAATTAAACGAACGCGATGCTGAAATGATTTGCCTTAACGGTGCAAAAATGGTGGCCGAGGTGAGCAATATGGGGTGTACAAGTCAGGCTGTTGATTATTTTACTGCCCACGGAATGCCTTTTGCGCCAGGCAAGGCTGTAAATGCTGGGGGCGTAGCAACTTCTGGACTCGAAATGACTCAAAATGCCATGCATCTGTCATGGTCGGCTGATGAGGTTGACACACGGTTGCGACACATCATGCATGCGATACACCAACAGTGTATAAAGTATGGCAAGGAACCAGATGGACACACTAATTATGTGAAAGGGGCCAACATTGCTGGCTTTATGAAGGTGGCATACGCCATGATGGCTCAAGGCATAGTGTGAATAGTTGCTTCATTATGTCCCTTACGTGATACATTGTTATATATGCTTAAAAGTATATTGCACTGCTAAAAAGCCCTATGAGTGTTGAGTAAATTAACACTAATGCCCTCATTTTTCAATGTCAAGTTGCAAAAATATCGTGTAATACTTGTCTGTGTAAAAACATACTATTATATTTGCGTCAGTTATGGAGACGTTGCATGGAATGTGATGTACCATTAAAGAACATACAATTTACAAATGGATAATCAATTGTAAAACACCATGAATAACATTAAAAGAGTCTACACTTTTGGTAATGGCAAGGCCGAGGGCCGCGCTGACATGCGTAACGAATTGGGAGGTAAGGGGGCAAACCTTGCCGAAATGAACTTGATAGGTGTGCCAGTGCCTCCAGGGTTTACAATTACTACAGACGTTTGCAACGAATACTACAAAATAGGTAAGGACCAGGTTGTAGCATTGTTGAAGGAAGATGTTGAAAAGAGCTTGCACCAAACGGAACAACTCATGAATAGCAAGTTCGGTGATGTGGCAAATCCCTTGTTGCTCTCAGTGCGCTCAGGGGCACGAGCCTCGATGCCCGGCATGATGGACACTATCTTGAACCTGGGTCTGAATGACGAGGTTGTTGAAGGTCTGTCAAAAAAGACTGGCAATCCCCGTTTTGCTTATGATGCATATCGTCGTTTTGTACAAATGTATGGCGACGTTGTACTGGGTATGAAGCCAGTAAATAAAGATGACGTGGATCCGTTTGAAGCTATTATTGACGATGTAAAGAAGGCCAAGGGCGTTCAGCTTGACAATGAACTTGAGGTAGATGATCTGAAGGAACTTGTAAAGCGTTTCAAGGTTGCCATCGTTGAGCAGACAGGCAAGGAATTCCCAACAGACCCTATGGAGCAACTGTGGGGCGCAATCTGTGCAGTATTTGATTCGTGGATGAACGAACGCGCTATTTTGTATCGCAAAATGGAGGGTATACCTGCAGAATGGGGTACTGCTGTAACAGTAATGGCTATGGTGTTTGGCAACATGGGCAATACATCGGCCACTGGCGTTTGCTTCAGTCGTGATGCTGCAACTGGCGAGGACCTCTTTAATGGGGAATGGTTGGTTAATGCACAAGGCGAAGATGTTGTAGCCGGTATACGTACACCACAACAAATTACGCTCGAAGGATCACGCCGTTGGGCAGAACTGCAGGGCATAAGCGAAGAAAAGCGTAAGGCCGAATATCCTTCGATGGAGGAGGCCATGCCTGAGATTTACCACCAGCTTGATGCTATCCAAACAAAGCTTGAAGAGCATTATCACGACATGCAGGACATGGAGTTTACTGTACAGGAAGGTAAACTCTGGTTCCTCCAAACACGTAACGGAAAGCGTACGGGCGCTGCAATGGTTAAAATCGCCATGGACTTGTTGCGTCAGGGTATGATTGACGAAAAAACAGCCATAGAACGTTGCGAACCGCAGAAGTTGGACGAACTTTTACACCCGGTATTCTCAAAGGAGGCACTTGCTAAGGCTAAGGAACTGACTCGTGGTTTGCCTGCAAGCCCTGGTGCTGCGTGTGGACAGATTGTTTTCTTCGCTGATGATGCAGCCAAATGGCACGAAGATGGCCATAAAGTGGTAATGGTTCGTATTGAAACATCGCCAGAGGACCTCGCAGGTATGGCTGTGGCAGAGGGTATTCTTACGGCTCGCGGTGGTATGACTTCTCACGCTGCCGTTGTAGCACGTGGCATGGGCAAATGCTGTGTGAGTGGTGCGGGTGCCATCAATGTTGACTACAAGGCTCGTACTGTCGAAATAGATGGCGTTGTGCTCCACGAAGGTGATTATATCTCGTTAAATGGTACAAATGGACGTGTGTATCAGGGTGAAATCAAAACACAAGCTGCCGAACTTTCAGGTGATTTTGCAGCGTTGATGGATCTGTGTGCTAAATATACTCGATTGCAGGTTCGTACCAATGCTGACACACCGCACGATGCGGAGGTGGCGCGCAAATTTGGTGCTGTAGGTATTGGTCTTTGTCGTACAGAACACATGTTCTTCGACAACGAGAAAATCGTTGCTATGCGTGAAATGATTTTGGCTGAAGATGTTGAAGGTCGCAAAAAGGCGCTTGCCAAACTTCTACCATATCAGAAGGAAGATTTTAAGGGCATATTCCGGGCAATGGACGGATATCCTGTAAATGTACGCCTTCTTGACCCACCTCTTCACGAATTTGTACCGCATGATACCAAGGGACAGGAAGAAATGGCTAAGGCCATGGGCGTGACAGTTGAGTATATCCGACAGCGTGTTGACAGCCTGTGTGAACATAATCCCATGTTAGGACATCGTGGCTGCCGACTTGGTAATACCTATCCCGAAATCACTCAGATGCAGACCAGAGCTATCCTTTCTGCAGCTATTGATCTGAAACGTGAAGGCTTGGATCCTCACCCCGAAATCATGGTACCCTTGACTGGTATATTGTATGAGTTCGAGGCGCAAGAGAAGGTTATTCGCGATGAAGCCGCCGCTCTGTTCAAGGAGGAGGGTATGGAAATTCCGTTTAAGGTTGGCACAATGATTGAAATTCCGCGTGCTGCTCTTACTGCTGACAAAATAGCTTCACGTGCAGAGTACTTCAGCTTCGGTACGAATGACTTGACTCAGATGACATTTGGCTATTCACGCGATGACATTGCCAGTTTCTTGCCTGTATATTTAGACAAGAAAATACTGAAGGTTGACCCGTTCCAGGTCCTCGATCAAAATGGTGTAGGACAACTTGTCGAAATGGCAGTCGATAAGGGTCGCATGGTACGTCCGGATCTTAAATGCGGTATCTGTGGCGAGCATGGCGGTGAGCCTTCTTCGGTTAAGTTCTGTCACAAGGTAGGATTGAACTATGTTAGTTGTTCGCCGTTCCGAGTACCTATAGCACGCTTGGCTGCGGCGCAGGCTGCTGTAGAAGAATAACAGATAATTACTGAAATTCAATAACTTAGGTGATAACGTCTGATAATCAGAATGTTATCACCTAAGTTATTTTAGGAAAGTACGTTCATTCTGCACAATAAATGAGCGGTTTGAACGCAAATGTTTAGAAAAGGTTAGAGCGTTGGGACAACGCTGTTTTGAACTTGTTTAGAGTGGTTAAAAATCTGCCAACCAATTAGTTATGACTTATTCTTATTTAGAACTGAAATTTATGACAAATAACTATTGGAACACAAGACAGATATGGCAACAATGAAAGCATGCGTTCAGAAGGAGCGCAGGGACGGGTTCTTCCCGGTGTACATCAGAGTGACACACAACAGAACCACGCAGTATATTAAGACTGACAAAATGGTAACCCGAAAGGAGCTTACCAAGAGTAAGGAAATCAAAGACCCATTTGTGCTGCAATACTGCACGCAGCGCATACTGGCCTACAACACGATGCTGAATGGCACAGACACGTCCAATTGGACATCAAAGGAGATTGTGGAGTTCTTGCAGAACAACAACCATGACATCTGTTTCAGCGATTATGCACGCAAGCATATCGACCGCATGATAGACCGTGGTCAGGAGCGCAACTCCAAGAACTACATTTTAGCGGTGCAGCATCTTGAACGTTTTGCAGGAACGAGCAAGGTGATGTTCTCGCACCTCACATCGGCGTTTGTGAACCGCTGGATAAAGAGCCTTGAACAGACAAAGAGGGCAAAGGAAATGTACCCAATCTGCATAAGGCAGGTGTATAGGGCGGCAATCATGGAGTTCAACGACTACGACACTGGCATCATACGCATCAAGACCAACCCTTGGGTGAAAGTGCAGATACCAAAGGCCGACCGCCCGGAAAAGCTCGCCATCAGCGCAGAGGAGTGCCGCGCATTCTTCGCAGCTCCAATCCCGGACAGCAAGATGAAAGAGCCGCTGGCGGAACTGGGGCGCGATGTGGCGATGATGATTTTGTGTCTTGGAGGCATCAACACTGTTGACCTGTACAATCTCAAACGAGCCGACTACCACGGAGGCATCATTCACTACCGAAGAGCGAAGACACGCAACTCGCGCGCCGACGGAGCATATATGGAGATGCGAGTTCCGCCTATCCTCGAGCCAGTCGTCGAGAAGTATCTCGACAGGGACGAGCATACGGACTGGCTTTTCAATTTCCATGTCCGCCACACATCCTCTGACAGCTTCGGGGCAAACGTGAACGGAGGCATCCGACAAGTGTGCGAGTCGATGCACATTCCAAGAGAGCAATGGTATTGTGGCTATACGTTCCGCCACACTTGGGGAACGGTGGCACAGAATGATGTACACGCCACAATAGACGAAGTGGCTTTCGGCATGAACCACAGCAGCGGCCACAAAGTGACGCGAGGCTACATCAAGATTGACTTTACCCCGGCATGGGAACTGAACGAGAAGGTTGTTGACTTTATCTTCTTCTCGGACAAGCCCTCCACTCGCAACGAGCATGCGGATGATGAAGAGCAGCACTTTCGTCTGTCCTACCGATATATGGTGGGCGCAGCAGCCTATTACCAAGGCCGCAAAGTCGCCTCGCTCACTGATGTCGGGTTCAACAACGTTGACGAGGTTATTGCCCAGCTGGTCACGATGTTGCCTGATGACATTCCCATGCGCGCAATGGTGATGTTCAAGATTGTGAATATAGACAAGGACCAGATTGTGGTTTACCAACGGCAGAAGGGCAAAGGCTTTGAATAAAATTTTAATCGCCGACAAAGGTACGATGTTTTTCGTCCTTGTCGGCTTTTATCTTTTTACAAAGTCCATTCTTTTTCTCTTTCAAAAAATCGAACTCTCACATGCGCGCGTACGCGCACGCAGGAGTAGAAGAAGTAAATATATTATTTACTTTTCTTTATATAAAGGACTCGGAAGAAATGCCTATTTATTCGGAGTAAATCTGAGGAAATGCCCATTTATTCCGAGAAAAACATTATTTCCTCCGAAGAAATAGTTATTTCCTCCGAAGAAATACATATTTATTCCGAAGAAAAACGTGCCTAAAAATGACTGTTTTCGACACAAAAGAGGTGCTTTTCATGCGTTTTTGAAAAGTAAAAATCATTTCCTCCGAAGAAATCCGAGGAAATACCCATTTATTCCGAGGAAAGCCTTATTTCTTCCGAAGAAATAGTTATTTCCTCCGAAGAAATACATATTTATTCCGAAGAAATGCGCATTTACGTGTAAGAAAAAAGCGGCATTTCAGCCGCTTTTGCTCTAAAATAGAGTGATTTAGATTTTGAGGTGTACACTGTGCATTTCGTTCGGAAATGATGAAAATTTCCGTGCTGCTTTTGCTGTTATCCGTGCTGCTTTTGCTGTTATCCGTGCGAGGAGAACTATTTGCCGTCTTCGCCACCAGAAAGGGCAAGCAGCTTGTCCTCAATGGTGCGTGTCACCTCTCGCTTGTCATCGAGTGTCGTTGCCTGGAGTTTCGGCACAACGTATGATGCGAGCTTCTCGAAAGCCGTCACACGGTCTTTGGGTTCCAACTCGCCGATGTCCTGCAAGAACTGGTCGGACTCGTAGTAGCCGTTGACGGCATCGGATATAGCCTTTCTGACGGCTGTTGTGATTTTGTTGGGAGTGCCTTCCTTTCGCCCTCCTGTCTTCATTCCTTTTGCCATATTGATTTGAATATACGATTAAACTTGTGTTGTATGGTTCGTGTGTAAAAACATAAACTTGAAGTGCAAAGGTAATGCGTTAGCTTTGCCACATTATTATATGTTTAAACGAATAAACACGAAAGAATATGGGATTAATAGGTAGTGCAATAGGTGCTGCTGGCAGCATCTTCGGAGGCATCAGTGCAAGCAAGGCATTCAGAAAGATGAAGAAGAATGTCGAGGCACAGCGCAAGAGCAATCAAGACTGGTACGACCGCCGCTACAATGAGGACGCAACGCAGAGGGCTGATGCCCAACGGCTGCTAACCATGACAGAGGAGAACATAAAGAAGCGCAACCAACAGGCGGCAGGAAGCGCAGCCGTTATGGGTGGCACTGACGAGAGCGTAGCAGCGGCAAAGGAAGCCAATAACCAAGCCTTGTCGCAGACCATGGGCAACATCAACGCTTCGGCTGATGCTCGCAAGGATAACATAGAGCAGACCTATAGGCAGAAAGATGACGAGTATGTTAACCAACTCAACCAACTGGAGCAGGGAAAGGCAAATGCCATTGCAGGAGCCGTGCAGGGTGTAGCAAATGCAGCATCTTCCATGCCATTCTAAAACACTTGGACCATGGCAACAACATTAGAACAGATTTTGACGCCAGAAGGCGGAAGCGGACGACCTAAGACAGCAGCTACACCATTCGACTCCTCGTTGGGAGGTGCTGCCACTCCTCAACCTGCGCAACCTCAAAGCGGTGGGACGGCTACGCAACCGAACGAAGCGGTAACGCAACCAAGTACTATGGCAGGACAACCAAATGGCGGTAATCCTGCCACTACTCCAGCTTCACCACAGCCAAGCACACCACAAGCTCCATACTGGGACTGGTCAACTGGCAAGATGGTGGAGAGGGAGCAGCCGCAGAACGTTACCGTTCCGTATGAGCCGGGCAAGGAGCCGACGGTAAGTTCTTCGACACAGACAGATGCAGGGGTCGACAATGCCGGGCAGAAGCCAGCACGACTGAGTTACACGCAGATGTACCAACAGTTAAATCCATTCAAGCCGCCAACGAAGGAGGAACTGGAAAAGGAACGCAAGAAGCAGAAACGTGAGCAGATATTCGCGGCCATAGGCGACGGCATCAGTTCGCTTGCCAACCTCTTCTTTACCACCAAGGGCGCACCGAATATGTACACTGGTCAGAACACCCAGTCGAAGCAGGTGAAAGACCGTTGGGAGAAGTTGAAGGCCGACCGTGACGCTCACATGAAAGAGTACATGGACGGACTGATGAAGGCGCAAGCCCTTGACGATGACAAGGACGACAAGGACAGAACCTACATGGAGAAGCTGACCAACAACTACCGCAACTATCTCTTGAAGAAAGCCGCTGACGACCGTGCTGCTGCTCTCCACGACCTTGACAAACAATTGCAACAAGGCAAGATTAATGAGCAGACACATAAGGCGAAGAAAGCCGAGGTGGAAGCCAAGTATGCAGCCGAACTGCAACAGAGCCAGATTGACAAAAACAAAGCTGCTGCAGGTGCATCAAAAGCGTCGGCAACTGCAAGTTACGCAGCGGCTGGCAAGTCAAATGCAGAAGCGAACAAAATTCGTGAAGATGCCAAAGGCAGATTTCCGTGGAAAGACAGCGAGGGCAACATCCATTATGCCAAGACCGAAGCGGAACAAAGGGCAAATGCTAAGTCTAACGGGACATGGGTTGAAGACACCACTACAGAAACGGCAACCTCTACATCGACATCTGGCAGCAAGACACGTCCAAAGACAACCTCAAGGACAACAACAACTAAAAAGGCCAATGGCGGTCATGCAGACATCAGCAAGAAGAAGCCCAACCCAATGGGTGGCGGTGGAAGTGGCAAGAAGAAAAATCCAATGAGCTAAACATTTTATTCACATGGACGATAACAAAAAGAAACTATACGATGCCCTGTCTAAAGATTACGACATGGGTACATACGAGCAGTTCTGCAAGGACATACAGGACTCTGGTAAGCGTAAACGATTGTATGACGCTACGAGCAAAGACTATGACTATGGCTCTTTTGACAGTTTCAACAAACAGCTTGGCTTTGTTGCTACTGCCAAACCTGCTGTACCTGCCAACAGTCAGTCGAAACCGTCTGCACCACAGAAGCCTGTACAGAAGCCAACGGCGGCGACACGACCTGCACAGAAACATCGTCAGACTGGCACACCGCTGACGGAGGCTGACAAGCAGAAGATGCTTGGCGAAACAAGCCAGATGCTTGCACAGACCCAAGCCGGGCTTCAGCGCACTAAGAACCGCATGGACTATATGAGTGCCAACACCGGGCTGCAAGTGCCAAAGGTGAAACTCGGAGAGAAAGGCGGCGGAATAAAGCTCGGACAGAACAACAAGGTGGTGAGCAGGAAAAAACTCAATCCCGAGACTGGCAAGGAAGAGCAGACATTCATCACGGAGAGCGGCAACGAGTTTGATAGCCGTGCAGAAGCCGACCTTGAACAGAACAGCGTGGACGATGCACGCTATCAACTGGAGCACCGCGAGGACTGGCTGCGTCAGCAGCGTAGAGCATTGGAGGCAAGGCTTGCCAAGCGTGGTGAGGAACTGGATGCGGAAGCTGTTAACTTTTCGTGGCGAGATATGCCGAGAGGTTCGGGCGGTGCGATACACACCTACAACACCTCGACTGTGAATGGAAGATTTGCAGACACGCAGTACAAGAATATGCTTGCCCAAATCAAGAAGATAGACGACACGCTTGCCACGCTCGAAGAAGCGAGAAAAGGCATTGCAAGTGACAAGTGGATAGACGACTCGTCTTCTTGGGCTGCAAAGAAAGGGAAGCAGTTGCTTGCCTTTGGTGCAGGAGCATGGCGCGGACTGGCTCATGCCGTGGGCAAGGTGAGTACATGGGACTTGGGGCTGACCGACATCAACACCAATGGCAGTGTGCTTGACGCAGCCCAAAATGCCGACCGGGTAGGCTTTGACAACATCAGCCAAGACGAGAGGGACTTGCTCAACCTTACTGCCATATCTAATGAGGTGCAGTCGGAGAACGCTGACCACATAGGCCGTGGCTATAAGGCTGGTGAAGTGACAGGCGAGAGTTTACCGTTTATGTTGGAGATGATACTCAACCCTGCATCGGGACTTGGCGAGGCTGCTGTAAAGAGAATGACGCAGGAAGCTATCAAGCGTTTCGGTAAGGAAGCAGTGAAGAAAGCCGCTAAAAAGTATCTGGCAGCAAAGATTGGCACTCGTCTGATTGGCGATGCCGCAGGTTCGGCAGTCATGGCAGGAACCTCGGGACTTGGTCATGTGACGGCAGACACATTGAACCGTCTGACTGGCGATGTTCAGTTCAAGCAGGACGAAACCGGGCATATCGTGTATGGCGGCAGAGAAGGAGCAGAGGACAGTGTGGCAAAGGCTTTTCTCAAGGCATTTGGCGCACAGACCATAGAGAACCACTCGGAAATGGTGGGCGAATACTTTGCCCCATTGCTCGGCAAGGCATCGAAAGTAGTCAGAAAAGGCATGGACAAGGTGGGGCTTGGCAGTGTGAACCGCTTTATTGACAACGTGGGTGCCACCAACTTTGCCAAGATGATAGGCGATTTTGAGAAGCACTCCAAATGGAACGGCACAATCGGCGAGTATGCCGAGGAGGTTGTGGGCAATATTGAGAATGCCCTGCTTGTTGGTGACAACACGCTCGACACAGCCAAGAATACAGGTGTATTCAACCTTGACCAGAACATTGACACATTCCTCGGCGTGTCGCTCATGGGCGGCTTCCTGTCTGGTGCCAAGACACTCTCCTACCGTGGCCCGAAGCGACAGGCCATGAATGAAATGAGTGAGGCTGGCAAAGCCATTGATCATGCCATAGGCGGCGACATACATTGGATGGAGAAATGGGGCGGTTGGCGTAACACATTCCTTGTTGGCACTGACGAGGAGAAGACGGCAGCACTACGTGAGGTAATGGACAATACTGACCTGCCTATAGGCTTCCGTATGGGTGTGCTGAACTTTGTGAAGGCAGCACAGAAATACGAGGGACTGACCCGTGCGCAGGAAAGCAAGTTGCAGAACGGTGAGCAAGACCCGGTGGCGGCAGGTTATGACGAGAGTTATGACCGTGGATACGACACGACTGAGCCAGAAGCCATGAACGATGCCAAGAACCTGCTTGACATGAAGCGTGGGCAACTGGCACAGCAGTTGGGCATAGAGAACGCTGACGAGGTGGATGACTACATTGGCGACCCGCTGCACTACATTGACGAGCAGCGCAGACTGGGCAACACGGCAGGACTCCAGACGGTGATAGACTATGCCAACGCCAAGTCGGCATACGAGGGAATGTTGGAGCGTGTGCGTGACGACATTGACAGCCGTGTGGAAGAAAGCAATCATACCGTTGACAGCCATGTGAACCGCACCGACGGCATGATACACCCTGCTACGCTGAAAGAGCAGAATGAGGACGGCACAGACAAGAATGTGTACATCGTCAGTGGTAACGTGGTGATGACGGACGACGGCAGCGGTGTTGACACTGAGAAATCGGACGATACCATTGTAATACGTGATGCTCAGACTGGCGAGATGCAGCAGGTAGCTCCTGACGCTATCTTCCACGTTGATGATGCCATTGACCCAGAAGAGGAGAAAGCCACGGCAGCGGAGGCAATACGGCAGGAAATGGCACAGCAAGCCGCAAACAATGTGGACGGCACACTGCCATTTGCCTTTGGCGACAGCTATACGCTGACCGCCCCAGACGGAAGCCAGCAAAGCATAGCCATTGTCGCCAATGAGCAGGGAGTTGTGGACAACTGCGACGGAACCGTGAACGTGACTGTTGACGGCCAGACTGTCGTGCCTATGAGCAAGGAGGAGATACAGCAGGGTGTCAACGCTACAAACATGGAACGCACGGCACAAGCCGAGCAAGAACGCCTTGCGCAGCAAGCCGAGACAGAGCAGCAGCGACAAGCAGCCGAAGCCGAAGCAAGTCGTCCTCAGTATGGTGTGAACGACATCTTTACTGTTACCGATGAAAATGGTATGCCCATTCGTGGCAATGTGCAGGGCATAACAGGGGACGGAGTGGAGATATACACCGAAGCACCACTAAATGGCAAGCGCGTGCAGATGGTGCCAGTCGAAGAGTTTGAGGGCATGGTGGACAGCATCAGCGATGCTAACGGCAACCCGATTTGGGCAAGAGAGGCAGTAGAGCAGCCGACAGGCGACCATATTGTTGACATCAATAATATGGTTGAGGATGTTGAAGCTGGCGAGAATAAGCCTTCCGAAGCCTCACTCAGCCCTACTACGCCTTTGACGGAAGAGGGTGCAACGGCTGAGGGTGAAGCACCCTTAACAGATGAGGCTGCGGCAACCGAGCATCAGCCGTCGGCACTGGAGCGTGTTCCCAAGAACGAGAAAGGCGAGCCAATATATGAGCAGACAGACCCTGCAACGGCATGGGACGCTATCGTTGAGCAGACTGGCGGCAATGAGCAAATGGCAAAGACTGTTGCCGACTCAATGGTTGCCGACAAGGAGACAGCACTGAAAAAGGCGGAGAAAGCCAAGGCGAAGCAGGGCGGCACCATAGCCGAGAAGATTGCAGCCGAGCAGGAACGACAAGCAGCCATTGACAATGCTAAGGCTGAGTTGAAGCATTGGCAGAGCATTGCCATAACACAGCAGAGCCGTCGAGCAGATGCCGAGCGTGTCAAGTCTGAGGAAGCTCGTAAAGCAGCAGAAGCGAGAGCCGAGGAAGAAGCAAAGGTCAAGGCAGAACGTGAGGAAGCGGAGCGCAAAGAGCGTGAAGCCATAAATGGTGTACCCGACTGGGTGGACGATACTCCGCAAGATGCCCGAGCAAGAGGTTTCCGCAGAAGCAACGGCGGCAAGTTTGACCGCCAGCAGCCGTTGGTGGACAGTGAATATAAGCCTTCTGAAGCCTATCTGGGCCTTTCTACGCCTTTGGGTGAGGAGGGTGAAGCAGGTGTCAAGACTGCGCCCATTGCAGTGGGTAAAGAGGTAGAGGTGAAATTTACCGACAAGGTGAAGCAGAAAGGTCGTGTGGCTGTTGTGGAAGCAGCGGTCATGCAGCCGAGCCACTATAATGGTCAGCCCAACGTACTGCACTTCATACCCGAGGCGCAGCCGAAGAAGCGCACCGACGATGCGAGCGTGGCTTCATCGGAGGACATCGCAGCCACCATGAACCCCGAGGAGATAACATCGAGCGTCACCGCCTATACTGGTGCTCCGACTCTGAACGCACGTGGCGAGACGATACAGGGCAACAACCGCACGGCAGCATTGAAGCGTATGTGGGAGAGCCATGCCGACCAAGCCGCAAAGTACAAGCAGTACCTAATGGACCATGCCGGGGAGTTCGGCCTTAACGCTGATGACATAGCACAGATAAAGCAGCCTGTATTGGCCAACATTGTAGATGTGGACGATGCAAAGGCTATCGAACTTGGGCAGTATGATGTGAAAGACACTGAGAGCGGCGGCACAGAGCGCATCAAGGCGAAAAATGCCGTAGTGAAAATGGGAACCGACATGAAGCACTTTGCAAGTGTGCTACTCTCTTCATCGGACGATGAGGCAAGTTTCTCGCAGCTCGTTGACAAGAACGGCGACACCGTACTGAAATGGATGAACCAAAAGGGCTACATCACCCCTACCCAGTACAAGAGCGCGTTTGACAGCAAAGGCAACCTTACTGCAGAAGCAGCCAACGACTTGAAGGGCATCATGTACCAAAGCATATTCCAAAACGGCAACGAGCGGTTGGAAGAGGTATTCAATACTCTGCCAGCCAAGGCGCAGCGTGCCCTACTCGCCACGATGTACCGCGACTATGACAGTCCGGCGGCGGAGCGCATGGTGCCAGAGGTGCAGGCAAGCATCATGGCTTACAACGAGCTTATGCAGAACGACAGCTTTGCTGGTGCGAAGAATATGAAGGAGGCACAGATGGCCGTTATGATGTGGCAGCGTCAGTATCAGTTTGACGATGCCACGGGCGAGTCGTACCTTCCTACGGAAAAATACAGTAACTTTGCATTGCAGCTTGCCGCCATGTACCGGGTACAGACACAGAGCCTTATCCAAGGCACGTTCAACCAGATGTTTGACCTCATACAGGGTACGCAGGAAGCAAACCTTTTCAATCAAGACACATTAGACAACACGCCTCGCACGCTCGTAGAAGCGATAAAGGAGGCATTAAACATCGACTACAATGGACAACAAAGAAACAATGTACTGGCTGGCAATAGTGCAGCAAGCCAACAGAGGAAACAAAGAAGCCGAGGAGATGCTTCGGCAGACGGACGAGGCGAGAGCGGAAGCAGGACTGCCGAGCGTGAGGGAGGAACTGAAAGCAATAGTGGACGAAGCGAAAACTCGCAAGGAAATAGAGGACTACAAGAGCAGCGTGATGAGGGAGTTCAAGAAGTACATGTAGGTCTTGGCGAAAAAGAGACTGACGGCTTGCTGTCTCAAATGGAAGCCAACGCCGCAGAAATGCCACAGTTGGAACTCAACCCGTCAAATTGGGTAAGCCAGTTTGGTGAGGAAGGTACAGTGAGAACTCCTATTGGACAAGTAAAGATGGGGGTAAACCAAATTGCGAAGTTGTTTGAAAAAGGACGCAGTGAGCAATTTGGCATGATTAAGCCTACAGTTGAAAATCCGCAAGTGATAATAGAAGTTCCGTCAGAGTCGAATGATGGTAATACGGAAAGAAGCAGCTCTTTATTGTTTGTTAAGACATTTGTCGGTAAGGACGGCAAAAAAATATATTATTTCAAGTCTGTAACCGTAAAGAAAGACGGCCTTGAAGTGAGTGTTAGTAGCCATTACGACCGTGTCAAACGTGTTAAGGAAGCATTGAAAAACGGGAAGTTGCTATACCGATTTGACGGTGGCGCACAGACCGAACACCACCCTGCAGATGTTTCTGTGACAACCTCCCATGAAAAAGGGCAGGGATTTTCTTCTGCCGACAAAGTTACAAACAATCATCGAGAGTTACAAACAAATAATGAAAAAAATACTGGGAGAGAAGAAGATAGTCTATCTTCCAAGATAGCAGCCGCCTCCGAGGAGGTGAACACTGAACCCACCGAAGCACAGAAAGAGGCTGGCAACTACAAGAAAGGCCATGTGCAGGTGGGAACGTTTGACATCACCATTGAGCAGCCCGAGGGTAGCATCCGCCGTGGCACCGATGCCAACGGCAAGCAGTGGGAAAGCAAGATGCACAACACCTATGGCTATTTCCGTGGCACAGAGGGAGTGGACGGCGACCACATAGATGTGTTCCTCTCCACCGACATTGACGGCTGGAACGGACACAAGGTGTATGTCGTTGACCAGTACAACCCCGACGGCACATTTGACGAGCACAAGGTGATGCTCGGCTTCAACGACATGGACGAGGCGAAGAGCGACTATCTTGCCAACTACGAAAAAGGTTGGGAGAATGGGCGACGGATTGATGTGACTGCAGTGAACCTCGAGGACTTTGAAAAGTGGATTGCAAGCAGCCACAGAAAGACCAAGCCGTTCGGCGAGTATTCGTCGGTGAAGAAAGATACAGATACTACCGTCAAGACTGGAGCCTACACCATAGCCCCAGCACAATACACTACCAAGCGCGGAAAGGTGCTTGATATGCAGCTTGTAAAGTTCGCCAATGAACTCAGCAAGGAGCAGCAGCGTGCGGCAGCTGCCATGGCCAAGGAGATGAAAGGCTGGTATGACAGGGCGCAGGGTGGTTTTCTCATGCGCTCGGAGGAGGACGCACGCAAGTTAGCAGAAGCCGTGGCAGAGAATGGCGAGCAGCTTGCCGATGCTGCACCGCTGTCGGTTTCCGACTTGCAGGAGGCTGACGAGAAGCAGAAAGAGATTGGCAAGGCCGTGGAGCAAACCATATCGGACATTGTTGACACGCTTTCGAAAGACAAGGTTGTTGTAGGGACACTGAAAAACAGCCCGAACAATCCTGCATTTGAAAATCTTGTGTATGAAAAGGCACAGGCTATCATTATCGGCGACACAGAGCGCAACCTTTCCAACGGAGTGCTAAAAGCCTTTGACAACAATGAGCTTTACCGCAAGATAGAGAAGCTTGTGCGTGAACGAGTGAACGAGGACATTTTCCAAAAGGCGGAGCGCATAGCCAAGGAGGAAGAGAAAAAGCGTACGGTCAAGAAGCCGAAGAGCAAGGAGAAAGAAAAGCCGAAAAACAGTGGCCAGTTTGGGCTGGTGAGCGATGAACGTATGGAAGAGTTGAAAAAGCGTCTTCGCCAGAAGCTCGGCAGTCAGTTGAACATGGGCATTGACCCAGAGATACTTGCTATCGGCATGGAGTTGGCAGCTGGACACATTGACCGTGGCATAAAGAAATTTGCCGACTTTGCAAAAGTTATGGTTGAGGACATGGGCGATGTAATACGCCCCTATCTCAAAGCCTTCTACAATGGTGCCAGGGATATGCCAGAGGTTGGCGACAATGGCTTGGCAGCAGAAATGACTCCATACGACGAGGTGCGTACCTTTGATGTTGCCAATTTTGACAAGGCTACGCCAGATGCGCTTGCCACTGCGGAACAAGTTGTGGCAGAGCATGAAGCAGAGAAGCAAGCCAAAACAGCCACAAAGAAGCTCAAAGAAAAGCGCAATGAGGCAGCGAAGAAACTGAAAACGTCAAAGCCAGCCAAGGAAGCAGCGGATAATTTCTACGACAACGGCATCAACGAGGACGCTGTAGCCGCATTGCCCGAAGATGATGCAATCCACCTTCATGTGGTTGACATTCTCAATCCCGGCATGACCGATAACTCCATGAAATCGAAGATAGACAATTTCACATACCTGTTGCCAAAGATTTCAGACGGTAAGTTGGCAGAACTTGACAAGGAGTATGGCGATGACAAGATTATGGGTAGCCACATCAAGGCAGAGATTAACAGGCGCGAAGAAGCAAAAATTGACGCGACAGACTTGCCAAAGCTTGCCAAGGAAAAAGCTAAGTCTGCGCTTCATGGCAACGGCAGCATGACGGATAATGCCGCCCTTGCCGAGGCCAAGCGTAGAATTGACAAGAAGAGAAAGACAAAGACTCCGCAAACAGAACAGCGGAGCCTATTTGACGAACCTATAACAAACGAAAATGACAATGGATTACAACGAGATGATGATGCTGTACGCACCGAAGCAGTGCAAGCCGACCGTAGTGGACACGGAGAAGGACTTTCAGAGCGCACTGAAAGCGGAAGCAAAGCGTCAGAAAAAGGACGTGAAGCAGTTGACGGAACAGGAGCGAGAAAAGGCACTGGGACAGATAGGACTGTGCAGCCTCGACCTGCAAATGCCGTAAAGGAGAAGCGCAATACACGCAACAACCATGCGGAGCGTGGCGAGGAGTTTGCCCCAAAATCGGTTGACGCACGCATAGATGCCAACATCAAGGCTATTGAGTTGGCACACGAATTACTCGAAAGTGGCGAGATAGCTACTCCCGAACAAATGGCCGTGTTGCGCCGTTTCAGCGGCTGGGGCGGTCTTGGTGCAGCTTTTGGTGACGGCGGCTACGACTGGAAACGCAGGGAGCGCAACCAGAAGATACGTGAGTTGCTTGGCAATGAAGCCTACGAACAGGCCGTGCTGAGTGCCAACAGTGCCTACTACACCCCGGCATACGTTGTTGACACCCTTTGGGATATTGCCGCGCAACTGGGCTTTAAGGGCGGACGCATACTTGAAGGATCGGCAGGAATAGGCAACATCTTGGGACAGATGCCGACAGCCGTCAGCGAACGTAGCAACATACACGCTGTGGAGATAGACGGCACATCGGGCGGCATCCTCTCGCTGCTCTACCCAGACGCAAAGGTAGAGATACAGGGCTTTGAGCAGACACGCATCCCCAACGGAAGCGTGGACTTGGCTATTACCAATGTGCCGTTTGTGGCTGGCATGCGTGTGAAAGACACGACTGGCGACAGCGACCTTGCCAAGAAATTCTACATACAGGACTTCTGTATAGCCAAGAACGTGCGCAAGCTACGTGAGGGCGGACTGGGCATCTTCATCACCTCCAACGGCACACTCGACAGCAGCAAGAAACTGCGCGAGTGGGTGACAAATGAAGGTGGTGCCGACTTTGTTGGAGCGTTCCGCATGAACAACAAGACATTCGGCGGCACACCTGTAACCTCGGACATCATCGTGATACGCAAGCGTGTGAACGGACAGCCCTCGCCTAATGCCATAGATGTAAGCACTATAAGCGGTGAACGCATGGCAGAATATGATACTGGCGAGACACGCAAGGTAAAAGGCAAGGAGGTGCCGGTGGTGAAGCAACTCTCAATGGACTACAACAAGTACTTCATTGAACACCCGGAAAACATGGCAGGAGAAATGCACTTCGGATTTGAGAAAGGCGACACCTACCGTCCGACGAGCAAGGGACTCTATCCTATGAGCGGCAAGGAACAGAAGCAGATGCTTGAGAGCTTTGTGCTGTCACTCTCAAAAGAAGAGGGAGCGGAGAAAAGCACTGCGCCGTCAGCAGACGAGGTAAACAGCATGGTGTATGACAAGCTCGGCAAGGATGTGAAAGAGGGCAGCATGGTGGTTGACAAGAACGGCCGTATCTGTCTGGCACAATACGGCGAAGCAGTGCCTGTAATGTCAAAGCCCAAGACTGGGGAAAATGCAAGTGAGGAAGAGCTTATAAAGCGTTTCCAATACAAGAAGATAAAGAAGCATACCAAGGCTGAGTGCTTCCAGTCGTATTCGGAAATCAAGACGGCATTGAATGATGTGCTTGCCTACCAGAAAGAGAATGAGGGCGACGAGGGATTGCAGCCGTTGCTCGACAAACTGAACAAAGCATACGATGACTTTGTGAAGACATACGGCCATTTCAACAAGAATGGTCAGTTGGCATGGCTGCGTCGTGATGTGGACTATGCAAACGTGGCCTCCGTAGAAACCTTTGAAGAACGTGGCGACAAGAACGGCAACCTTGTGCAGACATTTGGCAAAGCCGATGTGATGAACGGTCGTGTGGTAGAGAAAGAACAGGAACCGCACCCGGAGAACGTGAAGGACGGCGTTGTGGTGAGCATGTTCCAGAGCGGACGCATTGATGTGCCATATATCGCCTCTCAGCTCGGCATGAGCGAGGAGGATGTGAAGCAAGAAATCATTGATAGCGGACTGGGCTTTGAAGACCCTGCCAGTCGTCAGATGGAAGTGTCGTACCAGTATCTGAGTGGTAACGTGCGTGAGAAATTGCGCCTTGCACGCGAGAACAATGAGGGTGGCAGATACGACAAGAACATCAAGGCATTGGAAGATGTAAAGCCAATGGACATACCGTCGCACTTGATAGATTTCACTCTCGGCTCGTCGTGGATAGACTCGAAACTGTATGACGAATATGTGAAAGACAGGACCGATGTGGATGTACACTTCACAGCTGTAGGCGGCACATGGTTTATGAATGCCCCGGAATATGGTCTAAATATGGAGAAGAACCGTGCAATGGGTGTAACAAGCGAGATGCTACACCGCACTGTATTCGGTCATGCACTCATTGAAGCTGCCATACAGAACCGCACCATCACTGTATCGCAAACCCAGAAGAAATGGGACGGCACGACAGAAACCATTACCGACCGTGAGGCGACACAGGCATGTGCCGCCAAGATAGACGAAATACGCCAAGATTTCAAGGAATGGGCAAGACAGAAGATGCAGAGCGATGCAGAGATGTCTCAGAGAATGGAGCGTGTGTATAACGACACGTTCAACAACTATGTGCCTATGCGCATCCCCGATGACTTTGTGCCGGAATATTTCGGAGGAGCGTCACACAAATTCAAGATGCGCCCCCACCAAGGCCGTGCCATTGTGCGTGGCACCATGCAACCGCTGCTGCTTGCCCATGAGGTAGGTACAGGCAAGACTTTCACACTTATCTCCACCGCAATGGAGATGCGCCGCCTTGGTACGGCACACAAACCTATGATTGTGGTGCAAAACGCAACCGTAGGTCAGTTTGTGGCATCGGCAAAGGAACTCTATCCAAATGCCAAGATACTGACACTTGAAGATGCTGACCGCAATGCGGAGGGTCGCAAGAATTTCTATGCGAAGATAAAGTACAACGATTGGGACATGATAGTGGTGCCTCAGAGTACATTTGAGTTCATTCCCGACAGCGAAGAGCGCGAGATGGCTTTCGTGCAGGACAAGATACACGAAAAGGAGATGGTGCTGGAGAAGATGCGCGAAACCGACAAGAAAGGCAACAGTATGATACTGCGACAGGCAGAACGAGAGCTGAATGACCTCAACAACCAGCTTGCCACCCTATCGGACAAGGCATCGAAGAAGCGCAACGCTAACGACGAGAAGAAGAAAGCCGTGGCCCGGCAGAACGCAACGGTGAAAGCGCAGGAGATGCTCGACCGCCGCACTGACGATGTGGACAATTTCGACGACATGGGCATTGACGCACTACTCATCGATGAGGCACACGAATACAAGCACCTTGGCTTTGCCACCGCCATGCAGCGCGGAGTGAAAGGTGTCGACTCGTCGTACAGCAAGAAATCGCAGGGAGTGTACCTAAAAACGCAAGCCGTACTGGAAAAGAACCATGGACGCAACGTGGTGTTCGCCACTGGCACACCTATCAGCAACACGGCGGCAGAGATATGGACTTTCATGCGCTACCTCATGCCCAAGGACACAATGGAAGAATACGGCATCTACTACTTTGACGATTTCGTGCGCAATTTCGGAAACATACAGCAGATGTTGGAGTTCACGACAAGCGGTAAGTTCAAGGAAAACAACCGCTTTGCCGGATATGTTAATCTGCCAGAGTTGGTGCGCATTTGGTCGAGTGTGAGCGACACCGTGCTGACCCGCGAGGCAGGAGGCGTAAAAGAGAAAATACCCGAGCTGGAGGGTGGCAAGGCACAAGACCTCTATCTGCCACAGACACGCGCCCTGCGTAGCATTATGAAATATGTGAAGCATCAGCTTGATGAATACGACAAGATGAGTGGTAAGGAGAAAAAAGAGAATAGCCATATACCGCTCACCATGTACGGCATAGCCAAGGCCGCAGCCGTTGATGCTCGTCTTGTGCAGAGTGATGCCGAGGACGATGGGAATAGCAAGACCAACGAGGCCGTGCGCCGGACACTGCGCTCATTGAAAGAGACGGAGAGCTATAAAGGCACAGTTGCCATATTCGCCGACAACTACCAAAACAAACATAGCGGCTTCAACCTGTATGAAGACATACGGCAGAAGCTGATAGAGCAAGGAGTCCCGGCAAATGAGATTGTGGTGATGAAAAGCGGCATGACCGTGAAGAAGAAACTCGACATCTTCGACAAGGTGAACCGTGGTGAGGTGAGAGTGATACTCGGCTCTACATTCACTCTTGGCACAGGCGTGAACATACAGGAGCGTCTGCATACCCTCATCCACCTTGATGCGCCCAACCGTCCTATGGACTATACACAGCGCAACGGGCGCATCCTGCGACAGGGCAACTTGCACAAGGAAATGGGCAAGCCAGTGCGTGTGCTGCGCTTCGGCGTGGAGGACAGTCTTGATGTGACCGCCTACCAGCGACTAAAGACCAAGGGAGCCATTGCCGACAGTGTGATGAACGGCAAGGAACTGATGCAAGACAGCATGAACAACCGCGTGTTGGAAGAGGATGAGGATGTATTTGGCGATACTGTGGCGCAGCTCTCGGGCAGCGAGTATGCAATGTTGAAAAACAACGCAGAGAAGAACGTGCGCAAGTATGAGAGCCGTCGGAAGCAGTGGGAAGCAGACCAGACCTACATTCACAATGCCAAGCCACGACTGGAGGGCAAGATAAAGGCCGACAAGGAGCGTGCCGAGAAAGCGAATAAGCATCTGTTTGCCGTGCAGACCGCATTCCCCGACGGCAAGGCAGGTAGCATCAAGGTAGGCAAGAAAGAGTTTGCATCGGTAGATGCAATGGCCGACTTCATCAAGGAACACAACAAGAAGATACTTGACGAGGTTAAGGCAATGAAGGACAACCCGAAGGACGAGACACGCACCCACACACTCACCCTATCAATGGGCGGCTACGATTTCACGGTGAAAACGGAAATGCAGCGTGAGATGAGCAGCGGCGGCGGACAACTCTTTGCCGAGGTACACCGCAAGATGACCTACTCATGCCAGGAACTCGGACTGGAGAATGTGCCTGTGAAGCAGTCGTTGCTCAGAAATGCCATTGAGGACATCACGGAGAATGTGATTACAGGCAAGGACTTTGCCGAGCAGTATGATGCAGCCACACGCAGCATGAAGCATAACCAGAGTGAGCTGGAACAGATACGGCAGCGTGAGGGGAAGACATTCGAGTATGAGAAAGAGTTGGAGGAAGCCAAGCGTCAGTATATCGAGTACTCCGAGGCCATGAAGCATGAAATGGAGGAAAAGGAGAAGAAATATGCCGAAATGGACAAGGACGTGGCAGAGGCTAATGATGTGGAATATACCGACGAAGAAGATGATGATGCCGACGAGGATATGTACCGCATCGTGGACGACGAGGCGACAATAGAGCGTCTTGACAGTGAGCCGAAGATGACAGCCTACCGTGCGATGCAGGTGATAGACGGACGGCTCTATTCGCCCATGGCTGCAAAGGTGGACGGCAAGCTGACGGCAGACAACCCTGTTGGCGCATGGACAGAAGCCGAAGAAACGGTGTTCGACTTTACCCCAGAGCAAAAGGCCGCTATGGAGAAGCTGGACAACTCGAAGAAGAAAGGCGATGTGGAGATAATAAAAGGCAAGTTGAGGTACCACAAAGAGAGCGAGGGAGGACGAGGCACATTACAGTTCCACCTCGTAAAGGGCGACGGCACAAGCCTGTGGGCGGCATATAACCCATATATCCACAGTTCGCTTATGATGCTCAACGACCAGTTCACCTCAGCCTACAAGCGTCCGAACATTGTTGTGGTGGAAGTGGAGATACCCAAGAGCGAGCTTACATCGGGCTATCGTGCAGAGCGTGCCAAAGACCCTGTAGGCATAGCAGAATGGAAAGCTGGCCCAGTGGCAGGACAGTTGCCGAGCGACATGGGAAGAAAGGTGATGCTAAGCCGCTGGAGCAAGGTGAAGCGCATCGTGCCCTACGCGGAGGTAGCCGACCATGTGGCTTCTATATTGGAAGCTGCCGAGGCGAAGAATGGTGAGCGGCTGACCTTGCCGATAGACTCTTTCCACCCCGAGCTGCGCAAGGAACTGGAGAAACGCGGCTTCAAGTTTGAGTATGGCCAGTACACAAAGGAGAAGACCGACAAGAACGGCAATGTGCAGACAGCATGGGACGAGAAAAGCGATGCTGAGAAGCGCAAAGCCTACAAGGGAGCAAGCTACATGGATGATGCTGCCATAAATGAGCTGAATGAGGAACTCGGCGGCAAGTGGCTAAAGCGTGAGGGCGAGGGAGCCTACAGCGACGAAGAGTTGTCGTGGGCTAACGACCCCAAGAGCAAGATGCTTGGCAGAAACCGCTGGAGCAAGCGTCAGCAGGGCGAGTTTGCGGCGCGCGAACGTGAGCGCATGGCGAGCCGTGTAGAGGAACTTGTCGGCACGCTGCACCTTAATAATGTAGAGGTGGTGACCGATGCCTCCATGCTGGAGGGACGGCGCAAGCGTGCCAAGGGCTTCTACAACAAGCGGAGCGGCAAGATAACCATCGTGATACCCAATCATGCATCAATGGCCGATGTGGAGCAGACACTGCTGCATGAAGCCGTGGCACACTACGGACTGCGAGAGTTGTTTGGCGAGCAGTTTGACACGTTCCTCGACAATGTGTACAGTCATGCCGAACTGCCCATACGGAAGCAGATAGCCGAGCTTGCCAGAAAGAACGACTGGGACTTTAGAAAAGCCACCGAGGAATATTTGGCGAGCCTTGCTGAAGACACCGACTTTGAGGGCATGAACAAAGGCAGGGGCTTCTATGGCTGGTGGTCGTTCGTGAAGAGGGCGTTCCTTGACATGCTGCACAAGATAGGCTTTGGTGAGTATGACGGTCCCGAACTCTCGGACAACGAGCTTCGCTACATACTTTGGCGCAGCTACGAGAACCTCAAAGAACCGGGCAGATACCGCAGCATATTGGGCGAAGCCGCTGACATGAGCAAGCAGTTGGACTTGAAGGTGGGCAACTTTGCCGAGAGAGAAGAACTGCCTATGGACAAGGCCAGCGAGGAAGATATGTTCCGCGATGGTAACAGTGTGGACTACGAGAAAGCACAGGCACGCAACAGGTATGAGGAGCGTGTGAGCCGTGGAATGTACCAGATGCAGGAGGCCATGCAGGACAGTATGCTCGGACTGAAAGAAGCCATGGACGCAATATTAGGTGCAGAGGGCAAGAAGCAGTACATCGAGGATGTGGTAGGATATGAGAACGCCTACCTTGGCGAGAACCGCCTGTCATCGGTGAACCAGGCTGAGTGTACTGCCTTTGCCCGAACGCTGTTCAAGCCGCTGCTTGAAGAGGTGGCGAAACTTGCCAAGACGGCAGACGAGCGTGCGGAGCTGACCGACTACATGATGGCGAAGCACGGACTGGAGCGCAACGAGGTGATGCGAGAGCGAGCTAAAGAAAAGCTCATAGAGGAGAAAATGGGTAAAGAAAAGCCCAAGGAACCCAATCCAGACGATGACGACTATGATATTAAGATGGTCGCATACGACGCTGCCATGGACGCATGGGAAAACGCAGTAGAGGTAAAGCTTGGCGACAAGCTTTCTGCAATTGAGGAGCGCGATTTTTCTGGCCTTACGGCATTGACTGGTATGAACAATGTTGTGGATGCGGAAGCAGAAGCACAGCGTATGGTGAGCGACTACGAGAGCAACCATGACACGGCAGACTTGTGGGGCAGAGTGAATGATGTGACGAGTGCCACACTGAGCAAGACCTACGAGAGCGGACTGATAAGCAAGACTACATACGATGATATACGCACGATGTACAAGCACTACATTCCGCTGCGCGGCTTTGACGATAAAACAAGCGATGAGGCATATGCTTACTTGCAGGACAAACACAGCGCATTCAATGCACCTATAAAGACTGCCAAGGGACGCAAGAGCAAGGCCGACGACCCATTTGCAAATATGGAGAGTATGGCAGAGAGTGCAATCATGCAGGGCAACAGAAACGTGTTGGTGAAGCAGAAGTTCTTGAACTTTGTGCTGAACCACCCGAGCGACCTCGTAAGCGTGAGTGACCTGTGGCTGCGCTACGACGATGCCGCCGACGAGTGGAAGCCTGTAAATACGGGCGATGTGGCAGGGACGGAGCGTTTGGAAGAGACAGACAGCCCTGCCGAGGTGGAGCGCAAGATGCAGGACTTTGAGGCCGCAATGGAGCAGCTTGCCGCACAGGAGCCGGACAAATGGAAGAAGCAGAAAGAGAACCCTGCCATTCCATATAGAGTAGTTGAAAGCAGAGACCTCAGACAGCACCAAGTGCTTGTGAAGCGTGGCGGCAAAGACTATCTTCTCACCATCAACGGCAACCCGAGAGCAGCACAAGCACTGAACGGCCAGACCAATCCAGACAATGACACATCGGGAGCCATTGGTGCCATACTCCATGCAGGAGAGGTGCTGAACCGACATCTGAGTGCTTTCTACACCACACGCAACCCCGACTTTGTGGTGTCAAACTTTATGCGCGATGCACTCTATGCCAACACTATGGTATGGGTGAAGGAAAGTCCCAACTATGCCATTCGCTTTCACAAGAACTTTGGCAAAGTGAACCCAGCCAAGATGAAGATGTTGTTTGGTAAACTGCGCAACGGCACTCTCGACATGAACGACGAGGTGGAAAAGATGTTCCACCAGTTTATGATGAACGGAGGCGAGACTGGCTATGCCAACATCCGCGACATAGAGCAGCGCAAGAACGACATCAAGCGCGAGTTGAAGAAATACAACGGCAAGCTACCTATCAGAAAAGCATGGGACTTGCTGGGCGAACGCTTCGACGAATACAACCGAGCCGTTGAGAACTGTGCTCGCTTTGCCGCCTTTATGACCTCGCGTCAGATGAAACGCTCGATAGACCGAAGTATCTATGATGCAAAGGAAATAAGTGTGAATTTCAACAAGAAAGGCAGTGGCGCAAAATTCATGGGAGCCGTTGGTCAGACAAAGACTGGCAATATTGCCGCTTTCGTATCTGGTTTGGGACGCAGCGGTTATGTGTTCTGGAACGCAGCCCTGCAAGGCGCTACCAACTTTGGACGGCAGACCATGCAACACCCGAAGAAAGCCTTGGTAGGAATGGCGGCAATGTTCCTGCTTGGAGTGCTGACGGCTGGCTTTGGCGGTGGTGATGGCGACGATGACGATGACAAGAACAGCTATTACAATCTGCCGGAATATGTACGACGCAGCAACATCGTGTTCCGTATGCCGTGGATGAAAGAGCAGTGGATTAGCATTCCGTTGCCTGTAGAATACCGCTCTATGTACGGCATGGGCGAGCTTATGACAAGTGTAATCAGTGGAAAGGAACACTATACTGGAGGTGAGATAGCCAACCAGATAGCAGGGCAAATGAGTCAAATGCTGCCTATTGACTTTATGGAGGGTGGCGGCAGTTTCAAAGCCTTTGTGCCGAGTGCCGTAAAACCATACGCAGAGGTTATGACCAACAAGGGTTGGACCGGGATGCCGCTGTATAAGGACACACCCTACAATCAAGATATGCCCGAATGGACAAAGGCATACAAGAGTGCCAACAAATATCTTGTCGGGCTGTCGAAGACACTGAACGACATCAGCGGTGGCGATGCCTATACAAAGGGGCTTGTTGACATCAACCCTGCAAAGGTGGAGTATCTGCTGAACGGCTATTTTGGTGGTGTGTCAACCACTATTGACAAGTTGACAAAGACTGGCGAGACAATACTGGGTGATAGAGAGTACGACCCACGCAGTTTCCTTATACTGAACCGACTGGTGAAGAATGGCGACGAGCGTACGGAGAACCGGGCTGTCAACAACGAGTATTTCCGTCTGAAAGAAGAGCATGACAAGTTGAAAGCGCGTCTGAAACACTATGAGGACGACACTGACAATGGTGTGTTTGACTATGCAGAGAAGATTGACTGGCTATATAACTCGCCAGAATATCGTCGTTTGGAAATATTCGAGGACTATGCACCAGACATTGACGCAATAAACAAGGAGCTGAAAGAGCCTATGAGTGATGCAGAGCGCAAGCAACTTGAAGCCGACCTCAACGAGATAAAGAAAGACCTCGTAGAAGAGGTGAACAAGACACGCAAGCGTAAATAGTTAAACCCGGTGTGGTGGTGAAGATAAGTATCTTTGCAGATATTGATTTTTGCCACCACACCATAAAAAGAGCATCAATGATAACGACAGACATAAACAACAGGAAGAAGAGCAAGAAACTGTTTCGCATGAGCCACATCACGCAGAAGCCGGATGAGCGCAGCGAGATGGACAGCGTGCAGTATATGCGCGAGAGCTACGGCAGCCGTCGAGCTTTTGACATTCTGATGGAGGCTCAGTATTACTGGAGTCGCATGGACGAGTTCAGAAAAGACCGCCAGCGCAACAAGCGTTACTGCTACGGCAACCAGTGGGACGACCTTATCGAGATAGAAGAGAACGGCTGCAAGAAGACCATTACCGAAGAGGAGTATATCAAGCGACAAGGCAACGTGCCGTTGAAGAACAACTTGATACGCCGTCTTGTGCGAAACGTAATAGGTGTATATCGTTCTCAGTCGAAAGAACCCACTTGCACGGCACGCGACCGTGACGAGCAGAAACTTGGCGAAACGATGAGCACCATACTGCAATGCAATATGCAACTGAACCGCATGAGCGAGGTGTATGCGAGGACAATGGAAGAGTTCTTGATAAGCGGTTTCATTGTGCATCGCAAGAGCTATGGTTGGCGTAACGGCAAGGAAGACTGTTGGACGGACTATGTGCAGCCCAACAATTTCTTCATCGACAACAACATGAGAGATTTCAGAGGTTGGGACGTGAGCATGCTTGGCGAGGTGCATGACATCTCGTTCGGTCAGTTGTGCGAGCAGTTTGCCCACAGCCCTGCCGACTACCGACGGCTTAGGGACATATACAAGTATGCGGCACGCAAGGACTACATAGCCAGCACCGCCGCCAGCTTCGGCTACAGCAAGCTCGACAACTACGACTTTCTGTTTACGAGTGAGCCAGGGCGTTGCCGCGTGATAGAGGTATGGCGAAAGGAGCAGAAGCCGAGATACAGGTGCCATGACCCACAGAATGGTGATGTATTCAAGATAGACGAAGAGGACTATCGCATGGAGGTTGGCGAGGTGAACGAGGAACGTAGGCGCGTAGGACTGGAGGCTGGAATGCCGGAAGAAGAAATACCGCTGATAAGAGCCGAGTGGTTCATGGACGACTATTGGTATTTTTACTACCTCAGTCCGTTTGGCGACATACTGAAAGAGGGCGAGACCCCCTTTGAGCATGAAAGCCACCCCTACGTGTTCAAGGCATACCCATTCATCGACGGCGAGATACACTCATTTGTAGCCGACGTGATAGACCAGCAGCGATATACCAACCGACTGATAACGCTATACGATTGGGTGATAAGAGCCACAGCCAAAGGAGTGCTGCTTATTCCTCGCGACTGTCTTGGCGAAACAAGCATTGATGACATAGCCGAGCAGTGGTCGGAGGTGAATGGCGTGATAGTGTTTGAACCGAGCAAGAGCGGTCAGATGCCGACCCAGATAGCCGCCAACGCAACGAACATAGGCATTGGCGAGCTGTTGAACCTACAGTTGAAATTCTTTGAGGACATCAGCGGTGTAAACGGAGCGTTGCAGGGTAAGCCCGGCTACAGTGGTACGAGTGCAGCCCTATACAACCAGCAGACACAGAATGCCACAACCTCGTTGCTTGATCTATTGGAAGCATTCAGTTACTTTGTGAAGGACGGAGCTTACAAGGATGTGAAGAACATGCAGCAATTCTATGACAGCAAACGCGTATTCAACATAGCCGGAAAGAGTGGCGCACAGATAATCTACGACCCGAAGAAGATACGCGATGTAGAGTTTGACCTCAGCATTACGGAAAGCACCACGACCCCAGCCTACCGTCAGCTGAGCAACGACATACTGATGCAACTATGGCAAGCACAGGCTATCAGCGTGGAGCAACTGTTGGAGCATGGCGATTTTCCGTTTGCCGACGAGCTTCTGCAGAGCATCAAGTCGCAGAAGCAGCAGATAGAGCAAGGCGGTGTGCCAGAAGGAATGTCGCCGCAGTTGCAACAACAAGTGCAACAGACAGCCAATCCGAAGGCGATGCAGTACTTGCAACAGTATATGGGGCAGGGACAGCAAGCAGCATAAAAGAAAAAGAGCGAACAGGGAGAATATTTCCTGTTCGCTCTTTTTGATTGATGATTTCTAAGCCTTACTGGGCCTTTCTAAGCCGTTGGGGATGTTCTTTGCTGTCTTTGGCGTGACGGCCTATTGTACCTTTGGCGTTGTCAATGGCAAGAGGGTTATTGGTAAGCGTCATCACACCGTCGATGTTGCCATAGCGACTATTCATTCTTAGCTTCCTCCTTTGCTTTGCGTCTTTTAGCTTTGGCGAGCTTACGCTGTGCCTCGACCCAAGAAAAGTAGGATTTCACTTTGAGTTTTCTGATGCTTACAGGCATCTTGCCGTCGCCGTTACGGTAAGGAGTGCAGTAGAAGCACTCGGCAACAAGGTCGCGAACGTGCGCCTTAGGTGTGATGTAACCCTTCTGCTTGAGTTTGCGAAAGTTGAAACGGTCCATGATAATAAGATTGTTACTCTTGGCGACTGGCATGACATAATAACGTTCGCCGTCCTTGGCATGAGCCTTGTCCGCTTTCTTGATAGCCTCACGCAAGCGGAGGTAAGAGCGGAGCATCTGAAATGCGTTTAACATAACTGTTTGTTTTTATTGGTGAATAATACAATTTTTCTAAGCCTTACTGGGCCTCTTTAAGCCTTTTTGAGCCGTGGTGACTTGCGCGGCTGTTTAAGCCGTGGGGACACTGCTATACTTATTATACTATATGGTAGCGGCAGTGACGGCGTGCTTTCTGCGTCGTGGTTGCGACTGGTGTCGAGGAACGAAGCGTGGCATATCCATTTCAAAGAAGCAGATGTGCAGCCCTATGGCACGCGTCATGAGGAGGTCGTCGTGTTCGCCGACAATAGCACCAAAGGCACCATTGGGCTTTCGTTCATAGTTGATGTACTCGTTGATGCAGCGTTCATCACGCTCGATATACATACGCTCACGAATGACCTTGACAAGTGTGGAGATAATCATTGGCTTTGTAGCTACGTTGGTATGGAAGCCGTACTTGCGTGGCAGTCCCTCGCGTATGTCCTCCTCGGACTGGCGACGAGCATAGAGATTGGGATAGATGTCCTTAATCTGATTGAGGATGAATTGCGACTGGTCGCCGTCGACCTCACGCTCCTTATCGTGTGTTTCCAAGGTGTTGCTCTCAATGACGAGATAAGCATTGTCGTAGTATGCGGCAATCTGTGCTGCTCGCCATGCAAGCAGGTCGATGTCGATATGGCCATACCACTGCGCTACAACGACAGGCTTCTCGCCATCGAGCATTGGCAGACGGTCGAACACTACAATGACCGACCAGTCGGCTTTCTTGGAGCGTCCACCCACATCGACAACAACGAGATAGCGGTTGAGCACTCGTTCATCGTCGTAAATCTCGGGCTTTACCCATACCCAGAACAAGCCCTGCCTGTCCTCAGAGAAACGAATGTTGGCAAGAGCAGCCTTGCCCTCGTCGCCGTCGGCATACACATCGCCGATGAAGCGTGGCGGTCGGCACGTTTTGCGGAGTTTCTCCACACGATACTTGTCGAAGACACGCTGGCCGGAATGTACGAAAGCCTCGATGTCGTCGGACGGGAACTCAGCAGCCATCTGTCCGTGGTCGTTGTATTTCTTTCGCTCGGCGATGTACCAGTGAATAGCCTCCAACGTTGCGCCTCGTTCCCAGAGCCACCAAAGGTAAGTGCCGGGTTCCTCACGGTCGGACGGGATATTGGAGTTGTCGCGGTTGAGATAGAGCCATTCGGCAAAGTCGGCCTTCTGCTGCTCAGAGTCGAACTTTAGCGAATACTGCTCGATGTCGAACCACGACACAAACATAGCCTCGAACTGCGACTTGCCCTCCTTCGCCGCCACATACTCACGGTGGAAGAAGTTGCCAGTGCCGTTGGCTGTGGACTCATACACTATCATGGTGTAAGGACGGTAAAGAATACCCGAACATGCCGAGCGCACGATGTCCTCGGGCTTCTTTCCGTCGGTGGCTTTCCAGATGCCCACCTCAGAGAGATGCACAAGGTTGTAGTCGCCACCACGACAAGAGTCGGGTCGTTCGGCAGTGCCAATTTTAATCTTGCAGTTGCGCTGCGGCACACGGTGGATAGAGCCGGAATGTCCCACACCGACAAGTTTAGGTTCGTTATCGTCGAACTCAGCACCGAGTCGATAGAGCATATCCACTGGGTAAGCCTTAATCATTCGGTCGAACATATCCTTGATTTCATCAGAACCGACACCTTGGTGAGCGATGATAAGCGAGTTGAGACCAACACGGTGCAGGAGCTGCAACCATGCCATGTAGAGCTGCGATGTGGTGGAGCCACCCCACTGACGCGCCTTCAAGAGAATAAGGCGAATAGGCTTGCCAGCCAAACGCAACTTTTCAAGCCGTGCCACAAAGCGACGCTGCGGACGAGTGAGCCGGAAGAGTACATCCTCGCCACCGCCCTTGTTCTTGATATAGACATATAGAGCCGCCCAAAAGGGAAAGTCCTCACGGCAGCGTATCTTGACAAACTGCTGGATAACCTTATGCCGGTCGTCGGGGTTAGGCTCTACACCCATATAGTCAGAAAGGAACTTGTCAATGGAGCCAGCCTCTACAAGCTGTTTAACAAGCGGAATGTGCATGAGCTTTTCGGGAAGCCACTGCGTATGCCCCTTGATAGGAAAGTCGGAAATGAAGACCTTTATGCGGTCGCCTACAGAGCCTTCGCCCGTGATGGGGTCGAAGTGGGCATAGACGATATCGTTGCGGCGGTCGTTTTCTTGGAGGATGGAGAGTGTTTGGTGGAACTGGGCCTCACTGGGCCTTTCTAAGCCTTTCTGAGCCGTGGGGACTTGGGGCTGAGCCTTACTAAAACTGTCTGAGCCTTTCTGAGCCGTGGTGGTATTTCTTGCTACTACTTTCTTCATAGGGTGCGGCGTTTAATGGGCTTGTTGAGCAGAGCCACAATGAAGCCGCAGAGATAGCACCACAGATGCAGGAGTGCATTAGTACCGGGCAGGAAGAAGCCGATGAATAAGTATGAAGCCATACACATCTGATAATACCGCTTGCGCACGACCTCGAAAGATATAGAGCCAAAGAGAACATAGATAATGCCCGACAGCCCTACCGTGGGTATAGCGAGAGATGATGACAACAAAGATAGCGTATCAACGGGTACACATACTGCCAAAAGGTATGCCAAGAGCAGCCTTCTGTAAGTAATGTCGTACACGAATATCAACGAAAGAAAAGCCCAGCCGTTGAGAACGGCATGAAATACACTAACATGCAGGAATGGATAGACAAGGCGCGGCGCGATGCCACACCCTGCACGGATGCCAAGTCTTGCATTATCGAGGTTGACGGCGAATGCCGCCAATATGACGATGACGGCTACAATGAGAAGTGCCGCAACCTTTTCAACTTTTCTCTTATCCATTTTCTTCTCCCTTTACAAACCATAATCTTTGCACTGCCCGGTGATATGTAGAACTTTGGCGCAGGTTGTGCCACCACCTCGGCACACAGCATCTTGAGCGACCATTCGGGATGCAGTTCTCGCAAGGAAAGCACCCGACGGCAAATCTCTTGAAACATCTCAAACTTTAGTGGCCGCATCTTTATGTGCTGCTTGCCCTGCAACATTGCCGACACAACAATAGTGGCCCGATTGTCGGAAACATAGAAACGTGCTGCAGGAGCGTTGGCGATGTAGGCATATACCTCTGGCATACGGATATAGTCGCATGAAGAGATGTACTCGTCATACGTTCGCATGAGGTCGGACAGACGCTCCTCGGCATATTCCATATTTGCTCCTTTGTGCTTCAAAGTTTGGTTCCCTTATTATTTGATTTAAGCCTTACTGGGCCTCTCTAAGCCTTTCTAAGCCGTGGGTAATTGGGTGATGTGGCTATTACAAAGTTAGCAAGCACGGTTGTAAAAAGATAAACTTTGAAGTTGAACTTATCCCCCTATATTTGCGGACAAAAAGCATAACAACAAACCAAAAGTAACGATATGGCTGAGAGCAAAGAAGTTAAGACAAAGCGCGAGTTGGCGTTGGAGCGCATGAAAGGGAAATACCCCGACAAGCAATTCGACGACGATGAGGCTTTATTCGGTCAGATTAATGACGATTACGATGATTACGACAACCAAATTCAAGGTTACAAAGACCGTGAGCAGTCGTTTTCCGACCTGTTTACAAGCGACCCTCGCAGTGCTAAATTCCTCACTGAATGGCGGCAGGGCAAGAACCCGGCAGTGGCATTGGTAGAGATGTTTGGCGACGATTTCGTGGAAGAGTTGAAAGACCCAGAGAAGCAGGAAGAGGTTGCCGAAGCAAGCAAGGCATACGCTGAGAGCGTATCCAAAGAGAAAGACTACGAGGAGCAGTACAACAAGAACATCGAGGAAACCCGTGCCACAGTAGAGAAGCTTCAGAGCGAAGAAGGCATGAGCGATGAGGAGGTTGATGCTGCAATGGAATTTCTCATCACCATTATGAAAGACGGTATCCTCGGCAAGTTCTCGGAAGAAAGCATCCGTATGGCCTTGAAAGCAATCAATCACGATGCCGATGTGGACCTGGCAGGGCAGGAGGGCGAACTGAGAGGCAAGAACGCCAAGATAAGCGAGAAATTGCGCAAAGGCAGACGCGGTGACGGCACCGCATCACTTGACGGCAAGAACGGCGGTAGCGGCACACCACGCCAAGCCCCCGAACTCGGAGCGTTAGGCGGTTTTGACGGTCGCTCGATATTTGAACGAGGCGGCGAGCGACGCACAAAATACAAGTAACCAATTTTTTATTATTCACCAATAAACAAACAAAAATGAAAGAAGCATTTAAGAAACTCAAGGGATTTCTTGCGTGCGGATTGCTGACCCTGTTGGCAATCTTGACAGGAGCATCGAGCGGTGTGCTTATGGCTGATGCCAGCAACCTGCCCGATGCAGGAAAGACAGAAGCCGGAGCCAATGGCGACGGCGGTAGTGACCCCAACGCAGGTATCGCGTCAGAGACATTTGGCCGAGCCGAGGGCGACCCCAATTTCTATCTGAGCGATGTTGACAAGCGTATTGTAAAGATACGCCCAATGGCAACACCTATCGACCAGATAAGTCGCTATGCCAAAGCGTCAAGCTGCAATTCGTTCGAGGTAAAGTATTACAGTGTAGGCACACGCGAAATAAAGTGTACCACCAACGCAGTAGTAGCCAAGCAGACCAGCGGCGCAAGTATCTCGCTGCCAGTGTCGGATGTGAATATGTTCACGCTGGACGACACTATTCGTGTAGTAGGTGTAAAGGGAGTGTATGACGATAAGGGCAAGAAATATGAGTCCGACAACGACAACACTCCAGACCTCATTCTCTGCGTATGCGGCAAGGACAACACCACCAATATGCCTACGGTGTATGCCGTAAATGGCGAAATGGACTCGACCAGCAAGCAGCCAATCTTCGTGCCAGCCATTCCGAAGGGAACCACTCTTGTGAGAATGGGCAAGGCGTGCGGTGAACTTGATGTTCAGACGGGACGCTTCAACAACATCCCGATGCCCGAGACCCAGTATTGCCAGAACTTCATGATACAGGTTGAGCAGTCGACATTTGACAAGATTGCCGCCAAGGAGGTGAACTGGAACTTCTCAGACATAGAAGAGGACGGCGTGTACGATATGCGCTTGGCCATGGAGAACACCTATCTCTTCGGTGTGAAGAATGTCATCAAGCACGTTGCCAAGGAAGGAATGTTGACATGGTTTACGGGCGGTATCTGGTGGATGGCCGGCAAGGACATCGAGGTAGGCGAATGGGATGCCGAGAAGAAATGCGCCGTGATAACCGACGAGAACCTTGTTGACATCACCAAAGACCTCTTTGTAGGCACAGGCATTGGCAACAAGCGCAAGATACTGTTCTGCGGCAGCGATATGCTCAGTGCGTTCTCAAAGATTAAGAGCGACAAGTTCCGCTTGAAGGATACTGTAGAGGTGTGGAACTTGAAGTTCAAGAGTTGGGACACCGACTTTGGCGAAGTGCTGACCATTCACCATGAGCTGTTCGATGTGAACGGTATGAGCGACTGCGGCTTTGCCATGGACCCCGAGTATCTGTCGAAGAAGACCCATGTAAGCTGGGCTCGCAACGTGCTCGACTTGCAGAAGGCAGGTATCCGTCGCACCGACGCAGTGGTAATCCAGGAAGTGAGCTGCCTGTATCTGCGCTATGCCAAGGCACACGCTCGTATGCGTCTTGCCAAGGCTCCTACTGCGGAGGCAGCATAAACAAAAATCGTAATATAAACAAAACCATTATTGGGGTGGGTGTCTGCCCACCCTTTTTTATTTTCAAGACTTTTCGATATGGAGAAATTATATAAATCGAATACCAACCTCAGCATAAACATTGTGTTGGCAAGCAAGGCAAATATGCATGTCAGCTTCACCCCACAGAGCGACGGCACAAGCCTGTACAGAACAGCAAACGAGGACATTCAGCGAGGACTGGAGCGACACTACAAGTATGGCAAAATGTTCAAGCTGATAGAAACCTACGACCCCGATGCGGAGCCGGAAGAAGAGAACGCGGACGAGAATACAGCAAGCGAAGAAAGTGAGGGCGGTTTGACCCAGATAGAAGTGACCGACTGGGACTCTGCCAAAGACTGGCTTGCCGAGAATACCGATGTGAGCCGTTCGCAGCTTCGCTCGCAGAAAGCCATTATAGCGACAGCAGCCGCTAATGGCTATGAGTTTGTATTAAAAGACTAACCGTCATGATAAAGAAGATTGAGGACATAGTAAAAGATGTACGCATCTGCTTAGACCAGAACATGGTGTCGGAGTCGCTGCTGAACGAAGGCGACATAGATACCCTGTCGATAGAAGACATCATCAGAAGCAAGATAGTGGATGCCGTGCAGCGTGTGGAAAGCAGTGCGCCAACACATCTGCTTGAAGGAGGCCATAACTTTGGCGACAGCATATACTGGACAAAGGACGGCAGTGGCTGGACATTGCTGCCAGATGATTTCATGCGCCTCGTAGTGTTTGAGATGAGCGACTGGGAACGACCTGTGTATGAAGCTATAGCACCGACAGACGCAGCGTATGCGTTGCAGCGCAGCCGTTACAAGGGACTGCGTGGCAATGTGCAGCGTCCGGTGTGCGCCATAATCATAAGACCAGAGGGCAAGGCACTGGAGTTTTACTCATGCAATAACGAGGAAGCCACCGTAAGCAAAGCAATGTATCTACCCTATCCAACCATAGACGAAGACGAGGGCATAGACCTCTCGGAGCGGTGCTATACCTCAATCGTGTATATGACCGCAGCGTTGGCTCTCGTCACTTTCGGCGACAGCGACAAGGCGGCAATCATGACAGAACAAAGTAAAAACGCATTGATATGAGCAGTTCAATACCTACAAAACAGATAGACGGCGATGTGGCCATCGGCAGGGACGCGAATGTAGGCGGCAAGGCCACTGTGCGCGGCTCGATGAAGGTGGGCCATAACCTGACCGTGGAGGGCTGGCTGGAGGCCAAGAACATCAAAGGCCCGAACAAGGGATTGTTCAAGACCGCCCAGCAGCTGAGGGAAGCGTACCCCAATCCGCATGAGGGTTGGTGGGCGTTGGTGACCGTGGAGGGCAGCGCATCGTCAGACCATTTGGGACAGCTGTATGTGGCCGACGGCGGCACATGGGTGGCGCAGGTGGACAGTAGCGGCAACCCGCTGCTGAAAGGCAACCCTACGGTGGACAGTACCGAGTACATGGAAGCCGTGGAGGAAATGACAGCCGACCTTGAAGCCGTAAAGGTGGATGTGAACCAGAACAAGGAAGACATCAAGAGCCTACGCAGCACACAGACCTCCCACGCCAACACACTGAACACGCTGAGTAGTCAGATGAGTACGGCACAGACCGACATCACCACTCTGAAAAAGACCGTCAGCGACAACAAGACAGAACTTGCCAAGGGTGTAGCAGCCGTGCAGAGCGACCTCGACACGTTCAAGGACACCAAAGGAGCGGCAGGAGGACTTGCACCGCTGGACGAAAACGGACAGGTGGCATCGCAGTATCTGCCAAGTTATGTGGACGATGCCTTGGAATTTGGCTGCATCGTAAGTGATGTAACAGCGCAGATGTCTTCTGTATCTAAAAAATCAGATGATGAAAACTGCTCGGTTGCTTATAACAAGACAACCAACACTTTCTTACTGAAATATTCCAAGCCATCAGAGTCTGAATTTGACTTACGTCCGACTATCACTTACTACAACAATTGGCTCGATGGTGACTTGTACGGTGAAGCCACCATGAACGGCCGTGTGCCCCACAGCGGCAAGATATTCATGGACGTGAGCACGAACAAGACCTACCGCTGGGCAGGGACAAAACTTGCCGTAATCGGTTCAGACCTTGCGCTCGGTCATACCAGCGGCACCGCATTTCCTGGTAATGAAGGAGCCGACATTCAGGAACGTATGAACGAGGTGGAGAGTACAGCTGACATCAACCGTCAACTGATAGAAAATACCTCCACAGAACTACTATGTCGCAACACAATCAATGCTAATAACCTGCTATCGTTGGGCGAAAGGGAGGTGACACTATCAGTTGTGCTTGAAAAAATCTTCGATTTGGAGAACAGCGTGCGCTATATGAAGCCCGGTATTGTTCTATCATTCCTTTCAGAAACAGGCATACAAAACAAGCAGTGGACGAACTACGGCAAGAAAACAGAAACAGATTGGAAAACCGAGGCCAACTGGACTGACTTCGGCTCGAACGGCAGTGCCATAGGCAACACGGTGAATGTAAATGACATCTGCGATGATACTGAATACACCCTTTCTACCGCCATAAAAGCCGTGCTCGACAAGGAGAAAGAGAGCGGACTGTCGTATACGAAAGCAGGTGTTGTGCTGACCTACAAGACCGCAGACGTGACCAGCAACGGCTCGCCCAAATGGGAAGCCTACCAATTCACACGCAACGTAGAAGACATCAACCCAGCCGACTTGAAGCCGTGGGTGGAGTTTGGCGGAGGCGGCAACAATGCCGTACCCACCTCGGACACCCCAGAGAAAGACGGCAAGGAAGCCTTCTCGACAGGCGGCGCATACACCAACATACCCAACAACCTGCGCATCGACACCGAAACCCAAGGTGTGGTGAAACTCCAGCTGGAGAACGCCGAGCATGAAGCCGTGGGCGATGAGGTGCAGTTTGCCGTGGGCGGCGGTGGCGGCGAGAGCACAGGCACCATTGTGAGCATACAGTTTGAGCAAAGTCCGCTCTATGCCAAGGCAGGAGGCAGCGTGGTGATGAAAGCCGCCGTGCGAAGCATCACCACGCAAGGCAACAACGAGCTGAGCAACATGATAGAAAAGGTGGTGCTCAAAGACCGCGACACGGGACAGACCTTGGAGACCTTCATGTTCAACCGCGCTTCGTCAGCCAGCGGCGACACCTACGACTTCGAGATGGACGTGAGCAGCTACTTTGTAACCGCCACGACCAAGAGGTTCCAACTCATAGCCTACGATGATGCAGGAAACACAGGAAGCCGCAACATCAACGTGAGCGGTGTGGACGTGACCATCAGCAGTGTGCAGACACTGAACTACACCAGCAGCACCTCGCTTGCCGTAGGCGGAGCCGCCAAGAGCATACCGATGTACAAGTTTGCCAATAACGCTTCGGACAAGGGTATCAAGGTAATCACCGAGATATACATGAACGGCGAGTGGAAGACCCTCGGCGAACAGACCATACTCGACACCTACTCGCACAGCATCACCGTGGATCCAAAGAGTTGCTTGACGGAAGCACTCACGCACGGAGCCTATCCCCTGCGCATCCATGGCGAAGATGTGGGCAGCGGTGTGAGGGGCAACTACCTTCATACCGCCATCATGGTAGTGGAGGCTGGGAACAACACCCCTATCATCGCCATGCGGTGGTACACCGACCAGCTGCAAGGCAAGCGCAAGCTATACGAGAACATCGAAATAGACTATGCCGTGTATGTAGGCGACAACGATGAGCCACAAGCCACCATACTCTATGACGGAGCAAAGGAGACCACCGCCATAGCCTACCGCCAGCAGACCAACACCTACACCAAGCAAGTGCTTGAGAGCGTGCATGACGGCACGAAGAGCGTGTCGGTGCAAGTGACGTGCGGCGACAGCCAAGGCGAGACCGCTACATTTGTGGTGGACGGTTCGCTTGTAGACGTGGAAGAAGTGACCACCCTCAGAGAGTTCAACATCACAATGGACTCACGCAGCAACGGCGAGACCGACAAGAGCATCAAGGACGGCAGCGTGGAGGTGAACGTGGAGAACTGTAACTGGAGCAGCAACGGCTTTGTAAAGGACACCTACGGCACACCCACCTACGGAACGGAGAACGACAAGGGACGCATGGCACTGCGCATAGCAGAAGACATGAAAGCCCGATGCACCTACAAACCATTCTCCGGCACAAGCATCGAGCAGAACGGACTGGCACTGAGTTTCACCATCAAGGTGAAGAACGTGGAAGACCGCACGGCAAGACTCATAGACTGCCTTGGCGACAACTCGCTCGGCTTCTATGTGACAGGCGAGAAGCTTGTATTCACCTGCGACGGAGCCACCGCCGCCAACCCAGACGACCTTGGCGCACAGCAGACCGCCGTAGCCCTGTATGCGACCAACAAGGAGACCCGCTTTGACATCGTGATAGAGCCGACCAGCATTGCCCCCTACTCGGGTATAGGCAGCATCAAGATATATGTGAACGGAGACGAGGCAGCAGCCACCTACTACAATGCAGGACGCTTCGCGCACAACGACATGACGATGCTCTTTGACGGCACAAAAGCCGACATCTACCTGTACCGCCTCACGGCATGGGCGACCTACTACAACTACCGCCAAGCGTTCAACAACTACCTCGTAGGACAGAAAGACACCACCGCCATGCTGACCGAATACGAGAAGAACCAAGTGATGGCATCGCAGACGGCAGAGGGAACAACCAAAGACCGCCCCACACTGCAAGCATGCATGAACGCAGGACTGTGCTGCGTGACGCTGCTGAAGAACGCCGACACCCCCGACATAGAGCAGAGCTACCCCGGCTACCTTGACAAGCTGGACGGCGACAAGAAGACCAAAGCCTACTTTGACTGGGTAATCCGTTTTCCCGACCGCCCATGGCAGGACTGCAAGGTGTACAAAGTGCCGACCACCAACCAAGGCACGACCTCATCGCTTCGCCCAATCAAGAACAAGAAAGGCAAGTTCAAGGGCTGCAAGATTGAGATGCTCCACACCGAGGAGGACTTCAAGGACAACCCGACAGCACTCGCCAAGTTCAAGACGGCACAGAAGATGGCAGCGAAGAGCCAAATACAGGTGATAGACGGCGGCTTGTGGGTAAAGACCATAACAATCAAGGTGGACTATTCCGACTCGACAGGCGCGAACAACGGAGCCACGATGGAACTGTTCAACAAGGTGCAGCGCGCCATGGGAGCCGACTATATGACCCCTGCACAGAACGCCTACAACGGCGAAGGCACGATGAACACCAGCATCGACAGCGTGACGTGCGCCCTGTTCCGCACCGACCAGCAGAGCGTGGATGCCACCAACGAGACCTACGCCTACTTCCATGCCAAGGCCAACTTCAACGTGGACAAGGGCAACCCCTCTTTCTTCGGCTTCGAGAAAGTGAGCGGCTACAACGGAGATTGCTTGAACTATGGCGACTTCAAGGAACTCGTGGCAGAGAAAGACCAAGACATCAACATCTTCAAGGTACAGACCCTTGCCAAGAGTGACGAACTCATAGCCTCGAACATCTACATGCTCTCGGAGTACTGCGGCGAGAAGCACATCTTCCTGGAGAATGACGGTACGGGAAAAATGGCAGAGTGTGATGCCACCGCCGACCCGACCGAAGTGGACAAGAGTCTTGCCGAAGTCATTGCCGATGATGTGAAGAACTATGACTGGGGAACGGTGTACTTGACCAACGACTACAAGTATGTGAAGTACACAGGCGGCAAGTGGAAAGACACCACAGGCAAGATGCAGTATGACCAGAGCGTGAAGAAATGGACGGTTACGGGCAGAGTGCTGAACCCAGTGGAGTGCTTCGAGTACTTGAAGTATGACAGTCTGTGCTGGCTGCAAGGCGTGAACGGCATCGAAGACATAATGCGGCTCGACCCTGCCACAAGCAAACCTATCTGGCTGAGCTACTACGAAAGCCGCTACCCAGACGATGACGACTTGAACGACCTGTATGCGCAAGGCAAGAAAGTGCCATACAATCTGTACAAGTGGCTGCGGTGGACGCAAGACTGCTCGCAAGACCGCACAGAGGCAGACGGCGACATCACCATTCACGGCAAGACCGTGGCAGGAACCAAGGAGAACCGTCTGAAGAAGTTCTGCGAAGAGCTGCACGAATGGGCCAACGTGAAATCCACATTGTCGTATGTGGTGGGCAGCGACTATGTGCTTGCCGTTGACCAGCGAAGCAAGAACATGATGATAACGTTCTACCTCGACACCAACGGACTGACACGCGCCTATTTCAACCACTGGTATGACGGCGACTGCGTGTGGCTCTCGGACAACGACTGCGGTGTGACCATACCTTGGGACTTGGACAGCAAGGCAGACCCCAAGCACTACTACCAAGGCTGGAACTCGGTGATGTTCCAGCAAGCGTATGCAGGAGACAAGTTCTGGCTTGACGACAAGGGCAGCACCACAGCAACACTGCACGATGTGGCGCAGGATATGCGCACGGCAGAGGCAGACGGCATCAAGATATTCTCACCAGACGGCTGCAAGAAGCTGTGGATAACCGACCGCATAGACAAGTGGGCGAAGATAACCAGTTCGTTTGACAACGAGCGCAAGTATATCGAGAACTCCAAGGCAGGAGCCAACTACTACTATGCCGTACACGGACTGAGGTATGAAGACCTGCCCGTAACGTTTGAGAAGCGTTTTGCCTATCGTGACGGTTTCTACCAAGTGGGCGAGCTGTACACCAACCCATTCAAGATGCGTGCCGTAGGTACAGACATCAGCATCAAGATAACGGCAGCGCAGGACGCATTCTTCGGACTGGGTGTGGACCGTGCAGACGCTTGTGTGGACAGCTGTTACCTCAAAGCAGGAGAAAGCTATACGCTGAAGAGCGGCATGACCGCCACAGGCTCGGGAACGATGCTCTATGTGTTTGGTGCGAAATACCTTGCCAGCCTTGATGTGAGCGGCTGCACACCAAAGGCAGAGGGCTGGGACATCAGCAACTGCGACCTGCTGCAGGAGATAATCATCGGCGGTGAGGACTACACACCAGAAGAAGGCAGCGGAGCCATCACCCAGCTGAACATGGGCAATAAGAGTTTCTTGAAGCGCATAGACGTGCGGAACACGAAGATAACGAGCATCATAGCCTCGTACTGCCCACGACTGACAGAGGTGCTGGCAAGCGGTTCGCAACTTGCGAGCATAGACTTGGCAGAGACCGCCCCGATAGAAACCCTACAGTTGCCCGGCACGATGACCACCCTCTACTTCAAGAACTTGCCACGGCTGACCTATCCCGGCGGACTGACCATTGAGGGCGGCATGAGCAAGGTGACGAAGATGTTCTTGGACGAATGTCCGAAGATAGACACCATGACCTTGCTGCGGCAGATAACCACGGCAGGAGCGTTGAAGAGTGTGCGCATACCCGGCATCAATGCCACGGCAAGTGTGGAGATGCTGCGCGCTATCAAGAATAGCGGAGCCGTGGGAATAGATGCCAACGGAGCAACCTACGATGAGAGCGGCCAGTGTAGTGGACTGTTGGGCCGCTGGATATTGACAGAGTTGGTGGAAGATGAAGAGGTGAAAGCCCTGCAAACGTACTTCCCCAGACTGACCGTCATCAACTCGCAGTTCTCCATGGTGAAGATAGACGATGTAGTGAGCGGCGACTTCTGCGAGAAATACAGCAATCCCGAGAACGAGACAGGTGCCGACTACGACAAGACATTCGTGGCAAGCGGACACACACAGAAAATCGTGCAGAACACCCATGCCTACAAGTGTACCTACAACAGTAAGTTGAAACAGATGGAAGGCAGACAACTGAGCGACACCGACTTCAACCGCCTCATTAACGGCGAAACCTTTGATGTGGGCGACAGCGCAGGAGAAGGCTTCGACATCTTCCACCATTTGCCCCACTTCTGGTACAAAGGTGTGAACGACTACAAGAACCAAGTAAAGTATATCTTCCACTCAATGACCGACAACGAGCCGCTGACCACCGTAGGCAAGAAGAAAGAAGCAATGCTTTCGGAGTTGCTCTATGCCGAGAATACAGGCATCTATGCAGACGAGGCGCAGGAGGGCGAGACCATCGGCGACAACATCATCACGACAGCCGCCAACGTGAATGCCTACCGCATGGACGTGGAAGGCATGAAGCAAGTGAGGTGGCCTGGACTGAACCATGCAAGGCTCGGAGCCGTGTTCACCGATGCGAGCGGAAAGATAGTAGGCAAGTTCATCATGATGGTGAGCCACACCTACTTTGACTTCACCATAGGCAAATATGTGTTCTGTGATGTGCCGAACGGTGCCAAGTGGATGTACTTCACATCGTTTCGCGACATCGAAGACACCATGTGTCTTGCCGTTGACAGCGAGAGTTTGGAAGCCATAGAACCCGAATGGACGGAGCATACCGTGGGCGATGTGGACAGCCTCGTTGGAACGTACCCCATAACCATAGACGGACTGAAACGCCCCCGAAGCATATCGGGAGCGGTGCGTTCGAAGAAAGGCGACGGAACATCGCAGACCTCAAACGAATGGGCATACGACAGCGAGGGCAACCCGACGGAGATGCCTAACGGCACGTTGCACTTCACCGACAAGGACTTCCAGAACTGCTGCCGTATGCGTGGCGAGGGTTATCAGTTGCAAGACTACGAGATGCACAAGGAGATAAGCAACCTGTGGTGGGCAACGCACGGCACGACCAACGAGCAAGCCGTTGTGGGCAACGGAGCGCATGATGCGATACTGAACAGCCGCGACGACATAGGCATGGCCGACACCGCCTATGTGGGCAATGCGATGAACTCAATCATGGGCTTGAAGCACTATGTGGGCTGTGACTCGGAGTGGATGGACTACATAGCAGGAAACGTGAAGAGCTACACCGAGTTCTACAAGAACAGATGCGTGGAGACAAGCGATGACCCTGTGGACTATGTGTTCCACATCTACGACCCTATAAAGAAGACAGAGCGCATGGTGCAGAGTGTTACCAGTGGCGGCAACTGCGTGGTGAGAGTGGTGCATGGAGCCAAGTGCGACATATTGCCCAGCAAGGTGCATCAGACCGACACCAGCAAATACACGACCCACTATGCGGCAGGACTATGGTTCCCCGGCAGCAGAGGCCGCTGTGTTCTGCGGTCTGGCTACTACTCGAATGCGCACAGCGGTCTCGCTTGTGCGAACGCGAACTACGCTTCTTCGGTCTCGAGCGCGTACTACGGCGGTCGGCTGGCCTTCCGCGGAAAATTCGTGATTGTTGACTAAGCGGAAAGCGAAAGCTCGAAAAAAGCGTCAGAGGGAGAGCCGACGAAAGGAGGCTGCTCCCTCTCCCTTTTTATCTCGCGTCAGCGAGATTTTTTATAGGCTCTGCAAAATAAAAGTAAAAGTTGTATGATATATCAACTTTTTGTATTACCTTTGCACCATGAACTCAGAACGGAGAATACTGGTTTACAAAGATTATTTCCTCACGTTCTACCGCGCCTTGGAAGCAGGAGCGCAGAAGAAGATAGACTATGTGCTTGATGTGCTGAAGATGCAGGACAGAGTGAGCGAGAAATTTGTAAAGTACATAAAGGATGGTCTCTATGAAATAAGAGCCTCCTACAATGGTAATATATATCGAGCGTTCTTCATTTTCGACGAGGGCAACATCGTGATGCTCTTCAACGGCTTTCAGAAGAAAACCCAGAAGACACCCTCCAAAGAGATAGACAGAGCACTTGAACTTAAAAAGGAATATTATGCAGGAAAGAAATGACATTAGCAGTTTTGATGCCATTCTTGACGCCAAGTATGGAGCAGTAGGAACTGCGGAAAGAGAGGCTTTCAGAAAGGAAGCCACCAACTATTGCGTGGGACAGATTATCTATGATGCCCGTAAGCAGGAGCACATGACCCAATCTGACCTCGCAAAGAAAGTCGGTACGGACAAGACCTACATATCACGCATAGAGAAAGGTGTGATAGAGCCTGGTGTGGGAATGTTTTTCCGCATCATTGACGCTTTGGGACTGAAAGTGGACATTGTGCGTCCGATAGTATAACAAGAAACAAAAGGCAGAAAATCCCACGCGCCGCTGTGTTCTGCGGTCTGGCAACAACTCGAATGCGAACAGCGGTCTCGCTTATGCGAACGCGAACAACGCTTCTTCGAACTCGAACACGAACTACGGCGGTCGGCTGAAATTCTAAGTGGTACTTAATCGGGGGACTCTGACGTGGCACGAGGATTGCCGCAAACAAACTCCGAGGGATTAGAGCCTCGGCAACAGCATGATAAACGAATTATGGAAAGCCGGAACACGACATTAACCACATGTGGGGAGTGCGCAAGTATCTCCCCACAGGACAGGAAGGCTGTCAACACATTGGAAGACTTGTTAGGACAGGTAGAAGCACCGACTTCTATCTGTTTTCCTTTATATAACCTCATCCCCGAAATCATTTCAGACGAGAACATGGAACGCTCATTCAAGCGTGTCATGTCGAACCTGCATAATGCAGACACGCGAAGCGGTATAAAATGGAGGGAGAAGGTAGTTATAGACGGTGTGGAGTGTACTCCACGCATGGTGCGCTATATGAAGCGCAAAAAAGAAATCATTGCCGAACTGAAAGAACAGATAGGCAATGGCACATTTCGTGTTGTGCGTCTGTCCTCTTTTGAGGTGGATGATGGTCCGAAGAGAAGAATGGTTCAAGCACCTCCTGTTGTGAAACGTATAGGCTGCAATGCCATCATGGTGATAGTGGAAAAACACCTTTCGCCATTGCTAATAGAAAACACGGCAGCTTCGATAGAAGGACGCGGCCCACACGGACTATTCCACAAGATGCAGGAAGTTAGAGCCGAGAACCCAGACCTTATATATTATTATCAAAGTGACTATAAAGGATATTATGACCATATACTGCACGACAAGATGATAGACATCATCAAGCAGTATATTGCCGACCCGATATTACTCCCTATTCTAATAGACTTTGTGAAGGTGTTGCACCCGGATGGCAACGTAGGCATCAGCAAGGGACTACGCTCCTCACAGTTCTTCGGCAACCTGTATCACAATGACATTGACCATGCCATGATAGAGGAATGTGGAAAGGATAATTACAACCGCTTTTGTGACGACATATACATATATGGAGACAATAAAAAAGAGTTGTGGAAACACAGGGACACACTGCACAGACTAAGTAAACCCTACAATCTGATAATCAAGACGAGCGAGAAGGTAGCCCCAGTGAGCGCAGGAATGGACGCACTGGGGTATATTGATTACGGTGACCACTCACGAATACGCAAGCGTACAAAAGTAAATGCTGCAAGGAAACTCGCAAAGATAAAGTCGAGAAAGCGAAGACAACAAATTATAGGCTCGTTCAAAGGAATGGCATGTCATGCAGACTGCAAACATTTATATTACATTTTAACAGGTAAAAAAATGAAGAAATTTTCTGAAATGGGCGTGACCTATACCCCTGCGGACGGCAAGAAACGTTTTCCGGGCAAGGTGACACGCTTGGGAGACATCGTGAACATCACGATTGAAATCCACGATTACGAGACACTGGACACAAAGTTTGGCGAAGACCGCTACTTGGTGTCGTTCAAGAACCCTGTGACGCAGGAATGGGGCAAGTTCTTCACCGCATCGGACGAGATGAAAGGCATCCTCGACCAGATAAGCGACATCGAGGACGGCTTTCCGTTTGAGACTGTCATCAAGTGCGAACAGTTTGACGGAAACAAGAGAAAGTATAACTTTACTTAGAAAGTAAGTAATGAACGTAAAAAGATAACGTGCCAATCCACACGTTATCTTTTACTTTTGCCGTAAATCATAAAAATCAATGGAAAAGATTTACGGAGCAACAGAACGGCACGACTGCATAGACCAGACAGGCCGTGAGAAATGGATTTTATTCTATGGCTTCGGAAAGGACGATGAAACGAGTGAAAGAGGATGGGAATATCGCCACACTTTCACACGAAAGCCGAGCCTATCCGAGGTAAAGCAACTTATACTCGACACTATCAATGCAGCCACAGAAGAAAAGATAGAGCGTGACTTTGAGTGGAATGGACAATCTATTTGGCTATCCAAAGAAAACCAACTGAATTTTACTGCCATAAGGCGAAGTGAGAGCGTAGAATATCCGCTTAGGCTAAAAGTGAACGAAACCACAGAGGGCAATGCCGTGTACATGACCTTTGAGGACAGGACAGCATTTGCCAAATTTTCAGATGCCGTTACAGTTCATGTTTTACAAATGTGGCAGGAGGGTTGGAAAGAAAAAGACAACATAGACTGGGACAAATTCAAAACATAAAGGATATGAAGAAGATTATCAAATGGCTCAGAGAGAGCAACAGAAGCAAGCATATTGTCGGCGGCATGTTGATAGGCTTGGGTGCTGACAGCGCCTATTGCGCAGCGTATGCCGGGGCAGGTGTGGCAGGAGCCTTGGAACTGAAAGACAAGTTGTGGGGCGGTGAGTGGGACTGGATAGACTTCGGCTGCACGTTGGCCGGAGTAGTTGTAGGACGCTTGATAAGAGTAACACTGACAGGGAAATGAACGATGTAAGTCAAATTACGCAGGTGGCTAAAGGTATTAGCGACTATGGCATGATGGCAATAACAGCAGCCTTTTTTCTTCTCCTTTCCGCAGCTATGATGGTGGCCCTCTTCCGTTGGTTCAAGAGCATCATCGAACAGATGATGCAAGACCAGAAGGACAGTATGCACAACCTTGCCGAAGAGACACGTAAGCAGAACGACATGCTGCAAGACATATCAGAGGGTCTTCGCCCGGAGACATTGTTACGCATCCGCAACCTTACAGGTTTTGCTTTCGACCTCAGCATTGAGCAGGTGTGCCGACTTATCAAGCGTGTAAGAGAAGAGAACCACATCATAGACCACGAAGCGACAGCAGCGAAGATACGCAAGTCGTTGCTCGTTATACACAACGACCGCAACTCGCGCTTCGACTCTTTCACATATCGAGGTAAATCCATTTCAGAGTTTTGCAGTTCGGAATGGGTTGAGGACGTGGCGAAGATTGTTGAAGGTGAGATTTATAATGAAGATGGCGCAAACAATGCTCGTGCTTATACTAACATTAAACTTGCGTATGATAATATCAAGACAGACTTTTACCAAAGGTTGAACGCATAAATACAACTTTTGCGTAAAATTATATACAGATTTCTACAACTTTCTAAGCAAATTATATATTATGATTAAAATTCTAATCGACAATGGGCATGGGGTGAACACCCCCGGCAAATGCAGCCCCGACAAGCGGCTGCGGGAATACGCCTACGCAAGAGAGATAGCACGGCGCGTGGAGAAATGCTTGAAGTGCAAGGGCTACGACGCACAGCGCATCGTGGAGGAAGAGACAGACATTCCCTTGTCGGTGCGCTGCAAGCGAGTGAACGACATCTGCAAGCAGGTGGGAACGAAGAACGTGCTATTAGTGAGCATACACAACAATGCGGCAGGAACCGACGGCAAATGGCATGAGGCGCGAGGCTTTTCTGCCCATGTAGGCATGAACGCATCGAGCAAGAGCAAGATGCTGGCGCAGTATCTGTGGAACGAAGCCATACAGCAGGGGCTGAAAGGCAACCGCAGTGTGCCAGCGGCACCATACATCGCGCAGAACCTTGCCATTTGCAGGGACACCGCTTGCCCGGCAGTGCTGACGGAGAACCTGTTTCAAGACAACAAGGAAGACGTGAAACTGCTGCTGAGCGAGGAGGGCAAGGAGAAAGTGACTGCCACTCATGTGAACGCTATTGTGGAATTTATCAAGGACTACTATGGGTAAGAAGATTATATTTTGGGGCATCTGGTTTTTAATATGGATGTTAGGTTGCGTTTCTTGGCATCGTTTCGTGGTAAAAACGATGCCAAGAGAAACGGACACGACAAAAGTAACGGTGATTGACACCATTCCATACTATAAGCCTGTGGCAAAGGACAGTGTGGTGGTGAGGTATGAGAGGGTGAAGCTGCCTACCAGTGACGATAAGCCTTACTATGCCTCACTAAGCCTCACTAAGCCTGTGGATAGTGTGGGCAGAGTTGCAGACAGCGTTACTGTTGAGCTACCCATCACACAGAAGCGGTATGGGGACAGCACCTACACGGCATGGGTGAGCGGCTACAATCCTACGCTTGACAGCATCTATACGTATCCACGGCATGAGACGGTGACCATCACGAACACGTTAAGGCAGAAGCCACGGCGTTGGGGACTGGGCGTGAGTGCCGGGTACGGCGTGACGGCTCATGGAGCGCAGCCGTATATAGGCATTGGCGTGCAGTATAACATCGTTTCGTTTGGCAAAAGAAGGTAAGCTATGGAAATAGAACTGAATGTAAAGAAGAATGAGGTACTGGAGGAGGTGGCAAAGACATCTGCCTACTCGGGCAGTAAAATGACCGAAGACGAGGGTGCCTACGAACGCATTTTCACAACCGATGCCGACCGAGAAATGCTTGAACGCTTCTGGAGTGAGAGTCAAGTGGCAGTGTGCGAGGCCATGAAGAAGTTCTTGGCAGACGAGGGGGAAACCGATGACGGCTACACGGTGAGTTTGGAGTTGTCGAAATCGTTTGACGATGTGCTACAAGGAAGCATGGAGAAAGAGCTGTTCAGCTTCTTTGTGATGAACATTACCGCCAAATGGTTTGCCTTTACCAACAAGAAAGAAGCAGGAGACTACGGCACGGCGGCACATGAGCTACTTGTAGGTGTGAGGAAGAAAGCCTTGTACAAAAAACGACCTACACGCCCGACCTACACGCCTGGGCCAAGCATAACTCCACGCCCACCCATTATCAGCGAAGAAACAGAATTACAAACAAAAGAATAAACAACTATGGCAGAAAGCAAGAAGACACTCACTGTAACCTTAGAGGTGAAGGAGCTGATGTTTGACATCATGAACAAAGCCTATCTTACGGGCGAGGCACGCGAGGCGGCTGGCACAAACTACGAGGAAGCATCGAAGATGAAGGCAAGCGAGGACGAGGAGAATTCGTATCAGTTGCGCCGTTCGCTTGCCAATGCGTTCTCGACGCTAAAAAGTTTGCTCGGCGAATATCTGAACGAAGACACGGACACCACTGGCAACAAGCTACAGACAGCGATAGACACGGACGGACAGCTAACCTTGGAGTTCAAGCTGCCCAGCAATTTCAACAATGCGTCGGCAGACTCGCTGGGCAACGGCATACACGCCTACTTGGTGGACAACGCCTTGGCGGAATGGTTCACGATAACCAACAAGAACGATGCAAAGGACTATGTGGACCACGGAGCAGCGAGCCTTGAGGTTGTGAAACGTGCGCTATACAAGCGCAGTAGGCCGACACGTCCACAATACTAAAGCGGAGGGCGAGGCATGAATTGTTGTTGCGAAGACAAGAAGAATGTGAAACTGGTGTTCCGTAGAGAACAACTGCTTTACGACATAGGCAACTATGCCTTTGTAGAGGGAGACTTGCTGGGCGACGATGCCGAACACATAGCCCACCAAGTGAAGGACATCGTGGAAGACGGCAACGTGGACAGAGTAACGCGTGTGCTAAACCTCGCACATACGGAATGTGTGGAAATGCTTTATCCTTACACCAAGAAAGCACTTGGCGAAGATGAAGTAATGGATGACACGCTTGAAATACCAAACACATATGAGATAGAAATGACGGTGCCAGCAACATTCGCCCGGACAACGATGCAGTTGCTTGTGCAGTCGATACACGAATACATGGTGTGCCGTGTGTTGCAGGACTGGCTGAGCATGACGAGCGTGCAGAGTGCGCCTGTGTGGGACGACAAGCTGCAAAGGATAAAGCAGAAAATACAGTCGGCATTGCTCTCGAGGATGCGATATGTGAGACGGAAGCTGAAACCTTTTTGAGGGAGTGCTTACTAAGCCTTTCTACGCAATAATAAAGGAGGATGTGTTAAAGTGAAAATTAACATATCCTCCTTTATTATTGCGTCAGCGTGGGCGGTTGGTTAGCCGTGGTGTGTAGGAAGTTGTAAAACCATAGATGCGCTCGTCTTTCTGGAGATTGCAGACGAGGACAAGACGGAAATACTTGTAGGGTGTGCCACGGAAGCCGCGCAAGAAATGGTCGCGGCTGCTCCATACAACGTGCCATGAATAGAGATTATTGGAGCCGTAAAGTAACTGCGACACATGACCAGTATGGAATGTGCCTCGCTGAATAATGGTGTCGATAGTCTTGTGCAAGTCGGGCTGACCAAACTTGAAAGGACGCGTTACAACAAGAGCCAAAGAGCCATCGGCAGAGGATGAAGAGAAATCGACAAGATTGCCGTGAGTGTCCATGGCAAGAGCGTCGGGATAAGAGTTAATATTGGACTGAATGTCGGAGCGCATCATACCCCATTGTCTGGAGTCGATGGAAAAGACATAGGCATAGCTGTAATTGGGGTTATATACAACAATGCGCTGGTGGGTGTAGTCGTAAATCATGCGACAATTGGCAAGAAACGTACGGAATGGGGCAACGGTTATCTTCTCCATTAACAACTTGTCGTCGGCTGGTGCCTGTCGGTTGTATTCGGTAAGCACAAAGTCGAAGCCCGGCAGCGATGAAAGGCTGAACGGCGAGTCGGTGTCGATAGTATCGGTGAGACACTGTGTAGTGGAACCGCTGATTTGCATGATGCCCCGGTCGGTGGCAAAGAGTACGGCAGAGTCGGTCTGCGTGATGCTTTTAGAATTGATGCAGACATCGCGCGTAACAGGCTGTTTGGCAGAATAAGTGCCAGTGCTGCTGACCTCCAACGCCCAAACACCCTCAGTGGTGAAAGCGTAGAGAGGGAACTGACCGAACTGTCCCTGCGAGAGAGCCTTGACAGCAGAACATATGCCCTTTATCTCGCCTGTACCCACGGAGTTGATGCCGAGGACGGGGAAATAGAAAGGATTGCCCACCTCGGAAGTGTAGATTTTATTTGGGACATCTATTGTGCGGTCGGAAATGCTCGATACGGTGGGAGTTGTACCTTTCTGTTCTGGATTGTCCCAACCTCCAAAATAGAATGAACCATTAAGGAAACCATGCTGCTCGAGCTGCACCTCGTATGGTGAACTCCAAACGTACCACTTTACAATGACAGCCTTGTAAGCATTGACATTAGGATAGTATATGAACAACATAGGAGCATCATAGTTGCCCAATTGATATGCATCCCCTCTCACTATAATATCCCTGCCGTCCTGCTTGATGTAAATGTATACAGAATAGGCAGCCTTGTCGTCAAAGTATGTAGGGGTCATGTGCTCATCATTCCAATTGCCGACATATCCATCTGTATAACAAAATACAGATGCCGCGTTATAGCCAGAAAACAACATTTTCTTTATGTTTGCAATATTGAGGCGAGAGTTATACGCGAAAGCATAGCGAGGAACAATTGTGTCGTGACTGTCATAATCATCTGTCATTACCTCGCGCGTGACGAGTGACTGAAGATAATCCTCTTCGATGTTGAGCAACGTGCGTGAAGTAGTCAGAGCCTCAATTTTTATACTCTCCAGCATATAGAATTGCGATGTGGACTTGATGTCCTCCTTTACAGCATCAACCGACCTACGAGGCAATATCAAACGTCCAGCAGGATATGTAAAATTTGTTGGGTCGAATGTGAACGCATATAGTTTGTTGAATGTGTGCTTTTGGTAACGTAGAGGGTATGTTGTGGTAGATGCTGCTTGATTGGTGTGCTTACACACACAATATGAGTCTATTTCAGAGGATGCAGCAAAACGTTCACATTTACCATTCTGGTCGTAGGTGTATATCGGTTTGGAACAGAATATGTCAACAGAGCGCACAATGTCCTTCCAGTTGGAAAGGTTGTTGATATACGATTGCTCGATAACTGCATAGTCCAATTTGTGAACCATTGCGACAACACGCATTGTAGCCTCCTTGTATGAGCCTTTTCCACGGATGTGGTTCCAGAAAACTTGTGGCGACAAGTCGGAAGATGCAATCATGAGAATGGGTGCAGAGTGCATCGTAAGCGAACCATCATAGAGACGATAAGCATAGCGAATGAAGAAAGGATAAATGAAGCGTCCTTTGTTAGTGCTTTCCTCTGCGATGAACTTATTCACCTTTGCCAGAACTTGGTCTGTAACCTTAGTCTTGTTATCATCGGAGAACTCCTTAAAAATGTCGCCTTCACTTATGCCATTGAAATTGATGGTGAATTCATCTGTGCGCACCAATTCGCCTTGCAAGCCAAATGCCAGCGGACACTCTGGTATCTTTGAGCCTAAGTAGAGATAGCCGATGGATCCACCTTTCCATAGATAATATTGCACACCTGTCTCAGTGAGGAATATAAGCGTATTTCCCACTGAGGTGACATTTATGCAGCCATTTACAACACCAATGTTTTCTCTCGTACCTGGAGTAGTCTTGTCAAACCATGTATATGATGTGCCATTCCGTGTGATATAATGCTCGTAACCAGAAGTCTTGTGAATAAACACTATCTCCTCGCCCTCGCCAAGTTTGAACTTGACAGCTGGAGCAAGAATAGGTTTCAAGGCTCCGTCCTCGGGAATGACACCGAGAGAGAGCGAGAGGTCGCCATCGGGACATTCGTAGTCGGCAGGGACGGCAGAAAAGCCATTGTATTTAGTTTCCTTAATCATGATAAGCGTGAGTTATGAGTGATACATAAGTAGTGTCGCAGATAGTGCGCACCTCTCCAGCGGCAATGCGCAAGCATCCGTCGGCATGGCAAGCACGTCTGACGGCTGCATACAGTCGGCGCGAATAAGCACGAAAGTGCCTCCCCTTCTTGTTGGAGGGGAAGCACTGTGCCTCGAAGCGTCCGCCGAGTGGCGAACGGTTGCGAACGTAGATGTAGTATTCGTAGCCATCGAACTTGATGTCGATGGTATCTCCAGACTGTAGTGAGAGCAGCCTTGAAAGCCGCGCCGAGATGTCGATGCGTCCGTTGGGGAAGAACGAGATATCGGCGCGGCGATTGTTACCGATGAGACTTTGCATAGGCCCTGGGAGGTATTAAGAGATAATAGACACGCCCATCGGGTGTGCGACATAGCGACACGGACAGCTTGCAACGTGCCGCATGAGGCAGACCGAGGTCGTAGAAGATGCGACCGACGGAGGGGCAAAGCGTCTCGAAGCCGACACAATGGTAGCGGTCGTTATACTGTATGTCGCAGAGCTGCGTAGGCTCGTCAATAGGTGGCGAGACCATGAACCCGAACGAGTGCTTGTCGGGTACACGGAACACGAACACCTGTGCAGCAGCACCCTCTGCGGCACGCTTCTGCATATCGCGGAAGAGCAGCCGTGAGAGAGTGACAGAGTTATCGGCAGGGTCGAGAATGACATAATGTCGGAGCGACAACAACCATGCCTGTATTTTGCGAAATAGATGCTTCATGTGGGCGAAGTTAGGAATTAGTGATGAAACGAGCGGTTTAACTATTAATACTCGTGGCGTGAGCGGAATGAGATAGTCTCGATGTAGGTGAACGAGAGCGTCTGCATCAGTTCATTGCGATGCTTGAGGGCTTCGTCCTTGGTGCGGAATATGAAAGAGCAAATCTCCTGTTTGTCGGTGCCGCGAGTGCCAACGACATTGGCGTAATACTTGCGCCCGAAAAGGAACGCAAATATTTCTGTAAGTGGTGTTGTGTACATTGTCTTGTGATTTAGAGTGTTGTACCAACAGCGAGAAGAGGCAGCAGCATTTTGAACTGCTCTACATCCTTATTACCTTCCAACACTTTTTCCGGAACGATGACATAACCTTTATCCGCAATGCGGTCAAGAGCCTTGGTCGTCTCATCAATTTCCTCCTCCCTTGCGCCTCCGATAGTCATAAGGGAAATGGCCCTGTTGATGTCTCTCTTGCTCATGGAGAAGCAAGTCATTGCAACTTGACCCTCCTGCAACTCGTTGTAAGCTCGCTCGAACACATCCTTTGGCGACCAAGAGTCGTAGGTGGAGCCGTCGGGGTTGGTGTACTGGACATGGTAGCCGTCGCGCCATTCATGGCTGTCGGTGTTCTGACGGGCGAAGCCCTTTTCTACTGCGGCCTGTTCGTTCATCGGTTCGGCCATGACCTTTTTAATTCCAAGATACTGTTTCATAATTGTTTTTTGTTTTCAAGTTTATTTCTAAGTTTAATGTCGTAATACAGATTGACAAGAAATCGCTCTAAGTTCCAACGTTCTTGCAACACTCCATGAAAGCGGTACTTTTGGTGGCATATTGGACACTCACAGACTTTCATAAGCCCCCAAGGAGTATCACACCACCCGATGTATATTTTGTTGCCATCATCAAGACCACCATCGTCGTCATTAGGGCATTGCAGGGTGTTGCTATAGGGAATTGACTCCCAGTTGCTTATTTTCATAGCAAGAAGCTTTGCTGTTATTGGGTCTTCTTCCATAAGTTTTACTTATTGAGTATTTGCATGATGTTGTCGTAGGAAGACTGCTTGTACTGCTGCTCAAACTTGCAAAGGTTATCTCGCATATCATCGTTTATGCAGTCTCCCCAGTAACCTGTTATGCGAGAATACATAAGGTCGTAGGTTTCTTGGATACACAGCTTGATTAGCCTCTGCTGCTTAATATTCTTACGGAAAGAAAACAGCGAGTAGAAAATACGCTTAATTATTCTGCGTGTCTTATTCTCCTTTTGCATCACCATAGGTGGAAAATGCGCGTTTCTTAATCCTGCTTTTACAATTCTGTTGTATTCGGATACGCTTATTGTTATTGTGGGTTCTTTCATTGTTATCTCCTTTCATCAATTCGGGGTTGTCGTAGATGTTGCCAACGATTTCGATGTCTTCGTTACGCCAGTATAATGTAACTACAGGCTCATGGAACCTAAAGTTATCCTCGATAGTAGTAAGCATAGGACATGGGGTATCCTCTAAATCTGCGACATACCCTATTGTTTTTCCATTGCTCGCAATGATGTCGCCCAGAAAAATTTCCTTATGATTTTTGTCGTACATGCCCAAGTTCATGCCCAGCGTATGTTCGTCAACACTGGTGGCAGAGTCTTCGTCCGCAGACCAGTCCTCTATAATATGTGGTTCGCTGCGTTGTGAACCCGTCCTTACGAGGTCGCCATAGAGCCAGCGTCCAGAGCCGATGGCCTTTGCTCGAAATTTAATGTCTCTCATTGTTTTGTCGTTTTCAGTTCTTTGATAAGAGCATCAGCAAAACAGACAGCAGATTTTGCTATTTCGTCTGGTGGAAGAGAGTCATTCCAAGCCGTTCTTTTGTCTTCTCTGTTCGATAGATAAACAGCAGACATCATTTCTTTGGCTATCTCGTAACGGCGTTGTTCCCAAACGGAGTTCCAGTCGTAATCTGTCCCCGACATGAGGATTGTTCGGGATTGGGCAGACAGGATTTCCTCTTTGAGCAAGGCTTCATAAGTCAATGGTTCGACACCTAACTCATTGTTCTCTTCAGAAAGAGCAAGGCATCTTTCTCGTTTGAATTTTTCAATGTCAGCCATGAAAGGGATTATTACTTGCAGTTCGGATAACAAGCCTGCCGTGTAGTTGATACGGTCTTTCAAGATGACTGCACGCAGCATCTTGTCAAATAGTTCTTTGCTTATACTCATGTTTGATGTATTTATGATGTTGATACTTGTATTTTGGCGGCAGCATGTGGAGCGTGCCGTTGACGGTGTAGAAGAATGGGAAATGTGGGTTGGTGTTGAGCATATTATTGTGATGTACGGAAAGAGGGTTCGTTGCCGAAGTCGATGATAAGCATCATTTCGCGGAAGCGGTCGGCAATGCGTTCGTCGTAGTAGTCCTTAATCTCGGACGGTGCGAGGTTGGACGTGGCGAGCGTGGTGAGCTGTAGGTCGTAGCGGTAGGACAGAATGTCCTTGGCAGCGGTGACGAACTCGCCATAGTTGAGGCTTTCGGCAGGTTCGACACCGAGGTCGTCGATGGCAAGCAACTCGATGTCGCGCAGATGCAGATAGCGTGATACATCTTCGCGGTTGTCTCGCGTGGGAGAGGTGTAAGCTTTGGCAAGGCGCACAAGTTCCTTGGCAGATATTATCTCGAAACCGGGACGGAACGGAAGGTAACGGTCGTCGGACGATGATGTCTCGTCGCTACGCAGCCAGAAGACAAGCGACTGCAAGGCACGGATGATAGTGGTCTTGCCGTTGCCACGATTGCCGCATAAGAAGAGGCCAAACGAAGAGTCGGAACCTGTGAGCCAACGTGCAATGTCCCAAAGGTGACGCTTGTAGCCGTCGTCGGCACGAAACGTGCGGAAACGACTCTGCACCTCGGTGCAACATGACGCATAGAGCATGGTATAGACCTGCTCGGGAGTGTATGGCAGTCTAAAACGAGGAGCCATAGTCCTTTTTTTGCGCTGCATCAGCTGAGAGAACACTTCCCGAACGCTTAGCGTTGTGTCTTTGCTTATCTGCTTCATTGGTAGTCTTTGAGGTTATGATGCGAAGCCATGAATTGAAATGGTACTTGGCATCCTTGATTGAGTCGTGTCGGTCCTTACCGTTGGCGAGGCACTCGGCGCGGAACTCGTCGAGACGCAGCCGGAGGTGCTGAATGTCGGTGTGGTGGAGACATTGCAGTGTGTCGAGCCATGTAGTGTCGGACTTGAGTAGTTCAATCTCCTCGTCGAGAGTGAGATTGCCGAGAGAGGGAGAAGCGGTGTCGCTGTTATCGTTGGTCGGTAAGCCTTTCTGAGCCTTACTGGGCCTTTCTGAACCTTGGCGAGGCTCTGTCCGCTTAGGCTGAGGCTTGACTGTCTTGCGCGCACTCTTCTTTTTGGTTTCTGACTGCTTCGTTTTTTTGCTGGAAGCAGCTTTGCATATAGGGTTGTCGGTAGCTGTGAGCAGGTTGTATTCATCGATGCCGCAGATGCGCTTAGACTGTAAGCAGATACGCTGGTAACGTTGTTGAATGCCTTTGGACGTGAGCACCTGTTCTGTGTCGAACAGAGTCTTGGAGAACAACCCGAGTAACAGGCAGGTATTGACGACCTCGGATATATACACCTCTTCAAATCCCGTGAGTTCCGAGCAGATGAAAGGCAACTCCTTATCCCACCGCATGTAGTACCCTTCCTTGTAGATACAACAGAGCAGGAGAGCATATACCGTAACGGCCTTGCCACCTTGATACTTGATTAGTTTGCGAATTTTTAGGTCTTGGAAAATATCTATGTCCATTGGGAAATAGTCAAGACGCTTTTTTGCATTTCGTCCCATAAGGTCAGTTGTCATAAAACGTTATTGATGTATTGCTTTACTTCGCGCATGAAATCGTCGAGCGAGCGGCAGACGACATACCGGTATTCGTCGTTGGCGGTGACAAGGCTTTGCCACCACTGCTGCCGCTGGCTCTGGCGAGAGTGCTTTGCGGATGTTTTCATTTCGATGAGTAATGCCCCGTAGTCGTGGTTGGAGAGAAGTAGAATGAGGTCGGACACGCCAGCCACAACCCCTTCTGCTACCAACCGTGCAGCCTCAACCTTGGAGCGTCCGCCACCGTTGGGGACGGCGAAGAGCCGCCCACGGTATTGCGGATACTGGAGGTTGAACCAACGGACACACGCACATTGTATGTGGTGTTCCTCGTCGTGACGAGCATGGCGCGGAGGCTTGCCGGAGCGAGCCTCGCGCAGCAGCTCGTCGAAAGACCTCGCGTCAGTCGGTGACATCGGCATTGGAGTCATGGAGGAACACATCAAGAACCTTTGTCTCGTCAAGCGAAGCAATCTCGTAGTCGATAGCTGTATTGGAGAGAGCCTCGTCAACCTTACGATGGGCCTCGTCAATGGAAGCAGCACGCACAATATAGTAGTAAGGCGATTTCTTCTCCTTGGCTGTCTTCTCGTCAATGGTAATAAATACGACCTTTGCCTTGTAGAAGCGTTCATCATCACCGTCAGTATTGAGATACTCGCCGTACTGTGTGCGCTTGATAGCCATTACATCGAAATCGCCCTGCACATAAGGCAGCATTTCCTCAGTGATGCGCTTCTCTGTCTCGGTGAAAGAGAGAGCATCAACGATATAGACTTCGGACACTTTCTTTACAGAACCGTCCTCGACATTGCGCTCGTAGCGCACGGTACATTCGAAAAATGTTGCTACTTTAACTTTCATATTTGCTATATTTTTATAAGTGTTATTTATTGATTTGAGATTTGAGAGCCGGGCAAGGCTTGAATTTTATGGTCTTTCTTGCCGGAATGTCGATAGTGGTGCCAGCCTTGATGTTGCGCCCCTTGCGTGCGGCAAGGGTGCTGCAACGGAACGTGCCGAAGCCACGGATAAAGATGTCGTTGCCAGACGCCACGCCATCGGCAAGAGCCTTGAAGGTGGCGTCGAAGGCATGAAGAGCCTGTGAACGTGTAATGCCAGTAGAGTCGATAATGGCATCGATGATTTCATGTTTTGTCATTGTTGTTTCTTTTTGAGGTTTGAAATAAGTTGTCGTATGCACCATGCACGGCTTGAATAGCGTAGGCCGCGCTGCTGGTCGTAGAGAAGAGCTGCATCAGAGAGATACTTGATGATGCGGCTAAGAGTGGTCTTGCTTATCGGTATGGTCGCCATCAGCAGAGGTATTAAGGAACTGAGAAACGAGCTGATTGAAATACATTTCATCCTGCGGAATGTCGTCGTCGGAGTTCATAATCTCGGCAGCAACCGACTTCTTGCGATGAATGAGCGAGTAGATAGTGTGGTCGATGGTGCCACGCCCGAGGAGGTAGTAGCACGTAACGTTGTCGCGTTGTCCGATGCGGTGGGCGCGGTCCTCGCACTGGCAGCAGTCGGCATAGGTCCATGCAAGCTCGATGAATGCCACATTGGAAGATGCGGTGAGCGTAAGACCTACTCCAGCCGCCTTTATGGAGCATATGATAAGATTGCACTGCTCATTATGCTGGAAGCTATCGACGGCAGCTTGCTTGGCTGTGGCATTGTCGCGCCCGGTGACGGTGACCGCCTGTGGAAAAACCTTTTTCAAGGCATCGACCACATCGTGGAGCGAGCAGAACACTATGAGCTTCTTGCCAGACGCAAGGAACGTGCGAATGAAATCGACCGCTTGTGCTATCTTGCCGAGCGTGGCAAGCGAGCGGAGAGTCATGAACTTGACGAGAGCCTCCATGCGCATCTTGCGGCGTATGTCGCGGTCGGTACACTCGGTGTACTGGCGTAGATACTCGGCAAGGTCGGCTTTGGCAAGGTCGTACTCCGGGCGGTTGGAAATTTCGACATAGAGGTCAACGCGTGTCTTGTCGGGCAGTTGCGGCAACACCTTAGCCTTTTCGCGGCGTATCATGCAGAGGTCGTAGAGTTTCTCTGACAAGAGACGCAGGGGAACGGCAGGCTGTGCTGCCTTGTCCTTTGGGTCGGTGCAGAAGTCGGCACGGAAGCGAGCGGCACCGCCGAACTCAGGCAACCGCCCCATAATGGAGAGTTGCGCCACAAGGTCGTCGGGACGGTTGACAACGGGCGTGCCAGAAAGGAGGATAATCCACTCCTTGCCATAGGTGATGCCCTTGGTGAAGATAGTCTGCTGTGCCGAGGGGTCTTTGACCCGGTGGCTCTCGTCAATGATAACGGAACGAAAGAGCTGGATGTTCTCATTGAAAACGACATCCTTTAGGCGAAACTGCTTGCCGTGGGTATCGTAGACGAAAAACTTTCGGAGCGACTCATAGTTGACAATAGCCACTTGGTACATACCCATGCGAAGCAGGTAAGGCCATGTGGTTCGGTTGGAGTTGTCAAGGACGAGGGCTTGCTTGTCTGTGAATTTCTCGAACTCACGCTGCCAGTTAATCTTGAGTGAGGAGGGACAAATGACCAGACAAGGGTAAGCCGGGGCGGTATCGACAATGCCGATAGACTGGAGCGTCTTGCCAAGCCCCGGCTCGTCGCCTATGATAAGGCGGCGATGCCGTAAGCCGTAGAGTATTCCCTCGCACTGATAGTCGTAAGGTTCAACGCGCAGGTGATGATTGAGCGTTGTGGTCATTTTTGCTGTATCTTAGGTTTCCATCCGTTCAGCTCATACACCCGGCGTGAGGCTTCCTCGCGAGTGTTGAACCATTCGTCCGTAGGCGATGATGAAGATTGGTGTGCGTCGGCATAGTCGCAGCGATAGATGCGGAACGAGCTGCCACGCGGCATATAGTGGTACATTCCAGTGCGGAGTTTCATAAGTTGCGGAGTTTATAGGTTGACAATGTTAAATCGTAGCCCTACTTGAATGCTTGCAAACGAAGAGTGCTGCAAGCAAGCGAGCAACGGTAAGCCTCCTTTGAGCGTGCTGCCATGCCTGAAGAAGAGCGTACCCCCCCAGTTAGCCCTCCACAAGTGTATCCGTAGATGCCACTCCACACGGAGCAAGGACAGGCACGGCGCAAGCGTTTGAGCAACGCCACCTGTGCGGTTTTTGATAATTTCTTAGTCATAAGCGATTACATTTGAAGATTGAAACACCAATATTGGAAAGCGAGTTCCTCATATTTTTCGCGCCCACGGCGGTAGATAGGGTCGTCGCGGTGGATGAATTTCTTGAAGATGCGGCAGTTCTTCTTGCTGATGCCGTATATAAAATCACGGTCGGAGTGTGCGATGTCCATGTACCATGCCCGGGAACGGTCCCAGTCGAAGAAATCGACCGCCTCGTCGAACTGCCGTTGTGTCTCGGCAAAGGTTGTCTTGAGGTCGCCGCCGAAATTGGCGGCTGGTATCCACCAGTCCCACTTGCAGCGAGTGTCGAGCGAGAAGTGGAAATCGCAGTATTGAAACTGTTGCTGACGATTGACCATGAACCGCTGCGTGTCGGCCAACTCCAGAACCCTGGCAAGGAACGGATCGCTCTGAGCTTCACGGCGCAGGGCATTGTACATTTCCTGCGCGTGAAAGAACTCCTCGCTGGTGTATCGCTCTTCGTCAACACGATTGTGGTAATAGTCAACGCGCGACGGCTCGGTGATGATAGCATCTACAAGGTTGCCAAAGCGGAAAGCCGCCTCTTTGTCGCCGAACTGACGGCGAGGATGGAGGAGGTTTTTCAGTTCGGTGAGGTCGGAGTTGGAGACCTCAGTGCGGTTGTAGTATTCATCGGGATTATAGTTTGCCATAACTACTTAGCCTTTACTTCGTCGATATACTCTATGCTCTCGTCCTTGATTGTGGTGCCTTCTTTGTTGGCGAGCTTCTCACAATAGGTGACGGCAAACTTGAATTTCTTGGCAAGCTCTTCGACCGTCATTTTGCAACCCTCGTTGGCAAACCACATAGAGATAATGGGCAGGATGCCCTCGGGATTGAGTAGGTTTATCTTCTTGGTGACCTTAGTTTTAGGTGCATACCCCTGCACTGTGGCTTGTGAGGCAAAGAGGCTCTGCATTTGCTGCTGTTGTTTGCGCTGCTCTGCCAGACGCTGTTCTTCCTCTTGCTTGCGCTGCTCCTCTTCTGCCCGGCGAGCAGCCTCTGCCTTTTCACGCTCGGCTTTCTCGGCTTCGAGCCGCTCTTTCTCGGCGGCAGACGCCTTGGCAATAGCTTCAAGTTCACGACGCTTGGAGGGAATGCGGTCGAGAATGTAGTTGCGGTTGGACTCGATGTCGAACTTATACTGTTCCTTTAGCTTGGGCAGCAGCTCATGGAGAACCTGTTGCTCCATAGTTGCAGCATCGGTGGCAGCGATACCATAAGGCAACGGAATGGTGGTGCGAAGTGTGGATGTAAAGGTATCGGGCAAGTCGGTGGAAACGGCCTTGATGCGCATAACTGCATCATCTATATTGTCAAGGGTGATGCCTTTGTCTATTGCGCTGAGCGCATCAAGCGAGCCTTTTGCGAAATCGTCATACTTACGCTTTAGGTCGTCCTCAACATCGGTAAGATACTTGGTGCGTGCTGCTTCACGACGCTGACGCTCGGCTTCCTCGCGCTGGCGGCGCAGTTCCTCCTCGCGTTTGCGTGCGGCATACTGGTCGCGCTGCTGCTGAAGGAGATAAGGAATAGTGCCAGGGCGTGTGGGGTCGATGTCGTTCTCGATAGTGGTATAGGCAGAGCGCACCTCGTCGAAGAGCTTTGTTACGGCAGAGCGGCGTGTGTTCATCGCTTTAAGTGTGCGGCGCGAGCGGTCGATGAAAAGGGCCGCTTGCTGGTCGAGCTGGTCGGTCATGCCCTGCTTCTGGATGTTGTCGAAGAGTTCTTTGCACGCTTTGATGCAGCGGTCGTGCGACTGACGGTTTTCGTTGTAGGACTCGGGAGCCGCCTTGACAATAGTGGCAATATTCTCCGGGCGGATGATTGCTAATGCTGTTGTACTCATGATTTTATATGTTTTGTTTAAGTTTTTGAAGAATTGTGGTGTAGTCGGCAGTTGGCTGTGGCTGGCAAGGCTTGTGCCGAGCATACTCAACATAACCATGCAGACGGCTACAATAGTGACCATTGAGACAATGGCGAAGCAGTGTGCAGCCGTCGCATGGGTGAGAGGTGCGTTTTACCATACATCATCGCCAGCGGATGCGGCATTGGTGTCGGCAGAAGGGTCGATGCGCACACCTGCTGAGGTGTCGGCAGGAGCGGCAAAGGAGTCGGACAACTGTTGCGGAGTCGGTTGTGGTTCGGCTGGTTGACCGTCGGCTACGGGTATGGCATTTGGATTTTCGGTAACACCAGCGTAAGGGTCGAAATCGTGCTGCGGCTCGTCGATGGCCTGTGTCTCAAGCACGGAGCCTTTGCCGATGTTGAGCTTCGGGTAAGACTTGAAAGCGTGCTTGATGCACTTGGAAGCGAGGAAGCCGGGGTCGATGCCACCGTTGACAGAGGTGTAGAGTTCGTTGGGACGCTCTACACGCTGACGCTTTTCCTTGTCATAGTAGGCATTGTTCTTGCCGGAATAGTCGAGGAGCCGCCGCCAGTCCTGCTCTACCATGACGGCGTAGTCGGCAGAGCCGTCGCAGCGTGTAATCTTCATGAACGCTGCCACAATCTTGTTGGAGGTGCGCGGCATCTTCATGGTGTAGTTGACAAACTTGCGTCCGTCGCGCTCGCCAAACTCGAAGTCGTCGCCCTCATAGACTATCACCGGGTTGTCGGCATGGTGTATCTGCCCGGCACGGGCGCGGAGGTAAAGCTCGCCTTGGCCAGAAATGGTAAGGTTGCAGCGTTTCTCATAGTATTCGCGTCCGTCGGAGCCTACGAGTTTGTAGTTGCGTGGCAGGAGATAGGCCATGGCACGGGGACCCGGCTCAACGCTGATGCTCTGCACAGCAAGGTCGATGAAGGCGAAGAAGACGGAGAGGGAGGTGCATCCCTTGAGGTTCTGGTTGTCGCGGAGGATTTTGTTGAAGAAGTTGGCCTCGCGCTCATACACCTGCTCGCCGCCCTCCTTCCATACGGCGTTGTAGACATTGATGAACTGCTGTCGCACGCTGTCGTTGCGCACGATTTGCGAGGGCTGGAGGCTACGGATAACCTCAACCATGTTTGTTACGTTGCTCATGATGTGAAATGTTTTGTTTGTGAATAGATATTGTCTGTATTGCTCTGCCCAGCTGCTACATGAAAGGAGGGGCGAGGAGGATGCCGCTTGGCATTAAGTGTCTCGCCCCTCGGAGAAATCATGAGCAAACTGCAAAGAGTCGCGTGCCGCAGGTGGGAGTCGAACCCACCAATGCCTAAGCCTTTAATCCGTGCTGCCTATCCGATTAGCAGCCTATCTGCGGCAGATGCCATACCGCATCATCACGACGTGGGCATGGCTGATTGTTGCTTTTCTAAGAAGTGTGCCATACCCATACATCATCACGATGCGAGCAGGGCAAGTGTGGTTAATCGCTAAACAATCTTTTGACCTAATAACTAATTAACCCTTTACTCAAATTATGACTTATCCTTATTTATCTGGGACGGCTGGCAGGACTTGAACCTGCATCGCATGGGCTACCACGCTCTCAGATTGTGAGAGGTGGGTGTGCAGACCGTTGGCACATTACACCTCACAGCCGTCTGTTTTTTGTTGGGGACATATCTCGTTGGTGTAGCGCAGCGACTGAACGCTGCATTGAAAGCCATGCTTGCTACACTCTGACAACGGCTCCATGAGTCAAGCTGTCGGGGACGGACGGAGATTTTATCTTCTCGTTGCCTTAGCCTCCTGCTATGTATAAGCCGCTTGTGGCTGTGTGCGGTGCCATGCAGGTTCAGCTCCCTCTCATGGAGCGTGAGAAATGTTTGTGTGGCCCGACCGGGTGTCGCTCCCGGTCTTCCAGTATGAAGGTGTGCTTCGGTTACACTATCGGGCCTTGTGGTTGCAGCAGGACTGCCTCAAAGGGCTTTAGGGCTGGAGGTAGTCTTGCTGTGTGCGCTGTAGCAAGCGCAGCTCTCGGGTGAGATATTCCACCTTGCCGGGACGCTTGCATGGGGATATGCGGCCTTGCCGCCGCCAGCGGTCAACATTGCCGCGTCCGAAGATGCGGTAGGCTTCGCGCTGGCTTATCACTTCGGGGTCGGCACGGCTCTCGGCTATCATGTCGGCGAGGCGTGCCGCAACATCGTTGACGAATGTGGTGTAGGGCACCATTTTGTCGGAGAACTGGAGCTGCATCATTCGTCGCGCATAAGAATGTCGTTGAACTCTACAAGCTCGCTGATGGTGCCTTCGTCTTTCCACATAAGGTAGAGATAGCAGAGAAGCAGGAAGCCCACAATGGCGTATAACTTGGTGCCAAGCATAATGAGAACGTATGACCAGAAGCTGATACCGTCAACAGGAATGGCCAACACGGCGATGAACGATGTGAATGCGAGGGCGAAGAGCACCCAGTAGCGATAGTTGAAGATGATACGCATAACGGTGGAATTTTAGAAATTATGAAACTCGTGTTGCGGTAATCGTGCCAGCAGCACGATTAAGTCTTACTTGAAATTTCTTGCCCCACTGGAGACCAAAGTTGGAACATATAGCGCGGAGGTAGCTTGCACGGCTAACCGATACCGTTAATAGGCCGCCAATTTCAAGGTCAGACAACTGGCCGAGAAGGCTGTTTTTTTGCTGATTTTCGGTGTTTTGTTGCATTGTTTGAATGATTATATGTAACTTTATAGTGCAAAAGTAATCAATATAGATTTATCCACATCATAAACGATTAGGTTTCTGTTTGAATTTAAGATTTATTAACTATATAATGATTTATCTAAATCAAAATGCTTATGAGAATTGAACGAGTAAACATCGGTTTGAGCATTGAGCAGAAACTCAATGAACTTGGTATGTCTAAGTCTGAGTTTGGACGTAAAATCGGCATACCACAACAAAACGTGAATAGAATACTTGATAAAACAAGTATAGACACGGAGAAATTGGCTACCATTAGCGAAGCCTTGGACTATAATTTCTTCACGGAGTTCGTAGATGATTTATCAGCAACTCAATCTGTTTCTCTGGCTGGCAACAATAATCAAGTGAATGGTCATGGCGCACATGGTAACATCAATGGTGATGTGAATACAGCTGTGTTGCAAGAGCGCATCAAATCGCTTGAGGCACTGTTGGCAGAGAAAGAGAGACTGATTAATGTTTTGCTGGAGGGGAGAAAATGAAATGGATATTATTCTTTTCTGCAATAATATGTTTCCTGTCATGCACTGAAAATAAAAAGGATATTTATGCCGTTGGTAAATATGTGTATTTAGATACCTACAACAGACTACATATAAATAAAAACTGTTGGCGTATAGGCGATGAAGTAGAATTTATTGATACGACACTACTTTATTCAAAAGACGAATACAAATATTGCAATGATTGCTTTACAGACTCAACATATGAACATGTGCAGTCTATAATGCAAAACGACATTAACCGTAAATGGCTTTACGAAAAATTTAAAGATGCAAATTACGAAATGCCATCTTACAGCCAGTTCATACAGGAAATAGCTAATGAACAAAAACGTAAAAAAGCCTACCAACATGCAACAGAAGAAAATTTTAATGTAGGTACATTTGAAGATTTCTCAAATATGTTGGGATTTTAGATAACCATAGACAAAAACTTGCATATTTTGCTTATGAATGGAGAATTTCTATACAATTCAGAACAAGACCAAAAGCTGCAGGAATTGAAACGTGCAGCTTTTGAGGTTCTGTATGAACATGAGGGATGTGACCGCCAAGACTGGATAGATTGGATTATTGCTGACTATGGAGAAGAACTTGCAGAAGTGATTGGTGATAATCCGTATGACACATATCCACAACTGGAGGACTATTGGGACAGCATGGATTACGAAGACCCAGATACAGGTGTGTGCTTTACATACAGAGATTGGGCAGAATACTTTTCATGTTGGGAACATAAAGAGGTTTACGACAAACTTGTTGAGGCTAATAACATGTTAAAAAGCATAAAATCCATGATTTGAAAATGTTTAGAAAGTTTCCATAACTTATTGGTTGTCACCTAATCCAAACAGCGGCGCAGGCTGCTGTAGAGGAATAATCCTAGAATGCTGAAAATTAGTGAAATACGAGGCAAGCACTTGAAAATCAGGTGCTTGCCTTTATTCTTTTCAACACGTTATGCACGTAATAAAAGCAGTCCATGATGCCTTCGGTTTACAAGTAGTTAAAACATCACTCTGATTTCGCCACCAAATATCTTACGCGTATGTTCCACACTGATTTGTTGTGCAAGTTCCATTTGGGTATTGTATAATTTGTCCATGTAACGATAGATGTGATTAAGGTCTACATCCTCTTCATAGTAGGATTTCAGATATTCAACTGTAGCTAACTTGCTCTTTGGTTGTGACACTCTAGCTATCACGAGGCGGCGCAAAATATCATCGGTATCTGACTAAAACCAATGCTATCATAAACTTGATTAAGTAGCAGTTGGGTGCCGTTAATGAGCACGGAGACCATATTATCTACTACATGCATAGTTTCCTCGAGTTCTTTCCCACAGCGATTATCAAAGTCTAATTGTTGCTGTCCGTCATGGGTCAGAAGCCAATATTGAGCCTTTTGGAATAGTTCTTCAGCTTCTTCGGCTGATTTCGCCACTCCAAACTTCTTCACTCCTGTGAATTTACCATGAACTTTGCATACAACAACGCTGACGGTACCCGAACGATTGATTTTCTTTCGTACAAACATGAGGCAAAACTAAGTATTTTTTGCTTGCGTCACCCAATTTAATTACGTAACTCGTTAATTCTCAACACGCGCTATCTAATTGTGCAAAAAAAGTGATAAAGTTAGGAAATGGATCTATTCGTATAGCTTCTGAATAACTTCCAACAATTCATTTACAGCATCACAAATACGCTTATTAGAACGCTGATACGAATAATGAGTTAACTCTTCTAACTGAATCCATGTTTCATCTCCATCAATAAATGAAGCACCTTCTGTTGCTTTCAATAATTCTTTAGCATATTTTTTGGTCTTACATGAGACATATACAACAAACTTATGATATTGCTTAAAGACTAACCATATAGTGCACTTGGGGTGGTCCTGACGAAGCCAAATTTCATTTCCAAAACAGTCTTTATATTCTTCATACATCAAATCTTGCTTTTCATCATGGAAAACGAAGCCATAGCAGTCGCACAGATTATGTGCCATTCGTGCCCTTTCTGTATCCAAGGCGATTTTTGCATGCTGTTTTCTTGGAACTGCAAACATAATATGGCCAGCATACCAATATACTCTAAATGTGGCTTTTTCTTCTTCCTTAATCGAAATCCAGTCATACATTTTTATATCTGTACGAAGTCTCTTGATAGCCATTTTATAAGCCAACTTGTCATCGTCATTTGCATTTTGCCACGGATCTGTTTCTAGTGCATTGTCTATATAATATTGAAGAGCATCTATGATTTCATCAACTGTTTTTTTTGTATAACACTTTGTGCAGCATTTCACGAACTTTATCATCAGAAGCCAGAATGTTCTTCAGATATTTGTTCTTTTCAGCTCTTTCTGTAATATATAATTCGTTGATATCTTCCCATGTATTAAACTGGGAAACAATAGCTCTGATAAGAATATGCTTTTTCTTATATATGTCGCTAATTCCATTTTTATCAAACATGGCCTTAGCACGACTCGCATTATTCTTATATTCTTCAATAGACATTTCTGGCGAATAGAAAAATGTAACCATACCTTTGAAATAGGCGTGATTTTCTACATTGACCCAAACCATCTCCCAATCTGGATTTTCAGCAATACGTCTAGCTTTTTCTACTTCCTCCAAAAGAGCACGATTTTCGCGTTCTGAATAATTTTCATCCCTCCACTTACTCAAAGCAGCATGAAATGACACCCCTTCTGATTTTTGTCTGCAATAAAATGAATAACTGCAGAGAACTTTCTTATTAAAGAAGAAACTGGTGTTAAGCTGTCGATGTTAGTGTTCTCTATGACATTCCATACGATTCTCATCCATTTAGCAAAAATATCAGGCTCAAAGTTTGGCATTGCCTCAATAAACTCAATAGCAGTTCCTAAAGCAATCAGTTTTACCTGACTCATTTTAGACGAGGTGTTGCAATAGAAATTGTCTCCAGATAAATCCTCGTTCTTTTCCCACACAGGAAGCATATTACTAAAGATTACTTTACTTTCGGATGAATAGTCATAATGATATATGACGTCCAGAACCTTATCAAGCGTGATGATGTATTCCGGATGTTTTTTCAATAAGTATTCGAAAGACTTGAAGCCAAAGTATTCATTACTTCCAATTTGCTCTTCTGCATTTGTGTAGAAGAACTTAATTATTTTATCTGAACGCATATCTTTATCACTAACTTCTTCTTTACTTGAAATAATGTATTTACAAGCGAAGAATCGAGAAAAGAAGCTCATGTATGCATCATCAAAGTCATCTGCTCCATTTTTCCAAAAAATATCAACCCATTTTGCATCAAGTTTAACCGAGAAATTAAAAGAGAAAGGAACCATTCCCTTTGAGTTCTTTTTGTACAACGGCACCTGCTCTTGATACCCCTGATAATCGTTGCTAGAGACGAAGTTGGTTAAATCAGCCTTGAAATTTTCAAACGGGCTTAATTGCAGACCGCGAGCATTCATCTTAATGTAAAGTTCCTCTGATAAATTGAATATCCCTAGCGATTTCACATAGAATTGCAAATATTGTAATCTTTTGTATAAATCATGTCTATTCGATTCAGTATATCGCTCATGAATAGCGTCAAGCATGGTCAACATAGCCGTGATAGTACTATCTCTATCAAAAGATTTAAAATACCATTTAGCATTTCTGATAACCTCTTTAGGCATCTTTTCCCCAAAGTCTATCTTGTACTGAGCTAATTCTTGGCAAAAAACAGTTGATGTACTTCTAGTTTCATATACGAATTTACTCAAACATTCTCTTACTTGTAAATCTTCAGAGCCGTCCAATTCTGCATTGGCAATATACCAATACAACAAAAATAATGTAGTGAGACGCTGCTGCCCATCAAGCAACTCCATCTTATAATTATCGTTACTTGCTTTGATGATTCCGTAGATAAAATTTAAATCAAAAATTTCATCGTCATCTTTCTGAATACTGTCAAAAATCTCATCTAGAAATGTATTGCGAACATATGTACATATGCCATCCGTACGTCCTTGTGCATAAGGACGTTGTATCTGCGGTATAACAATACCTGAAACTGTCACTTGAGTTGTCTTGTCATAATCTACCTTCTTTGAAAATAGATTAATAAACGAATATCTATGATTCATATTTTTCTTAATTATTTTCTGGTAAATACTCTGAAAGCATCTTTACGATATATTTCTGATATGCCTCCATGTCTTCCTTTGCCCAAACAGAACGATTCGTTCCTTTCTCATCATAAAATTTAGAGAATATGTATTGGGTTGCAACTGGAACAAATACACCTTGCTTAATTCTATCAATAATAATACGACGCTTAGTACAAAAAAAGACTATCGCCATATGAACGATTAGTTTCAGAATCTAGCAATGTAAGATTGCCAATGCCATTTTTAATATCTTCATCGACTTCAGTTTCGCCTGCATTCTTTTTCAAAAGATCAATAACCGAATCATAATCCTTATTCTCCATTTTTGACTCAATCGTTGTTTTCTCTTCTTCTGAAAGATAATTTTTTCTATCCTCAAAGGCAGTCGTAATCCATTCTTTTTTCAAATCATCTTTCTTTAATGCATTAGTATGAAATGAGTCGATGTGTTCTATATCCCAATCTTGTGCATTCAACACATCAAATGGAAATTTGTAAACATCTGATTCTGACTCCAGCTTGTCGTTTTGAATATTTAGCAGATGAATATTTAATGTAAGTAATAGTCTGTAAATATTCTTTCTATCTTTGTAGGGAGTCGTAATGTTGCCATCATCGTCTCTCTTAACACCTCTTAGATAGAATCTGATTCTTTCTTTGAGATATAATATAAAGTCAGTCTGAGTAGAATCATCTGGCATTCTATCATAATGCATTATGAGGCGACTGATATCTTCGCCACATTGACTTAGTAAACCGATATAATTGCATGTGGCAGGTGTACAGAACCAATCATCTAAAGTACGGAAAAGGGTCATAACCTCTTTCCATGCTTCTGCTACTTCTTGTTGCAGTTCTTCTCCCTGTTTACCTTCAAACTTGTCATAATAGAATCTAAAGATAGCACCTTTTCTCGTATCTTGAATATCCTTGTCGGCTTTTCTTAATTGACCATTCCATTCTTTTTCATCCAATCCACTCAGAATATGTTTCTTGTAAATTAGAGAGAATAGCAGATCGATACGGTTTGGCATATCTGTACCTTTCTTTTGTAGAAAATACCAGAAATTATTAGCATGAAGAGCATTCTCTATAAATTCCCATTCGATAGCCAAAGCTGATTGTTTAATGAACTTAGAACTCTGCTCAAAGTTTTTGTTTAATAAGAACAAGCCTTTTATAAGTTCAGCATCAGTAAGACGAATCTTACCAGTATTTATCTTTTGAAATTCTTTAATGCTGCTTTTCTCCTTATCCTCAGCCAACTCATACCAAAGAACCTGGACAGAACCAGTCTTGGTATTTCTCATGCCATTAAGAAGACTAAAGAACGAATTTCGAACAGTGTCAAGACTACCTCCTAGATTATATCTCTGGTTGATAATTTTGCCATCGTTCTTAATCCAATTATCTATATATCTAAATGCATTAGCCATATGATAAAAATCAATATTGTCTTTTTGAACATCTTCTGACTTTATCATATCAAGGTTGAGGTTCTCGAGAAATACCGATGAGTCTTCTCTGGTTGCATAAAGAATATGATAAAGTTCTTTACCATCTTCTTCCTCTTTTAGAGTTTCGGCATCCCAACCTTTTTTAGCTACAAGATATTTGTATAAGAGAAATATTGAAGTTAATCTTTGCTGACCGTCAATTATTTCCCATACTCCCTTTTTCTGCAGAACGTCTAGAGAAACGTCTTTGAAAAGTTCCTTCAACTTCTTCTCATCTGTAATTGGACGAGCGATAATCGGCTGAAGGCAATAAAAATCGTAATCATCTTTGGTATCATTTGCAAAACAAAGAAGATCTCTAAGCAAATCATCAACTTGCTTATCTGTCCAGCGGTAACCGCGCTGGTAGGATGGTATGTAAAAATATCTACCATCGAGTAATTCTCCTATAGCATATTGTTCAATAGAATTGTCCATGTTTCTTATTTAATTCTTAATGCTAATGCAAAAATAAATATTATTAAAAATAGCACTTACAAAACAAATAAATTGATGTTTTCTTCATGTGTATGGTACTTCATCTGCCTATACAACTAAACAGGAAGTAACCATCCGAAACCAAGCACCTTGCACACCAACTAAAACACAGTGACCTTTGCATCCCAAAAACTGATTATATTGTTATTCTTCGCTGAACAAAGTCCATGTCAAACAATTTAGACCACCGCCACTGTTAGTGTTCACATCGGGATTCTCTAGAATTTGAGTCATATCACAATCGATAAGCTCTACATCATAAGAAACTCCAAAGGCTTGCTGAATCTGTTGTACAGCTGCTTTGTCGAGTTCATCCCAATCTAATTTTGGAACAATAATATGTTTACCAACTTGTAGAAAATTAATGTATCCCCAACTTTTCGATTTCAAGAGGCTCCACATCTTGGTACCTTTGATTCCTTCAATATCTCCAAAGTGCAGACGTTCAATATCAAAGTATTCTTTCAGTGGCTCACTCAGACGTTCTTCATCGTCCAAATCACAGTAATTTGTAATCAGAACTTTTCCTTCGGTGATATATCTAACCATTCCATCGGCATGTCCAATCGGATTTTCATCTTTTCCTTCCCATTCGATCAGAATAAGACGAATCTGATTATCAAAGAATTGGTTCCACCAGTCTGTAAGTTCTTCTTTGGATAGATTGTTCTCATTCAATATTTTGCTACACATGATGACTGTCGGCTTACCAAACTTGTCAATAGCTTTGATTACATTGCCTCCATCAAGAACAAGAGGGATTGTTACAACTTCAAGATTAAATTTGTCTGCCTTTCGAGTATGAACCTTGTGTAACATCCAGTTGGTGATACAAACTTTTTGGTCGCTAAGATAATCTGGACGATAGGTATAGTTTAGAAAGAGATCTTTTGTCAACTGCACTGGCATATAATCTCTTGACCAGATGTCACGAGTATTATACAGGTCATAGTGCTTCATGGTCTTAACAGAATCTTTCAATGCTGCATACATCTTTACTCTTAACTGAAAGCCCAAACCGCTGCTCTCTGCTGGGAGAAGACTGGAATAACAAATCGTATTGGTCATGTTATCCGTTATGAAGTTATCTTTTGATATTATCATACTCTTAGTTTTTAGACAATTCGATGTTTACTATGACAGTTGTAATTCTTTGTTCACAAAGGAAGGCAATGCAGGACGTACTACATTGCAAATCCATTACTAAAGTTTCCCCTCCCCCAAAAAGGGGGTGAGAAATAACAGTATTTCAATTTTTCTTCGTAATTTAGTAGGTGACAAACAACTGATTTACAATGGAAAAAGAGGAAACTGTTACAGAAGCAAAAATAAGCAATTTAGATGAACTTACCAAGGTCTTATCTTTAAAAAGAAGCTCAAAAGCAACTTCTAGTAGTTAAGCAGACATTTGGCATCGGTAAAATTGTTCAGAATCTCAAGTTTGAGAAGGTCCAAGGTTTTACTATGAGTTCCCTCTTTATCACGCTCGTCATCGTGCGTTTGTGGGGAAAAACGGTTGCCAGTGCCACTTCCAATAATATTCAGAAACATTTGCAATGTATCTAAGAACACATTGTATCGTGCACTTTTGAATGAGCGCTTCAACTGGCGAATGTTCCTTACCCAAATAACCCTTCGATTCCACGCCATCCTTCAAGAGCGTCAAGTGAATACTGATACAAATGAAATTTGTGCCATCCTTGATGATACAACTTTTCAAAAGACTGGTGTTCGAATCGAAGGTGTCAGCAAAGTGTTTGACCACGTCACCCATAGATTCATTCACGGAATGAAATGCCTGACACTTGCCATTTCTGACGGTATAAGCTGTTACCCCATAGACTTCTCCATTCATCGGGAAAAGGGAAAGAATAAGAATTACGGTTTAACCTCAAGACAGTTGAAGGAGCAGTTTCAAAAAAAGCGGAACGCAAAAAATCCAGACTATGCGCGCAAGGCGGAATGTGATGAGAGCAAACTCGAAATGGCCAAGCGCATGCTTAGTCATGCTGTCAAGCATGGTATCTCTTTCAAGTATGTTCTTGCTGATAGTTGGTTTACATGTGAATCGCTCATTCATGCAGTCCGTGAACTATGTGGAGGTGAGTACATTATATCGGATTAGTCAAGATGAATCCAAAGTTGCGTTATCAGATAAGCACATCCAAGCGTCCTAAGCACATCCACGAACTGATTGCAATTCATGAACGCACAGCTTCACACTATTGTAGAAAATACAAGTGTAAATACATTCAGCTTCATGTAAAGATGGGCGAAGACCCCGTATGCATTTTCATCATTAAATACGGACGAAGTACCAATTGGAAAGTATTGCTCACGACAGATACCTCCATGGGGTTCGTCAAAGCATTTGAACTTTATGAAAGACGTTGGGGGATAGAGGTTATATTCAAGGAATGCTGTGGGTATCTTGGACTATGAAAATGTCTGAGTCGAAGCTACAATGCTCAGATTGCAGACACCACCTTGTGCTTCATGATGTATCACATGCTGTCCTTGACCAAACGCTTTTCTGAATACGAAACCATGGGTAGTCTGTTCCGTTCCGAGCGTGATCAGCTGCAAATGCTAACACTATGGAGCAGAACTTTGGAAGAAGTTAGGCCTCTTTTGGAAGTTTTGTCGCAAGAAGCAGGCATTGATCTATTGGAATGTCTATCAACTGTAGCTGCACAACAAACGGCCGACTTCTCCACAAAGGTATGGGCACATCTCCTATGCGATTCGGATGATTTGGCTATGCCTGATTTGAGCTAAATATTTTTAACACGCGTTAATCGATTCGGAATGCATCGATTTTCAAACTATCGATCAAAAGAAGTCACTACACACTTAGCTAAAATAAGGGGGTGGGAAACTTCAGTTCATAATACCATTATCCGTGTCACGCAGGTTTATCTTCTTTTCTGCTGACTTATGTTTGTTGCCTCGGCTCAGTTGCCAAGATATATTCAACGTAACGAGATTGCCGCTATCCTTAGAATAACCAATAGTGTGCTTATACAGATTACGGTTGAGCAATACATTCTCGTATGACTTATGATTGCTGTCAAAGGGGTTGGTCCATGACAATGAGAACTGCAAGTCGCGCCACATGTAAGAGGCTTTTAGAACCGAATAAGCACCGCTGAAGGCTTTCGATTCGCCTTCAAAAAATCGGTTGCCGTTATCTATGTATCCTTGCAACGTGAAGTGGCCGAGATAAGCCGTGATGCTACCTACATAAAACCACGATGTATAGCAATGTGTATAGTCTTTGCCGAAATTAAAGCATCTGTTCATTCCTCCATAGGCTGCAATCTGAAGTTTTTCGGGCAAGAGCCAATAGCCAGCATACGCCATAGCGTTCAGCACAGAAATTTTCTTTTGATTAATCTGAGTATAAATGAATTTATTGTCGTCAGTTCGCTCATAATGAGCCATGTTGGGCTTGAAACATTGTTTGTAATAACCTTCAACAAAGGTCTGCAGGCGATTGGTATTATATGAAAACTGTAATCGGTGCTCCATATCGCGCGAAGGTTTCAAATCTGGATTACCAATAGTCCATTCCATGCTATTGGTGCGAATCATAGCATCACTCGTCATGGCTATACGGGATACCCTGTCCCACATCTGATAGGTATAGCTCAACTGCATATTGTTATTGATGTTGTATGTCAGCGAGGCTTTTGGACGGAATGTCCAGAAGTTATATCTGTGACCATTCTGAGTGTAATGGATATAGCTTGCGCCTGCACCTAATGTGTAACGCAACGGTCGTAACAGACCCTTAATTTCTGCAAAGGCATATAAGCGATTGTTGTTAGTCTTGGTCAAAGCGGAAGCGTCGCCAAGATAGTCGTTCTTTGTGTGTTTATAGCTATAGTTCAAGCCTGTTGAGAGTGTAAAGGGCTTGAGTCTGTTCTCATAAATCACCTCAGTAAGAAGAGATGCTGTCTTGCCATCCACATCATATTTATAAGGCGTACCCTCGTCATAATAGTTGCTTGTCTGTGTGGATATATAGGTACCTACGGCATTGGCTGTGATGGATTGGCGTGGGGTGAGCTGACGAAAGAAATAAATATCCAATACAGGCGAAAGGCTCTTGTTTTTTTCTCGGCTTGTAGCCTGATATTGTCGAGAGCCGTCCGTGATGTCCTTAATATTATAGTTATCTGGAGTGTTGTTGAATGCTCCACTCAAGGATGTTTGAAAGACGGTTGCTGTGGAGTCAGACCAGTTATAGGTTAGTTTTGCGTCATGCGCAATGGATTTACCAAGCGACTCCACATCGTTTCGCTCAATAGTGTAGATACTGCCGTCTGTCAAGGTGTATTCTGCCAACTGCTTGCTCTTTGAACCTTTTGTTTTGTATCCACTCACATCATACGAAAGCGATAATTCACTTTTGTCCTTATTCCATTTACCATACACCATACCATCGCCTTGCAACGTCGTAAGTGCCGAGGTAAGGTCCGTACCAATAGTATAACCGATCTCGCTCCTGCGTATAACTATATCAATCACATAGCCAATACTTTCGCCATAACGAACGCCGGGGTTGTTTATAAAGTTTATCTTGACAATATCCTTTGGGTTGAGAGCCAGCATCTCCTGTTTGCCTACAACAATTCCATTTACTCGAAGTTGAACGCTACCTCTGTTATCAATAGCAGTAATAGTATGGCTGATGTTGTCAATACGAATATTGGCAAGTGTGAGTTTCTCAAGAATGCTGTAACCATTGTTCGAAGTCTGCTTCTGTACATCGGTAGGATAGATTATCATACCGTCGGCTTTGTTCACTACCTTAGAGGCTTTTACCGTTACTTCATCAAGCGTGATTGTCTTGTCCACATTCTGAGCATTAGCGCAGAATGCAGAAGTCATAATAATTGAAATTGTAAATAATCGTTTCATTTTGCACCATGTTTTTATTTTATGGTGCAAATTTATTTTCTCCTTGCAAGAAAGCCAATTATTCAGGCTGACATCTCCCTGACAATTGACCAACAAAAACCTATCTATCTGATTTTCAGACTATAGCTCTTACCCCGATCCGATTCGATTTTCAGAATGCTATGTGTTTCTATGATAGGTTTTATACGTCTGATTAGCGTATAAAGCGTATCGCTTGCATTAGGTTTCTTAGGCCATAGTCGGTCGCAAATCTCCTGTTTCGATAGCGTATGAGAATCTGTCGTTATGAACATCTCGAGCAAGGAGTGTTGCATAGGAGTAAGACGTATCTCCTCACCCGATATGGTCATGAATTTATCATCATGGAACACAATACCACCGTATGCCAAACTTTGAACAATCAACTCCGGCTTATTTCTTCTTACATACCACAAACTACTTAACAGCCACAGCATTCCGATAAACAAAAGAGAGCCCGAAGCCTTTTGGTCGGACATCATGAAAGTCGTAGCAAAGTTGCAATTTGCCTCTGCCACCAACTTTGTTTCCCAACGTCCACCTCTGCGTACGGTACGCATGGCAATACCTGCCGTATCTTTCAATTCGGCTATAGTGAGGCAGTTGCGATAACAACGTATGGTGTCTGTAGTAACCACATTGTCTGGCATTTTCAGAAGAACTTGCTTCAGTGCCTGATTAACATCCTGGGCTATCATGTATTCTGTTCTGTGATAGCTGTTAATGCCTGTGCACAACGCACAAAGCATAAGAAAGCTGAACACTATGTATGGAAGGATCTTCATAATTTATCCAATATAATACGTGAAATACTTTATTAATGACACAAAGGTACATTTTTCAGCTGAAAACACACATTACTTTATTGAAACAGTGCGTAAATTGCAGAAAAATCATTATTTTTGAAGAGGTAAGTGTAATAAGGAAAATATAGCGTCAAGCCTCAACGAAGCTACTTTGTGGTCAAAAACGAAAGAAAAATTAAAATCATTCTCTTTTATGCAGATGCACTGCATAGATAGATATAACTTTGCGACAAGAAAAATAATAGAATACAATATATGAACAAGCAACAGCTGGCAAACAGAATATGGGCATCGGCGAACAATATGCGCAACAAGATTGATGCCAATGAGTATAAGGACTACATTTTGGGACTTATCTTCTACAAGTTCTTGTCCGACACAGAGGTGAAATACTTCATCGAGGACTGCGAATGGGAAGAAGATGAGCTGGTGGAACTCGTAGAGAACTACGAGGATATGAATATGAAGAACGCCATCGCCGAGTGTCAGGAACACATCGGCTTCTTCATCGAATATAAGTATCTGTTCAATACTTGGCTTACAGATACCGAGTTCAGCGTTGCAACGCTCAGCGAGGCGCTCAGTAACTTCGAGCGTCTGATGAGTGAAAACTTCGCATCGGTGTATGCCGGCATCTTCAAAACCCTGCGCGAGGGTCTGAGCAAACTGGGCGACAATCCTTCGGCACAGACCAAGGCTTTGAAAGGACTCATCAAACTCATCAAGGATATACCGACTGATGGCTCGCAAGACTACGACGTGTTGGGCTATATCTATGAGTTCCTTATCAGCAACTTTGCCGCCCATGCTGGCAAAAAGGCAGGTGAGTTCTATACACCCCACGAGGTTGCTATGGTGATGTCGGAGATTGTGGCCGAGCACCATAAGGAGAAGGAGTCGCTCGAAATATATGACCCCACCAGTGGTTCAGGTTCGCTGCTCATCACCATCGGCAAGGCTGTGAGCAAACACATCAGGGGTAAGAACAAGGTGAAGTACTACGCCCAGGAACTTAAGGAAAACACCTACAATCTTACCCGTATGAACCTCGTAATGCGAGGCATCATTCCGCAGAATATTGTCACCCGCTGTGCTGATACACTGGAGGAGGATTGGCCTATCCACGAGGAAGGTTCTGACATAGACAAGCCCCTGGCTGTTGATGCTGTGGTGAGCAACCCGCCTTATTCGCAGCATTGGGATCCAACCAACAAGGAAATGGACGCCCGCTTTGCCCAGTATGGACTGGCACCGAAAACCAAGGCCGACTATGCTTTCCTGCTCCATGAACTGCATCACCTTAAGTCGGACGGCATTCTTACTATTGTGCTGCCACATGGCGTACTGTTCCGTGGCAAGGCACCAAAGAGGTTCGACAAGGACGGCAATCTGCTGCCCATCGAAGAGCGTGAAGAAGGTCAGGCTGAAGGCCAAATTCGTGCAAACCTCATCGAGAAGAACAATATCGATGCCATTATCGGTTTGCCAGCTAATATATTCTTTGGCACCGGCATTCCCACACTCATTATGGTACTGAAAAAGAACCGTGGCGACGAGGGTGTGCTCATCATCGATGCCAGCAAAGGCTTCATCAAGGACGGCAAACAGAACAAGCTCCGTGCCTCAGATGTGAAGAAAATTGCCGACACCTATCGCGAGCGAAAGAACATTCCTGGTTACTCCCGTGTGGTAAGTCGTGACGAAATTCGCCGTAATGAGTACAATCTCAATATACCCCGCTATGTAGATTCGAGCGAAGCTGCTGTGAAGTATGACATTTACAGCACCATGTTTGGTGGCATTCCTAACACCGAGATTTCAGACCTTGGCACCTACTGGACAGCCTTTCCTACGCTGCAGCAGGACATCTTTGCAGCCGAGGCCGATAAACCATACTCCTCGGTCAAGGTAGAGAATGTATTAGATACGATCTTGGCTAACGCAGATGTAAAGGCTTTCAAGGCAAACTTTGCCACTGCCTTTGCTGATTTCCAGACGATGCTTCATCAGCGTCTTGTAAATCATGTGGAAGATGTGAAGGAACTGGAGGAGAACGACAATATCTCTGCCGACATTTTCCGTCGCATCGCTCCGCTGCCCCTTGTGGATAAGTATGCAGCCTATCAGATTCTGACCGACCACTGGCAGGACATTATGGGCGACATTGAAATAATCCAGACTGAAGGCATGGGCGCTTGCAATGTGGTGGAACCGAAATACAAGATGGTGAAGGACAAAAATGGTGTAGAGCAGGAAGTGCCAGACGGTGAGAAGGGCCGCATCATGCCTTTCGACCTTGTTCAGCACGTCTATTTCCAGACCGAACTCGATGACCTCACCGCTATCTCAGAGCGCATCGAGGCCATCAATGGCGAAGTTGATGCCATCAAAGATGACTTCAACGATGACGAGCAGGAAACCTATCTTGACGCAGAAAAAGACGGTGCACTCGACAAAAACAAAATCAAGGCTGATGCCAAGCCCAAGGCCGATGTTGAGCCTGATACCAAAGACAAGCTGAAGGCTATTGTAGCCCTTTGGGACGAACAGTCAAAGGCAAAGAAGGCACTCACCAAGAAGACACTTGAACTCCTTGCCAAGACCAAAGAAAAGATAGAAACCCTCGACATGCACGAGATAAGCGCCTTGCTCGATAAAAAGTGGATAGTACCTGTCACCACAGCCATCAGTGCCATGCCTGATGCGGTCATCGCCACGCTTGCCGATGCCGTCCAGAGTTTGGCAGAGAAGTATTCTGTTACCTATCATGACATAGAACGCGACCTCGCATCGTCAAAACAGACATTGGCCGATCTTGTCAGTCAGCTTACTGGCGACGAGTTTGCTATCAAGGGTTTAACCGAGTTAATCAAAGGGTGAGTATGAAAGAGCCGAAGATAAGATTTAAGGGGTTTAGTGGGGAGTGGAAGTCATCCAATTTTGAGGAGGTTTTCTCGCCGTTAAAGAATAATTCTTTGTCACGCGCTGATTTATCTGAAAGTGGTGATATAGCAAATATTCATTATGGTGATGTCCTTATCAAATATGGCGAATGCGTGGACACTTCTGTAGATGATCTTACTTACATTATAGATCATGATACGGCGCAGCGTCTCCTTCGTAACTGTGCTCTTCAAAAAGGAGATGTCATTTTTACTGATGCAGCAGAAGACAATACAGTTGGCAAATGCTCAGAACTGATTTGCAAAGACAATGAACGTATAGTATCAGGTCTGCACACCATTGCGTGTCGTCCTAAGATACAAATTGCAGAAAGATATTTCGGCTATTATCTTAATTCACCTGCTTTTCACAATCAGTTGTTGCCTCATATTCAGGGAACTAAAATTTCAAGCATTTCAAGAAGAGCAATTAGTACAACATCAGTATTATATCCTGATGATAAAGGAGAACAAATATTATTACCCTCTTTCTTCACTTCCCTCGACGCCCAAATCTCGGCCTCAACCTCTCGTCTTGCTTCATTGAAGCAGATGAAGGCGGCGAGCCTGCAAGCAATGTTCCCGCAGGAGGGAGAAACTGTGCCCAAAGTAAGATTCAAGGGATTCGAGGGGGAATGGAAAAAGGTGAAGTTGAGCGAATGTCTTGAAATCAGCACAACGAGAAACTTGAATAATGAATATGGCGTTAACGAGGTACTCTCTGTGTCTGACGAAGAAGGCGTTATGAATCAGATAAAGTTGCTTGGACGTAGTTATGCCGGTAAATCAGTTACCAATTATAAAATCTTGCGTACAAATCAGGTGGTTTACACAAAGTCTCCCTTGAAAGCAAAGCCTTATGGTATTGTCAAAGTTAACAAAGGAGAAACCGGCATCGTATCCGTTCTCTATGCAGTTTATGACGCTAAGGAATGCGTAAGTCCCGACTACATTCATTATTATTTTGAACCGACGTTCAGAATCAATAACTACTTGCTTCCTTTGATTAACAAAGGAGCTAAAAATACGATGAACATCAGTGATGAGGTTTCTCTGCAAGGTGACATCATACTTCCAAATACATTGGAAGAGCAGCTCCGAATAGTAGAATATCTTCAATCTCTCGACCGCCAAATCGCCCTCCACACCCAGCGCCTTGAGAAGCTGAAGCAGATTAAGGCGGCATGCCTGGACAAGATGTTTGTGTAATGTAGCTCGATATTTATAAAGAGACTCAACTTTCGGATTTAGCAAGTGCGGTACGAATAACGGCGGCTACCGTCCGTTGTCAAACGAAAAGGTGATGCACGTGTGGGAGTGATGAAAGCACAAAACCAAGCCTAAGTCATGCCACTTCGACCGTAGTAAGCGTTTACTTCGAACGTTGTAAGCATTTACTTCGAACGAAGTAAGCATTTACTCCGAACGAAGTAAGCACGTTGAACGAACGTAGTAAGATAACTCAAGTCTCGCATTTAACTCAAACGGGCCCCAATGAATTCTATAGCTCAAGCACCCAACGCTACCACTAATGGGGGCGACGCGTCTCGCGTCGGGATAGAGAAAGGAGGGAAATACAAACTCTACTAAATAATAGCTGAATATTTTCCCGACGCGAGACGCGTCGCCCCCATTAGTGGTAGCGTTTGGAGGTAGCGTTTGGCACTTGAGTCCGTTTGCATGTTTACGTTTCACCGAACAGCCATAATACTGAATAGAATTCCCCAAAAACAGGTCTCATTTTTGATTCCAATTTTGAACACCCTACCTGTAAGGGTAAAAGCATTACAATGTGCTTTAGACTTTTGCCGGACAGCAATAATTGAAAATCGAAGAATTACGTAATAAAGATGGGGGGGCTTGCGGAAAGGCAGGTTGTACGGAGCGAAATTCGGGAAAAAGAGGCGGGTTTAGAGTTGTTTCATGCCAGATTTATGTCATGCAGCGAAAAAACTTTCCGAAAAAGTTTGGCGGTTCGGAGAAAATGCTTACCTTTGCACTCGCAAAACAGAAATAAACGCTGTTGAGCCGAAATGAATGCCTCTTTAGCTCAGTTGGCCAGAGCACGTGATTTGTAATCTCGGGGTCGTTGGTTCGAATCCGACAAGAGGCTCTTAAAAGAGTTAGAAAAGTGAACGCTCGCTTTTTCTAACTCTTTTTTTTGTGTTTCATATTTGCTTGCGGTGGCTGCATTGATTACCTTTGCAGTATGAAACAGCATCTTACAATAGTTAAAGTGGGCGGTAAAATTGTTGAGGCGCCCGATACTCTCAACCAACTTTTGCAACGTTTCTCGGCACTCGAAGGGCCGAAAGTGCTGGTGCATGGTGGCGGACGTACTGCCACCGATGTGGCGGCGCAACTCGGCGTGGAAACACACATGGTGGACGGCCGTCGCATTACCGATGCCGAAATGTTGCGTGTGGTAACGATGGTGTATGGCGGACTGGTCAACAAAAATGTGGTGGCCAAACTGCAAGCTTGTGGCGTGAATGCGCTCGGGTTGACTGGTGCCGACATGAACGTGATACGCTCGCACCGACGCCCGTTGAAAAACGGCATAGATTATGGCTATGTGGGCGATGTGGACAAGGTGGACGCCGACCGTCTGCAACTGCTCATAGATGCTGGTATTACCCCGGTGATGGCCCCACTCACGCACAATGGCGAGGGCGATTTGCTCAACACCAATGCCGATACCATAGCCGGCGAAACGGCCAAGGCTTTGGCGCAGCAGTATGAGGTGACGCTCGTTTACTGCTTTGAACACGCTGGTGTGCTGGCCGATGCCAATGACGAGGCCAGCGTGATACGCCGCATCACCCCCCAGACGTTTGAGCAACTCAAGGCAGACGGCATTGTGTCGGGCGGTATGTTGCCAAAGATAGAAAACAGCTTGATGGCGGTAAAGGCTGGTGTGAAGCGCGTGGTAATAACCAGCGCCGATAAAATAGGTACAAACGAAGGTACGAGCATAGAATAACGAATGAACAAATATGAAATAATGGCCCCGGTGGGGTCACGCGAGAGTTTGGCTGCTGCGCTCAAAGCCGGTGCCGACTCCATATACTTTGGCATAGAAGCACTCAATATGCGTGCCCATAGTGCCAGCAAATTTACTATTGACGATTTGCGCGACATAGCTGCACAATGTGCTGCACAGGGCGTAAAGTCATACCTGACGGTAAACACTATTATATATGATGAGGACATTGACCTCATGCACCGCATTTGCGATGCGGCACACGAGGCAGACATTTCAGCCATTATAGCCTGCGATGTGGCAGTGATGAGTTATTGCAACCACATAGGCCAGGAGGTGCATCTGTCTACCCAACTCAACATATCAAATGCCGAGGCACTGAAGTTCTATGCCCAGTTTGCCGATGTGGCAGTTTTGGCGCGTGAACTCAACCTTGAGCAGGTGGCCAAAATACATGAGGCCATAGAGCGCGACCATATTTGCGGACCCTCGGGGCAGCCCATACGCATAGAAATGTTCTGCCATGGCGCTTTGTGCATGGCAGTGAGCGGCAAGTGCTACCTCTCGCTCGACAATCTTGGTCGTTCGGCCAACCGCGGGCAGTGCATGCAAGTATGCCGCCGCAGTTATACGGTGCGCGACCGCGAAACAGGCATAGAACTCGATGTGGACAATAAGTACATAATGAGTCCTAAAGACCTCAAAACCATTGGTTTCATAGATCAAATGATGAAGGCCGGCGTGCGTGTGTTCAAAATAGAGGGCCGTGCCCGCAGTGCCGAGTACGTTTACACCGTTGTACAGTGCTACAAAGAGGCCATTGCCGCAGTAGAGGACGGCACCTTCACGCCCGACAAGGTGGCCCAGTGGGACGAGCGGCTGAAGTCGGTGTTCAACCGCGGTTTTTGGGACGGTTACTATCTCGGTCAGAAACTTGGCGAGTGGAGCAATGTGTACGGCTCGGCTGCTACCGAAAAGAAACAGTACATTGGCAAGGGTCAGAAATACTTTTCAAAACTCGGCGTTGGTGAGTTCTATATTGAAGCCGGCGAGTTTGAGGTGGGCGACAAGTTGCTCATTGTAGGCCCAACAACCGGTGCACTTTATGTGACCGCTACCGACATACATGGCGACCACGGTCATGTGGACAAGGCGCTCAAGGGCATGCGCGTGGCCATACCCGTGCCCGAGAAAGTGCGCCCGAGTGACAAACTTTATAAGATAGTAAAGACAGGTAATGAATAACCCCATATTGCTCTTCGACTTTGGTGGTGTGCTTGTCGACCTCAACCGTCCGCGCGTTGAGGCAGCGTTCGATGCTTTAGGCTTCGACATACGTCCGTACCTTGGCACTTACAAGCAGTCAGGCATATTCAGCCAGCTTGAGCAAGGGCGCATCACCACCCACGAGTTCTGCAACGAACTGCGTCGCTTGAGCGGCCATGCCGACTTGCCCGACGAAGCCCTTGTGGCAGCGTGGCAGAGTTATCTCGACACGGTGCCGGCCGACCGCCTCGACATGTTGCTCAAAATCAAGCAACACTACCACGTGTGCTTGTTGAGCAATACCAACCGCATACATTGGCGCATGGCCGAGGACACACTGTTCAGCTACAAAGGTTTGCACGTGACAGACTTTTTTGAACATATATTCTTGTCGTGCGAGTTGGGCGTAGAGAAACCCGCCCCCGAAATATTTGCCAGAGTGGCAGAGGGCATTGGTGTGCCCGCCGGCGACATCTTGTTTTTCGACGACAGCGAAGTAAATTGTGAGGCGGCGCGCCAATGCGGCTTGCAGGCCCTTGTAGCCCCCGCCCACAGCGAATGGCTAAAATACTTTGACGAAAATGGCAAATTACACACTTCATACGTTCAAGCACAACCTTGATAATTCGACAGGTTGCTGCGCAGCCATAGGCTTTTTCGACGGTGTGCACCGCGGTCACTGCTACTTGATAGAACAAGTAAAGGCCGAGGCAGCCCGCCGCGGACTCATGCCTATAGTCATCACCTTTGAGGAACACCCGCGCCTGGCCTTGTCGCAAACGCGCTATTGGCCAGAGTTGCTCACCACCAATGCGCAAAAGTTGCAACTGCTGGCACAGACGGGATTAGCCGCTTGTGCCATGTTGCACTTCGACCACACCATGTCGATGCTCACCTCGCGCGAGTTTATGGAGCTGGTGCTGAAAAAGGAACTCAACGTGCAGTGCCTGCTCATAGGCTACGATCACCATTTTGGTTCCGACCTTTCGGCCGGTTACAAAGACTACGTAAAGTATGGCAGGGAACTCGGCATAGACGTGTTGCGCGAGCGCCCCTTCGATGCCGACGAGCTGCGCATCAGTTCATCAGCCACACGCCGTTTCCTTACGGGTGGCAACGTCGAGATGGCGCGAGCCTGCCTCGGCCGCCCCTATCAGCTTGAGGGCAGCGTGGTTGAGGGCCGCCATGCCGGTTCGCTCATGGGTTATCCCACTGCCAACCTCCGTCCCGATTGTGCCGAACAACTTGTGCCCGGACGCGGTGTTTATGCCGCACGGGCCGAAATAGACGGTTTCCGCTACAAAGCCATGGTCAACATAGGCTGGCGGCCGACACTCGATAATGGCAGCGACCAAACCATCGAGGCCCACTTGCTCGACTATGACGGCGGCGACCTTTACGGCCACCATCTCAAACTCAGCTTTTACCGCCGCGTGCGCGACGAACACCGTTTCGACAGCATCGAAACACTGCAAAAGCAACTTGCCATTGATGCCGATGTGGTACGTGCCATGCTCGACGATGTGAATAGCTGACAACCGGTGCCGCAATAACAACACACAAAACTAAACTAAACACACACTTATGACAGCAATAACTATGTTGATAATGTTCGTCGCCGTTCAGTTGGTGACGGGCCTTGGGGCATTATTGTTTTCAAATCTCGACAAGTTGGGCACCGGTTATCCCATCGACCAACTTACCGTTTCACCCATGGCCACCGGCATCTCCATGTTGGTAGGCGAAGGGCTGTTGGCGTTAGGCCTGTGGCTATGGTTCTTCCGTTTTGAAAAGGGCGTGCGAGCCAAAGCCACCGAGCGCCCGGAGTTGTTAGGCATATTCAAGTTTCACAAGCTCAAGCGTGATGTGGTGCCCGTCAAGCTTACTTGGTGGCAAGTGTTGTCGGCCATTTTGGGCGTGTTGATGATGGCCATAGCCCTGTCGCAGGCCCTCACGACCCTCGGCATGAACAACGATGCCGACATGGCACTCTTTCAAGGCATGCTCGGCAACCCCTTGTGCTGGTTGTTGTTGTGCATAGTCGGGCCAGTGTGCGAGGAGCTCGTCTTCCGCGTAGGCATTGTGCGCACCCTCTACCGCCACAAAGTGCCTGGTTGGGCCGCCGCAGCCATTGGCGCATTAGCCTTTGCCCTGGTACACGGCAATGTGACACAAGGCATACCCGCCTTCATCATAGGCGTTGTGCTCGGCTTGTACTATTTGCGTTCGGGCAATTTACGTTTGTGCCTGCCGGCACACATCGCCAACAACACGTTGGCCGTAGTGCTCATGGCGTTAGGCCAGGACGATGCCCCTGCGTCGTGGTGGAGCATAACCATTCGCGTTGTAGTAGCCCTGCTGCTTGTGGCTGGTGCCCTGATGCCCTTGCACCGTGCGGGCAAGGCTGTACAGGCCGCTGCTTAGAACAGTGCCGGTGACTCTAAAAAAAGATATACAAAATCCCCACTTACAAACTACATATAAATGAAAATAGGAACGCTCGACCTTGGCGACCGCCCAGTGGTGTTAGCCCCCATGGAGGACGTAACCGACATCGGTTTCCGTTTGCTTTGCCGTCGTCTTGGTGCGTCAATGGTATATTCCGAATTTGTGGCAGCTGATGCCTTGGTGCGCATGGTCAACAAAAGTCTCGAAAAACTCACCGTGTGCCAGGCCGAGCGCCCAGTGGCCATACAGATATACGGCAAGGACCCCGTGGCTGTGCGCGATGCTGCGCAGATAGTAGTGGAGCGTGCCCACCCCGATGTGCTCGACATCAACTTTGGCTGTCCCGTCAAGCGTGTGGCAGGCAAGGGGGCTGGTGCCGGTTTGTTGCAGGACGTGCCCCGCATGCTCGAAATAACTCGTGCAGTGGTTGATGCCGTTGATGTGCCCGTCACCGCCAAAACCCGTTTGGGCTGGGACGCCGAGCACAAAATAATAGTGCCGTTGGCCGAGCAACTGCAGGACTGCGGCATACAGGCACTCACCATACATGGGCGCACCCGTGCCCAGATGTATACAGGCGAAGCCGATTGGAGCTTGATAGGCGAGGTCAAGCGCAATCCGCGCATGCGCATTCCCATTATAGGTAATGGCGACATCACTTCGGCGCAAGGTGCCGTCGGGGCATTTGAGCAGTTCGGGGTGGACGCCGTCATGGTAGGCCGTGCCACCTTTGGCCGCCCCTGGATATTTAAGGAGATACACGATGCCTTGCACGAGGGCGACCACAGTGTCGATGATGTCATACCCAGCCAGTATGCGCCTATGACAGCCGATTGGAAACTCGATGTGCTCAAGGAGCAAGTGCGCCAAAGCGTGGCACGTATTGACGAGTACCGCGGCATACTGCACATACGCCGCCATTTGGCAGCCACGCCTCTGTTTAAGGGACTTCCCAATTTCCGTCAGACACGCATCAACATGCTGCGTGCCGAAACGGTAGAATCCTTGTTCGACATTATGGAGAGCACCCGTCCACTCATACGCGAGGCTGAGGCGGCAGGCACCGCATTGCAATCTTAAAACTGATACAACCCACTATGGCAGATAAAATAATCAGCGACGATAAATATTATTACGTCATCAGCGAGGTGGCGCAGATACTCGGCGTGAGCGAGACCTTGTTGCGTTATTGGGAAAAAGAGTTTCCGCAGCAGATAACGCCCAAGAAAGGCTCACGTGGTGTGCGTCGTTACACCAAGGAGGATATAGAGAAGATACGTACCATTTACGACCTTGTAAAAGTGCGCGGCCTTAAACTGGCTGCTGCACGTGAGGTGCTCAAGCAAAACAAACAGGGCACTGCCCAACCGCTTGAAGCCATACAGCGCCTGCGCAAAGTAAAGGAAGAACTGGTGGCCATGAAGCGTGCCCTCGAAAGTATGTAAATTGGGTTAGGGGGTTAGAGGGTTAGGGGGTTAAAAGATTACTCTTGGTTATCTAATTCATAAAGGTGACTTTTTAACCCCCTAACCCCCTAACCTCCTAACCTTTTTCCCCCCCCTAACCCTAAGGAATGTCAGCAAAATCAAAAACAGTATACGTATGTTCAGAGTGTGGCATGGACTCGCCCAAATGGGTGGGGCGGTGCCCGTCGTGTGGTGCGTGGAACACCATGAAGGAAATGAGCATACGACCCGAAACATCGGCCGCCGTGAGCGAGCGTCAAGCCCGTCAGGCACTCACCGGCATAGACAAACACAGTCCACAGCCCGTGCCCCTGTCGCAAGTGTCGGCCACCGAAGAGCCACGTATGCTCACCCACGACCATGAACTCGACCGCGTGTTGGGCGGAGGCGTGGTGCGAGGCTCCATGACACTGATAGGCGGTGAACCCGGCATAGGCAAGTCAACACTGCTGCTGCAAACCCTTGTGCGTATGCAAGGCTACAAGGTGCTCTACGTCAGCGGCGAGGAGAGCGAGCGTCAAATAAAATTGCGCGCCGACCGCATATCTGACCGTTCAAGCGACGTGTTGCTGCTGTGCGAAACGCGGCTCGAACACATCTTTACACACATCAAGAATGTGCAGCCCGACCTCGTCGTTATCGACTCCATACAAACCATGTCGGTCGAAACCGTCGACTCGTCACCAGGCTCCATCACCCAAATTCGCGAGTGCGCCGCCTCACTGCTTAAGTATGCCAAGGAAAGCGGTGTGCCCGTCATATTGGTGGGCCACATTACCAAGGACGGTGCCATAGCCGGACCAAAAGTGCTGGAGCACATAGTCGACACGGTGCTACAGTTTGAGGGCGACCGCCATTACATGTACCGCATATTGCGCAGCATCAAAAACCGTTTCGGTTCAACCTCCGAACTCGGCATTTACGAAATGTGCAGCAACGGACTGCGCCCGGTTGACAATCCGTCGGAACTGCTCCTAACCCAAGGCGGCGACGAGCTCAGCGGCATAGCCATTGCCGCAGCCATCGAGGGTGTGCGCCCCTTCCTTATCGAGACACAGGCCCTTGTGTCGACCGCGGCCTATGGCACCCCCCAGCGCTCCGCCACCGGGTTCGACCTGCGCCGCCTCAACATGCTGCTTGCTGTACTCGAAAAACGTGTCGGTTTCAAACTGGCACAGAAAGACGTGTTCCTCAACATAGCCGGAGGCATACGCGTCACCGACCCCGCCATCGACCTCTCAGTCATCGCGTCGGTACTGTCGAGCAATGTCGACACCGCCATAGAACGCAATGTGTGCATGGCCGGCGAGGTGGGTCTGAGCGGCGAGATACGTCCTGTCACGCGCATAGGCCAGCGTGTAGCCGAGGCTGCCAAGTTAGGTTTCACACGCATACTCATTCCCGAGGGCAATGTCAAAGGACTCGACACCCGGCAGCCCGGCATCGAAATTGTGCCGGTAAGCAGAGTCGAAGCCGCCCTGCGCGAACTGTTTGCATAGCAAATAGCAAGCCGTTTGCGCCACGCACCACTATGCCAATAAGAAAGACACCCGTTCACCATATCCATAAGAACAACTATGTATAAAAAAGATAACAACTATAACCGCGGCAACCGTGACGCCCGGCGCGAGGGTAAAAGCAATAACGCCCGCCGCGACCACAAAGGTGACCACAAAGGCGACAGCAAACGCACCGGCCAGCGTCACGATGCCCCCCAGCGCAAGTTCCGTCCGCAGGCCCCCGGTGAGCGCAACCTCACCCCGCTGCCCACCATGACCATGGACGTGACCGACAACCGCCACATCACATTGCGTGTGCCGCCCCACATAGCCTATAACGAGGAGGCACTCAAGCAGTACATAGCGCAGGAGCGCGGCATAGATGTGCGTACCATCAATGCCCTGCGCATACGCAAGCGCAGCATCGATGCCCGCCAGCGCACCATATTTGTCAACCTCACCGTCGAGGCTTACGTCAACGAAATGCCGCCCCAGCTCGACTTCGAGCCCGTCAGCTATCAAGATGTGAGCCGTGCCCCTCGTGTGGTGGTGGTAGGTGCCGGTCCTGGCGGACTCTTTGCCGCCTTGCGACTGATAGAGCTTGGCAAGCGTCCCGTGGTGCTTGAGCGTGGCAAAGATGTGCACGAGCGCCGCAAGGACATTGCCCTCATATCGCGTGAGCACAAGGTCGATGCCGAGAGCAACTACTCCTTTGGCGAGGGTGGGGCAGGAGCCTTCTCCGACGGCAAACTCTACACCCGTTCAAAGAAACGTGGCAATGTTGACAAAATATTGCGCGTATTCTGCCAGTTTGGTGCCAGCACCGACATCTTGATTGACGCCCATCCCCACATAGGCACCGACCGTTTGCCACGCATCATTGAGGCCATGCGCAACCAAATTATAGCCTGCGGTGGCGAGGTGCATTTCAATACCCGTGTAGATAGTCTGATCATCGAAGGCGAAGCCGTTAAAGGCGTCACCTGCCACAACGGACAAGCCTACTACGGCCCGGTCATTTTGGCCACGGGCCATTCGGCGCGCGACGTTTACCGCTACTTACACGCACAAGGTGTGGCACTCGAGCAAAAAGGCATTGCCGTGGGCGTGCGTTTGGAACACCCCGCCACACTCATCGACCAAATACAGTATCACAACGCCAATGGACGTGGCAAGTATTTGCCCGCAGCTGAGTATAGCTATGTGGCACAGAGCGGTGGCCGCGGCGTGTATAGTTTCTGCATGTGCCCGGGCGGCATAGTTGTGCCGGCAGCCAGCGGACCGCAGCAAATTGTGGTGAACGGCATGAGTCCCTCATCGCGTAATTCTGCCTGGAGCAATTCGGGCATGGTGGTCGAAACACGTCCAGAGGACCTCGACGGCGAGCTTGCCCCCTTCCTTACCGAGGCCATGGCCGATGGCACTTTTGCCGAGACACACCAAGACATCAACAATCCGGCCAACCCTTTGCGCATGATGTACCTGCAAGAGGCACTCGAAAAGGCATGCTGGCAACAAGGCAACCGCAGCCAAACCGCCCCTGCGCAGCGCATGGCCGACTTTGTAAACTGTCGTTTGAGTTACGACCTGCCCAAGTCGAGCTACTCGCCCGGTCTGGTGTCGTCGCCCCTCCACTTTTGGATGCCGCGTTTCATCACCACGCGCCTGATTGAAGGCTTCAACGCTTTTGGCCGCCGCAGCCGTGGCTTCCTTACCAACGAGGCCATCGTCATAGCTGTCGAAACACGCACCTCGGCCCCAGTGCGCATTTTGCGCAATCACGATACCTTGTGTCATGTCGGCATCTGCGGTCTCTACCCCTGTGGCGAGGGTGCCGGTTATGCGGGTGGCATAGTAAGTGCCGCTGTCGACGGCGAACGTTGTGCCGAGGCTGCTGCCGCGCAAATGACCCTGTAGTGTAGAATACGAGTGTAGACAAGTGCAGGCAAGTGTAGACGAGTGCAGACAAATTAGTGCATACACTCACCCCTACAATTTTTAATTTGCCGTTTTGTCTACACTCTACACTTTTAGAGGTTAAACCTTTGATAATCAATGCGTAAAGGCGTGTAGACAAATGTTGAAATTGTATGCACCATTGTGTGCACACGCCAATGCACAATGCGAGTTTACCACAAAAGGAGAGCGGTTTTATGGTATAGGGCGAGCGGAATTTCTGTCGGATAAACAGATTTTTCTGCCGCCCTATGCCGTAAAACCGCTCTTGCTTTGTGGTAAACTCGCATTGTGCAGAGGCGCGTGCACACAATGGTGTATACGATTTTTGAGGGTGTCTACACTGCGCAATGTGTTGAATATCAATGCTATTTGTGCGTTTAGTGCAGAGTGCAGACAGTTTGGCAAAAAAATAAATGTAGGCGTGTACACTGAGGTTCTTGTCTGCGCCATGTACTTTTCCCCCTTACAAAGAATTAAAATCCATGCCTTATTGTGTTATAGAACATATATAGGGTAAAAAAATCATATTTCGGCAAAAAAAGTTGCCCGAAAACTTGCATGGTAATAACTAAGTCCGTACTTTTGCATCGTAATCATAATTGTAATCATTACAAATAATCGACGAATGGAAACGAACACGACGCTCAACTATCTTCAAGCCCATGGCATCAAGCCCTCGCTGCAACGCATGGCGGTGATGACCTACTTGATAGAGCACCGTACGCACCCCACCGCCGATGAAATTTACACGGCACTGCACCCCTCTATACCGACCCTGTCGAAGACCACGGTGTACAACACCCTGAAGTTGCTCACCGAAAAGGGTGCCGCACTGCAGCTGACCATTGATGAGCGCAACTGCTGTTTTGATGCCGACACCTCGCCACACGCACATTTTCTGTGCACACGTTGTGGCCGCGTGTATGACATGAAACTTAATCAGGCCGAATTGATAAAATGCGCCTGTGTGCCCGACAATTTTCAAACGGAGGAAGCCCAGCTTTACCTGCGCGGCTGCTGCCCAAAGTGTGCCGTACAGAACAAGGATAATTAACTCAATAACGAAACATAACAACCGTTGCCAAGGCTCCCACCCACGGTGTGGCAAGGAACGAGGCAACAACAATCTACTAAAACTCAACTCATTATGAAAAAGAAATTTATTTGCACAGTTTGTGGTTACGTATACGAAGGTGAACATGCTCCCGAAAAATGCCCCATGTGTGGTGTGCCCGCTTCAAAGTTTAAGGAACTGAAGGAAGACGGTGCCATGCAGTTTGTGGCCGAACACGAAGTAGGTGTGGCCAAGGGCTGCGACGACGAGATGATTAAGGACCTCAACGCACACTTCAATGGCGAGTGCACCGAGGTGGGCATGTATCTGGCCATGAGCCGCCAGGCTGACCGCGAGGGCTATCCCGAAATAGCAGAGGCTTTCAAGCGCTATGCTTTTGAGGAGGCTGAGCACGCTTCAAAGTTTGCCGAATTGCTCGGCGACTGTGTGTGGGACACCAAGACCAACCTCGAAAAGCGTATGAACGCTGAGGCTGGTGCTTGCGAGGACAAGGCCCGCATTGCCAAACGTGCCAAGGAACTGAACCTCGACGCCATTCACGACACCGTACACGAAATGGCACGCGACGAAGCACGTCACGGCCGCGGTTTCGAGGGCTTGTACAAGCGCTACTTTGGTAACAAATAAGGCTTCACTTGTGTTGCCCGATTTGAAACTTTAATATTTCACGAGTCCCGCAAACTGCATGTTATAGCACCGCTACGACTGTAAGTGCGGGACTCTCTTTTTTTACAACTTGACTAATATTATTGATATGAAATCACTTAAAGGAACTCGCACCGAAAAGAACCTCGAAGCAGCCTTTGCAGGCGAATCGCAGGCTCACACCAAGTACCAATACTATGCCTCGAAGGCCAAAAAGGACGGCTATGTACAGATGGCCAACATCTTTGAGGAAACCTCGCGCAACGAGAAGGAGCATGCCAAATTATGGTTCAAATATCTGCATGGCGGCGCAGTGCCCGGCACACCCGACAACTTGGCCGATGCTGCCAATGGCGAGAACTATGAGTGGACCGACATGTATGCCACCTTTGCCAAGGAGGCACGCGAGGAGGGCTTTGACGAGATAGCCGCAAAGTTTGAAATGGTAGGCGCCATCGAAAAGACGCATGAGGAGCGCTACCGCCGTTTGCTCAAGAATATTGAGGACGCCATTGTGTTCAGCCGCGATGGCGACAGCGTATGGCAGTGCTCTAACTGTGGCCATATCGTGATAGGCAAGAAGGCTCCCGAAATCTGCCCTGTGTGCAACCACCCGCAGAGCTACTTTGAGCTGAGAGCCGAGAATTACTAATTGAAGTTCCGAATTCAGGTTCGCATGGCCTGAAACGCGCTGCGATAAAACGCAAGCACTAATGGGAGCGACGCGTCCCGCGTCGGGATAGAAAAAGGAGGAAAATACGAACGCTACTAAATAATAGCTGCCTCTTTTCCCGACGCGAGACGCGTCGCCCCCATTAGTGCTTGCGTTTCTTCAAGCACCAAACGCAGCCACAAAGCGTTACCACAAAACGCAAGCTCTAATGGGCGCGTCGCGTCCCGCGTTGTGTAATTAAGGCATACCCAAAAGGGGGTATTTTGGCTGTCGCACAGCCTTGGCTTGTGCATAAAATACTATTTTTGTATTCACAACTTGTGTGGGTGAATTTGCCAACCAATATCTCCAACCAATTATTACTATCTTTATGCTGAAAGATATCATACACCATTGGCGTACACATTGGGCCATGCGCGAGGGGTCGTTGCGTGGCGGACTTGACATACTGCGTCACATCGGTCCCGGACTGCTTGTGACGGTGGGCTTTATCGATCCCGGCAACTGGGCGTCGAACTTTGCTGCCGGTTCGCAATTTGGCTATGCGCTGCTATGGGTGGTTACATTGTCAACCATCATGCTTATTGTGTTGCAGCATAACGTGGCACACTTGGGCATTGTGACGGGGCAGTGCTTGAGCGAGGCCACCACACGCCACCTGCCCCGGTGGGTGAGCCGCCCCGTGCTGTGGAGTGCCATGGGGGCTTCGGTGTCAACCTCGTTGGCCGAAATATTGGGTGCGGCCATTGCGCTGCAAATGCTCTTCGGCCTGCCCCTCATTGTGGGGGCTGCCATAGCCACGCTCACTTGTGGGGTGCTGTTGCTCACCAATTCGTACAAGCGGGTGGAGCGCGGCATCATAGCCTTTGTGTCGCTCATAGGTTTCTCATTTTTGTACGAACTTACCCTGACCGACACACATTGGGGCCAAGTGGCCGAGGCCATGGTAGTGCCATCGTTGCCGCAGGGCAGCATGCTGGTGGTGATGAGCGTGCTGGGGGCTGTGGTAATGCCCCACAACTTGTTTTTACACTCAGAGGTAATTCAGAGTCGCCAAATACACCTTACGGGTGCCGACAAAATAAAGCATGCGCTGAAATATGAGTTTTACGACACGTTGCTGGCCATGACCATAGGTTGGGCCATCAATTCGGCCATGATCATACTGGCCGCAGACACCTTCTTTGCACACGGCACCCTGGTGGACGAGTTGCCCAAGGCCGGTGCACTGCTCACCCCCATGCTTGGCGGCGGTGCGGCCGTGGTGTTTGCCATAGCCCTGTTGTTGGCTGGCATATCGAGCACGGTGACGAGTGGCATGGCGGCAGGCACCATATTTGCGGGCATCTATAATGAGCCATACGATGTGAAGGACGTGCATTCGCGTGCGGGCATATTGATATCGTTTGTAGGTGCTTTTGTGTTGTTGCTCTTTATTGGCGATGCCTTTAAGGCGCTTATTGTGTCGCAGGCCGTGCTGAGTATGCAGTTGCCATTTACCATGTTCACCCAGGTGCGCCTCACGTCATCGGCCAAGGTGATGGGTGCTTATCGCAACAGCCGTTTTACCACCGTGTTGCTTTATGCCTTGGCGGCGCTGGTGAGTGGGCTTAATGTATATTTGCTTTGGTCGCTGGCTTGCTGATATGCCAATGTGCTAATGGACTGACGCCGTAGTGTTTGCTGCTGATGCGATGCTTTTGTAAACACTACGGCGTCAGTCCATTAGCACATTAGCGAGCGTAAGCGAGCGTCACATAGGCACATTAGCACATTGACGCGAGCATTGCGAGCATTAGAACTGCAACAAATTTTAATATCTCGGTCAAAATCCTTAACTTTGCAGCACAATTACTAAATCACTTATAACTAACTCCTTTTAATGAGTAATTCTTACTTTGCGCCGCGCTTGCTGAGCGAGTTGCGGCATTACAACAAAGCCAAATTTGCAGCCGACCTCATGGCCGGCTTAATTGTTGGTATTGTGGCACTGCCATTGGCCATAGCCTTTGGTATAGCTTCGGGTGTATCGCCCTCGCAGGGCATATTGACCGCCATCATTGGCGGTTTTATTGTGTCAGCCCTTGGCGGTAGCCGTGTGCAGATAGGTGGCCCTACGGGTGCTTTCATCGTAATTATTTACGGTATTGTGAGCGACCCCAATTTGGGCTTGTCTGGATTGATGCTGGCCACTATGTTGGCGGGTATCTTTTTGATATTGTTGGGTGTTTGCCATCTTGGCACCATCATCAAGTTCATTCCGTACCCTATTGTGGTGGGTTTTACAAGCGGTATAGCAGTGACCATATTTACCACCCAAATCAAGGACTTGTTCGGCCTGACCATTGCGGGCAAAATGCCTGGCGACTTCCTGTCGAAATGGTTGGTGTACTTTCAGAATTTTGACACAGTAGACTGGGTGACCACTGCGATAGGTGTGTTGAGCATCGTGATAATAGCCCTTACGCCCAAGGTGTCGAAGAAGGTGCCCGGCTCGCTCGTGGCCATTATTGTAATGACCATAGGCGTTTACTTTTTGAATACCTACACCGACATGAAGGTGCTCACCATCGGCGACCAGTTTGGCGAGATAAAGGCAAGCATTCCCTCGCTGCAGGTGCCCAACCTGAGTTGGGAGAGTGTGAAGAGCCTATTCCCCACAGCCATGGTCATTGCCGTGTTGGGCGCTATTGAGTCGTTGCTTTCGGCCACGGTGGCCGATGGTGTGTGTGGTGACCATCACAACTCAAACCAGGAACTCATAGGCCAAGGTGTGGCCAACCTTTGCACACCGTTGTTTGGTGGTATACCGTGTACGGGTGCCATAGCCCGCACCATGACCAACATCAACAATGGTGGTCGTACACCGGTGGCAGGTATTATTCACGCTGCCGTGCTGCTCGTCATCTTTTTGGTGCTGATGCCTTTGGCTGCTTATATCCCGATGTCGTGTCTGGCCGGTGTGCTGGTAATTGTGTCGTACAACATGAGTGGCTGGCGCACTTTCATGCAGCTGATGAAGAACCCCAAGAGCGATGTGATAGTGTTGTTCATCACCTTCTTGCTTACCGTTATTTTCGACCTCACCATAGCCATTGAGGTGGGCTTGCTCATAGCTTGCTTGTTGTTTATGAAACGTATGGCCGAGTCAACCCAAATCAAGGTGATAGCAGACGAGATTGACCCCAATGACGAGACTGATGCCGAGGTGCACGAGGAGCATTTGCGCATTCCGCAGGGTGTTGAGGTATACGAGATAAATGGTCCCTACTTCTTTGGCATAGCCAACAAGTTTGAGGAATTGATGACTGCCATGGAAGATCACCCCAAGGTGCGCATCATTCGTATGCGTCGTGTGCCGTTTATCGACTCAACGGGTATTCACAACTTGCAGAACTTGTGTGAGATGAGCCACCGCGAGGGCACCCACATTGTGCTTTCGGGTGTTACGCCCAATGTGTATAGTGTGCTTGAACACAATGGTTTCTGCCACTTGTTGGGCAAGGATCACATTTGTCCCAACATCAATGTGGCGCTTGAGCGTGCCTCGGCCATTGTGAAGCGCAAGATTGACTAAAGGGTATTACTACGATATGGAACCGCTTGACGGTTCCTAAGGAAAAGGCTCACAGACAGGTTTGTTATTAGTCCTGTCTGCGAGCCTTTATTTAGTGTATGAACATGGCATTATTCTCGTGGGACGAGGCTGTTGAAAAATGCCCCGACGCGGGACGCGTCGCCCCCATTAGTGCTTGCGTTTTGTGACAGGGGAAGCAACATTGAAGTATAGCGGACAGCAATAATAACAAATGCGAAACGACAGCGCCATGCAGCGCTGTCGTTTCGCATTTTAAGTATTTTACTAATTATCCGTTGGATAATTTATTTAAGCGTCTTTTGGCCGTCTTTGATAGACAATCCTTTGTAGTCCTCGGCTACCTTGCGGCCTGAGATATCGTAGCGGGTTGAGCCTTTTGATGCGAGTGAGGTGTTAACACCTGAGAGTGAGGTGACGGGGGCCTTTTCGGTCAGTACGTATACCTTTGTTTCGCAGGGCTGGAGAGTGCCCGGGCTCAGTGTGTTTTCAATTTCAGACTCGGTGTTAGCCCAGATGTCACGGCAAGTGTATTTGCTGTCAGCCTTCAGGTAGATAGAGGCAAGCTGAATGTCGGGCACGCTAACAGCAGTTGTGCCACGGTTGGTTACAGAAACTGCCATGCGGCCGTTGGTCAAGTCCTTGACATAAACGTCGTAGCCAGTGTTAGAATAGTTGCTTGTGCCTGTTGACAGGGCCTCCATGTATTCAGCCTGCTGGCCAAGGGCATCTTGGTTGATGGCAAGTACCTCGGTGTTGGTCAGTGTGGCGATGTCGGCATCGGTTATCAGCGGGTTGGGCATCTGTACGTTGGCATTGGCCTCGCCCTTAGGCGTTTCGCGAAGGTCGCAAGTGAGGGCCAGAGGACTGGCAAACATACACCACAATGACATCTGTGAACGGGCCTGGGCATCGGTCAAACCAGTAATCTGTCCGCCATTGCTTTGGTGACCAGCAGTGTTGTTGCTGGGACCGCCAAGGCCGTGAAGGCCGATGCACATCATGTCGAGGTCGTTGAAGCGGTTGACACCGGCGTACATCCAGAGTTTGCGCACTTCGTCAACACCACCAAGCACACCAGGACGTGAGTTGTTGCCTATCCAATCCTCGCGGGCATCGCTTGTGGCACGCCAGCTTGAGCCGCCGGCTTCGGCACCCCATTCCCAAGGCTTGGTCTTACCCCATTCGCAAATGTTGAACACAAAGGGAATTTCGCCCTTGGCTTGACGTTCTTCGTTGAGTTTGGCTACGGCGTTACCCATTTGAGTGTAGCTCACCTTGGTGCCGGCCTGAGAGTTGCAGTAGTCGTATTTGAGCATGTCAACGCCCCATGAGTCGAACAGGGCAAGGTGTGCAGCCTCGTAGCCGTATGAGCCAGGCTGGTAGTTTTCGCAGGTCATAGAACCGGCGTCGCTGTAGATGCCCACTTTCAGTTTGTTGTTGATGCCCTTTAAGGCTGTTTTCAGACCGCTGATGCCGTTGGGGAACTTGGCGGGGTCGTAGGTGAGGGCTGCCTTGTCGTTGGTTGGGCTGGCCCAAGCATCGTCCAGTACGATGGTGTTGAAACCAGCTTCGATTAAGCCGTATTTTTCAAGGCCCTTGGCTATTTCAACCATTTTGTCGTGGCTGATGGCGCGTGCGAACCAGTTCCATGTGAGCCAGGCCATCATGGGAGTGGGTGACTGCAGATGACTGCTGACAATGAGGCGTACCTTTGATTGAATTTCGTCGCCTGTTTCGTTAGTCAGGTTAAGGGTGTATTCGTATTCGCCCTCTTCGGCAGGTGCTGTACCGCTGATGTACTTGTATTTGTTGCCAATGGCCACGCGGTCGTCGTGCAGTGCAAGTGTTGAGATTGAGCCAAAGTCAACGCTTGTAACGGTCTCGCCAGTTTTGGTGGGCAACTTGTGAATGTATTGCGCACCGGGCAGGGCATACATCAGTGTGGCAAAAGGCATCGGAGTTTTTGAGGGGTCGATGAATTGCCAGGCCGAATTTCGGTCATTAGCGTTATACAGGTTAAGTACGGCGTTGTTTTCGATACCGCCAGTAAAGTTGAACGACGGTGTATTGCCCGTGGGGTTTTCTACCGAGCCAGGAATGATGGCTACTGTCTCTTCGGAGAGCATCATCAACTGCCAGGTGTTGGCAGTGGCCTTGTCGGTGGTGTATTTTACGTTACTTTTGGCAGTAGTAGTTTGATTGCTGCCGTTTGCCACATTGGTGTAGTAAATATAGCAACCAGCGGTGCGGTCGTAGATGTAGTACTTGCCCTGTTCAGCCTCGATAAGCACGAAGCGGTCGGCATCGCTGGCGCTTGTGGTGTGTGCCAGGTTGTCGCCCGACTTTTTGATGTAGGCTGATGGCATCTTCAAAATGTAGGGATACTGCTTTTCGGCATCGATGCTCGCCGTGGGGGTGAAGTATTGTATGAACTTGAAGTCAATCTGATCGTTGGAATTGTCGATGGTTACTTTAGCCAGATAGCCTCCGCCCACCTTGACGGTGATGTCGCTTGCCAGTATTTCTTCAGCATTGATTGACTGGTCGCCTTGGGCATTGAGTCCTGTAAAGCTTTGACCGTTGATGATGACCGTAGCATTGCTCGGCATGCCATCGCTGAACAAGGTGTACTTTTGCAGCACACCAACCTCCTTGAGTGTCCAGTTTGAACCTTTGTCCTTGGTGCCATTGTCTGTCCAAAGACCGAGTGTGACGTTGCCGTCTGTGGGGTTGTCATTACCGACGCCCTTGTACCAATTGAGGTAGATGGCTGCTACGCCAGTAGTGGTGTAGGGCTGAATTTCGTAGGCACCAGTGCTGAGTTCGCTGATTTTGTAGACCGCAGCATCGACCTTGTTGTCGGTCATCTTTACAAAACCAGTTTGTGCGCTGTAACTAGCAGCCTGGTCGTAGCTCACCCATTTGCTGGCTGTTACGTTGTAGATGTAGTAAGTGTTGGCCTTGTCGCTGGCGGCATAAAAGGCAAACTGGGCATAGTTGTCCTTTGTCTGCGTGGGCGATGTGGTGGCGTTGCAGTAGTAGTTGTAGGCATTCATCATGGTGTAGCAATGCTCTGGCTTACCCGCAGAGGGTAGTGTCTGGCTCACCTTGATGCCAGCTACAGCCTTGACAGCCAACAGCATGGCTGATACAACAAGGCTTAGTAAACGTAAATAATGTGTCATTAAAATAGGTTTAAGTAAAAATAGATTTGTTGATACTTTGGTGTTAGTGCATTCGTGCTGCAAGGAACTTGCCTTTTGAATTGGTTGTCAATTCTTTGCAAAGTAAATACTTATAATTTACCCCCCCAAGTGTTTTATTGACTTTCTTTAATCAAGGGCTCGGAATTTAAGTGTTTTTCAGAATATTGGCGCGTTTGTGGGAGAGGATACAATGAATAACGGGTTAACAAGTATGCAGTTTATTATGTAAACGTCAGAATGCGAAGAAGCATGACAAACTTACCTGTACCTTTCCCCTCCGTAAACTTGTCAACTTGTTTACTAATAATGTGGTGGTAGGGTATGAGCAGATGAAAAGTTGAAGGGCTGGCAGGCTGGCTTGGTGTTGCCAGCCTGTCAGCCCTTCTGTGTGTTAGATTAGAGCTTTGCCAAATCGATAAAGTGGCCGCGCTTGCGACGCTCCTCAATGAGCTGATTGAGTTTGCGCTGGCGGTCTTTGGCCACCCAGCGGCGGGCAAAGACATTGGGTATGGCCACGCCAAGGGCGATGCACATGATGGTGACGGCAGATGCCATGCCAAATTTCATGGCGTTGGTGAGTTCGCCCACCACACCGTTCATTTCAATCAAGCCCACGAGCGCACGGTACATTAGTACACCGGGCACCATGGGGATTACGCTCGGTATGGAGAGCACGTGGTTGGGGGCATGCACCCAGTGTACGGCCTTGACGGCAATTAAGCTGGCCAAGGCGCTGCCGGCAAGCGAGCCGATGGCAAGGCCCATGTCGAGGCCGATGTTGTCGTTGGACGGGCCAAGGTTGACAAAGTTGCGCGTGCACACGGCTATGATGCCACCTATGGCCACAACCCATAACAGGCGGCGCGGAATGTTGAATATCATAGAGAAGCCCATGGCCGATATGGCTGCGGCAGCAGCGTAGCTCAGGTAAGAGTTGTGGGGTATCATGGGTATGGTGTAGAACTGCGTGAGGTCGAAGTTGGACAGCTTGAGGAAGAACGCTATACCAAACGACATGGCCACAATCATGAGGAAGGTGTTGATGGCGCGCGTGAGTCCTACTTGTATGTAGTTATCGAGCATGTCGTCGACAAAGTTGATGAGTGGCACACCCGGCACAATGAACAGGGCACAAGCCAACAGGGGGTGAAGCGGTGTGCTTGTCCACGATGAGGGCAAATAGGTGGTGGCCCAGGCTATTACGGTGCTGATAAATGCTGCAATGGCTATGCCCATGTAGTTGTTAAGCCCCTTGCGCAGCATCAAACCGCGCAGGTACATGCCAATGGCTGCTGCAAACGAGGCGTAGAAAAAGGCTGTCCAGTCGCAACCGAACTGTATGCAGAAACCGCCGCACGCAAAGCCGGTGCCGATGGCCACCTGTACGGGGGTGTAGTTGCGCGGACGGTTGGCTATTTCTTCAAGTTCCTGGGCGTACTGCTCAATGCTGTAGTCCTGGCGTATAGCCTTCCACGAGAGTTTGCTGATGAGCGAGATGGTGGTCATGTTGATACCATGCTTGTTGCAGCGTTGGAACTTTGTGAAGGAGTGTTCGTCGTCGCTGAGGTTTACCATCAACATGTTGAACTGCACGTAGATGTGCAAGTGTTCCTCGGGCAGTCCGAGGAAGGCTGCAACACGGTTCATGTTGCGTACAATACGGTTGGTGTCGGCCGCACTTTCCACCAGTAGCTGACCGGTGCGCAGCAACAAGTCGAGTTTGTGACGGATTAGCTGCTCTCTTGTCAGTTCAGAGTTGGTTGTCATTCAATAAAGTTTGTGTGATTTTGTATTTCGGCTGCAAAATTACAAAAAAATGTGCATAATGCCTTTATGTACAAGTGATTAAACCCGTTGGTGTTACAGGTTAGCCGGTGCGTTTGTACGCATGGCAAGCATGATTGCCTCGCCGACCAGGGCTATGTTTGCAAGTGCGTAGTGTTTCTTGTTGCCCGATGATAGCGTATTTCCACAAATCTCGGCGGTGCGGAGAATGTTGCTTCTTACCTCGTTGTCATTGAAAAAGGTGGCAGCTCCTGTTGAGAAGGCTGTTCCAGAAGGGCTCGGTCCCATGATGACGGGGCCTGCATCGATGTCCATACCGATGATAGGAGAATGGTCATGATATTCTTTCATTCCCGAAAGTGTGCCCTCTTTCCAAAAATAACTCTTGAGCAGCAAATACTGTTCTTGTGCGAATTTTCGGTCGATGAGAGTCAGGTAAGAGCAGTTCAGGGCAGAATATGAGCCTTTTGTAGGCATATCTGTAATTTGGCTCCCGTCCACGTTGAGGAATGAAACTAACAGACCCGTTTTTGGGTCGAGCCATTCCTTCTTTGCTTTGTCCACCCATGCGTCCACAGTAGACGCGTATTCCCCTTTGTTGAGCGCAGCGTATTGCTTCAATGCCACAATGGCCACAAGCATGTCTGGCATGTAAATACTCTCATTGGGATAGGTTTGCAGATTTAATGCAGCGCTGTGTAATATGCGGCCGTTCATCGCATTGCAAAGCTGGGCGTAAAGTTTGTCATATTTGTTGCCACCTCCTGCGGCCTTGTATTCACCTATCATCCATGCCAAATGGCTGATGTAGGATATGTGGCTCGTCTCATAAGACTGCAATGTGCTCAAAGCGTCTTCTTTCCATCGGTTTGAATCGTATTCCCTTAGCTCGGGTGAGAGGACAATGCTTATCAGACTGTCGATGTAGTGGATATTTTCTGTTCGTGTCTCTGGATATATTTGAGAAATATTGTAAAGTGACATGGCAAACATGGAGCAAGAATAGAGTGCCCACTCTCCTTGAAATTGCGCTCCTATACCTGAGGGCATTTCATGTAGTACCTTTTTGGGGGGCGCAATCAGTTTGCTTGCCAAGTAGTTGCGGCGTTGCAGAATTTCGTCCTTTTCAGTTTTGAAACTTCCGTGACCTTGACATTCGGCAGAAACGCTCCAGACTTTTGGTATTGTAACGATAGCTATGATTAGTGCGATTGATGCCACATTGATTGTCATGCGTCTGGCAAACGTTGTGGCGTAAATCTTTCGGAAATGCTTGTATCTTCTGACCATGATGAGGCACAACAGGCCAAACAAAGGGGCCAAAACGATGCCAGGCAAGGAGAGGGAGTCAAGCAAAGCAAGGCTTAATATTGCCGTGATGCACAGATACCCGACATAAGGTTTCCAAATGAAGTTTAGCCGCTTGTCTTTGGGCATGATCCCCCAATACACATTAAAAATCAAGGTGTAGGAAACGATGTATAAGGGCATTCTTGAAGGCATGATGCTCCAGGTAAATGGTGCCAAGAATAGAATAAGAAACTGCAACGTTATCCACTTGAATAGGGTGATCGACCCTTGTACCAATCTTAATGTGAGCTGGTCTATATCTTCGTCTGTCATATTATGAAAGCATCTCAAAGTGCTGCGTTAATGCGAATGTTATGATATTCAATGGCGTACCTAATCTCCACAGCACTATAATCTAAGCATTTGGACAATAAAAAGCTGTCCGGGATTTAGCTGTGTCAGAAATGTCACTTTCCCTGCTGCTGCGATGAAAGGCAAACAACATTCTGAACGATATGGCAAAAGTACAAATAAAATATGAGGAATGGGAGTACTTGCCATCATGGTGCAATTATATACTCTCAACTTTCGGATTTAGCAAGTACGGTACGAATAACGGCGGCGACCGGTCGTAGTAAACATGTGAAACGACCGATATATATGCTTACTTCGAACGTGGTACGCGTTTACTTCGAACGTAGTAAGTGCTTACTTCGAACGTAGTAAGCATGTTGAACGAACGTAGTAAGATAACTTAAGTCGCGTATTTGAGGTGTGACTTACACGTAAAGTCGTTGACTTGTCAATATGTTTGATAAACCAGTCAACGCGTAACTAAAATAAATTTGTAACTTAGCGGCATAATACGAATGACTAAAAAATGCAACAATGAAAAAGACAACTGTTGAAGCTTTGGCTAAAGAGAATGCCTTTGAACTGATAGGCAAGGAATGGATGCTCATAACTGCTGGCAATAAGGAACACTGCAACATGATGACGGCCTCGTGGGGCGGCATAGGTTGGCTGTGGAACAAGCCTGTGGCATTTGTCTTTGTACGTCCGGAACGTGCCACCTATCCGCTGATTGAAGAGAATGAACACTTGACACTCTCTTTTCTTGGCCACAGCGAGGCCATGCGCAAGGTGTACAATTTCTGTGGCTCAAAGTCGGGACGCGACTATGACAAGGTGAAGGAGACCGGACTGACTCCTGTTGAAACGGAACACGGCGCCATAGGCTTTGAGGAGGCTCGACTGACCATAGAGGGACGCAAAATGTTCCGCACGGAGCTCAAGGCCGACGAGTTTGTTGACAAAGAGGCACTTGCACGTTGGTACAATGACCAGCCGGGCGGTTCGCTGCACACCATGTATGTGGTGGAGATAGAAAACGTTTACGAATAAGTATGCCGTTACTACAAATAACAAACGGGGTGACGCGTCACCCCGATTATCGTTTGGCCGAGCCGCTCAATCTGACAATAGAGGCTGGCGAGGCGCTGGCAATTTGCGGCCCTAATGGTGGCGGCAAATCGCTGCTGGTGGATATTATAACTGGTGCTCACCCGCTGCTGGGCGATGCGGCACGGTATGACTTTGGTGGCAATAATGCTGACCGCGTGGCCGATAATGTGCGGCTTGTGACCTTTCGCGATGTGTATGGTGGCAATGAACCGGTTTACTATCAGCAGCGTTGGAACCAGGCCGATGAGCAGACGTTTCCCACTGTGAGCGAGGTGCTGCAGCAGGCTCGTACGGCTTGGACTGACTTGCACCAGGGCACTTCGCCCGAGACAGACTTGGACTTGCTGGCCGAACTGGGTATGGACGAGCATGCCGACAAGCCTATTAACCAACTGTCGAGCGGCGAACTGCGACGTATGCAGTTGGCCAAGATGCTGATGTCGTGTCCGCAGATGCTTGTGATAGACAATCCTTACATCGGCCTTGACAAGGACGCCCGCGTGATGCTGACGCGGGTACTCGGGCTGTTGGCACAACGCTTGACGCTGGTGTTGGTGGTGAGCCGTCCGGCCGATGTGCCGTCGTTTGTAAAGCACATAGTTTATGTGGACGGCAAGCGTGTGAGCAATTTGCTGCCCGCCACCGCTTATGCTCAGATAGAACAGGACGGGGCACGCGTGGGTGAGATGCCGGCTTTTACCCCGCCAACCGAGGAGCGCTTTACACCGGCTGCCAGCAATGAGGTGATTGATTTCAGACACATCAACATACGCTATGGCCAGCGCACCATATTGAAGGACTTGAGCTGGCTGGTGATGCGGGGCGAACACTGGGCCTTGACCGGCGAGAATGGGGCGGGCAAAAGTACGCTGCTGTCGCTGGTGTGTGCTGATAATCCGCAAGCTTATGCCTGCGACATCAGGCTGTTTGGCAATAAGCGCGGGAGCGGTGAAAGCATTTGGGACATAAAGCGCCGCATTGGTTATGTGTCGCCCGAGATGTACTCGGCTTACCGCAAACCGCTGCCGGCTATTGATATTGTGGCAAGTGGATTGCGCGACACGATAGGGCTGTATCAGCATGCTTCGGAGGCTGAACGCGCTTGTTGCAAGGCGTGGCTCGCAGCCTTTGATGCCTCGCATTTGGCCGATCGTAACTATATGACGCTGTCGTCGGGCGAGCAGCGCTTGATTATGTTGGTGCGTGCCTTTGTCAAGAACCCGGATTTGCTTATTCTTGACGAGCCTTTTCACGGGCTTGACAACCGTCACCGCAAGCGCGCTCAAGCCATTATAGACTGCTTTATGCGCAATACGCGCAAGACGCTTATCATGGTTACGCATTATGAAGAAGAGTTGCCTTCGTGCATCGACCACCGGCTGGTGCTGAAGAAACACCGGTGACGAACTCCATTGCCCCGCTACTTTGCCTGCAGCAAAAGGGGCTGCACCATGCCATGCGGCACGCCTAACTTGATAGCTTTGTCAAGGTCGGTGCGTGCCGCTTTTTTCTCGCCCAACCGCAGCAGCATCTTGGCCCGCTCAATATAGTAGGCGCTCTCGTTGGGCTGCAGTTCAACAAGGCGGTCGTAGTCGGCACGTGCAAGGGCTGGCATGTTGAGCTCGGCCTCTACTGCAGCACGGGTGCTGAGGGCATCTACCATGTCGGGGTGTGCCGACACAATAAGGTTAAGGCGGTTGAGAGCCTCCTTGGGCTGGCCCATTTGTTGCAGTGTCAGGGCATCGAGTATTTGCGCGTTGGTGTTTTGCGGGTTGGTTGATATGATGTGCTGCAGGTCGGCATGGGCCTCGGTAAAGAGTCTCAACTGATAGCGGGCTGCTGCGCGCACAAAGCGTGCACGTTCAAGCAGCTGGGGCGTGATGCCGTCAAGTTCGGGCTGGTCGAGCACTTGCTGCGCATCGTCCTGTGCCTCGGCGGCACGCCCAAGTTGCAGGTTGGCTTCGGCGCGCGCCAAACGGGCATCGAAGTAGTTGGGGTAGTCTTTGATGACAGCGGTAAGTTTTTCGACCGCTTGCACGTTTCGACCGCGTGCCATGTCAACCAATCCCAGGTTATACTTTATTATGTGATTACCCTCGGCAGCGGGACGCAGTTTCAGTGCCTCGTTAAACAAGGTTTCGGCCTGCCCCAAGGAGTCGGCGTATAGGGCGTTGAAGGCGCGCCGCAAATTGTCAACATACGCCAGGGAGTCAGATTGCTCACGCTTGTCGGTATGTTGCTCGCGCTTGTAGTCGTCCACCGTCTTCGACCTGATGCCCCCTTGTCCGCGTTGCAGGGGAATGATGGTCTGGGCACCGAGTGTGCCGGCAAGGAAGATGCTTGCAGACAATGCCAAGGGCCTTAATATATTGTTCATAGCATACATGTTTGTAAAAGCGGCACAAGCGGCACTGCATACTCATGCTGTGCCGCTTGTGTCTTTCTGTATTGTTGCGCTTATTTCTGTTTCTTACTTTCTCTTCTCCATCACGATGGCGTCAATCACGGCCACAGCGGTGACATTGACGATGTCGCTTACCGAGCTTTCGAAGTCGGTAAAGTGGATAGGCTTGTTAAGTCCCATTTGGATAGGGCCAACTACTTCGCCATCGTCTTCAAGCGCCTTAACCATTTTGTATGATGAGTTGGCAGCAGAGAGGTTGGGGAAGATGAGTGTGTTGACATCTATGCCCTTGAGGCGGTTGAAGGGGTACTTTTCATCGCGCAGGTCTTTGTCCATGGCAAAGTTGAGCTGCATTTCGCCGTCAATGGCCAGGTCGGGCATTTCGTTGTGCATGCGTTCAACCACGTGTTGCACACTGAGTGCGCTGCCGTCGTTGTCTGAGCCAAAGTTCGAATATGAAAGCATGGCGATAGACGGTGTACGGTTGAAGAAACGTACTGTTTCGGCAGAGAGGCGTGCAATGTCGTAGAGCGTGTCTTCGCTCGGGTGGCGGTTGACAAGTGTGTCGGCTACGAACAGAATGCCTTTCTTGGTGTTAATCAGGTGCATTGTGCCAAAGTGGTTGTAGCCTTCGCGCACACCAATAACCTCGCGTGCCACCTTGAAGGTGTTAGAGTATTTGGTGTAAAGACCCGTGATGAATGCATCGGCCTCGCCTGTCTCTACCATCATCATGCCAAAGTAGTTGCGCTCATACATTTTGTCCTCAGCCTCTTGGGGGGTATAGCCCTTGCGCTCCATTTTCTTGGCAAAGATTTGCGCATAGCGGTGGCGGCGCTCGTTTTGGGTGTCGTTGCGCAGATTGAGTATTTCAATGCCTTCGAGGTTGAGTTTCAACTCTTCGGCAATTTTGCGTATTTGCACATCGTTGCCCAATAATATGGGGAAGCAGATGCCCTCTTCCTTAGCGCGCACAGCGGCTTCGAGCATGGTGGGGTGTGTGCCTTCGGCAAAAACCACACGCTTGGGGTTGCTGCGTGCTGTGTCGTAGAGGTTTTGGGTAAACTTGCTTTCTTGACCCATCAATTCGCGCAGGTGCTGGCGGTAGGCTTTCCAGTCCTTGATAGGCGTGCGTGCCACTCCACTGTCCATTGCGGCTTTGGCAACGGCCATTGACACTTCGGTAATCAAACGCGGGTCGACGGGTTTGGGAATAAAGTAGTCGGGGCCGAAGGTGAAGTTGCGCACGTGGTAGGCGCGGTTGACGATGTCGGGCACCGGACGACGCGCCAGGTCGGCAATGGCACGGGCCGCTGCCATCTTCATTTCTTCGTTGATGGCACTTGCTGCGGTGTCGAGCGCGCCACGGAAGATGTAGGGGAAACCAATTACGTTGTTGATTTGGTTGGGATAGTCGGTGCGGCCTGTGCTCATCAGTACGTCAGGACGTGCTGCTGTGGCGTCTTCGTAAGAGATTTCGGGCACGGGGTTGGCCAGTGCAAAGATGATAGGATTGCTGGCCATAGAGCGTACCATGTCTTGCGTGAGTACATTGCCCTTTGACAAACCTACAAAAACATCGGCGCCATTAACGGCTTCGGCCAAGGTGTGTACGTCGGTGCGTGTGGTGGCAAACTCACGCTTTTGCGCATTCAAATTGTCGCGGTCGGCTGTAATAACACCTTTGGAGTCGAGCATCACTACGTTCTCCTTTTTAGCACCAAAGGCACAGTAAAGGCGTGTGCACGATATGGCGGCAGCACCTGCACCATTGACAACAATCTTGACGTCTTCAATCTTTTTGCCAGCCACTATAAGGGCGTTGATAAGGCCTGCTGCCGATATGATAGCCGTGCCGTGCTGGTCGTCGTGCATTACCGGTATGTCGAGCTCGGCCTTGAGGCGTTGTTCTATTTCGAAGCATTCGGGTGCTTTGATATCCTCGAGGTTGATACCGCCAAAGGTAGGCGCTATGGCTTTAACTGCGGCGATAAATTTTTCGGGGTCTTTTTCGTTCACCTCGATGTCAAAGGCATCGACGCCTGCATATATCTTGAACAAGAGGCTCTTGCCTTCCATCACCGGTTTGCCGCTCATGGCGCCTATGTCGCCCAGTCCGAGCACGGCGGTGCCGTTGGAAATGACGGCTACCAAGTTGCCCTTGTTTGTATAGCGATAGGCATCGTGCGGGTTCTTTTGAATTTCAAGGCAAGGTTCTGCCACGCCTGGTGAGTATGCCAGCGAAAGGTCGGTTTGAGTGCGGTAGGGTTTTGTTGGTACAATTTCGATTTTACCGGGCTTGCCCATTTCGTGGTAGTGCAAGGCAGCCTCTTTTGTTATCTTTACCATATAATAATAGGGTCGTTAAGAGTGTTAGTTGTTACTATTCGCAAGCAAATTTACGATTTTTGTTTTATCGTGCGCGCTTGGCTATGCACAATTTTACTATATGCTCTCATTTTGTGAAAGGTTATGCAAAAGGAGAGGGTGCTATGGCGGCGTCTCAAGCTTTGCCCTTTAGCTTTGCTATTTCAGCTTTAAGGGCGGCTATTTCATCGGCTTGCTGGTAGTAAGCGGCCAGAGCGCGCTGTTTGAGGTCGTTGTAAGCCTTTTGCCATGCTTCTGTTTCGGACTGGGCTTGCTGCAATGCTTGCTTGATGGCAGGTAAACTCGCTTCTAACTGCTTGAGACGCTCGTCTTGCTTATTGCGGAACCCCGTGCGTGCACGGTGCATGCGCTCCTTTATGCCTCCCTGCGTGATAAATTCTTGCTCAAGTTTCTTCAAGAAACTCATCATCATCTTGTCTGTCATGTGACAGAGAGTGAGCGCATAGTTGCACATCTGTTCGTCAGTCCACTGGTCAAAGTAGGGCGCGTAGTCTTGCAGCTTGTTATGGTAGCGGCAGTATTTGAGCATAGCCTCGTATTGAGAGTGCGATGCGGTGTAGATTTGCTTATGGCGTGACTTGATATAATCCTCAAAGTCCTCGCGCAGCTCTTTTAACGAGGCGCGTGCCACGTTGAGCAGTTTCAGTTGCATCTCGGTTGACGTTACGCCATCGGCAAGCCCTTCTACGATGTTTTGTTTGCACGAGCGTGCGGCCTGTATCATTTGGTCACGTGTGCGGTCCTTGTAAGGGTGTATAAATCTGTTGCAGAAGGCAAACGACAGCTGATAGATGACGTCAGACTTTTGATAGAAAAACAATACGTCCCAATTCGTTTGGCGGGTCAGTACTGGTTGTTCCTCGTAGTTCTCCATGGCGTGTGTCGTTAAGCAAAAGGCTGGCGCAACAAATAGTATGCTCTATTTATCGCGTCAGCCTTTTCAATATATTGTATTATCTGATAATGAGTTGTGACACCCTTATCAAGCCAGTGCTAACTCAACCACCTTCTTTACGGCTTCTTCAAGTCCGCTGGCGTCTTTGCCACCGGCAGTGGCAAAGTGGGGTGCACCGCCGCCACCGCCCTTGATGAGCTTGGCTGCTTCGCGCACGAGTTGGCCCGCATTGAGCTTTTTGTTCTCAACAAGGTTCTTGCTTATCATGACAGTGAGCAAAGGCTTGCCTTCGTGTGTTGAACCAAACACGCACAAGGTGTCGTTGGGCAATATGCCTGACACTTGGAAGGCGAGGTCCTTGACGGCGTTAGGTTCGATAGCAGTAGGAATGACATACTTGATCAGACGTACGCCGTCCACGTCGGTGGCACTGGCCACGAGTTTGTCGCGCAAGGCAACAAGCTGCTCTTTCACATAGCTCTCAACCTGTTTCTTCAAACCGTCGTTCTCCTCAATCGTCTTCTTGATGACAGCGGTAAGATCCTTGGCATTGTTGAAGAATGACTTGAGGTTGCTCATGACGTCTTGCTGTGCGTAGACGCTCTCCTCGGCAGCCTCGCCAGTGATGGCTTCGATACGGCGTACGCCGGCGGCCACACTGCTTTCGCTAACGATGCGGAACAGACCAATGCGTCCGGTGCTCTTGGCATGGCAACCACCGCAAAATTCTACGCTGCTGCCAAATTGTACCACGCGCACCTTGTCGCCATACTTTTCGCCAAACAAGGCGATAGCACCAAGTTTCTTGGCCTCCTCCATGGGCACGTTGCGGTGGTCTTGCAATGGAATGTCCTCGCGTATGCGGCGATTGACAATGCGCTCCACCTGGCGTAATTCCTCGGGGGTAACCTTCTGGAAGTGTGAGAAGTCGAAACGCAAGTAGTCGGGGGTGCAAAGTGAGCCTTTCTGCTCCACATGCGTGCCGAGCACCTCGCGCAACGCCTGGTCGAGCAAGTGGGTTGCGGTGTGGTTGGCCTCACTGCCGCGGCGCATCTTCACGTTCACTTCAGCATGGAAGGTAGCCTTGGCGTCGGCGGGCAATTTCTTTGTAAGGTGTATTGGCAAGTTGTTCTCGCGCTTGGTGTCGAATATCTCCACCTTGTCGTTGCCAGCCACGAGTACGCCTTGGTCGCCTACCTGACCACCCATTTCGGCATAGAAAGGAGTTTGGTCGAGCACCAATTCGTAGTAAGTTTGCTTTTTCTGTTGCACGCGGCGGTAGCGCAAAATGTGGCAGTCGCACTCCGTTACGTCCCAACCCTTAAAGTCTGTTTCACCTTCGGCAAGGATTACCCAGTCGTCGGTTTCAACAGCTGCAGCGTTGCGGGCACGTTCCTTTTGCTTTTGCATTTCGGTGTCAAAGCCTTCCTCGTCAACCTCCATGCCATTTTCGTGGCAGATGAGTTCAGTCAAGTCGAGCGGGAAACCATAAGTGTCGAACAGTGTAAAGGCCTTTTCGCCTTCAACCACCGTCTTGCCCTCCTCCTTGGTCTGTGCAATCACGTTTTCAAGCATGTTGATACCAGTTGAAAGCGTGCGGAGGAAACTCTCCTCCTCCTCTTGCATCACACGGCCGATAAGCACCTGCTGTGCCTTGAGTTCGGGGAAAGCTTCGCCCATTTCATGCACCAGGGTAGGTACAAGTTTGCAAAGGAAAGCTTCGCGTTGGCCCAAGAAAGTGTAGGCATAACGCACGGCACGGCGCAAAATGCGGCGTATCACATAGCCAGCCTTGGCATTTGACGGCAACTGGCCATCAGCTATTGAGAATGAAATGGCACGCAAGTGGTCGGCAATTACGCGCATGGCCACATCAATCTTCTCGTCCTTGCCATATTCAAAGCCCGACAATTCGCCAATCTTCTTGATGATGGGCTGGAAGATGTCGGTATCATAGTTAGAGTTCTTGCCTTGAATAGCACGCACCAGTCGCTCAAAGCCCATACCTGTATCAATCACATTCATGCCCAGTGGCACGAGCGAACCATTGGCCTTGCGCTCAAACTGCATGAACACGATGTTCCAGATTTCGATAACCTGGGGGTCGTCCTTGTTCACGAGTTCACGTCCTGGCACCTTGGCCTTCTCCTCGGGTGTACGGCTGTCAAGGTGTATTTCTGAGCAGGGGCCGCAGGGACCTGTGTCGCCCATTTCCCAAAAGTTGTCGTGCTTGTTGCCATCAATAATGTGGTCGGCAGGCACGTGCTTGGCCCAATACTTGGCAGCCTCGTCATCGCGGTCGAGGCCTTCTTCCTTCGAACCCTCAAACACCGTCACGTACAAGTCGGACGGGTTAAGGTGCAACACGTCAACCAAATACTCCCAGGCATAGTCAATGGCACCCTCCTTAAAGTAGTCGCCAAAGCTCCAGTTGCCAAGCATCTCAAACATGGTGTGGTGGTACGTGTCATGTCCAACCTCCTCCAGGTCATTGTGCTTACCGCTCACGCGCAAGCACTTTTGCGAGTCGGCGCGGCGGCGTGGCTCGGGGTCGCGTTGGCCAAGGATAATATCTTTCCACTGGTTCATACCAGCGTTGGTAAACATCAGAGTGGGGTCGTCCTTAATCACCATCGGAGCAGACGGCACAATGGTGTGTCCCTTCGACTCGAAAAACTTCTTGTACGAGTCGCGGATTTCGTTAGCTGTCATCATTATTATAATGCGTTTCTTCTTTTTAGTTTTGTTTGCAAAGTTAGTGCAAACGATATGTAGTGCAAAGCAAAAGCCCAAAAAACTTGCTCACGGAGTAACCAGTATGCCCAAAATACCGGTCAAACACCTCCGACAGCGCAAAAAAAGACACGCAAATGCTTGTATTTCAGAAAAAAGCAGTACATTTGCAGCCGATTTAGAGTCCGCTGGGGCCAAACAAGAGACTGCGGGTGCAGTCCGCCTCCCGGAAAAACCCGTTTATACATATAATACAAATGTACGCAATCGTAGAGATTAACGGTCAGCAGTTCAAAGCAGAAGAGGGCAAGAAGCTCTATGTAAACCACATCTGCGGCGCCGAAAACGGCCAGACTGTTGAATTTGACAACGTGTTGTTGATTGACAACAACGGCGACGTAAAGGTAGGTGCTCCTACTGTAGAAGGCGCCAAGGTAGTATGCGAAGTAGTATCTCCGCTCGTTAAGGGTGAGAAGGTGCTCGTTTTCCACAAGAAGCGCCGCAAGGGCTATCGCAAGCTCAATGGCTATCGCCATCAGTTCACTGAAGTGACAATCAAGAACGTAATTGCTTAATCCTTAAAAGTTTTAGAAAGAAATGGCACACAAGAAAGGTGTAGGTAGTTCTAAGAACGGTCGTGAATCGGCTTCACAGAGATTAGGCGTTAAGATTTGGGGTGGTCAGACCTGCGTTGCTGGTAACATCATCGTACGCCAGCGCGGTACTGTACACTATCCTGGTAAGAACGTAGGCATGGGTAAGGATCACACTCTCTTCGCCCTTGTTGACGGTGTAGTTACCTTCCACCGCGGTCAGCGCGACCGCAGCGTAGTTTCAGTTGAAGAAGCTAACGCTTAACGCACTACATCAGTAAGAGACTCCTACTGAAAAAAGCATTCAAAAGCGGACATGCTCCCACACATAGCGGGGGCAGTCCGCTTTTTTGCTGCACAATAGTCATAAAACGAAATGGGTAGTTACATAATAAAAGAGGCCATGCCTGATGATGCTCAGGTGATAATGCATCTTGTTGATGTGGCGCGCCGCACGATGCAAGAGAATGGTAACCCCTATCAATGGCCAGTGGGTTATCCGTCAAGAGAAGTCATAGATGACGACTTGCAGCGTGGCGACTGCTATCTTGTATGCGACGCCGCAGGCAAAGTGGTTGGTTCGTTTGTGTTGCGTCAAGGGCCTGACCCGTCATACGGGCACATATACGAGGGTAAATGGTTAGACGACAGCATGCCTTATTACGTGATACATCGTGTGACGAGTTTGCCAGCTGCGCACGGCGTGTTTTCGGCCATAGTAAGTTACTGCATACAGCACTCCGACAATTTGCGCATCGACACCCATCGCGATAACCACATAATGCGGCATTTGGTTGAGAAATACGGCTTTACCTATTGCGGAATAATCCATTTAAGTCGTGCACGTAGCGCAGAAAGATTAGCTTATCAAATGATAAGCCGCAATGCTTGTAAAGTACCGCAATGAATTTGCTGCGTTTTGCCAAATGCCGGAAATAAACACTGAGGGCGTGTCAAGAAAGAGAAATAAACCTCTCTTCTTGACACGCCCTCAAGCATTTGTTTGGTTTGTTCTGTAAGTATTAGAACATCTTTTCGGGATAAACACCGTCGTCGGCCAGCTTCTGGAACTTGGCTACTACGCCCGGACGATCCTCGGGATAAGTTACGCCAAACCACTTCGAGGTAGTGTCGAGCACCTCGCAAGTAGCCTTACCCTTGTGGATAAGTTCGTCTACCATCAAAGGAATGAAGAATTCGCTCTTGAGGTTCTCCATGTTCTTCGGGTCTGAAAGGAAAGTCTTGAAGAACTCCTTGCTGTAAGCAAAGTAGTCGGGAGTAAAGCCCCAGAAGTTCATTGACACAGGAGTGTTGTCGGGGATAGACACCCATTCGTCGTTGTCGCCAAGATACTTAACCACACCGTCGAAGCGCTGAATCTTAGTGCGTTCAACTACTGATGTAAGGTGGTGGTTAGCGTCGTTCTCGCACACGCCACGGCTTACGGTACCGCTGTCTGAAAGGGTGTTGCCTACGCGGAAGCCTACCATAGAGTACTTGCCGGTTGAGCCTTCGGGCAGTTCAGAGAGCCACTTGCCCATTACCTGGAAAGCGTCGCGGTCATAAAAGTCGTCGCAGTTGATTACGGCAAACGGCTCGTTGATTACGCTTTCGCCCATCATCAAGGCGTGGTTAGTACCCCAAGGCTTTGTACGCTCTGCAGGACAGGTGAAACCTTCGGGCAGTGCATCGAGGCTCTGGAATACGAGTTCGCAAGGAATGTGGCCTTCGTACTTTGAAAGCACGATGCGGCGGAAATCTTCTTCAAAATCCTTGCGGATAACGAATACCAACTTGCCGAAGCCTGCGTGAATGGCATCGTAAATTGAATAGTCCATGATGGTTTCGCCGTGAGGGCCGAGTTCATCAAGTTGCTTCAAGCCGCCGTAGCGGCTACCCATGCCTGCTGCCAGGAGAAAAAGTGTAGGTTTCATTTTTAATTGAAAGATATTATGTGTTGTTAGATGTTTTGTTGCATTTGTCTGGTGTGCATGCACAGAACTTTGTCACGCTGCATGTAGCACTTTGACTTGTCAAGTTGCAATGCAAAAGTAACAAATTATCATGAAAGCGCAAATTACAAGCCCGCCTTATTTATAAAGCGAAGCATTTTTGTATCCCCCACTTGTATCGTCCCCACTCAGTCTTCACTCCTCACAATACGGTTTGAGCATGAATTTCACGCCCGTAGCTGCAGCATCTTGTGGGGCGTCGGTGTGCTGAAACATCATGCCTTGCAGTATGGGGTAGCCTTGTGCCGTCACATCGTTGGCGGGTTGCGGCACTTGTTGCATCGAAAAGTAGCACCCCTCGCCCTTGGCCACATACACCAGTGGCCCCCATTGCATGGCAGCCTGGTTGTAGACGGGTGCCATGCGGTTATGGTCGGGTGTGGTGGCTGGCTTGATGTATTGTGCTTGTAGCGGCAGGTCAATGTACACCTCGTCAAGGTTGCGCCAGGTGCGGGTAATGCTTACATAGCCCTTTGAGTCGATAGTGAGCGGTGAAAGTTCGTGACCGTTCACATAGATAGTGGTTTGCGTTGGCTCGGCGCCTACATATATATAAGGTGTGTTGGGGCGCTGAGCTGTCCAGTCGGGCACACGCACACGCATCGTCATGGCAATGCCTTGGGCGGGCATGTGCATGAAACGGAATTTTACGCTGCCCGAGCGTGGCATGTCGGTTATTTGGTCGAGTGTGAAACTTCCCTCCTGATGCGGAATGCGTGTGGTGCTGTTAGCGTAGAGGTTGACGTACAAGTCGCCCTCGTTGCTGGTGGCATACATCATGCCCGGCAGGCAGAGCAACATTTGCGCCGCCTGCAGTTTGTCGATGGTGCCGCGCGACTCGAGCGAATCATTCACCGTGTGCATGACGGCGTTGAATATGGCCCTTTCGGCATAGTCCATGTAGTCGGCGTGCCCTTGTGTCAGAAACAGTTGGCGCGCCAGGTCAATCCACCGCGCGGCAGCCAGCCCTTGCGGTGCACTGAGGTCCGTGCCCGAACCGCCCACGCAGTTGCGGTCGTGGGTGCCGTTTTCCCATTGTTTGAAGGCCTGCTTGCGTTGCTGCCATTCCAGTCGTGTCAGACGCAGATAGGGTGGGGCAATGGTCGAGTCTGTTTGGTAGGCCAGTGTGCGCAAGTCGTGGCCGTCGTAGCCCCAAGTGGCCACACTGTCAGCCGGCACAAAGCGCAACGGACGTTTGAGCCAGGGCGTGGCGGCCGACAGACTAAGGGCTGAGAGTGTAAAGGCTATGATAAGCGTGAGAGTCTTTTTCATTGTGTGTCAGTGTAGTGCGTTGCAAAAGTATAAATTAAAATCTGCTTAGCCTTTATGTTGCTGCCATATTTAGCTCCACGTATGAGGCGGTACACTTATTTCGCCTTATTTAATAGCTTTTATGTGTAGGCTTTCGCTTTTTCTGTCTACTTTTGCACATATACAACAATGCGCTGGCGTGGATAGTTCATTGACATCTTGTGCCGGCGTGTGCTAATTATAATTATGAAACGCTTGATACTTTGTGTGTTGTGCCTATTGGCTGGCTTTACAAGCCTTATGGCACAAACCAAGAATGATAATTCGTCGCAGCACCGCATGTGGAATGATGCCTTTATGCAGCAACAGCGTGCCGACTCGTTGACGCGCGACTCGTTGACGCGCGACTCGCTGAGTGTGCCACTGCCCGCGGAGAGTGGCATCACCGCCGAACTGCCGTGGAATGTGCCTGTGGTCAACCTTGGTGCCTATGGCATGGGCGGTTATGGCGCCTTGTATAATGATTGGGGCTGGCGCCTGCACGAGGGTTTCAATGCCCAATTTGGCTTGAGTGTCAGTGCCGGTCTTGGCAAGCATGCCCCCAAGGGCGTGGGCTTTGGCCAAACGGCGGCCTTTGCCTACCTCAAACCGCTCACCCCGCGCCTGTCGGTGGCAGCCGGCGTGTTTGCCACCAACTTTGACTGGGGCAGTTGGCGGCGTACCGATGTGGGCATAGGCGGTGTGGTGGCTTACAAGGTGAACGACAATATCAACTTGTACGCTTATGGTCAGAAAACATTTTTGCCCCGGCAGACCGACCTGTGGGGCCGCCAAGTGCGGCGCGACCCCTTCCCCGTGTTTTTCGATGTGCCGCGCGACCGCATAGGGGCAGCGGCAGAGTTCAAAATAGGTAACAACGCCATGATAGGCGTGAGTGTGGAACACCGTAGTTATTGAAAGACTCAACCCGTTACCCCGTCAACCCAAAACTAATTAGAAAAAGATGAATAAAGACGTATCGCTTGTTCAGCAGCTGGCTCTGTTGAAGAAGGAGTACGAATATGAGAAACAGACATTCCAGCACGACACCGAAATGATGGGCATCGACCGCAAGGTGAAGCGTGGCGACTGCTGGTTCCCTATAACGGTCGGGCGCAGTTATTACAACTCGCTCGACCGCTTTGTGGTTGAAATAATGCGTCCGTCGGGCACCGACATAGAGCACAACTTTGAGTATGGGCGCCAAGTATGTTTCTTCTCGCAAGATGGTGCCGGCTTGCTGCATTATCTCAGTTTCCAGGCCACGGTGAGCTATGCCGAAGCCGACCGCATGGTGGTGGAGTTGCCGGGCGAGGGCGCTTTGGCACAATTGCAGAGTTTGGAACGTGCTGGTGTGCAGTTGCATTTCGACGACTATTCGTATCGAGTGATGTTCGATGCCCTGCACCATGTGATAGAGGCAAAGGGCAACCGTCTGGCGGCCTTGCGCGATATGTTTCACTCTGCGGCCCCCGTCAGTTGGGGCGCTGAGAACGCCGTGCCGTTGCGGTTGCCGTGGCTCAACGCATCACAGGAGGCGGCTGTGCGCGATGTGTTGCGTGCCAAGGACGTGCTGATAGTGCATGGCCCTCCCGGTACGGGCAAGACCACCACCCTGGTTGAGGCTGTGAGCGAGGTGCTGCGCCGCGAACCACAGGTGATGGTCTGTGCACAGAGCAACACCGCGGTTGACTGGATGTGTCAGCAGTTGGCCGACCGCGGCATATCGGTGTTGCGCATTGGCAACCCCGGCCGCGTGACTGAGGCCATGCTGGCCAACACCTACGAGCACCGCTTTGAGTCGCACCCCGACTATCCCGATTTGTGGCAAGTGCGCCGCGGCATACGTCAGCTCTACAGTTTGCCGCGCAAGGGGCGGGGTGAGAACTTCCATCAAAAAATAGCCCGGTTGCGCGAGCGTGCTGACGAATTGGAAATGCGCATACGCCATGCCTTGTTCGACCAAAGCCGCGTGATAGCCTGCACGCTTACGGGCGCCGCCAACCAACTGCTTGCCGGACAACACTACCACACATTGTTCATCGACGAGGCAGCACAAGCACTTGAGGCCGCCTGCTGGATACCCTTGCAAAAGGCCGACCGCGTGATACTGGCTGGCGACCACCAGCAACTGCCCCCCACTGTGAAGTGTGCCGAGGCCATGCGCGGTGGTTTGGGCCGCACGCTCATGGAGCAGGTGGCACACTGCAAGCCCGAGGTGGTGAGGCTGCTGCGTGTGCAGTATCGCATGAACGAGGCACTGATGCGTTTCTCGTCCGAATGGTTCTACCACGGACAGCTTGAGGCCGCGCCCGAGGTGCGCAACCGCTCGCTGCTCGACTATATTGACGACCCCTTGGTGTGGGTTGACACCGACCAGGCCCACCTTGAGGGCGAGGCTGTGCCTGAAGCCGACAATGAGGGCGTGGTGTTGAACCACGAACAGTTTGTGGGCAGTTCGTATGGTCGCATCAACAAGCGCGAGGCCGAACTTACCATGCAGACGCTCAAGGCGTATGTAGAGCGCATGGGGCGCCACCGCTTGTTGGAGGAGCGTGTCGATTTTGGCATTATTTCGCCCTACCGTGCCCAGGTGCAGTATTTGCGTGGATTGATAAAGCGCGATGCTTATTTGCGTCCGCTGCGCGCGCAGATTACTGTGAACACAGTCGATGCCTTTCAGGGGCAGGAGCGTGATGTAGTGATGGTGAGCTTGGTGCGTGCCAACGAGGCGGGTCAGATAGGTTTCTTGTCAGACCTCAGACGCATGAATGTGGCCATAACCCGTGCCCGCTACAAACTCGTCATACTCGGTTCGGCACAAACGCTTTGCAAGCACACGTTTTACAAAAAACTGTTTGACAGCTGCCAGCACGTATAGTGCGATGGGAGGGGTAAACGTAAAGAAAGTTATGCAAATTTGGAATGCCATTCCAAATTTGCATAACTTTCTTTGCATACGGACGCATTGGCGTATTATCAAAACCATGCCGCACACGGCACATTCTCTTCTTCAACTACACTCAGTCAAAATGGCGGAAGTTGGTAATGTCTATGCCGCCAGAGTTGTGACTTTCGATTTGCCCAGTGTACACGATGGTCCGTCGTGCAATATTACTTTTTATCAGAGAATTGGCTTTGAGCAGTACCTTTTCAAAGCTCGGACTGTATGTCATGGCACTTTTCACCTCTATGGCATGCAGCCCCTCGGGGGTGGTTTGCAAAATATCTATTTCGTTTTGATTAGAGTCGCGATAAAAATAAATATTAGGCTCCTTGCCCTCGTTAAGGCGGCGTTTGAGCATTTCAGTCACGATAAGGTTCTCAAACAAATGGCCGCGCATGGGGTGGAATGCCAAATTTTCGGGTTGCTCTATGCCAAGCAAGGCACATGCCAGCCCCGTGTCGCAGAAATATATTTTGGGCGATTTGATAAGCCTCTTTCGCGTATTCTCGTAGTAAGGCGGCATCAGGTATACCACGTACGAAGCTTGTAGAATGGAGGTCCAGGCTTGTATGGTCTTGCTCGTAACGCCCACCTCGTTTGCCAGTGCGGTGGCATTGAATTCGGAACCTATGCGGTTGGCGCACAGGCGCAGAAATGTGTTGAACTGAGTAAGGTCCTTGATAGCAAGTTGCGAGCGTATGTCCTTTTCAAGATAGGTCTTGATGTAGGCAGGATAAATAAAGCGTGGTATGTTGGCACCTTTGTACACTGCCGGGTAAAGACCGTTGTAAAGCAGTCTGTCCACATCTGATGTGTAAGCCTCGTCGGTAACCTCTTTGAGCGACAGGGGCAGCAGTTCGAACACCCCCGTACGTCCGGCCAAGGATTGTGTGACATTGCGCAGCAACGTAAAGTTTGAACTGCCGGAGAGTATAAAGCGGCGGTCTGGCTGGTTGTCAACCACCCCCTGAATGTACGACAGCAGGTGTGGCACATTCTGCACTTCGTCAAGTATCATGCCGTTGGCGTTGAGTTGTAGAAAGCGTAGCGGGTCTTGCATGGCGAACTCACGTGTGTCAAGGTCCTCAAGCGAGTAGTAGGGCAGCTGTGCAAACATGTGGCGCAGCATGGTTGTCTTACCCGACTGGCGCGGACCGGTTACGGTGATTACAGGAAAATATTGCGAAGCCTCGCGAATGGTGGCCTCTAATGTGCGGGGGATATATTTGTCGGTCATAAGCAGGTGCTCAAAAGTTGTTTTCTTATTGCAGTCCGGTGAGATTCCATTAGTGCTTGCGTCTTTTTGCAGCCTATCTTATGCAAAGGTACGTCATAATTTACATAAAGGCGCGCAAAAGTTATGCAAATTTGGAATGCCATTCCAAATTTGCATAACTTTTGCGCGTCATTGTGTAGTCGTATGGTTACGTTTCACCGAACAGCAATAATTATAAAAGGAACAAGACGAAAAAGTTGCACTTGGGACCATCTACCATACTACAAAAGCTTTACTTACCGTGCATCTTACATCTTACATAAACACGTTGCAACTCATTGGTTATCAATACTTTTCTCAGTGTAAGATGTTGCCAAATCCACCTACACGCAACCTGCACAACCTATACACCCCATATACTGCCACACGGCACAAGCACGGGAGGGCGATATCACAGCATAGGGGAGTAGAAAAGTCTGTTGCTCCGACAGATTTTTCTACGTCCCTGTGGCGTAAAACCCGCCGCATACGTCCAAACTGACTGCAAGGCAGCGGGGTGTGGTGTGTAAGATGTGTGCAGGGGTGTGTAAGATACTTTGAAATCATCTTACACTCTTGAAACCATTGAATATCAACTTGTTACACATAAAAAGTGTAAGATGGCAGTAAAAGCACATGCACTCTTTTATAAGAGGGATGACGGGGAGGAAACAAATATTTGTGTACAAATTGTACACTGTTGGGTGCAATGTCTTGGTAATGCAAATATTATTGTCCGGTAAAACTCCAAAGCACATTGTAATGCTTTTGCCCTTACAGGGCGCGACTGCTCCAACACGGGGGACCCAGGGTGCCGCTACGCTTGCCCTGGGCTATGGTCTCCATTGGGCCTTCAGCCCGCCCTTGCAAAAATACTTCTACCACATCGCAATTAGCAACGAAGTTTTGTATTGTAGCTTTGGCATAGCTTCACCATTGCGAATAGATAAATAGTCATTTTGAACTTGTAAGGGCGGGCTGAAAGCCCAATGGAGCACATAGCCCGGGGCAAGCGAAGCGACACCCCGGGTATCTCGTGTTGGAGCAGTCGCGCCCTGTAAGGGCAAAAGCATTAAAATCTGTCATGTAAAACGTGATCACCATCGCATTTCATGTCTGCTTTTATTCCAATAATAGCTTCTGCTGCCATGTACAGTTAACTCAAGGGGCTTACTTTTTACGCGAGTTCGAGATAATATTCTAAAAAGTAAAGAGCAGAAACCATCCAACCTACAAAGGGTGGCCATAAAATGATCACCTATCAAAATTATGTAAGTTTATTTTATTGCCAAATTACAAGTTGCCCGTCAGATGGGGGTATCTCATAGTCAAAGTTGACATGAGGTTTGGTAGAAAAGAAGCAATACGCCCCCATTGCAGCCAAAATATTCATAATGAAATTATGCAAACTCCGATGACGAGTATGTACAATTTGAGCTACATTTTTGAGCATATCGTTTACAGATTCAATGACACTTCTTTTGCGTAACATAATCTTATCATAAAGT